>ENA-UOXO01001309-UOXO01001309.1-mixed-culture-metagenome-genome-assembly--contig:-NODE-1309-length-17373-cov-40.649093_pt1 | contig 17373 bp, 7 predicted proteins | sample MGYA00238162_ERZ761640 | MGnify/ENA primary metagenome ERZ761640 (study PRJEB28914, sample SAMN08778297) | mixed culture metagenome | isolation source: Freshwater growth medium | place: USA...
GGTTAGGGACCCTTCGGTGTGAACATGGCTCCGCAACCACTTTCCCAAACCTTATGTACCCCACGCCCGCCCTTTCAATGAAATTTCGTGGCAGGTGGAGGTGTCACGCCTCACTATTAGTAGATCACGATGAGTTTCGTGACTAGGCGGCGCGGCAAAGTACAATAGTGTCGCGAGACAAGTGGGGAAACTCACCTGATCTTGACTGAGGTCCAGCAAGACCTCATATATGAGTAGGGCCAGTGTGGGCTTAGGTCAGGGGAGGGGTCGGTACATCTCTTAGTAGATGCATGCATACTGTCTTACCATGTTTGGTTAGACTGCCATACCATGTATGGTCACGCTGTTGTGATACCCTTCTTTGGGTTGTGTCGGACAAGCTAGTGTAAGCGGTCTTCGCCCACTTCTTCCCTCTCGATCGCCTGTGGGGGATCCGAGGAGCTACTCTCGAACTCTCGCAACAAATAGTACTGTAGCGCGAGAAATACACGCGGCGCCGCCCAACATGGACCCACTTCGATCGCTCTACGCCATGGGCGATGACTTCTCGAAGCTGCGCTCGCCGCGGCCGAAGGCGACGATGAGTGGCGTGCTCGGGCCGGCGGGCGCCTCCATGGCTGACGTCCTCTCGCCGGCTGGCGCGGCGGGGACCGGCGCCTCCACGAGCAGCAGCGCGGTGCAGAGCGCCTTCCAGGAGCTCGTCGCCAAATCGCCAGTGCCCAAGGTACTCATGGAGAGGCTGCGGCCGGCGAGCGGCGCCTCGCCCTTCAATGCTGGCCTCTCAGCCTCGATGCCGCCGCCGCCACCCCCGGCTACGGCGGCGTCGCCAGCGGCCTCGCGCGCCGCTATTGGGAGCAGAGGCGAGCCGTCTGGTGCGCAACCCAATGGCGCGGCGCGCCTCACGACCCCGGGCAGTGGCGGAAGCCGTGCGCCCGCCGCATTCTCGGCGCTCTCGGCGGACAACTGTGCACCAGCGGCGCCGGCGCCGGCGGCCAATGGCGCCATGAGCACGGATGCCGCCCGGAGCGTCGGCGCCACTGGCAATGCGGCGGCCCTCGAGCCGGCCTCAGCCACCACCGCCGAGGCCGCCGCGCCCGGATCGCGCTCCGCCAAGCCAGCGACGCACCTGAAAGAGTGGTACCTGCGCAGGCTCGGGCGCACAGAGGCGGGCGAGACGTTGCTCGCTGTCGAGGGGCTTCGTTGCGACCCTCACGCTGGCGTCTCGGCGAACAAGCCGTGGCACTCGACGGCCATCGTCGAGCGTGTCTCCGCGCGCGACCTGCGCACCTCGTCGGGCTCGCAGTACGTGCTCGATGGTCCGATGCGCTCGGCGCCACCCGCGTCGGCAGGGCTGTCACCCGAGCTCATCCAGGCCTTCGCCCAAGGCTTTCCGACGGACTGGCGCGACTACCTCGCGCCGTCGCGCTTCCGCAAGCGCTCGGTAGGTGCCGCCGCCGCCGCGTCCGCCAGCCTGCAGGCGCAGCGACAGGACAGTGAGCAGCAGCCATCGTCATCGGCGCCGCAGGGCGAGCAGCCGACCCCACCGTCCACGGTGACGGTGCAACCGATGTGTTCGATGGAGGGGACGGTGGAGGGAGAGGCGGAGGGAGAGGCGGAGCCGCCACCGGAGCCGCCACCAGACGAGAGCGACGGCTCTGGCGATACTCACGCGGAGCCCGGCCCGTCGTCGTGCGCCCCCTCGGTCCCCACCGCCAAGGGTCCCCGTGAGACACCAGTGCCGAGCTCCACCGATCTCGCTGCCTCCCGCTCGCATGCCTCAGCCGCTGCGCCACCAGCTGCGCTCGTTGCCGCTCCCGCTGCCCCTTCCGCCCCTTCCGCCCCTTCCGCGCCTTCCGCGCCTTCCGCGCCTTCCGCGCCTTCCGAGCCTTTCGCACCTTCTGCATCTGAGGCTGTGCGTGAGCCGTCGTCGGCCAAGGGAAAGGCACTGGTCAGCTCGGCGGCGGCCGCCACACCGGATGCCGTGACTCCAGCGGGAACGGTTGGCGTGGCGAGCCCAGCGGGAACGGTTGGCGTGGCGAGCGGTCGCGGCCGCGGATCCCGCGTTGGGCGTGGCGGCCGCAGCGGCGGCGCGAGAGGCGGCAGCGGTGGAGCGGGCGTGCCACCTGTGGGAAGCCTCGTGCGCGTTCACAAGAGCGGTCCGCATTGCGAGCAGCTTGCGCGAGTTGTGTCCATGTCGAACGGCTTCCTGAGGCTCAGGCTCACCAGACCGCTGGCCGACGACGACGCGGGTGCGACGATCAACATGCGTGCATCCGAGTGCGAGGTCGTTCACGAAAGGGTGGGCGAGGAGGAGGAGGCGGACGCGGGCGTGTTGGCCTATGGAACGCGGGAGGCAGTTGAGGAGCTCTCATCTGCGCCCGCCACGGCGCCCATGCCCGCCCCCGCCACGCCCGCCCCCGCCACGCCCGCCCCCGCCGCGCCCTCACAGGCGCCCGCCACGGCGCCCGCGCCCGCACCCGCCGCCGCGTCGACGTCGTCCATGAAGGCCTCCCCCCGCGTACCTGATGAGGGAGGCAATCAGCATGCAACCAGCTTGAGCATCAAGGCCTCCCCCCGCGTGATCCACCGGTCGACGCCGCACGAGGGGCCCGCGCGCACGGTGCGCTTCGCCGCGCCTCTCTCTGATCGGAGGGAGCACCCGTCGCCGGAGGAGGAGGCGGCAGCGCGCGCGGTGGCGGCGCGAGAGGCGGCATCGGCCGAGGACGACGACGACGACGACGATAGTGACGACGACGTGAGTCTTGCAGTTCGAGTGGGCCGGGCCAGCGCGGTTCGTCAAGCCGTGGCCCAGCACGCGCCCGAGGCGGCGCCCGAGGCGGCGCCCGAGACGGCGCCCGAGGCGGCGCCCGATGCGGCGCCCGAGGAAGGCGCCTTCGACGCGGGCGCCGAAGAGGAAAGCGCTGCGCCGGCTGTCGCTGCCTTTGACGCCGCGACAATCGACGCAACACTGTGGGTGGGCGCCGCGGCGGCAGGCTGGTCGCTCGAGCACAAGGAACGTGGCGGTAAGCTGGGATATGTGTCGCCGTCGGGGCAGCGCTTCGGGACGCTCCAGTACATCCGCAAGAAGTTTGGAGCGAACGCGCCGGCGGCGGCGCCAGCCGTGGAGGAGGAGGCACCCGCAGCGGAAGAGGACGAGGCAGAGGAGGCAGCGGACAAGGCTGACCCGGAGTTGGCAGCGGAAGCGGCGGAGGCGGCAGCGGCGGACGAAGCGCCGTCGTGGGCGGCGGATGAGGCGCCGTCGTGGGCGGCGGATGAGGCGCCTCTGCGCCTGTACTCGTGCCAGGCGTGCGGAGGAACCAAAAAGTGGAAGAGCCACAAGTGCGGCAAGCCCTGCCCTCCATCATCATCAGCAGCAGGGGCGCCCGATGCGTCGCCTGCGCCGCCACCAGTGGCTGCCAAGGCGCTCGTGGGGGAGGTCGTGGCGGAAGAAGAGGCAGTGGCGGAAGATGCTGTGGCGGAAGAGGGTGGCGTGCAGGGTGCGGAGAGGAGGGGGCGGGCGGGTAAGCGGCGGCGTGTTGAGGCAAATGAGGAGGTGGACGATGACGAGGAGGAAGGAGGCGCGCAGGCATCCGACGATGCCGCCGCGCTCGACGCCGCGACGATCGACGCAACACTGTGGGTGGGCGCCGCGGCGGCAGGCTGGTCGCTCGAGCACAAGGAACGTGGCGGTAAGCTGGGATATGTGTCGCCGTCGGGGCAGCGCTTCGGGACGCTCCAGTACATCCGCAAGAAGTTTGGAGCGAACGCGCCGGCGGCGGCGCCAGCCGTGGAGGAGGAGGCACCCGCAGCGGAAGAGGACGAGGCAGAGGAGGCAGCGGACAAGGCTGACCCGGAGTTGGCAGCGGAAGCGGCGGAGGCGGACGATGCGGATCCGGAGGGGGAGCCGACTCCTCTTCACATTCACACGACAGGCAAGCAAGTGCGACGGCAGCTGCAGGAGCGCGCGAAGGCGAAGGGCATCAAGGCAAATGCAAAGAATGACGTTCTCATTCAGAAGCTCCGTGCCGCGGGCCATTCTGAGGATCTCGATTGGCTGGTGCAGGTGGGTCTCTCCAAGCCGGAGCTGCGATCTCAAGGACCAACGGCGGAGGGCCCGGAGGCGGAGGGCGCGGAGGACGACGAGGAGGCGGAGGAGGCGGAGGCGGCAGAGGAGGCCGAGGCGGCGGAGGAGGCGGAGGCGGCAGAGGAGGCGGAGGCGGCAGAGGAGGCGGAGGCGGCAGAGGAGGCGGAGGCGGCAGAGGAGGCGGAGGAGGCGCAGGAGGCGGAGGCGGCAGAGGAAGCGGAGGCGGCAGAGGAGGCGGAGGAGGCGGAGCCAGTGGCGCCAGTGGCGCCAGTGCGGGGACGCAAGAGCGAGCAGCCCTCTCCGAGCTCGCGTCGGCGCAGCCATGCGCACTCGCTCATGGAAGCCGCCGAGCAACGCGCCGCCGCCGCGGCAGCCGTTGCTCGGGGTGCCAGCAGCAGCAGCAGCAGTGGTCGTCGCAAGTCCGCCTCGACTGCCTCGGCCCCCCCCGCATCACTCGATGCGGGGAGTCGCCGCCGCGCCGTGTCGCTCGGCGGCGCCCCTCATGCGCCCCCGCGCGCGGCGGTTAGCGCCGAGGCGGCTCCAGGCGGGCACGCGGGCGTGGCCGCGTCTCCCTCAGGGCGCGTCTCGGGGCGCGTGCGGCTGCCGCCACTCGCCTTTTGGGCCAATGAGCTCGTGCAGCGCGACAGTACCGGCGGCTACGCGGACGGCATCAAGATTACCCAAGTGCAGGACAGGCTCAGCGAGGATTGGAAAGCCACCAAGTCCAAAGGGCGCTCGCCCGCGCGACGCCTGCCCAGCGGCGGCGGCGGCGGCGGCGGCGGTGGCGGCGGCGGCGGCGGCAGCGGCAGCGGCGGCGGCGCAGCGCGCAAGAGGAAGGTCTTGGATCAGGGCGGAGAAGGACGCTCCGAGAGGGTGGGTGGCGCGAAGCGAGCGCGTAGCGCGGCGACAAGGCAGCCCGAGCGGGCCACGCGGCCGCGTAAGATTGATATGCTCGACGCGGATCCTGAAGGCGAGGGCGAGGAGGAGGGCGAGGAGGAGGAGGGCGAGGAGGAGGAGGAGGGCGAGGAGGAGGAGGAGGAGGAGGAGGAGGAGGAGGAGGAGGGGCAGGAGGCGGAGGCGCAGGAGGAGTCGAAGCCGAAGACGACGGCGGAGTCGAAGGCGAAGAGGGCGGCAAATGCCAACGAGAAGGCGGCCGCGGCGGCCGAGGCGAAAGCGAGCGCCGTCGCGGAGAAGGAGGCGAAAGCCAAGGCGGCAGCGAAGGCCAAGGCCAAGGCCAAGGCAGCGGCTGAGGCTCGGCTGGTGAAGAAGGGGAAGGAGAAAGCGTCGAGCAGTGCCAAGGCCGCTGGCAAGCAGCCAGCGAAGCCACGTGTACTACCCAGCGGGCGGGCGGTCTTTCCGGCGGCAGCAGGCGAGGCGGTGCTGGCGGCGACGGCGTCGGCGATCGCGCCGCCGCGCGCGCCGCAGCAGTTGCGAGAGTACGTGGCCAGCGAAGATGAGACTGTGCGCCAGATTGCGACGGCGTGTGGTGTCGACGCTAAGGCGCTGGTCGACCTCAACGCGGCTAAGTTTCCAGACCTGCGCGCGAGCTCGAAGCTCCACCAGAACACGAAGCTGCTCGTACCGGTGAAGGAAGGGCCGCCGCCGCCCAGGGGGCGTACCTTCACATACGAATACCGCGCGCCGCCGCCACCAGCCGCCGCCTCGTCGTCGACGGCTGTTGCCCGTGCCGGGCGCTGGGCGCTCAACGCAGCCAAAAGTGGGCTGGCGGCGGCCCGGCCGGTAGGGCGCCCGCCGAAGCGAAAAGCGGCCGAGCTCGAGGCCAGCAGCGGTGCAGATGAGGGGGACGACGATGGCTTCGTAGATCACTCGCCATGGAGGGCTGGGGGCGGAGGCGGTGCGAGGGGGCGAGGCGGTGGGCGGCCGGGAGGGCGCGGCGCCGCGCGCGGGCGAGGCATCCGCATGGCCTCTCTGCCCACACTGCCCACGGGCGACGGCGCTGCCGACGATGACGACCACGAAGACGACGACGGCGACGATGACGGGCTGATGCGCAATTTCACCGCTGCGGAGCGTGCCGCGCATGGCGAGTATGCAAGCAAGCTGAAGACGAAAAGGCAGGCGCCGTCGGGAGCACGCGCACCCCCAAAGGCCAAGCGACCGGCAGCGAAGGCCGCCGCCGCCGCCGCCGCCGCCGCCGCCGCCTCCTCATCGCGCGCGGCGGGCGGTGCTCGGGTCGGCGCTCAGTCGCCCACTCCCACCGAGGTGGATGAGGAGGAGGAGGAGGAGGATGGCGTGGAGGATGAGGGGGACGAGGAGGAGCAGCCCGCAGAATACTTTCCCGAAGACGAGGACGACGACGAGTGAGCGCGTGGCACGCATCGATGCTTGCGGGAGACGCGAGGTACGGGGTCGCTCCCTATAGTACGCCGAGTCCGCATGGAATTTTTGTGTTGGAGACGCGAGCGCAGGTGTCGTGCTGGAGACGCGCGTGCGCGCGCGCGTTCGCTCGCCTGTGCCGCGCCGTGCCGCGCTGTCCGCTGGTGCGCGTGCTCCGCTGCTCCGCCCGCGTCCCGTCCGTTGCATTTCCAACGTTCAAATAATTTTTCGCCTTGGGCCCGGACGCGGACCGGTGATTTCGCGCGGCGCGGGTTCGCGCGCGCGGGTAGCTCGTTTTATGCGCTAGCTGACACGTGTGCTGACACCGACGAGATGCCCGCTACTCGGTCCTTACGATCGCGTCCTGTCCGGTGCTCCGAGCTTGTTCGGTCGAACGGTGTCGGTTTCTTACGTGCACCCCGCAACCTGGTGCTCCATGGTCCGGTCCGGGCGTCCAGCAGCGCGGATGCCGCATGCCCTCCGATGTGCACTCTCGTTATCAATAGGATCGTGAATAGCCGCAGCCCTTCGTGTTGGCACACATTGCCACTGCTGGGCAGTGCCATGCGCAGTGCCATGCGCCCGGAATCCGCTCACGCGCATGCTGACGGCCTCCCTCATCGCATGCTCACCGCCTCTGCACTAGCCAGGCTTCCTACTTCTTCTTGTACTTGCCAAGGATGGCGAGCGCTTCTTCCGTTGACAGCTCACCCGGCGCCGTGGGCGGCCGAGGCGCGGCCGGTGGCTCGGCGGGCGGCGGCGGCGGCGGCGGCGGCGGCGGTGGCGGCGGCGGCGGCGGTGGGGGTGGGGGCGCTGGTGCTGGAGCCGGAGCGGGCTTGGGCTTCGCGGCCACTGGAGCCTTCTCTGCTGCCTTCTTCTTGTCAGCCGCCGCCTTGTCAGCTGTCGCCTTCTTGTCAGCCGCCGCTTTGTCGGCCGCTGCCTTTTTATCAGCCGCCGCCTTTTTGTCGGCCGCCGCCTTCTTCTCAGCCGCCGCCTTGTCAGCCGCCGCCTTCTTCTCGGCCACCGCCTTGTCAGCCGCCGCCTTCTTTTCGGCCGCCGCCTTCGCCGCCGCCGCCTTTTTTTCGGCCGCCGCCTTGTCAGCCGCCGCCTTCTTTTCGGCCGCCGCCTTAGTCGCTATCGCCTTCTTCTCGGCAGCCGCCTTGTCAGCCGCCGCCTTCGCCGCCACCTTGTCCTCCTTGGTGCCCGCTGCCGCCTTCGACGCCGCTGCCTTGGCCTTTGCCTCCGCCGCCGCTGCCTTGGCCTCCGCTGACGCTTTGGCTTTCGCCTCCTTCTCCGAAGCACGCTTCGCCTCCGCCTCCGCCTTCTCTTTCGCACGTTTCTCTGCGGCCTCCGCCGCCGCCTTTGCCTTCGCCGCATTGTCCACCTTCGCCGGCGCCGCGGACGCCTTCTCAGCCTTGGCCTTTGCGGCGGCCTCCGCCTTGGCTGCCGCCAGTGCCGCCTTCTCGGCATTCGCTTTCTCTGCCGCCTCCGCCCTCTCGGCTTTGGCCTTTGCATCAGCCTCGGCCTTCTTCTTGGCAGCCTTTTCCTTTGCCTTCGCCTCCTCCGCCTTAGCCTCAACCTTGGCCTTAGCGGCGGCTTCCCTGGCTGCAATCTCGGACTGCGGCAGGTCTGCAGGCGCGATCGAAGGCCCCACCACGAACGCCGCAGCAGTAACAAATTGCGCGGCCACGAGGCCGAGGATGCCCTTCACAATAGGACGCGAGTTCAGATCCGGAGGTGGTCGACCGGCCATGACCGGCACGCTGCTCCGCGCATTCGTGTCCGGGCGACCGCCTAAGCGTGCCATAGGCGCAAAGGCCCACGCATTGGGCGCGAATACCACGAGCGTGAGCGTGAGAGCTCTCATTTTCATCTCTGTACCGGTGGTCGGGGTTTCGTCAAAATTAAAGAATTTCGTCAAATTTAACGACATTCTCTGTATCGCAGCCTAGAGATACCTCCAACCTGTGAGTCGGTGGTCGCATTATAGGAGGTTATTCGCGAGTATGCCGAGGACTTCTAGATAATCGAGATCCGCTCCAACCTCCAAAAATAACGGCATAACCGATAACGATAACCATAAGGATGTTGAGCAGATAAGCTTAAAGCTCGTCCCCGTGGCGAGAGCCCGCTACTATCTCATTAATCCCTCACCCAGGGTGGGGCTTTGTGGTAGTTCTCGAGAGGTGAGTTGTGTTTGAGGTTAAGTTTGAGGATTGAGCGGGTCCCCGGCGGCGGGGCGCGCGCCGCCGAGGCATGAGGACCATGAGCCTTGAGCGGCGTGTAAAGGAACGATACTCCACTGATCGACTCGCTCTCCAGACCACAGCGGACTCATTGAGCGGACTTGGGACTAGCGAGGACTACGCTCGCTCTACAACGTCAACGCCGGACACAGGTTCCAATGGGGGGAGCAACTGACGCGCGATACGTAGCCTTCCCGAGTGTGCGCGCTGTCTGATGTGATTCTCTACAAACACGGAACTGCGCAGATGCGGCAGCTCGAGCTGCCCAGCTGCACCCACCAGCCTCCAGGAGGTGCGATCCTTTTATTTCCTGAGCATCGCACGCCGGCACGGCGGGTCACCGCGGGCACTGTGGGCAGGTGCCCAGCGTGAAGGTGAGGTATTGCTTCACCTCGCTTGGCCACGTGATGCGCACCACATGCTCGCAGCCTGGCAGGCGCACCGCCACCTTCTCGCCGCCGCTCACCCCAACCATGAGGGACGAAGCGACGCGAAGTTTGCCTGGTATGGTTGGATGCCGTTCACACAAGGGCGGTGTGAACAAGGGCGGCGCTGACGGGGCGGAGGTGCCGACCCGTGGTGACTCGTTTGCAGCTGCCCCCGTGACCTGCGGCTGCGGGCGAGGCGGCTGCGGCTGCGGGCGAGGCGGTGCCCCTGGGACCTGCGGCTGCGGGCGAGGCGGCTGCGGCCGCGGCTGCGGGCGAGGCGGTGCGGCTGCGGACTGCGGCTGCGGGCGAGGCGGTGCGGCTGCGGACTGCGGCTGCGGCTGCGGGCGAGGCGGCTGCGGGCGAGGCGGCTGCGGCTGCGGGCGAGGCGGCTGCGGCTGCGGGCGAGGCGGTGCGGCCGCAGAAGAAGCGGCGGGGGCGGCAACAGCCAGCGGGCGAGGAGACGGGGAGGTGGCGGAGGGCCCGGACGGCGATCGTGAGGGCAGCACCGCGGTTGAAGCAGGCGGTGGCGCGGAGGCGGCTGGTGACCGCGTAGCTGGTGGCGGCGCGGCAGCACGAGCGGCCTGTGGCGGCGGTGGCATAGCAGCGGCTAATGGCGGACCCGCCGTGGTGGGAGCGACTAGCGGGCGGGGCGGCGTGGGGATGCTCACCACGGCGGCCGGCGACGTTGCGCCCACCTTCTGTCGCTTGGAGGGCGACGCCCGAGAGCTTAACGCGGGCTCCTCCGGCCGCTGAGTGTACACCGCCCCATCGGGGGAGACGTACCGGTAGTGACCGTCTCCGGACCTTCGGTACACTGTCCATCCGGCGGCGGAGGCGCCCACCCATAGCCTCGCATCGATCTCGTCAGCAGACAGCGAGGCACGCTGCACGCCAGCTTCCTCCTCACGGCCGGCCGTGACGGAGCCCACAGGGCGCTTGGTCGGCCCCTTGTCCGGCCCTTTCTCGGGCCCCTTGTCCGGCCCCTTGTCCGGCCCCTTGAGGGACCTGCGATTGCTTGGGAGCACCAGGTCGACGCCGATCCTGAAGCCGCTTGATCGCTTGAATAGCGGCGCGGTGAGGCTGGAGAGGGCCTTGAGCGCCAAGGACGGAACGTTTGCAGACTCCCCCGCGCCGCCATCGCCATCGGGTGGCAGCGCGGCGCCTGGGCTCGCGAACGGATCGTCTTCGGGAGCCTCGAGACCCTTGGTTGCATGCATATGGATGGCGTACGCTACCGCGGCCTCCTCCTTGCGCCCGAAGACACCGAGGTACGTCGCGTTGTGGAAGGCCTCGTAGAGGCGCAGGCGCACGCCGCCGAAGGTGAGCATCTTGCGGAACACGCCGCGGTACGCCGTTTGGCAGTACGGCCCGCGGAGCGGCGCGACCGGCCGCTCCGCGGTGGTGATGGACTTTTGGGCCTTTTGGGCGTTACCCAACTTCGCCATGTATTCGCGTACCTGGCTGAGGACGCCCGACTCGACGCCGAGGCGCTCGGCGCGTGCGATGAGTTCGAGGAGCTCCTCGGCGCGCTCGCGCATCTCCTCCACCGCCTGCGCCGCCAGCTGCGCCTGTCGTTTCGCCTCGCGCTCCGCCTCCAATTTGGCCTCCGCGCGCAACTCGGCGTCGCTCAGCTTTGGAGGAGATGCGAAATTGCCCGGGATGAAGAAGGGATCATCCGTGACCTTGATCGAGGTGGGCGAAACGGCCGCGAGTCCCATCACACTCGGCGCGCCCACGCCGCCGCCGGGTATGAAGAGGTCGTCCTCCACCTTCACCTTGTGACGGGTGCTCACGGGTGGCACGGTCGCGCCCAACACGACGCCCACAGGCGGCACGCTGCCGCTGCCGCTGCCTTCGGCGCCATCCCCGGCAGAGGCCGTGGCCTTCGCGCTGCCCGCGGCCGCGGTAGGTTCAGCCCAGCCCGGGATCGGCTGCGAGATGATCGTCAGGAGAAGCTTCTTGACGCACTCCCTCTCCTTCTGCTGGCGGGCGTCGGCCCGCGCTGAACGGCGTATGTTCGCCTCCGCCGGCGGTGCCGAAGCTGCGGGGCCACCGCGGCCGGCCTCCGACGCCGCAGCTGCGGGGCCGTCGCTACCTGCCTCGGTCAGCCCAAGGTATGCCTCGGCCTTTCGAAACGAGTCGAGCGACACGCCGGTTGGTGAGATCATGTACGCATCGCCACTCACGCCACCGGCACTCTTGCGCGCCCGAGGCTTCCATCGCACCAGCCACCCCTCCGCGCCTGGCACCGGCGCATCGCCCGCCCATTCAAGCTGCTTCGCATGGCGCACCGCCGCCTCGAGCGCTTGGAACAGCGCCATCCGCCGCTCGCGCTCCTCGGTTGTCAGCGCCGCACCTCCGCCCGCGCTGTCGTCGACCACGCCGCCCCCTGCCTCCGACCCCCCTTCCTCGTCCGCGCCGCGCGCAGTGGCGACGGCCGGCGCAGCAGCTGGGGCGGTGTCGGCGCCGCGCGCGCGTCCTACGCCCTGCGCCGCCGCCGCCGCTCGCTCGAGCCTCATCGGGTCGCCGCTTTTGGAAAGGCCAGTCTCGAGACGCCACTCCTCCTTGGCGAGGTCGATTTGCTCGACGACATCGTCGTCCAAGTAGTGCACCTCGTGTTGACCCGTAGCGTGGCTGTACCCGGTGACCATCGCCACATACCATTCCTCGTCCAGTGGCCAGTGGACCTCAATCCGCTGGCCGACGACCGCCGTTCCTGACAGTGTCGGATTCTCATGAGCGCTCCACTGCCGATGCTGCGCTTTCCACTGCCGATGGAGCTTGGTGCCCGGCTGCAGCCACAGCCGCATGCCTTCCCACGTCCGCGCCACCTCCACCACCTCCTCCTCGTCCTCCTCGGCGTCGTCGTGGGCACCTGCCGAGGCTCCCTGCGGATTGAGGCTGATGACTGCGGGGGCGACGGCGGCGGCGGCGGCGGCGGCGCGCTCGACCGCGCGCGCCTTGGCGAGCGCGTCATGCACCAGCTGCTCCCAAAAGGCGATCGCCGTCTCTCGGTCCCAAAAATAGGGCACGTCCACCTGCTCGGCCACCTCGAGAGCCCGCTCCTCCGTTGTCTTCTTGGGCACCGTGGCCGCCTTGGCCTTCTTGCTGCCGCCCCCCGCGGCGGCGGCAGCCGCGCGCTTGGTGCCCACAGCGGCGTCGGCGTCCTCGGCCCCGTCGAATGACGAAACCGTAACCGTCGGTGGAGGCCCTGCTACGAAGCTGCTTGTGACGGCGCGGGCAGCTGCGAGCGGATCGGCGGCGAGGTACACGCGTGCAAAGTGCGTCACGCTCGCAGCTACGTCGGCCTCGCCGCCAACATACGCGTAGTCGAGCCGGTGTGACGCCCTTGTGCCGCCGGATGGCATTAAGATCCATCCTGCCTGCTTCATCGATAGAGGCAGCCGGCGCTGCAGCTCTTCGATCTCGGCGTCGGAGATTTTCCTCCGATGACTCTCGAGCGTCGCGCGCGCCGTGTAGCCACGGGGTTCGATGCGCTCGCCGTTCTCGGGCGCCGACATCATCCACAGGTGCTGCGGCGCCGCGCAACGATTGTGCCGGCAGTCGGGGTTCATCGAGCACGTGAACGCCACATCGTCGGGGAGCTTGTCGATGTCCGAGCGCTTGACGATGCGCCACTTGTCGCACTCTGCGCACTGGACCCACTCGGACTCGATCGTCGTCTGGGCGCACTCTTTCGGCTGCTCGCTCTGGGTCTCGCGCGCGCGGTTCAGCTTCTTGGGCTGGTACGACTGGGGGAAGGTCGACTCGATGAAGCGTGTGGGCCCCGTGCCCGCCGACTGCCGCCGGCTCTTGCGCCCGCCAGCCGCTTCCGCCGCATCCGCCGCGGCCTCACGCGCTGCATGCTTTGCGGCCGCAGCAGCTGCTGCGGCGGCCTGTGCTTCAGGATCAAGCTCCTCCTCCTCCTCTGCCGCGGTGGAATCCTGTGGTGCTGGCACCGCCGCTCGCCGGAGCCCCATGTCGAGACGCCACTCCTCCTTGGCGAGGTCGAGTCGCTCGACGACATCGTCGTCCAAGTAGTGCACCTCGTGTTGACCCGTAGCGTGGCTGTACCCGGTGACCATCGCCACATACCATTCCTCGTCCAGTGGCCAGTGGACCTCGATCCGCTGGCCGACGAGCGCCGTTCCTGACAGTGGCATCGGCTCATCTGTATCGGGCATGGCCTCGCCTCCGGCCCCTGCTTCAGCGTCGGCTTCGGACTGATCATCGTCGCTGTCGGGTTCGGCGATGACAGCGAACGCGGCCGTCGCCTCGACCCCGTCTGGGTCGTGGTCAGCGATGGTTGCCATAGGAGCCAGCGAGGACGGCGAGTTAGTCGTGCGTCCCCGCAGATCGTGAAGGGAAATTCACAGAAACGTCGGGAGCCCCCTTTCCCAAAAGAGAGCGATTTGAAGACTCGCTTCCGCTCGTACATGTAAAGCGTGGTGCGTGGCGGCCGTGCGTGGCGAATCGGACCTCCTGGTGTGCATCGCTCGCTGGCGTCCACCGACGGTCGCGAATCGATCGCGCCACCACCGCATCGACAACCACGGCGAGCATCGTGAGCATGTTGCCTCAATATGCCAATGCGGCGGAACCGGAGCAGGAACCGCTCGTCAACTACGAGAGCGCCGCCATCCCGCCCGAGGATCGTCGCAATTTTTGGCGAGGGCTGGTGACCGCAGCGGTCTGCACGTGCACGGCAGCAAGCTTCATCTTCTTCACCCGCGGCAGTGATGGTGCGATGCTCTTCATCGCAAGCTACCTGATGGAGCTCTCGCTCTCCGTCGACAACATGTTCGCCTTCTACCTCATCTTCAAGTATTACAAGTGTCCGGTCGCACTGCAGGGCACTTGCCTCGCGTGGGGCATTTTCGGCGCGATCGTGCTGCGCGGCGCGATTCTACTGTTAAGCACGGCGGTACTCGCACGCGCCAAGCCGCTGCTGCTCGTGTTCGCCGTGCTGCTCGTGTACTCGGCCTTGGGTTTGCTGCGCTCTGCTGGCGATGACGACGATGAGGAGGATCTGAGCTCGAACCGCGTCGTGCGCTTCGTCAAGTGGCTGCGGCTGCCGGTGACGGGCGATTACCGTGGGCAGTACTTCTGGGTGTTTGAGGGCGGTAGCTGCCGCGCGACGCCACTGCTACTCGTGCTAGGTACCATTGAGCTCAGTGACGTCCTCTTCGCGGTCGACTCAGTACCGGCTGTACTAGGCCTGACGAGCGATACGCTTATCGTGTACCTTGCGGTGCTGTGCGCGATCCTCGGGCTGCGCTCGTTCTACACGTTGGTCGTCGGGCTGATCAAATCGTTCCAGTACCTGCAGCACGCGGTCGCGCTGCTCCTCGTCTTCATTGGGGTCAAAATCGTCCTTGACGTGCTCGTCGGCCTCGTGATACCGACGTGGGCGTGCCTGCTCGTGATCATCTCGACGCTGGCCACAGGCGTGTTTGCGAGCTCTGTCAAAGTGCGCTGACGATGGCGGCGAGCTCCGTCAAAGTGCGCTGAACGACGGCGGCACCCGTAGCCTTTCGGCGGCACATTCGGCGGGCGTGACGCAGGGATGGCTGCCGAGCTTTGGGTGCAAACTTTGGGTCTTCGTCTCGACCGCGGGTGACGTGGCCGGCCAGCCGGCAGCCGGCAGCGGCACGGTGGCGCTGCCCCGCCGAGTGAGTCGAGGCGCCCCGGCTCGGGCGCGGCGGCGAATCTGGGCTCTGGGCTCCTTGCCCCCGAAAGCCCGGGCCGACGGATGCGAGCGCAGAGTCCACGAATAGGCGGTCCATCATACGCCGCATGATCGGTCGATACGGATGTGTCGGGCGGTCGCGCGGCTCTCACGGGCGGGGCCCTGGGCGGCCGCGCGCGCGACCCGCACCGTGGGCGGACTCCGCCTCTGCGACGTGCGAGGCCTTGCGCGGCGGCGGCGGCGCCGGCGGTCGGTCGGCTCCGGCTCTTGCCGCGGCCGGTTTGGTTCGCCCCTTTCGCGGCATACGGTACTGTGGGTACACTCCGACTTTATACTCTTTAGCATGCGATGGACCGGAGTTCATTTACAGAGTCAAAGACTCGTCGGCCGTGTCACACTCAGCCATCGGGGACCGGCATGCGCGCGTTTTTACGCGATGGAAGCGCCTCGTTAATCGTGCTCTCGTCTCTTACCTCGATCGCCTCTGCTCGCCCTTGCTGCCTGCTGCTCGCCCTGGCCCTGCTGCTCGGTCGCCTGCGCCCTGCCGGCGTGCGCTGTACCACCTGCCACAGCCGATGCTCATGTCCATTTCCATCTGCGCCAGCGGCGTCGAGGCCTCGTCGCCCTGCCGGTGCTGCTCGTCGTCGCCCTGCCGCTGCCGCCCGCCGCGCACGTGAGACAAGGGAGCATGCGGGGCATGCAGGGCAGGCATGGGGGTGGCAGGCGTGGGGGCAGAGAGGCGGCCCGTCGCAGGGGGCTGGCCAGGGTGCACACAGGCGGCCGAGAGCGACCCAAATCCGATGAGCACACCCAAGGCTCTCTCGGACGTGAGTCAGCTCCGGGCACGCGTGCCTGCGTTCGCTCCCTGAGTAGCACAAGTCCCTGCGATGGCGACACGGCGGTAAGTGCTCGCGTGCAGACTGCGGTGAGTACGCCCTGCGGTGGGAGTACCCAAGGGCAGAAGCGCGGGCACAAGCCGCCGGGCCGCCAGACCCGCTCAGTCTGCCCTTGGCCTGTCCTACACCCCGGCCTTCCCGGCACACGCCCAAGCGCGCCCCCCATCCCCTGCCGGGGGTCAGGCGGGTGTCCCGCAGGCAGCAGCGCCCGCGTCATGGCGGCGCTGTGACAGCGCCCGCCATAGCGCACCCCAGCATTCCCCTCACACCTTGCCCGCCCCTCCGCCTCACCCCTTGACCTCTCGGGGAGAGCTGTGCCCGCGGCACTCGCACCTGCCCAGCACCGCGCGCGCCCACCACGACGCGTATCTGCCCAGCACCTGCAACGCGTCGACCTCAGTGCTGCCCCTGCGCACCATGCAGAGGGACAGGAGAGGAGCAGAGCGAGCGGCGCGGCGCGGCGCCGCGCGCGCCGCGCGCACACAGGCGCACGCTCGGTGTCATCTCGGTGTCATCTCGGCGCCGGTGCACTCCGCGAGCACAAGTGGATCCAACACACCGCAACACTAGTGCACTCGCTGCATGAGCGACCGCGTGCCGCGCGTTCAGTCATCGTACCTCGATCCGCCCCGGTCGCCGCCGCCGCGATCATCACGATCATCACGGTCACGATCGCGGCGAGGCGGTGAGTCATCATCATACCTCCGGCGCGGTGGAGAATCACGCCGCCGGTCGCCACCGTAGCCACCGCGGTCACCACCGCGGTCACCACCGTAGCCGCCGCCGCCGTACCCGCCGGGCATGCCGCCGTACCCGCCGCCGTAGCCGCCACCGTAGCCGCCGCCCATGCCGCCGTAGCCGCCAGGCATGCCGCCGTAGCCGCCGCCGGGCATGCCGCCACCCATGCCGCCGTAGCCGCCGCCGCCGCCGCCGCCGCCGGCAGCGCCGTGCGAGAACTTGCATCGCGCGCCGCGCGTGCACTGGCCTCGCTTGAAATCGCCGCACTCGGGCGCGGCGGCAACTTGAGGCGGCCCCATCGCGGCGAAGTGCTGCTGCGCTTGCGCCGAAATCATGCCGCCGTCGGGGGCGGGGCGCAGCACAGCGCGCATGTCGAGCTCCTCGCCCGGCTGGAGACGCACGCCGGCCATCATGGCAAACTCGCGCGGCAGCATCTGCTTCGCCTTTTGCATGATGTCGGCCAGAGCGCGCGCATACTTGCCGTCCTTGCCGCTATCGAGAAAGGTGTGCGCGATGCCCTTCGCACCCGCCCGACCGGTACGACCAATACGGTGAACATAGTCCTCGATGTTCGTCGGGAAGTCGTAGTTGATCACCGCCTTGACCTCCTTGATGTCGATGCCACGCGCGGCCGCGTCGGAGGCGATCATCACCGGCCGGCGGCCAGACCTGAAGTCATTGAGCACCGATTCACGCTCACGCTGCTCTTTGTCACCGTGGAAGACCCCACAGCCCACCTGCCGCATGAGCTGCTGGCCGAGCTGGTCGGCCATCCGCTTCGTGTTCGCAAAGATGAGCGTGCGGCTGCCCATCTCGAGCGAGCCCAAGATTTGGTTGAGGATCCCAAACTTCTCGCCCGAGCTGCGCACAACGTGCACGTACTGTGTGATGTCTATGTTCGCATTGAGAGTGTTGATGTCGCCCACCTCAACCTGCACGGGAGAGCGCAGGAACT
>ENA-UOXO01001324-UOXO01001324.1-mixed-culture-metagenome-genome-assembly--contig:-NODE-1324-length-17265-cov-38.454968_pt1 | contig 17265 bp, 7 predicted proteins | sample MGYA00238162_ERZ761640 | MGnify/ENA primary metagenome ERZ761640 (study PRJEB28914, sample SAMN08778297) | mixed culture metagenome | isolation source: Freshwater growth medium | place: USA...
CCCTCGCCCTCGCCGCCGCCGCCTTCGCCCTCGCCGCCGCCACCTTCGCCACCGCCACCTAGGCCGCCGCCGTCGCCATCTTCACCGCAGCCGCCCCCCCCACCTTCGCCGCCACCACCTTCGCCCTCGCCGCCACCACCTTCACCATCGCCACCACCGCCCTCGCCGCCGCCACCCTCGCCCTCGCCGCCGCCACCCTCGCCCTCGCCGCCGCCGCCTTCGCCCTCGCCGCCGCCACCTTCGCCACCGCCACCCTCGCCCTCGCCGCCGCCACTTTCGCCACCGCCACCTAGGCCACCGCCGTTGCCACCTTTACTGCCACGGCCACCACCACCTTCACCGCCACCACCTTCACCGTCGCCGCCACCACCTTCACCGTCGCCGCCGCCACCTTCACCACCACCACCTAGGCCCTCGCCGCCGCCACCCTCGCCCTCGCCGCCGCCACCTTCACCACGGCCTCCTTCGCCCTCGCCGCTTCCACCCTCGCCGCCGCCCCCGCCATCGCCGCCGGCATTGAGCGTCCTCGAACTCGCCCCCTCGTTGCTCACACCGCCATCGCCTTCTCCGCCGCCACCCTCGGCCTCACCGCCCCAACCCTCATTGCGGAACGTGGGTCTCCGCTGCTGGACAGCTTGCAGACGTGCAGGCCCTTGCCCAACGTTTTGTGGCGTTCAGGGTGCCTGCTGCAGGCTGGGCCAAGCCTCGGACGGAGCCGCCTGTGGCTTCGGCGCGAGGGGATGCAGCGGCTTCTCGTGCTGCACAGCAATCCTCTCGCCACCGCCGCTGGCATTGAGCGTCCTCGAACTTGCCCCCTCGTTACTCACACCGCCATCGCCTTCTCCGCCGCCCCCCTCGCCCTCACCGCCCCAACCCTCATTGCGGAACGTGGGTCTCCGCTGCTGGACAGCGTGCGGACGTGCCGGCCCTTGCCCAACGTTTTGTGGCGCTCAGGGTGCCTGCTGCAGGCTGGGCCAAGCCTCGGACGGAGCCGCCTGTGGCTTCGGCGCGAGGGGATGCAGCGGCTTCTCGTGCTGCACAGCAATCCTCTCGCCACCGCCGCCATCCCCATCGCCAACCCCGCTACCGTCGGACCGCCTTGACCGCCGTCTCTCGAGTTTCGTGTTCGACGCGGCGTCCGTTGACACCTCAAGGGAGAAGTACAGAGAAGACGGTGGGTTCTAGCGCGATAGCGCTAGATTGGTTGTCTTCAGGGGCGAACAAGAACGTCAAGGGCGGCAGGCGCAACAGATCGACGTGAGCAAGATGCGCCGGCGGGATGCGGCTTTTGTGGAGCTGAGACCTTTCGCGTTGATTTGAGGATTGTAGGCAAATTCTCATGCATGCAAATTGCTTTCCTGTTGCGTCAAGTTTGAGAAAGGGTCAGTTGAATCGACACACAAGGTAAGTTTGCGACTCGTTTTTCGCATGTATCACGCCTCGCCCGCCTGGAGGTCGGCACAGCCTGGGGTATCGGCACCCGCGCCTTCGGTTACCAAGGCCCTTGTTGGCGCTTCTAATCTCTAACATCTAGATGGACATCGGCAAGTACCGCGCGGAGAAGGCGCCCCCTTCGGCGCTTCATGACAAGTATCGCGAAGTGCTGAACAAGGTGATCTGCGACACGGCCGTGCAGGAGCAGCGCATCCGGGACCGACAGGTTCGGGAGCGCATTCGCGAACGGCGTTCAAAGGGGCCTGACGAGAGCGCCGATGCAATGATCACTGCCATGAGGAAGCTCGCATCGGAGTCCGAGGCGGAGCTTGAGGAGATGCACCAGCTGGTGCACAAGGAGCGATGGGAGCATCATCGCGCCGCCTGCGACCAGTTCATGGAGCACTTCCCTGATCTCTCAGCGGAGGAATCGTCGAATGGGCAGATGCCGTTGCACCAAAAGATCCGAAACGCATACATGCGCAGTAATTGCCATAGCCCTCGAAGTCGGGCACCAGCCTCCTCCCAGCTACCAGCTACGTACGCAGCTCTCACCCCATCTGCGCTGCCGCTCATATCTCGCGTGCTGCAGGCTCGGGAGCTGAAAATGAGGAGCTACGCATGCCGTACAACCCTGTCTTGCGCTGCCCGCCGGTCGTCGCCTACTCGTTGCTCTCCCCGGATGCCGCCGCCAGCGAGGCACCTTTCAAGAAAGCCCTCGAAGAAAGCCCCGCAAGTTTGACGGTGTCTCGAGCACATGCATGAAGACAGTCAAACGTATAAGCGCGTATAAAGCGCGTTGGGCTGTACATACATGAACTCTTTTACCTTGGTTATTATCGGCGCGCGCCAGGCGCTTCCCACCTCGCTTTAAGTCAACCCTCTGATTCCTCGCCTCTACCGTCCCCGTCGCTCTCCTCCTGCTCTGGTGGCGGTGACTTGGCCCTCGCCCTCTGCGCCATCTGCGCGAGTGGGTCGAAGAATTCGACGTGCTGCGGTTCGAGATCACTGTTCTCGATGCGCACCTGCAGCAGCACCAAGCTCACACGATGCCAGGTGAAGGTGAAGCGGTATTCGCCGTCCTTGCAGTCCTCCACATTCGCCGATAATGGAACGCCCGTCGTCTCGCCGTTTCTCTCCACCTGCTGCACGCGCGCCATGACGTTTGCACCGCCCCTGCACAGCCGGTTTCCAAACTGGTCGAACGCCGTCAGCGTCGCACTGAAGGGTCGGTTATTCGAGTACGGATCGTAGATGGGCGCACGGCTGGGCATGCTGATGACGCAGTTCGGGGCGTCCGCTGGGCCAGGCGTGACCGCGAAGACGAGTGGCGACTCGCCGAGGATCTCGTGCCCGAGCATGATGGCGATCCGGTATTCGCCCACGAGCATCGGGTACAGAGCAGGTTGGTAGGACACCAAGCACTCTCCGAGGGCGTCCGAGACGCGCGTGACCGACAGAGGACGCTCAGCGTCGGGCGCGTGCGCGACGATGCCCAGTGCCTTCAGCGCTCTCTCATTAGCGGGGGTCGTGTTCCCGTACTCGTCGCGGAGCTGCACACGGAAGCTGATGTCGGCGGGACCCGCGGCCATCGTGAGCGTTCCCGACTTGAGCGGCTCGGGCGCGCAAATGATCGATGTGGCCGCGCTAGGGCGGCAGGGCTGCACGTTCAGCGCGAGCGGCGAGCCTGGCAACTGCTCGCGTGCGGCGCGCCCACCTCCCCGGCCCGTGAGCTCGACCCACACGTGCAGCTCAAAATCTCCCGCGCGCTCGGCGACCAATGCGAGGCTGTACTCGTCCGCCTCAAGCCAACTGCCCTCAAAGGGCATCGACTCTATGATCGAGTCGAAGCCGAGGCGGAGGCCGGCTAGGACACCGCAGTGCCCTGCTCGCAGGGGTACGTGCGGCTGGCGCGGAACGAGCTGCTGCTGCTGCTGCTGCTGCTGCTCCTGACGAAACTCCTGACGAAACTCCGGCAGATTGACGAGCTCTTGAGACTCTCGCGGGAGCTTCGTCAGACCGTTCGCCTTGGCTGCTGCTCGCCCCTTATTGCCGCTGCCGCTGCCGCTGCTGCCGCTGCCGCTGCTGCCCTTGCCGCTGTCGACGATGGCGATGCCGAACACGGCGTTCGTCTGCGATAGTGGCAAGCCGTGCGGCGGCCGCAGCCGGTTGCCAAACGCGTCGAAGCAGCGTATGCACAGACGCACGGGCTCGCCAGCGTTGGCTGCCTGGAGCCCTTCGCCCGTCAGTTGGAAGCGCGCCACGTCGGGCGGCGCCGCACTCACACGGAGGTGCACGGGTGACCGGAGTACCTCGAGGCCATCGAGGCTCACCTGTGGGGAAGGGGCGCGCCGTGGTGAGCACTTGCATGCAAGGCCTCCTCACTCGAGGCCATCGAGGCTCACCTGATGAGGGAGGCAATCAGAGGTCATCAGTGGCAAGAAGTGGCAATCAGCCATCGAGGCTATCGAGGCTCACATGTAGCCGATGGCGGCCACTGCGCGTGGCGAGCCATGCAAAGGTGTAAGTGCCATCGCCGCGGTCGATGAGCTGTGTTTCCACGTCCGGACCCGGGCTGCTCACGACGACTGCTCCGCCGCCGCGCACGCATCGGTTGCCCAGCGCGTCGCACGTGACCACCCGCACGCTCCGCGAGAGGCTACCCGCCTCGCTCACGACGATCTCGCCCTCGAGCAGCTCGACGTGCGTGTGGCGTGCCGACGGGAGGCCGGGAAGCACACGTAGCGAGAATGGGCATCCTGGGAGCAGCGCTGCCTGATGACGTAGACCCACGTACAACTTGTACGAGCCCGCGCGGCCTATCGAAAAGGGCAGCGTGTGCTCGGGCTGCACTTGGCCCTTGGCGTACAGCGTGCCTGGGTAGAGCGACCCGATGGCGAAGCCTATGCCCTCGGGGTCCTCCTCGAGCTCGTGAGCGTGACTGGGGCCCGCGCCTGGCGGCTTGGGGCTCAGGGGAAGGAAGAGCAACTCCTCACGTTCAGCAGTTGTCGCCGCCGCTGCGTCGGCCGTCCTCTGAGTGCTCTCCTCTGCCTGCTCGAATGGCATCGTCTCCTCCGGCACGCCTCTCTGCTTCCCCTCGGTAGCGCCAGCAGCAGCGCCCGACTCAGCAGCGCCAACGCCAGCGGCAGCAGCAGCGCCAGCAGCAGCAGCAGCGCCAGCAGCACCAGTGCGCTCGCTCGCAACTGCTGTTCCGGCTCCTGCCCGCGGCAACGGCGCCGTCTCGGGCATCGGCGCCGTCTGGGCAGGCGGACGCGGCGGCGGCGACGACGGCCGCAAACTCCCCATCCGACGCTCCCAGAGTCGCCGATGGCGCTGTCGCTCGGCCGCCCCGAGCCGCAGCAAGGCAAAGCCTCGGCGTGGCGATCCGGACCAGTAGCGTGAGCTACTGAGCCGATGGCTGTTGGGCGAAAGTGGCGCCCATGAAGTCGTACTGGTTCCGGCGGCTATGCTGTCCTCGGAAGCATGATTGCGGCCCGAGGGGATCTGTTTCTGAGGGGATTGCGGTCGCCCTGCGCTGCCCTGTGGGCTATGCTGTGGGCTATGCTGTGGGCTATGCTGCGGAGGGGCCCTCTCCGTCTGCTGCGGCTGCCGAATCGGAAGTAGCACTCCGTGCTCGAGCGACGCCTCGCTCCATTTCGTATGCTGTGCCGCCTCTGCGCATGCAGCACGCATACAGCGCGCATGCAGCGCGGCCTCATCCCCCTGCGCTGGTGTTGCCTTAACCGCTGCAACCTTGTCCGCTGTCGCCTTCTCGGCGGCCACCCTTTCCGCCTCCTCGGCCGACGCCTTCTCAGCCGCCACCTTCTCCGCTGCCGCCTTCTCTGCTGCCACCTTGTCAGCTGCCGCCTTCTTAGTCGCCTTCTCGGCCGAAGGGGTTCGTCGCCCCACGCCGCCACGAGCGTTGTGTTGAGCACGCTTCTCAGTTCGCTTCTCTTTCTGTGGAAGGATCTGTGGAAGATCCTTCTTCAAGGCCTCCGCCATCTCGACCAGCCCGCGCGTCGGCGCCGTCACGGGCGCTGGTCGCGCGAGCGCCTGCGTCCGTCGCACCGCGCGCCCTCGAGCGCATGCCTGAATGCGCTTGGCTAGTCGCAAGATGGCGGCCTGATGCCTTCGGCAGAGGATGCCGCGAAAGATGGACTGGATGCGCAGGGCGGCACGCGTCGGCTGGCTTGGTGTCGGGCGTGGTAGCTGGAAGCATGAGCGCAGCATCGGAGCGACGGGCGTTACAGTCGGCAACGGTCCACTGCTTGAAATGCTGGCGGCTCCGCCAACGCCTCCGGGGGCAGAGGCACTCTCGTCCCAAATCGGGTCCCAGACCACCCAGCAGTCGACCTCCTCTGAGTGAGTGGGTTGGCCGAAGGCGTCGCGGAACGCGATCGTCAATCGGGTGGGTTCGCGCGCCTGCACGACGAGGTGTGCACCGGGCTTGGCGCCCGACGCGTGCATGTGCGCATATGAGCTCGCCTGCGCCTGAGCCTGCACTGGTGGCATGCAGCTCGCCTGCGCCTGCACAGATAGCAGCACGCAGTGGGGCGCGCTCGGCTGTGGTCGCTGCACGAGGAGTGCGATCGGCGAGCCAGCAACCTTCGCACCGTGTAGGCTCACGCACACCGAGTACGTGCCCGAGGTCGACAGCTTGAACTCGACCGCGTATCGGCCATCACCTGTGTCGGTCACGCGTGCATGCGCATGCGACGGCCCACGCACGCCCACGACGAAGGGGTCGCCACCGGACGACAGGGGGGAGTCGAAGGCATCTCGAGCCACGATGGTGAAGCTGACGAGTTGACGAGCATTGACGACAGCGTCGAGGCCTTCGATGGTACTCTGCGATGCAACGGCTCTGGTCTCGTGCGGTCGGCGTCGCAAGCGCTCCGACGAAGCGCCTGCTCGGAAGCTGGGCGTGCCCGAAACCGGCTGCGACGACACGGAGCGCATGCTAGGCTGCTGCTGCGAGTTCTGTCGTGTGCTGGTCATCACCCCGTCGAGCCCAAAGTCAGCTGGTGGCTGCTTCACCATCAGCGTTGGATGCGCCGCCCCCTTCTGCGGCTGCCAAGCCATGCGAGGCGCTGCCGATGGTGCGGAGGCCGACGACGGCATGAGAACTGGCGGTCGCTGCGTCCTGGGAGCGGGCGGCGCGGGGGCTGGCGATGGCGCTGGCGGTCGGCGTCGGGAGCGCTCCGATGAAGCACCGGATCGGAAGCTGGGCATGCCTCCTGGTTGCGACGACACGGAGCGCATGCTGTGCTGCTGCTGCTGCGAGCGTCGTGCGCTTGTGACCATCACATCGGACCCACAATCTGCGGCTGGCGGCTTCACCTTTAGCGTGGGATGCGAAAGCTTCCGCGGCTGTCCAGCCATGCGAGACGCTGCCGCAGAAGCGGCAGCCGACGGCGTCGGCGTGTTGTCTGTCATGACTTTAGCGCTTCGAGTTTTGGTCGGTTTGGGGGTAACTATTTCGCGATGGCCGATGCATGCCAACGAAGCCTCGATAGCCTCTCACTCACCACCTACTACCCGTCCCGGGTGCTACATAAATCCTTTTCGATGCTGGACGATCACTAAAACCCGGGTGTCGTCGCACCGAGGCCGCATCATTGTATGGGCACAAGGTTGGGTCGTCGACCGTGTTGTTCTTCAAGTAGGGGCTCTTGGGTCGGGTCATCGTGAGGTCGCAATTCTTGGAGCGGTGCTCGATCTCGCGCAGTAACCCCCACACAATGCCCTCGGGATTGCGATCGGAGTCGAGGTACGCACCGAAGACGGCGCGCGCGTTCCGACGCGTCGTCTCGAGCGCTTCCGCTCCTTCCGAGTGCCACCGGAGCAACCAGTTCTTCGTCTCTTCCATGCATGCCTCGCGGTTCTTGCCGCGCACGATCGGCCCCAGCCAGAGCGACGTCGCTCGCCAGTCGATGGAAAGCGGGAATGGCAGCGAGGTGGTGAAGCTGTGGCGATCGGAGGTCATCCGGTAATACGAGCGCACAAGCACGGGGACGCAGCCGGCAGACATGACGTCGAAGAGCCGCCGCGAGGAGGGCACATCACCCGAGGGCACCATGCACATCGATGCCGCCCGGTAGCTCCGCGCCGTACGTGCGTATGAGTCCCGGCTGTATGCCGACCGGTTGGACCCGCGTGTCATCTCGCCTGCCCGCGTGTCAACGGGCACGCTCCCGTTCAGGCGGACTCGCTCGAGCAGCAGCAGCATGGCGTCACGCAGCCCGTGGTCGTACCGCCCCAGACCGCCGTGGAACATCAGGCCGGAGCGAGCGCTGAGCAACGCGCGGCCATCGCCGATGCCATCGCCCAAGATGAAGGTTTGGCGCGGCGCCTGTCGTTTGGTTTGTCCGCCGTCATCGTACGCGAGGGAGTGCGGATAAAAGGGGATTGTCACGCCACGGCGGTAGGCATGGGCGAAAGACTGCGGCAGCTTGCCGAAATCACGTGCGAAGAAGGGATCACACGAGGCGACTATCAGGTTGCCACGCCCGAGGGTATTCATGAGCGGCACGCCCAGTTCATTGGCGGAGCACGAGCAATGCAGCAGCAGAAAGGGCCTCTCGCGTTCGACAAAGAGCGTCAGCTTCGCCAGCTCCGCTGCGAGCACGCCCATTCGCCGTCCATGTGCCTCCTCTCCGCCGCTCACGAGGGCCAGCACGTAAGAAGCAAATGGCAGCGCGCCAATGACGTGCAGCTCGGCCGCGTTTGCATCGAATGTGCGAAGTGGATGTCGCTCGAGGGCCGCCATGATTGGGATGTCCGACAGGTACTGCGCCTCACCAACGGGCAGCGCCACGTCCATACGCTGTCCCGCTGTCCGAGCGTGAAGTGCGGAGAGCACGTCGCTGAAATTGAAGGCACCGTGGCCATGGATGAAATAGCGCAGACTCGGCAGGGGCGGATTCAACAGCGGTGCGGCGCCATCGGAGCACAAGGCGTCTGTGCAGCGCACGTTGCAGCGCGTCTGCATGATGATGCAGGCGGGACGATGATGCAGGCGGGACGATCTCACACGGACGCCATACGACGCATGAAGTTAGGAAAACACATCTTGGACGTTCAGAACAATCGAGATTGCATGCGTGTTATAAATCACACCGAAACGAATGCGCGTAGTAGGGCGAGAGGCCCTTCGCGAGCTTGAAGCATGCGTGAACGTGAACACGACAGACGCGACAACCGGTGCTACGGCACTGTTACTGCCCGCTCTCATGCGTGTGTTTGACCAATCGCGGCCCATGTCGCGGCCTTATCGCGGCCCACATACGATAGGATGAGGGTGTTTGGTTCCTGGATTCGCCCACCATTGACTAGTATTTCTAGTAGAGCTCACACTTCTGACTCGACTTGATTTCGAATTCAGTGCCAAAGCAAACGTGTGCAAACACACAGACCGGAAGAGTTCTCACGCTCTCACGCCCAGTGAAAGTCCTTCTTGACCTGCGTGTACAGCCCATTGAGCGCCTTGATGGCCTCCTCGGCGCGCGGGTGCTTGCACTTGTCGGGATGGATCATGAGGCACACCCTGGACCAGGGCACCTTGAAGGCGTTGGACTCGGGGCTCGTGGCGGAGGGCAGCCCAAGCATGTCCGCAAGCCGCGTGCTCGCGGGCGCGTGCACCTGCGTGCGGTACGCAATCTGCAGGATGCGCTCGATCGCCTGCTCGGGCGTGAGGCTCGTCGTGGGCCCAGCAGGCGGCGGTGCGGCGGCGGGCCGAGCGGACGCGCCCGCGGGCCGAGTGGAGGCGGACGCGTCGCCGCCCCCGACGCCGCCTCCGACGCCGCCTCCGAAGCCGCCTCCAGAGCCGCCAGCACCCCAGTTGCGACGCGGCGGTGGCGGTGGCGGCGGCGGCTGCCGAGGCGGGGGCGGTGGCGCTTGGCGCTGCGGCGGCGGCGGCGGGCGCCGGGGCGGCGGCGGCTCGCGCGGCGGCTCGGGATCCTCGGCAGCGCTCACGTCGCCTGGCACGTCTGCCCATTGGCACGGCTCCGCATCCGCACCGGTTGCGCTAGGCCCGCCAGGCGCGCCGTTCCCACCGCCGCCGCCGGCCCCGGCAGACCCACCGCCTCCCCATCCACCGCCTCCCCCTCCACCGCCTCCCCCTCCTACGCCGCCTGCTGCTTCGGCCGCATCAGCCGACACGCCTGCATCCGAATCGGCCGCCGCGTCGGCCCACATCCCGTCGTCGACCGCTGCCCGGCGCAGCGCGCACAGCTGCTTCGCATAGTCCGCCACATTCTTGCGCAGCCTCTCGAGCAGCAGCTCGTCCGCGGTGGGTAGCGGCGCCGGCGGCGCGACGCCCGAGGCGGCGGCGCTGTGCTGGGCGCGCGCGAGGGTCGCCTGGTACAGGACGACCTGAACGCGCCGCTCTGGCTCAGGCAGGCGCGCATGCCCCATGAAGCGAACGGCACGCCCCACGCGCTGCAAAAAGTCGACCGCGTTCGGCGGCACGTCGACGAGGAGTAGCCTGCGTACACCGAGGAAGGAGACGCCCTCGCCGCACTCCTTGGCGTCGGCCACCATCACGCGCGCGGCGCTGTCGGGCCGATTGAACTCGCACAGCGCGCACGGGCAGCGCGAGGCGAGGGCGAGGCCCTCATCGTGCGCGAGCCCGAGCAGCGGCGCGAGCGCCTCATCGTTGCGCTCTGTAAAGGTGCGAGCTGCGGGGAATCCTCGCACTCTCGAGGGGCCGAGGGCCGTCGCGAGCATACGCAAGAGCAGCGTGTACCCATGCAGCCGGTGCACCACGACGAGGGTCTTGAGGCCATGCGGCCCATGCTGCACGTCGTGCACCACGGCCTGCAGCTTACTTGCGTACCCGAGAGCCCTTCGCCGCTGGGCCGCCGAACGAACCGGCACCTCCCCAAATGAGCGCCTGAGCAGGTTGCCACTCTGCCCTAGCACATAGGAGGACGTACGAGCCTGGCCCGCGAATGCGGCGCTCTGGCCGAGGGAGCAAAGCTTGGAGAGCCGCTGCAGCTCGGCCACAGGGAGCGACTCGACGTGGCGGCGGCTGATCACCTCAGCCGCAGCCGCGGGGAACCGCGCATGCACCGCCTCGCGCACATTGTGCTCGTATTCGGCCTTGTGCCCGCCCACCTTCTTCCACCTTGAGTACCCGTATCGGAAAGGATCGTCGTCAGGCCCGCCCTCGTGCGCAAAGTTGCGAAGGCGCACGCGGCGCACCATCGTCTCGGGCACGCACGCCGGCACGCCCGCCGGGATGAGGGCCGGGAAGACTGCCTTGGGCGTGTCGTTGTAGAATGAGAGGAATCCCTCGTCATTCAAGTCGGCCCAGCGCAGGCCTTTGATGATGTTCTTGAGGTCGGCAGCTTGCGTGGGCTCGTCGCACAGCGGCGTGCCCGTGAAGCCGAGTACGACCGAGTTCTCTGCCGCCTTGAGAAGCGTGCGCAGATTGAGAAGCATCTGCATACGCAGCGGGCTGCGCAGGATCTCGTCGGAGGGACGAACCAAGTTGTGCACCTCGTCCATCAGGATGACCTTGTTCGAGAACGGGTTGCCCTGCGCGTTGCGGAACTCCGGGTACCCGCCGTTCCGTGGCAGCGGCTTGCCGTACTTCGTCCGGCCTGCATAGCCGTCCGGGCACTTGAAGACCGCGCTCGGGTTGTCGCCGAGGGCCGAGCGGCCGCCAGCCATCGTGTACGAAAAGGCACGTAGCGGCGCCGACGGCAGGTCCGGGTGGCGCAGGAACTCGTCGCGCACCTGATGAGGCAGGCAATCAGAGGTCATCAGAGGTCATCAAGGTGGATGGTCCGGGTGGCGCAGGAACTCGTCGCGCACCTGGCCGTTACGCAGGATGCCGAGCAGCTCGAGGCCGCGCCGCGCATCGCCGTGCGTGCTATGCACGTGGCCCTTTGGCTGCGGCAGCTGGGCGCGACCGCTCTCGACCATGTCGAGGTACGCGGCGTACCTATTCGGGAACGCCGGGTTACGCACCTCGCGGTAAAAGTTCTTACACACGGCCGTCGTCGGGAAGATGAGCAGCTTCGGCCGCTTGTCCTTGAAGTACGCATTGGCCACCTGGAGCATTGTCGCCGTCTTGCCGCTCCCCGTTCGGTGGACGATGAGCATGCGCGGGCAGCTACCGAGGACCTCGGGCCGGCACAGGTACGCTACCGTCTCCTGGTAAGGCTGGAGCCTCGGCTTGGGCAGCTTATGCGGCACCCAGCGCGCCGGCTGTAGCTCCTGCGGCGGCAGCACGCGTTCGTTGCTCGGCACGCCGTCCCGGCGCATGCGTGCGCGCGCAAAGGCGTTGAAGCCCTCATGCCCCGGGGACACGTACCCCGGCTCGTCGGCCCAGCTCGGAGGCTGCGTCGAGCGCCGCGCGCGCAGCTCCTCCTCATCCGCCGCGCCCGCCGCCCCAGGCCCAGCTGCCGCCGCCGCCGCACTGGCTGCTTCGCCACTCTCCGCATCCACAGAAACCAGCTGCTGCTGCTGCTGCATTTGTTTCTTGAGCGCCTCGAAAGTGGCGTCCCCGAAGGCATCCTCGGCCTCGTCCTCCTCGCCTTCGCTCTTCTCGTCCTCGCTCCCGGCCACGCGCTCTTCGCCCACGTCGGCAGCCGTGACCTCCTCAGGATGCTCCATGGCAGCGCCCGCTGCAAAGCTCGCCGCGCGCTCACGCAGCGCAGCTTCGTCCGCCTCCTCATCCGCCTGCTCGCCTGCCGCCGCGGTCGCCCGCGCCCGCATGGCCGCCGCCTCCTCGTCCTCGTCCTCCTCCTCCTCGTCGTCGCACGTATTGTGCGCCGGGTCGAGGTTCATCGAGCACTCCCAATCCTCATCCTCGGCGGGCACCGGAGCGCCCGGCGCAAGCCTGCGCCACTTTTCGCACTTGCAGCACAGCGCCCACTCCTGCTCAAAAAAGAACGGCTCCGGGGGCGGCGGCGGCGGCGGCTGCGGCGGCGATGCGCTAGGAGGCGGAGGGGTAGCCGAGCAGCACTGCACCGCGCAGCGGAAGCAGACGTCGAAATCACACGGCGCGCAGCTGAAGTGGCGCGAGCCCGAAGCCACAATGAAGCGGCAGCACGTCCCGTCGCACTTGAGCGCCTTGTCCCGCGACGCGCTCACTTGGAGCCGATGGCCGTTGGGGCAGTACCGCGGCGCTGCCTGCGCCGTCGCCTCCTCCTCTGCCGCCAGTGCGTCGGCCACCTTCTTGGCTTCCGCCTCCACCTTCTTCGCTTCCGCGGCGGCCATCTTGGCGGCCGCCTTCTCTGTCGCCCGTTCCGCCGCCTCGCGCGCAGCGGCCGCCAACGCGGCGGCCGTTTCCGCCGCCGTCCTCGCCTCGGCTGCGGCGCGCGCTTTCTCGAGCGCGACCGCCGCCGCCGAGGCGCCGAGCCGCGAGCTCGACGTCTCCGCCTCCTTTGCAGCCGCCGCTTGCCTGGCCGTCTTCCTCTCCGCCTTCCTCTCCGCCTTGCGCTCGGCCTTGCGCTGAGCCTTACGCTCCGCCTTGGCCGCCGTCTTGGCTTCTTCTGTCGAGGGCGTCGCCGCCACAGCGGCCGCGGCCGCCGGCGGCGGCGCGAACGCGGCCGCTGGCGGCTCAATCGTCTCGCGGCGACGGCTGGCGTGCGGGATCGCTGTGGCTGCCTCGACGGCCGCCGCCTTTCGCTTGCGAGGCCCGCCATCGAGCGCCGTCTCGGGCACTTGCGCCTCGGAGGGACGCAGTGCACTCGGCGGCACCTGCTTACGCAGCTCGCCATCGTCGAACTGCACGTCCACGCCCTGCGCGCTCACGCCAACCACGGTGCCGTGCCACCATCCCTCGACCTGCTTCTTGGTTGCCTCGTCGATGAGCTTGCCGCGGTGCTTGACCCGCTGGTCGAGCTCGAAGCGCCCAGGCTCGATTGAGCTCGATCGGCTCTCGCGCCGGCTGCGACGCGGCGACGAGCCAGCTGCAGGAGCCGGCTTCGGCGCTGGTGGCGCTGGTGGCGCTGGTGGCGCCACAGGCTCAGGCTCCACCGCCTCAGGCGCCACCGCCCCAGGCGCCACCGCCTCAGGCTCCACCGCCACAGGCGCCACCGCCCCAGGCGCCACCGCCCCAGGTGCCTCCACCTCAGGCTCCACCGCCCCAGGTGCCACCGCCTCAGGTGCCTCCACCTCAGGTGCCACCACCTCAGGTGCCACCACCTCAGGTGCCACAAGCTCAGGTGCCTCTGGATCAGGTTCAGCAGGAGACAGCGGCGGCGGTGGCGGCGGCTCATGATCCGCATGTGGCTCACTGGCTGCATCCGCCACCGGCGACGGTGGCTCGGACTCCACTTCCATATGTGCGCCTCCTTCTGCCGGCGCCGCCTCGTTCGAGCCTGCCTCATGGAATTTCTCATGGGCTGCCTCGTCGGCCGCCTCCATCTCCGCCACCTCCATCCCATCCTCCCCTGCTTCCTTCTGCGCTTCCTCCACCTCGGCCATCTCCGCGGCCGCCGCCACGTCCTCCGCCTCGTCCTCCGTCTCGCCGTACTCAGGCATGGGAGCCTCATGTGCATCCGCCTCGTCAGCCATCAAGGCATCCTCATACGACTCGGCCGCTGCTTCATCAGCCGCTGCAGCAGCTTCGGCTGCTGCAGCCTCGGCAGCAGCGTCGGCAGCCTGCGAGGCCGCCGCCGCCTCGGCCGCCGCCGCCTCGGCCGCCGCCGCCTCGGCCGCCGCCGCCTCGGCCGCCGCCGCCTCGGCCGCCGCCGCCTCGGCCGCCTCCGCCTCGGCCACCATCGCCACGGCCGCCTCGGCCGCCGCCGCCTCGGCTGCCTCCGCCTCTTCCGCCGCCGCCTCGGCCGCCTCGGCCGCCGCCGCCTTGGGCGCCGCAGCCTCGGCCGTCACCGCTTCAGTTTCAGCCCAGTGGAGCTGGCGTTTCACGTCCAGCGTCGCATTCGCCATGTCCACTGCTGTCACCTCCGCTGCCGTCGCCGCATCCGCCATCTTCACATCAGTTGTCGCTGCCACCATCATCTCCCCCACCGTCGCCTCTGCCGTGGCAGGCAGCGGGGGGGCGGGGAATTTCTTGGCCATGTACTCGGTGAGATCAGCTTCAAACTTCTCGTCTGTCATGGTTGAAAGCGCCAGATCTCGAGCTGCAAGATGATGTTCATCAACTTTGATCGTGTAGATCGTGTTCGGCGTAGATTTCTGCGATTGAATCCAGTTCCATGCTTGCATGGAGGCCACGTCAATGCCCACCTCATCTACAGTCACGGTGAGCATTTTTGGCATTTTTGTCGAACTCGCCGAGCACGCGGCCCACGCACGTCCAGCGACATAATTGAGTGTGATCCAGTGCCCGGATGTACTGCCGTCACGGGCCCCGTAGTGCAGCACCAGGTTGAAGTTCTTCTCGAAAGCCTGCCTCACTTTGTCGACAAGTTTCTCGGACTGAGTCGGGTCGACCCGTTCCCACGCCTCCTCGCCCAGGTTGAACTCGGTCCAGAGTCCAAGAACGGACTCATGATAGTTCCCATTTACGTCGCAAAGCGGGCCCGACATCTTGAAAGTCAGGATCTCGGACGGATCGTTGTTCAACATGATTCTCTTCTCGAGAACCTTTGCGCAGATGCGCATCTGCGCATCATGAACCATGTCGCTCTTCATAGGTTGCAAAGCATTGCGTAAGGCCATCACGCCACATGTGGCTTCAGTGCGCTTCTGCGCGTGAAATTCCATCTCCCTGGGAGTAGCATCCAACAGAGACCGTGTCAATGTCTTCTGCTCGTCGGCAGTCAGCACCAACTCTTGTGCTTGCCGCCTCTTTCCACCTTTCGCGATCGTCGTCCACTTCGCCGCTTCGGCCCAGCTTTCCGCAGCGCCCCCCTTCGGGCGAGGAGACCGCGACGGCATTTTGGAGTCTTTTGGCGTTTTGGGTTGCCTCTTTGGGGGGATTTGGTCCGTTTTGGGCAAGTTCTTTTTATAAGAGAAGCGTTACACGTGCTCACGCAGAGCCCTCTCGAACACGATCACAGCTCCGCCGCAGCAGACAACAGGGGCGAATGGGACCCCTGCCACCGCTGCCTAGGCTGCTCGTTGGCACCGTGCCCTCTGGCTCCAACGAAGCGATCGACCGCGCGCTCTGGACCAGATCTTATGGATTCCGTCACCACAAATCTCTGCGCAACGCGTCCGCTGCTCGAGAAATGCGTGTCTGAGATGTACCGCTTGGCGTTACAGGCGAGGCCGTGCTTGGCCTTGCGCAGTCGAGACAAGTGCACTTCGGCCCTGGGCTATTCTCAAGGTCGAAGGTGTGTCAGAAAGTCGAATGACGGATTTCATCTGTCTCTCTTGTCGAAATGACAGTATATATAGCGATAGATAAAGTATATAGCTAGACCGGTTCGAAGAAATGGACTAAACGGGATGTTCTTTACCGGTACACGATTTGGGTTTGTCCAGAGTTTTTTGGCAGGGGCGAAGCGAAATCCAGGCGCAGCGCCGCGACGCGGTCGCCGAGGGCGACGGATAGAAATGGAAGAGCTTTTGTGGTCTTTGAAGACGGAATCGAAGGATGCCCAGCCCGACAGACGAGAGTTGAACTGGGCCGCTGCTAACGCGGTGGTCAGCGGTCGTTGTGCTTCGGTGCCCGAGGCGTTGAAGCTCGCAGCCTTTCGAGGTGCGGACCCCAAGGAAACTGCCGAGGTCATCAAAAACCTACGAACCACACCTGGAGGCGTGCAGGCGGCCAAATCAGCTGAACACTTGCGGGTCGAGATGATTCTCGCTGACTTTCTCGCGATGCCCGACGCCGACGACATCAGAAGTTGCCGCGATGACGTTGCGTGGCGTTTCGAAGCGTGCCGACGGCTTCTCAAGTTGGGTACTTCTGTCCTGGAGCTTGACGATAAGGACCTGCGCGGCTGGACATTCACTTTCGAACTGGCCAGCTACGACGATCGGCGATACTTCTGCTACAAGTTCATGTTCCAGACCTTCAATTTGCTCCCGAAAGCGCAGTCGGGCCGCGTGAGCGGTGGCAGTCAGCTACAAAGCGTGGCGGAGAAGATTTTCGGAGAAGACGCTGCGTACACCATACGCCATATGAGGGAACAGGTCGGGAAAATGATAGCTGAACCTCCAGCCATGGGGCGGCCACGAAGCCTCGACCCCTCATTGGAAGAGGATCTTTTCAAGTTCGTGGCGAAGCTCCGTGAGCTCAAATACCCGGTCTACAGGTCTATTGTAATCAGCTACCTGCAGGTAGCTGATGACAGCTGACTGGTGCTCCTCACACCGCCCGCACTCGGCGTGACTGCCCTCGTCCCATCGATGTGCCGCTGCTGCCGCCCAAACCCCTTTGACCGCTAACCTTTCTCATCCTCCCCTTGCAGCGGCTGCTGGAGGGCACCGAAGCATCTTTAGCTTTTGCGCAAGTACGCAATGGTGAGTATGTGCCCTGTGAAGCAGGTGGAGTGGAGTGGGATCATACCAAACTGAACAACTGGTTCTATAGGCGCTTCATTGGGGACCGGAAACACGAGGGCGCAGGCACTGGCAAGCAACGGCTCCTCGATTCAATACGAGCAAAATGGCAGAATTACGCAGCAATGCGACCATATTACGAAACACACGTGCAAGCTTTGGTCCAAGCAAAGATCGTTACCCTCACGGATGGCTACGATGAGGCCGACAAGGATGAAGCGGGGCACCCAAAATTGCCAATTGCAAAATGGTATGTTTTGCCTCCCCAACTGTGCTCACCCCCTTGCATCCACCGCCCTAGCATCCACCGCCCTCACATCCACTGCCCTCACCCTGCCTGCTGCCCTCGCCGCCGCCGCCGCCGCCCCCGCCGCCCATGCCGCCGCCGCCCGCACCCCCGCC
>ENA-UOXO01001339-UOXO01001339.1-mixed-culture-metagenome-genome-assembly--contig:-NODE-1339-length-17146-cov-43.134749_pt1 | contig 17146 bp, 10 predicted proteins | sample MGYA00238162_ERZ761640 | MGnify/ENA primary metagenome ERZ761640 (study PRJEB28914, sample SAMN08778297) | mixed culture metagenome | isolation source: Freshwater growth medium | place: USA...
GCGGAGGCGGCGGCGGCGGAGGCGGCGGCGGCCGAGGCGGCGGCGGCGGAGGCGGCGGCGGCGGAGGCGGCGGCGGCCGAGGCGGCGGCGGCGGAGGCGGTGGATGTGGAGGTGGTGGCGGCGGCAGCGGCGGCCGAGGCGGCGGCGGCGGAGGCGGCCGCGGCGGCGGCGGCGGACGCTGAGGCGGAGGCGGAGGCGGCGGCGGCGGCGGAGGCTGAGGCGGCGGAGGCGGAGGCGGCGGCGGCCGAGGCGGCGGCGGCGGAGGCAGCCGCGGCGGAGGCAGCGGCTGCTGAAGCAGCGGCGGCCGAGGCGGCGGCGGAGGAGGCTGCTGCGAAGGAGGCAGCGGAGGCCGAGGCGGCAGCGGCAGAGGCAGCGGCAGCGGCCGAGGCAGCGGCGGCGGCGGAGGCGGCGGCGGCGGAGGCGGCTGCAGCGGCGGCGGCGGAGGAGGAGGCCGAGAATGCAGCGGCCGATGCGGCGGCCGGGGCGGCGGCGGTGGCAGCGGCTGAGGCGTCGTCGTCGTCGTCGGCGGCGGCGGCGGCGGCGGCGGCCGAGAAGGAGGCGGCCGAGGCGGCGGCAGCGAAGGCGGCAGCAGCGGAGGCGGCAGCGAAGGCAGCTGCGGCTCAGAGGCAGGCGTTTGCGGAGGCGATGGCTGCGGTGGCGGCGGCAAAGGCCGTGGCCGATGCTACAGCAGTGGTGGCGCAGCCAAGAAAGCCCGGCACGGCTGAGCCGAAAGCCATGTACCCCCTCATTGCGGGCATAGCCCCATTGACCCACCCCAAGGACGGCTACAAGCCGGACTTTACGCAGCGCGAAATGAAGAACTGGGGTTCTCTACCAGGGGGCGTCGCGACGCGACCCATCGTACAGCCTCTGGTCTCACCACTAAAAGACTATGAGGCGGGCGTGGAGGACTTTCTGATGGCGCATGCCCGGCGCGTCAAGGCCGCGACTAGGTCCCTCAACGGCAGCCCGAGTGGCAGCAACGCGACCTCCCGTGCCTCCTCACCACCAAAGATGTCGCCGCCCAAGACGGTAGATGACCTCCGCGCCGAGGCGCAGGAAAAGGTCCGGCACGAGGCCTTTCTGCAGCAGTTCAAGGCTCGGAGCATGGAGGCGGCCGAGGAGCCGGCTGGCACGATAGCCTTTCGTCTCTGGGGCGAGGAGGTCTGTGTGGTCAAGGAGACGGTTGGCACAGGTGCGGCGGCCATTGAGGATTACGCCACCCTGGTAGAGTTTCGGTGCGTGATTGATGCGTCGGCCAGCTTTGACGAAATCAGCTTTGGCGAAAAAGTCGCTGACGTGGTGAGGTTGCACCCGTCGAGCGTCACGGTCGATGTCGCAAGGGGCGGCAAGGATCTAACGGTCACATGCGCTATCGAGGCGGCGGGCAAGTACGAGGCGACGCGGGTGACCGAGGCGCTGGCAGCCATCATCCGAAGCCCGAAGGGTCCCGGTGCAACCTTCAATTTGATGTTCATCTCGTGCTCGGAGCCGTCGGTCGTGAAGGCGAGCCATGGAAAGGCGAGCAGTGCAAAGGCGGGCACTGTGAAGGGGGGCAGTGCGAAGGGGGGCATCAAGCGCGTGGGATCGCCAGCTGTGTCGTACCGCGGCGCCGGCGCGGCGGCGGCCGACCAAGCGGTCTTGGCCGAGGCGCGCGTGGCCAAGGCTAACGAGCGCGTTGCGGACCTCGAGGCCCGAGCCGCCCGAGGAGACGCCCTGTCGCAGGTGGAGCTCGAGGAGCTCGAGTCCGTCAAGGAAGAGCTCAGAACGGCGGAGGAGGAATACTCTGTCGCCTTCGCTGCGGCTGTCGCGCTGAGCGACGGTGCCACGGGTCCGGGCGAAGCCGAGGCCGACGAGAAGGTCGAGCTCGGGGTCGAGCTGGACGACGAGGCAGTGCATGCGGCCGATATCGCGGTCGAGCTCGGGGGCTCGTCCGAGGCGGCGCGCGAGGCGGCGCCCAGGGCGACCAAGCGCGTGAAGAAGGCGCGAATCTCGACAGTGCAGCCTCGAGTGGAGCCGGGCTTCAAACCGCGGCCGGTGGAGGCGACGTTCAATATGGTCCTCGGTGGCGACATGGGTGAGTTCGACAGGATTCAGTACCGCACCAGGCTCGCCGAGATTCTCTCTGTAGATCCAGCTGAAGTGAGGCTCATTCTCCTGGACGCGGGCGACGGCACCTTCACGGTGACTGCGAAGCTCAACGTCGCCACAGCCAGCGCCGCCGAGGAGCTCAGTCAGACTGCCAATGCGGCGATCGGCACAGCCGAGGCTGCGACGGCGATGCTCGGTGGCGGCAACTTCACGGTTGCGTCGGTGGAAGCTGTGAAGACGTGCGAGAGGAAAGTGCACCCGGGAACGCCAAAGGAGGTGATGGACGAGCTCTTTGACTTGATTGAGGAGCGAGAGATCATCGATGCGTTCGTGTCGATGGATACTGACGGCAGCGGAGCTCTTGATCGGTCCGAGATGCACGCCGTCCTCCAGATGCTGATCCCAAGCATCACCGAGGAGCAGGCTGACGCCATCTTTCGCTTTCTCGACCAGAGCGACGATGGCATTGTCATCTTGCCTGAGTTTCTGCGCGCCAAGTACGGCGAGCGGCGCAAGTCGATGGGCGATAGGCTCATGGCGCCTGTCGATGACGAAGCAGCCGCGCGCATGGGGGCAGCGAGCTTCGCGGACCTTCAATCGCGCGCGCGCAACAAGGCCTCGCGCTGCCTCGAGCGCGCCGCGCAGCGCGAGGAGGAACGCCTTGCGAAAGCGAGGTCGAGGCAGCTGAAGGATAAGAGGAAGCTGGAGAAGCTCGATGTGCGTCTCGAGAGAGAGGGGCGCGCCGAGGCGGCGGCGCGAGAGGCGATGCTTGCCAAGGAAGAGGTCGCGGAGCAGCAGCGGATCCGAAGGCAGCAAGTTCAAGCTGCCGAGCTTCTCCTCGAGCAAGAGCGACGGCACGCGGCCGTTGTGAGCGAGCGTGAAGCGCGAGAGAAGCAGGCGGCGGCGGAGCGCGAGGCGCTTGCAAAGCAGAGAATCGCGACGATGGCGGCGGCCAAGGAGGAGACGTTCGCGCAGGAGCGTGCGCGATTGGAGGCAAAGGAGGCGGCTGCCGAGGCAGAGCGCGTGCAGCGGCTCAAGGACCAAGCCTCGGCTGAGCGGACAGCGCAGGAGAAGAGGCACGCGGAGGCCCTCGAGGGGCTCCAGAGCAAGCAGCAGGCTCTGCAGGCAGATCTACGTGAGCTCGCTGAGACGCAGCGCAAGAAGAGGTTGGAGATGGAGGCGCAATTGGAGCAGGCGTACTTGACAGAGAAGGCGGCGCGCGAGGAGCGCGAAAAGGCCGGGGCGGTGGTGCATGCGCAAATCGCCCAAAAGGCCACCGAGGCGGCGGCTGCCGAGCTTGAGGTGCGTCGCCAGCGGACGCTCGCAGCGGTGGCCATGATGAGTACGACCGAAGCTCTCGTACGCGAGCAGCAGGCGAAGGCGACGATGGCGGCGGAAGCTGAGGCCCTCGAGACGCGCCGTGCCAAGCGCCAAGAGGCGCTCCGCGCTGAGGCGGTCGCGGAGGCGTCTTTTAGGCAGCAGCGGACCGACGAGGCGCTGGCGGCGGAAGCCGAGGCCCTCGAGATGCGCCGTGCCAAGCGCCAAGCGGCGCTCCATCTGCGAGTCGACGATGAGGCGGAGCTGAAGCAGCGTCTCGCCGATCAGGCGCTCGAGGCGGCGCGCGCACTCGCAGAGCAGCGCGCGAGACAACAGCGCGAGCTCGAGGCGCTCGATGCGGCGCGCGAACAAGAGGCGGCGGCGCTCAAAGGGGAAGTGACCGATCGGCGGCGCGAGCGCCAGATGCGCGAGAAGCGTTTGCAGTCGAAATCGGGCTGCGTTGGCATGACGACGGTGCTGCGTGAGGCGTATGCTGACGAGACGCTCTCGGCCTCGGCAGAGGTCTTCGAAGCCGTCACACTCTTCCTGGCCAAGCGCCGTGTGAAGAACGTGAAGGAGATCTCCAAGTTCAAGCACGTCGACGAGTTTGTCGAGGCACTGCCCAATCTAGACGCCATGGCGCAGGCGCGCCTGCGCGAGGCGCTCAGTAAGCATGCCCATGGCATGCCGGGCACGCCTCCCGCGACGCCCATGTCGATTACGGGCTTCACCCTCCCCAACTTCGCAAGCATGACGCCCACGGGGAAGAAGAAGGGACTGGCGAGCCCTCAGTCCTCGAATCGTAACTCGAAACGTGGCACGCGGTGAAACTCAAACTGCGTCAGCGACGTCGGACACGGGTCGCCACTATGTTCTCAACGTCTCTCGCACTCTCCGTAGGATTCCTCTACAAAATAATCGTAATCGTCCGGCCGTTTTACGCGTTGTGCTATTGCCTTTATTGCCTATACGACGTTAATACGAGTAAAAAAGCAGGAGCCGAAATGTCGCTGAACCCTACAAACTGTATCCTATGCCGTATGAGCCGAGCCCCTCGATGGGGGGCCACGACACTGCACACTCTCGACAGCTGGCCTTGCATCAGCCTTGCATGCATCGGAGAATTCACGTACTGAGAAAAGTGCCCTTCATATCACAACAAACCCTCGTTGACACGAAAACCCAGCGTCCCTTACGACATGCTGGTCCCACTCTCGGTGGCCGCACAAGACGCCGACGTCCTTTCGCTGATTCTCAAGCATGCACACCTAACTGCTGCCTCTCTTCGTCTGGCTAGTACGTGCCGCCAGTGGCGTCTCGGCATTTTGGCTCGCTGGGGACCCATGCGACTTCTATCCCACCAGCCATCGCTACTCATCGGTGCGCCTGAAGGGCGCGCCATTCAGTGCCCCACTGGTATCACTTGGGTGGGCAGCGACTTGTGCATTGTCGAGAGTTTTGAGCAAAAGACGTCAAGATGTGCCGGCCGTGTGTCGCTTTTTTCCACTGCTGGCGAGCAAAAGGAGCTACTCTGCGCCGAGCGCTATGGTGGTGTGAGTTTGGGCCGTACTTTGGCGCACTTCCAACGCCAGGGACCTACGGCAGCCGTGTCCGATGGCAGAGCCCTCTATGTTGCCCATTCCAACGTCTCAGACGACAGTTTGAATGCGCTGTACAAGTTGTCCCTGCCCGATTACACTCTCACACACTCATTCACCGACAACAACTTCTTGATCGATCCCGAGGAGGAGGACGAGGAAGAGCAGTATTGGGACGTTCGCCTAGGTGCACCTGCGGCACTCACGGTCGTGGGCCCCTCTCTGTACGTCCTCGACATGGGCGGTGAGTCTGGGGACGCCTCTGTCTCCATCTTCTCCGCCGCCGACCTGCAGTTCCAGTCCAAGTTTGGTGCGGCCGCCGATGGTTACCGCCACGGCTCCGGTGACGGAGAGCTCTCTTTCCCGGAAGACATGATCGAGCATGACGGCGAGCTCTACATCGCGGACACGTCCAACCACCGCGTCCAAGTCTTCTCGCTCGAAGGCGCGTTCGTGCGCACCATCGGCGGCGGCCTGGATCGAGCATCCGAACAAGGGATCGAGCTTCCACCCGGCGCGCTCGATGCACCGGTCGGGCTGTGCATCTTCCGAGAGCCGCTGGTGGTGGCCGAGCATCAGTATGTCACCGGCACTGGTCACCAGTTCCCTAGGTCCACTGCTGGATGCCTCACCGTCTTCTGCGTCGACGGCACGCCGCTTGAGCGCATTGTGCTGGACTTCTGGCCGTCACGGCTCTGCGCCAACGCGGAGTATCTTTTCTGCTGTGATTACTGCGGCCATCGCGTTTACAAGTTCGGAGCCTTGGCATGAGCGTGGCGATCACCTACAGTAAGTGACATTGAGATTGAAGACGGAGATGAGCGATTAAGCATTAACAGTACAGAATTGTGGCAACGAGACCAAGAGCCAACATCTTAGTTGCGCTGGAGCACGTGCAGTGTCGTCGTCGTGTTCAGTGTCAAAGAGTGTAGAAGCTCCCGAGTGCAAGAGAGACGATTTACATTGATTTACAGAAATAATCGAACCGTCGGGAGGCCATAATAGTTGCGCGAGTTGTTGCCGTGCGTGCTCGGTGAGCTGCGTCGCACGCACATATGGGTACGGTATGACACAAGCTGCGAGCGGTAGGGGGGTCATTCCCCCGGTGGGGGTCCGTTAACAGGCTTACAGAACCTACCTAGAGACCGGTAAGTGAGCTCCGTCAAGATACCGGCGGATCGCCTAAGGGAGATCGAGCCGATCCGAGAGATACCGGCGGGAGATCCGGCGAGGTACGGCAGGTACTTACCGGCTGGCTCCCCTCTACCCGAGGAGCCCAGTCGCACAAGCTCTCAGTCGCTCGCGGCCACGCCAAGATTGAGAAGGCCGGCGTATATACACTTACTCTTACATACTTAGGTCGCACACCGACGCGTCACGGGAATAACAAAGGCGAGGATCACACATGGTTTTCAAATACGGACATAGGGCAAGCTTGAGGGCAAGGGGGGGTTCCAGGCATAATGGCGTGGCGCAAAAGCCCTCTCTCAGTCCCCGACGCGTTTGGGCGATCCCGTCGCGGAGGAGTGTGTCGTGACAAGCGTCGTGCAGCTCATTGGGGTACCTGCGCCGTGTGGGGCGGGTGGCAACACCTGCACGCCGCGGGCACGCACCCGGCTCGATTGCACGCTGCTCGCCACAATGCTGCCGAGAAAGAGCAGGAGCAGCAGCACGGCAATGACGCCGGCGGTGATGCCACTCACAACCACGGCACTCGCGTCAGCCATCTCGATGGGCGGCAAGGGCGGCGGCGGCATGGGCGAGGGCGGCAAGGCGGGCGAGGGCGGAGGCCCCAGCGGCACAAAGGGCGGCGGCGGCGGTGGCGGGAAGTGGAGATAGGCCGCGCCGCTCCCCGCGACTGCCGGGGCGGTGGCATCAGGCGTACCAACGGCGCCTCGATGGCTATGCTGCGGTGAACCAACGACGACGACGCCGCTGCTGCTGAGGGCGACACTCATGCCGAATCCATCGCCAGTGACGGAGTCATCACCCCACAGCAGGCGCGACGGCACGTCGAAGAGCGGCAACGGAGCGAGCAAGCAGCCTGCCGGGTCGATTACCGGTGGAGGGCCCTCGCAACCCTCGGCGGCCCAGTAGCGCGTGAGGCTTGCGCCTCCGGTTCCTGGCCCACGCAAGCTGAAGCGCGTCGTAGCGGCCACCACCGCGAGGCCACTCGATGAATCCACTGCGAGGGCGGCGCCAAAGCGGCCGTCGCCGTTGCCGAGGCCGAGAGCGTTGCCGGTCACGCGAGGCGGCCAGCGGGCGGTTGCCACGGAGTGCGGCTGCCAGGGGTACTGACTCCACTGCGCGCCCTCGTAGAAAGGGCCGAGCGCGTACACGGCGCCGATGGGTGGTCCGTTGGCGCTCAAGACGAACCCCGGAGCGCCGGTCAGCAGCCAGTCGCCGCCGCCGTCGGAGCGGCGCTGCCACGCAAGGGCAGAGCCGAACTCGCTGCGGCTGGCGAGCTCCGTGCTCGGCGGCGTCAGCTTCGCCGTCTGATTCCATCCGAGGGTCTCAAAGATCCAGACCGCACCCCAGCGCACACCGGGCGCGCATGGCACACGCGCCTACGCGGAGAGGGGCGGGCGGGGGGACGAGTTAGGCTGAGGATGATAGACAGAGGGTGAAGGGTGAGAGGCTGAGGGTGAGAGGCTGAGGGTGATAGGGCTAGGGTGCGCACGGCACACGCGCCTTCGGGGAGCCCACTGCCAGTTGACCACGGCGTGTGCTCAGCGCGAGCGAGGCGCCAAATCCGTAGCAGCCGATGGCGAGCTCTCCGCTCGTTGGGTTCACGGGCGAGAGCTTCTTCAACAGCGCGCCGCTCACGAGGTGAAAGACGTACACGTAGCCATTGTCTTCCGGCGTCGGAACCCCGGCGGGGTAAAAGTCCGTTCCGCTCTCGCCGATGATCATGCGATTGCCGGCGATGGCCACGCTCGCACCAAAGTGGACGCCGTTTCTGGGCGAGTTCGAGAGAATGCGGCGTGGAATGCCCACACGGCGAGCACCAGTGGCGTCGAGGGACAGCGGCCACAAGAAGGCGGAACCATATCGCTGTGCCGGGAGGAGCGGATCGGTGGCATGACTCGGAGCGCCCACCAACAGGTGCGTCTCGGTGACGAAAACTGAGGCTCCAAATTCAGCGCCCGCGGAGCCACCATCGGCGGCTCTGACCACCTCGAGCACCTCAAAGGGTGGTGGTGCAGTCAGCGAACGCACCCGGATGGAGTAGACGGCACCTGCGCCCGAGTCCCCACATGCACCAATGACGAGGTGGTCTCCGAGCAGCGCGGTGGAACAGCCGAAGGCGTCGCCGGCAGAGAGCTGCAGCGCGATCTCCAAGGCCGCGGCGCCGGCCATGATGTGCTCGCGAGGCTCTGCGTGACGGGTTTTGTAGATGAAGTGTCGGTTGAGGTCGACTGTTGAGGTATGGATATGGGAACACTGGCGACGGAGGTTTGCTCAATCTTCGCATGATTGCATGCATCCATCCGCAACCAAAACTCAAAGTTGTAAGTGTTCAGTCTCCTGTGGGCACACCGAATGCTGGAAAGCTTGGCTACCCTCCCGACACCTCGGACCCCCATTTTCCGTACAATTTAAAGGGGAAACTTGTCGGGAGTGGTCTACATGTATTACAATTGTACATGTATCTCCCCGTCTCAAGGAGGCGATGCATGTCCACGGCCCGCCCCCGGAATATTCCGGGGGCTTGCTTGCTTGCTTGCTTCGCGCCGCTCTTGGCGCCGCGCACCCGCACAGCTGGTCACTGCCGCAGGTGGAGGAATTACAAGGGAGGAGAAGAAGAGATGTATGCCCAGACCGCTAACGCTCACCGAGAACTTGCTTTCTTTCTTGACGTGCTGCGTCCCGTTTCCATCATGACAGGACGAAAGTTGATTAGTCGTAACAAACAGAAGTTAAAGAAGTACCTAAACGAGCGCAATCGAATACCCCTGTAACCAGCAGAGTAGGAAAGGGTGGGCGGAGAGGTTGCTTGCTTGTCAGGACGGAAGTTGACTCCCTCACCCAACGTGTAGATGGCTTAGTTTTTTCACATTTTTTTTTCACGTGCGCACTGCTTGCATGCGCGTGAAAGCGAGCTCTCTCCACGCGACCTCGCCGATGCCATCCGCAGCATCCGCAGCCACCGCCGAGGCGACGGCCACCGAGGTGCAGTCGCTTGCGGTCATCCGCAACCTCCTCCGGCTCGTCATCTCGCAGATTCTGTACGCGCGCGGCTGCCTTCCCGAGTCCGACTTCGAGACGAAAGACGTGGAGGGCATGCGCGTGGGATCACTTGGCGGCCCGGAGATATCGAAGACGGCAGAGACCTTGATCGAGTGGATCGAGCAGGGCATCTTCTCCGCGCTCTCCAAACACTTCCTAGAGAAGGCCGTGCTCTGCTTCTCGGAGGACGAGGCGGGCAAGCACGTGCTCGAGGCGTGGGTGCTCTCGATCGCCTGGGAGGTCGATGAGCAGGGCGTCGAGAAGCCGACCATCACCTTCGGCCCGGACAAGCGCCGAGCGGCCGCGCTCACCTGCGTACTCGAGCCGCAGGCCAAGGTCACCAAGGCGCGTGTGCGGCAGATGTCCTCGCTCATGCTGCGGGAGATCTCGCTCATGCTTTGCACGCTGCCGGCGCTACCCTCAAAGCACTTTGTGTTCATGCGCCTTCTCTACTGCGACGGCCCGACGCCGGTCGATTACGAGCCTAGCGGCTTCGAGAGCGCGGCGGCTGACGACCGTGCGTCCCTCTGCTTCCTCACGAAGCCGATGCAGCTCACCGTCGCCCAGCCCGTTGCCACCGGGCACCACTCGTACCGCATGGTGAGCTCGTTCTTGCAGGCGCCGAGCGGTCTCAAACGCAAGGTCCTCGCCGGCCCGCGCGAGCAGCAGAGCTGGCAGCTCGACCTCGGCGACGTCGTCGAGGGCGAGCTCGGCGCTCACGCCGACGAGCTCGACGATCCAACGATGATCGAGTACGTCGCATGCGCGCGCCGCCTGGTGGAGGAGGAGGAGGAGGGCGCGCCCTTCACCTCTGTCTTCTGCTCTCTCCTCTCTGACTCCGCGCGCGCACGTGTGATGTGCTGAGGCGGTTGCGGAGAGCAGCATGTGTGCGCGCGTCGGGCTCATGTGGCCTGGCCGGGAGGATGCGCGCAGCGGTGCGCTTGTGTGCGCTGCGCGCCGGGCGCGGGGCCGGAATGCAGACGGTGCGTGGCTTCTGGCTACGAGGCCCGGGTGTGTGTGTGTGGAACCTCGACTTGGTGGAGACACTCTCACGTTACACTTACTAAAGTCTAAACAAAACAGGTGTGCACCCGTAAGCTGAAAGCTCAGTCAGTAAAGGTGCGCGCGCGGTGCACCTGCAGCCGGGCCTGAGCGTGGCTGGTATAGCGTAGCTACTCCAATGCGTATCCTTGGCGCCCACGCGAGCGCTCCCAAACTACTCCCAAACTCGGACACAATGGAAGACCCCGTCCTCGAGCAATCTCAAATCGCACAGGATGCCGACCTCAAGCTGCTCGGTCAGGTTGGCCTCGGAGAGGGGTGGTTTCGCCTCTCGCCCTTGATAGTTCACGCTCAGGTCGAGCACCTTCGACCAAGGCGCCGAGGCGCCGTGCTGGGCGCCGCCCACGCCACTGGCCGCGCCGTGGTGGGCACCGCGAACACGACGCACCGCCGCCGCCCAACACGACGCCGGCGGATCGCTCGCGCACGAGCGCGAGGAGCTCGCGCGTCGCGGTCGCTTCGTCGAGCAACGCCGCGAGATTCTCGACCTAGACGGCGCTCAGCTGGTGAGCCGGCACGCGGCGGAGCAGCCAGCTAAGGAACGCGGCACCGTCCTGGGCGGGGATGTTTTCGAAGACGCCGCTGTTGCTGACGGTGAGAGGAGAAGGATGGCGGCGGCGGCGGTATGGCGAGTGATGCTGCATCTGCGCGCGTTGGTTTGGCACCGAGCTCCGTCGACGGCGAGTCACTCTGTCGAGGAGCGGAGGAGAGCCGGCGAGCCAGCGTTGCTTCGTACGAAGAAGACGGGATGGCGAAAGGATGGCCGCGCGAGCGTTGCTGCAGGCGTCGGGCCCACTGCGATGTGGTGGCTGCGATGATGTGGTGGCTGCGATGGCAGCACCGGCAGCACCGGAGCTCGTGCTTCGGCCGGTGCTGGAGGTGCATTCAGCGCATTGGCGCGCGAGGCGCGGCTCATAGGAGACAGGCTCAGCTCCGATGTACTTGGACAGGCACCCGCGATATAAGGGCGCTCCGTTGTCTGCGTTGCGCATTCGGCGCACGACGTTGCTGAGCGGCGGCGGGCGGCGACGGATGTCGAGTGCCATGACCGCCGGGTTGTGCGAGGGCTTGATGCGCACGGGACGGGGGAGATGAAAGTTTTACGGGATCGCAAAGCAGACATAGGAATATCGGTCAACCCAAACAGGGAACCTGTCCTCTCATATTTCGCTAATGAGGAGGCTCTTGGTTTTGAACTTGTAAGTGGCGCGGTCTCCAAACACACGGGCCTTCGAAAACGTCGTTCTGGGCGATGCATGCAAAGCTTTGTTCCTGTGGGAGTCCGTGTCGTGACTTTTTTGAAGTCCAGTTCCGTTCGTGATGTCACGTCAAAGTGTGCACGTCTATAGCGGACCCTCATCACTCCGAGGTCGCACACACAATCGAAGCGAGCCGTCTTGGGCGCCAGGATGAGGGGGTCCGACAAAACTTCTTAGAGTACTTAAAGGCATTTTCGTGCGCAAACCCGATAGCAACGCCTCAAGTGCCTTTGCGGCCGCCCTAGCCTCCTCCCTGGCCTCAGCTGGAGACAGCATGTGCTCCGCCTCGCTGTTCCGACCGTCATCACAGCCACACGGCACGACAAGCGACAAATTAAGCCACCGTCATCACAGCCACCACATGGCATGTCTGCGGTGATCCAGTCGGTGATCGGACCTGAAACACTTGCGTTATGAACTCATACGTAATATAAAACGCTAAGCTTGAATCAAAAATCATTAATCATCAAACACGCAGCCCCTACCCCGCTACGCGCCGTCCCCAACTCCACGCACCTCCTACGTGTACTTACATGGGGTCCGATAGCAACACACAATGGCATTTACATGGCACTCAGCTGGCACTCAGGCTGTCCCTATACCTTACCTTCATGATGTACTTTACGTGTCTCGCTTCATGTCTCGAGAGCACCCGTCCGAGGCCGAGACCACATGGCGCTCGTCCGCCCATGAACAAGTCACGCCCAACAAGTCACGCCCAACGGTCACGCCCAACGGTCGCCACCGCTAGAACCGGTCATGCGCTATGCCTTCTGGGTGCCTCTGGGTGCCCCACCCAAACAACACCCAAACCCCACCCACGGCGTGTGGGCTGTCACTCAGCAGCCCCACGGCGTGTGGGCGTCACTCAGCAGCGGAATCCTCGTCACTCAGCAGCGGAATCCTCGTCCTCAGTGCAGCAGCTGACGACCACCCGTACTCGGTTGTTGACCGAGTGGGGGAGGCCGCCAGAAGCTGCAGCTGGGATGGCGGCAGCAGCTGGGGTGGCGGCAGCCGAGTGGGGGAGGCCGCCAGACGCTGCAGCTGGGGTGGCGGCAGCGGTGGCAGTGGTGGTGGCACGGGCAATGGCAGCGGCGGCGGCAGCGGCAGCAGCGGTGGCAGCAGGAGCAGCAGCACGGGCAGCTGCTGCGAGGCCAGCTGCGGAAGGCGGCACGCTTCGCGGCTCATCGCCCATCATCTCCCAGAAGCCTTCTTCCCACTGCAGTAGACGCGAGCTGCTCCTTGGTGTCAGGCTCACGCCAGCCTCTTGCGCCAGTTGCGCTGCCTTTGCCGGGCTTGGCACGATGCCGAGGTTGATTGCCAGTCTCTTGCCGCTGCTAGTCCATGGCATCGGCCACGATGAACTCGATGAAGCAGCGGGTTCTTCAGGCACGCTCTGAAGAACCCGCTGCTTCAAGAGACGACTGCTGCGAGCGAGAGCGAGAGTGAGTGAGTGAGTGAGCAAGTGAGTGTGAGCGAGTGAGAGCATTCGAGCGCGTGCACCTAGGACCTCCAACCCCCTCGACCGGCTTGCGGATAAAGGAATCCACGTTCTGCGCGAATTCACGCACGTGGCCATCGCGGCCGACATGGATAGACACCCCGATGACGACGTGGCCTGAACTTGTCAGGTGCGACATAGTACCCAGCAGCTTGTCCTTCTTCACGACGTTTTTGTACACAGCCTCCCATTCGATCGATCGCCCACCCCTGTCGAACTCGTTCAGCCAGTATGGAAATCTTGATGGCTGGGCAGCCAATCTGCGTGCATGAGACGCATGTGAGCGGGGAATGGGCTGGGGCACAGGTGCAGGGATAGGACGGGATAGCATCGGTACCCAATGACAACGAGCTGTAGCGATGGGTTCCGTGCGAGGGCTGCTCTGCAGTCATCAAGGCACTTTCGAACGTGAGCAGGGCATGGGTAGCCACTGTCATATTCAGGATAACTGAACTCGTAGATCCGTAGTGGCCCTCGCGTGCACTGGCTCCGAAATGGAAATGAGAACGGATGAGTTTCGTAGAGGACGCGCAAGGCATTGAACGTTCGTGGTGTGCCGTCGACGGGAAAATTGGCCTTTGCCCAGCCTGCCATGTCTAGGAGATTGAACGCAGTGGTTTCGCCGCGACGCAGGTGCCCGAGTGTCGTTTTGTTGACCCGCGCCTCGCCCGTCGGCCATCCACAAGCGGCGATGACGAAGAAGATATCCACTTGCTTCACCTGCGACCCCTGCGAAACATAGTTCGGCGGGTGCGACTCCTGCGGCTGCGGCTGGGGCTGCAGCTGCGGCGGCGGCTGCGGCGGCTGCGGCTGCGCCGGCACTGTCGTTTGGATAGTATGCAGGTGATGGTGGATATGTACCACTGTCGGGGCGCCAGATAAAAGAGTGGCCGTGCGCAACGCTTCGAGCTCACAACGTTTGCGTTCCCTTGCCTTTCGGGAGTACTCTCTGTCACGTACCTTCTTGTCCTCTTTTATCTGTTCGCCACGCTCGCTCTTGTCAGCTTTGAGTTCTGCTCGCCAGCCTTGCCCATAAGCCTTATGATAAGCCTTCTGATAAGCCTTCTTATCCTGCGACCAGACGGGATAATCTACTTGTCTTACCCCTGGGTCCTTGAGCACAAGCTCATCATCCTCCCCGAGATCCTGTAGCACTGCGAATTTATTGCTCGTTTCCATTTTGGTGGTCTCGCGCGACGGTGCGAGAGAGACGAAGCCGGATTAGGTTTGGTCTGGCCGAATATGGGCAGTATATGCATGCATGCCCCAAGGAGCAGCGAGAGCGAATAGGGGGGTAGAGAGGGGGGCGTCTGAAGGGGAGGGGGAGAGGGCCAGAAGGGGGGAAAAAGGACTGGCGACGTCGCTGCGACGCCCTCGAAGCTATTGACAAGATGGGCAAGGCTGGCGAGAAGCGCGCCAGGCGCGATGAGAAGCGCGCGATCAAGAACAAGTGCGCGCACCGTCCACCGATCAGCTCGTCGCCGCCGCGCTGCGCCCGGGAAGCCGCAAGGAAACACCCGTGCTCACCAATGCCACTACCCCTCGCAGGAAAAAGTTTGCGAACCGCAATAGTATCGGCAAGGCAAAGAAGAAGAATGGCTCAGCGGGTCGGTACATGACGCGCACGTCCGCTGTCAACAAGCTGCAAGTGCCGCTGAAGGACTTCCGCAAGCTCTGCATCCTCAAGGGCATCTACCCGCGAGAGCCGAAGAAGAAGTTCAAGGGTGGCAACACGACATACTATTTCGCCAAGGACATCCTCTTCCTGCTGCACGAGCCGCTGCTGGCCAAGTTCCGCGAGCAGAAGGCATTCCTCAAGAAGATCCGCAAGGCGAGCGGCCGGCATGAGCGCAAGCGAGCCGAGCGCCTCGACGGCCGCCGGCCCGTGTACAAGCTCGACCACCTGATCCGCGAGAGGTACCCGACATTCGCGGACGCGCTGCAGGACCTGGACGACGCGCTCTGCCTCGTCTTCCTCTTCGCTTCGCTCGCGCCCTCCAAGTTTGTTCATGCGTCGCGCGTGCAGGCGTGCAGCCGGCTGCGGCGTGAGTTTTACGCGTACGTGGCGCGCACGCGCACGCTTCGCAAGGTCTTCATCTCGATCAAGGGCATCTACTACCAAGCGGAGGTGAACGGGGTGACCCTGACGTGGGTGGAGCCGCACCACTCGTTCGCGCAGCAGCCCACGATGAGCGTCGACTACCGCGTGATGCTCTCCTTCTTAGAGCTCTATGAGGCGATCATGACCTTCGTCAACTTCAAGCTCTTCCACGACCTCGGCGCGGCCTACCCGCCAGAGATCGACACCAAGGCGGACGCTGCGGGCGTGCACCTCGGCGCGGCCGTCCTGCGCCCGCGCCACAACGGGCCCGCGCTCCCCCTCCCGGCCGCCAGCCCGCTCGCGCTCACCGCCACGGGCGACGTAGGGAAGCCCGCGCCTCCAACGGCCGCGCAGCTGAGCTCACTCAAGGCCAAGCTCGCAGCGCTCGACGAGGAGGACGAGGACGAGGACGGCGAGGACGGTGAGGACGGTGGCAACGGCGAGGGCGAGGGCCTGGGCGCCGACGCGGCCGCAGCCGCAGAAGCTCGAGGCGGCGCGTGGAGTGGTGTTGGGGGCCTGCTCAACCCCCTGGGCGAACACGACGATGCCGAGGCGCTCTCACCAGAGGCGACAGCGCTGCGCACGCTCTTCGCGGGCTGCTACCTCTTCTGCGGGCGCGAGACGCCTGTGCCCTCGCTAGAGTTCATCATCCTCGCGTGCGGGGGTAAGGTTGGTTGGCAGGGCGAGGCGTCGCCCTTTCAAGAGGGCGACGCATGCGTGACGCACCAGATCGTCGATCGTCCAATGGAGGGCCAGCCGGCCGCCGCGGCCAAGCGCGAGCTTGTGCAGCCGCAGTGGGTGTACGACTGCCTGAACGCGCGCCAGCTGCTCCCCACGCATGCCTACCGGCCGGGCGTCAAGCCGCCGCCCCATCTCTCGCCTTTCGTGGACGGTGGAGAGGGGTACACTCCGAGAGAGCGTGTGCGGCAGGCCGTCATGGAGGCGCAACGCGCTGCCGAGGGGGGCGAGGACGGCGAGGACGACGAGGAGGAGGAGGAGAACGAGGATGGCGAGGGGGACGAAGACGAGGACGGCGACCCCGGGATGGATGTGGACGATGGCGAGGACGACGACGAGGACGACGAGGAGGGCGAGGAGGACGAGGAGGACGAGGGAGAGATGGACGAGGAGGCAGTGTACGCCGCTGAGCTCGCGGCCGAGCTCGGGGGCTCGTACGCGGCGCCCACGACGGCCAAGCGCCAGAAGAAGGCGGCGGCGGCGAGTGGCGCGAAGCTTTCAAAGGAGGAGGAGGAGAAGCAGCTTCAGATCATGATGCTGACGAAGAAGAAGCGGAAGCTCTATGAGCGCATGCAGTACGGCATCCGCAAGAAGGAGAGCGCAGCGGACGCGTTGCGTGCGAAGCGGCAGGCGCTTGACCAGGCGGCCGCGCCCAAGATGGGCAGCGGTGGAAAGGCCAAGAAGGTGAGGGTTGAGTAGACGAGTACCGTACATTTACGCCGACATCGTACCGAACTCCGAAGAGAACAGTACAAGTGAGAAGAACTGTTGGAGTAGTGATGAGTCATCAAACGTGCGAGCAGTAGTTCAGATTCTTGGTCAACGAAATCGCTTGCATTTCGCTCCTAATCGGGTCGTTTTCGCCGATCCAAATTAGGCACAGAAATTGTTCGTCGAGAATGCTGAATATCGCGTTGTTGGTTTTGGCGGCGGACAAGTTCTGTGCGCCGCTTACGAACCATGACGGCTACGTGTACACGACGTTCGTTGGGATCGGCACTCCTGCGCAGCACATTTCAGTCGTGCCAGACACGGGCTCGTATGATCTCGTGGCGGCCTCCACGCTCTGCAAGAGCGATGCCTGCGAGAAACACCATCTCTTTGCGCCGGAGCATTCGACCACGTACCACAGTGAAACGCGCTCTAACATGCTGCGGTACGGACAGGGCGATATTGCCGTCCTGGACACCACAGACAAGGTCACCTTCTTTGGCAGCGCTTCGTCGAATGCGCAGCTTCACGATGGCGC
>ENA-UOXO01001340-UOXO01001340.1-mixed-culture-metagenome-genome-assembly--contig:-NODE-1340-length-17140-cov-42.278022_pt1 | contig 17140 bp, 12 predicted proteins | sample MGYA00238162_ERZ761640 | MGnify/ENA primary metagenome ERZ761640 (study PRJEB28914, sample SAMN08778297) | mixed culture metagenome | isolation source: Freshwater growth medium | place: USA...
GTGAACGGTTTCTTGGGTGGAAAGGCCGCGTCCAGCGGTTCACAGATCAGAAATTAAAGCCTTGCTTGTCCCGCTACGCGGACGAGGGGCGGTGAAAGGCGAGGTGGTTGCACGGGTTCAGACCCGGGGTTGACCCGGGGTATGGCGACTCTGAACCGTGTCTGTGAGCGCGGCACGCGTTGCATGTCGCGAGCATGAGAATGAAGCGAGTGTGACGTGTGCGAGGTGTTGTCCTTCACGCTCTTCTGTGCGTGTTGGTGTGTTGTGTCCTTCACGCTTTTCTGTGCGTGTTGGTGTGTTGTGAATGAAACCCGCCACCGACACCAGTCCCAGAGCATGGCAAATGCCCAGAAGATGCTCCAAAGGGCCAAGAACGCCATAGCCAAGCCGCTCGACCGCGAGGGCCTCCTTTCCGAGCACGAAGCGCTCTCGCTCGTGCGCGAGTCGCCCAGCGACCCCTCCGTCCTACTTTGGGTGGATGAGTGCCTGGAGCTGCTCGTCGACAGCCTCATGTGCCCCAGCAGCCCGCCCGGGGATCTGCTCACTCCGATGATCCGTTGCATCGGCGTCGCTTCCGAAGTGGTGCACCTCTGCCTCCGGCGGCCACAGATCCCCCGCAGCAACTTGCCAGCTGCTCCGCCTCCGTCTTCCGTGGAAGCCACGCCGGCGTCGCCGACGTCGCCGGCGCCTGCGACGCCAGAGGCGCCCGCGCAGCGCTGGCTCGCACTCCTGAGCCGCATCCTCGATCCGCAGAGCCCGCTCTGGGCGCACGTGACGCACCGCGATCTCGGGGGCCTGCCAAGCGCAAGCAATCGCGGACCGAAGACCCTCCACGCACTCGCCGCCGACCTCACGGGCGCGGGCTGCATCGAGACGCTGCTCGGCCTGCTGCGCGAGCCCGCCCCCGCGCCGAGTGCATCCTTTGCGCCCCCTGCAGCCGGCGGCGACGGCGCGGGCGGCGCGGGGGCTCCCTCAGCCTCGAGTTCGCCGTCCACGGTCGGATCGGCCACGACCGTCTCGTCGGTGCCGCCGGTGGAGCCCGCGCCCAGCGCCAAGGGCGGCGTCAAGGTCGGCGCCGGAGCGGGCTCCGCCGGTGCGGCAGCGGCGACGGGCGAGGGCACGCCAAATGCTCTGATGAACGTGGACCTAGTTGAGGGCATCGTCGTCGCTCTTTCCCAAGTCGTGATCAGCGCCGCCGCCGCCAACGTGGCACCGGCGGCGGGCACGCTCTTGCGGGCCTCAAAGCTGGCGGCGCAGGCCATCGGGCGCATCGAGCTCAAGCGGCTCAAGCGCACGGACGGGCAGCGGCTCGTGCTGGCGGTTCAGCGGCTGCAACTGCTCGTGCCGCAGGACAGCCGTGACGCGGCGCTCGCGGGCTTCGGCGCGCTGGTGCCGCTGCGGGTGGCAGTGGCCGCACGCAGCCTGAGCTCGCCCATCCTCGAGCTCCGGCTGTGGGCTGTGAAGGACCTCGCCCTCCTCATAGGGCAGGCCTCGCAGCTCGCCGCGAGCACAATCGATGTGGAGACGGGCCAGGCGCCCGTCGCTGTTGCGGATGCGATCTTGCGTGAGCGCGTGCCCAGTCTGCTCGTGGGCGATGCCGCCCATGAGGAGGTGCTCAGCCGCGCCGCACCCCTCTTCACCTCTCTCCTGCTGACGCAACGGCTCGACGAGGCCGCCCTGCGCGGCCTCTGGCAGGCGCCTGCGACCAAATCGAGCGCCGTTGCAGCGGCGGCCACGTCGCTGCTGGCCGAGCTCCTTCGTCACCCGAAGTGCCCTCCCGCCCTCCACATCGCGCTACTCGAGGCGGTCGGCGCCGCGTGCATGCTCCACCTCTCCGTGCGTGGCTAGACCCCCTTACCTTTACCTTCGGCGCACTGGCTGACCTTCTGCGCACAGACCCCTACCTTCTCTGCGCACAGCCGCCCCTACCTTCTGCGCACTGGCTGACCGCCGCCCCACCTCCCGCTGCCCCACCCCCCACCGCGCGCCCAGGTGGGCCTGGCCGCAGTGCTTGCGTCGCTCACGCGCATCTACACCGCCCTGCCATCCGTGGTTTCAGACCGATGGACCCTGCTCCTGTGGACTCTGCTCGGCACGCTCCCGACAAACACTCCCGCGGCCGCCGCCACCTCGCTGCGCGCCGCGCTGCTGACCTCGCTGCGCGCGGGCACCCCCGAGCAGCGGACGCAGGCGGTCACGATCGCCCTGCGCCCCGTCCAACGTGCGTGCTGCCTCGCACCTAGCGGCTCTTCGCGCCCGACGCACTGGCGCCAGGGCTCCAATGGGGGCTCAGGCGGCGCCTCCACACGATTCGGCGCTCTGGGCATCGGCGCCGGCGGGACGGCCGAGGGCGCAACGCCCGTGGCGATTGCCACGAGCCCCGGCTCCGGCATGTTGGCGGGGTTCGGCAAGGGCGGCGACAAGAAGGGCGAGCTACCCGTGGCGCTTGCGGCGGCTGGCGACTCGCTGCCGCTTGGCACGGCTCTCGAGCTCCTGCGTGCGATCGCTGAGAGCGACCCGACGCGGCCCGAGGCGTCGCGAGAGTCGCTCATCATGCAGCTGGAGCCGCGCCTCGGGCTCATGAGCCTCGCGCAACAGCTCGTCGCCACGCCCATCACCGCCGATGCGCTCCTCGTCGACCTGCCCGACGCACGCGCCGACGGCGACGCGGCCGGGACGGGTGCGGTCGGAGTTTCGTCAGTGGACGAGGCGGCCAAGAACCCGAGCACCGCCGGGGCCGCCGAGGCCGCAAGCGGCGCGACGACCGAGGCGGACTCGGCCTCCAAGGCGGCAGGCGAGGGCGGCGGCGCTTTGAGGCCGTCCTCCTCGGCCGGCGGCAGCAGCAGCGGAAGCGGCGGCGCTGTCTCAAGCGGCCACAAAGACACGGCTGCCGTTGATGGTGGTTCGCAATCGGAGCCGCTCTCGCCCCTGATGGCGGCTGTGCTCGCGCGCTTGCAGTTCCTGAGCTTCGTGGCCGCGGAGACGAGGACGTACATCTCACGGCTCGCACTCGAGAATGCTTGGCAGGCGATGCCCACGGCCGAGGCGCAAGAGGCGCTGCTGCTCTGGCTGCCCTCGGCACTCCATTCGCTCTCGCCCGATGCGCTCAGCTTTGGCTACTGCGAGCTGCTCTTGCGCGAGCTGCGCTGGGACACCCTCACGGTGCGACAGTACGAGGCCTTCGAGGCGCTCTACCGGCATCATCACGTGTCCAAGGGCAGCCTTCGCTACGCGGCCCCGAATGGCGACGATCCCCAGGCGGCGGGCGGGTCGGCGCTCGGCTTTCTGGCGCGGCTCTGGCGCGCGAGGCCGCAGTCCCGCTACGACGGCTCGGCACCGCATGTGCTCTCGCATCTCTCCGCCGAGGCGTACCCGTCGACGCTCCAGGGCACGCAGCAGCTTTGGCTGACGGTCGCGTGTGCTCCCGAGGAGACCGCGCGCATTGCGCTGCCGCTGCTCGTGCAGCTGCATCTGTCGCCGGCAGCGCACCTTGACCTGAGCGTCGTGCGCCAGGAGCTGCTCCAAGGCTGCTTCCACGCGCTGCAGCGGCTGTGCGCACAGAATGCGCCGGCCGAGACGCAGGCTGTGACGTGGCGGCCCGAGCCGGAGATCTTCGCTTCGCATGCGGCCAAGGCGCGAAAGTCGGCACCGCCCGCGCGCGCTCAGGCCCAGGTGCGGCTGCTGCTTGAGCTTCTCGATGAGTTCATCCGCGCGTGCGGGGAGGCGCGCAAGGTCATCCCGCACCAGGCGTCGTGGCGCGGTCAGTCGTGCGCGCTCGCGGTCACCATCGAAAACCTCGCGGGAGCCGCCGGCGCGTCGGGCGTGGCTGCCTCGGGCGCCGCCGCCGCTGCTGGTACGCCGGTGGTACGAGTGGGCGGCGGCGGCGGCGAGGGCAGCGGCGGCGGCGTCGGCGTCGAGGACGGCAGTGCCGAGGGCAAGCTCGAGCTACTCGTGCATGATAACCTGACGCTCGGCTTGCTGCGCCAGCGCCTCAAGCGCGAGCTCGTGGCCGCGGGCCTTCCCAGGGTCTCGTATGGCCAACTGCAGCTTCTGAGACTCAAAGTGAGTGGTACCGGCACAGCCCACCCCTCGAAGGGCTCGACGGCCGCGCTGCCCATGGGCGCGCGCCAGGCGACCTCGGCCATGGCCGCCACTGGCTCAATCGCCACGCCCTTCCTTCCAGCCGGCGCGGCCTCGCCACTGCAGCCCTGGGGCGTAGGCGCCGTGGCGGGCATCCAGGCGGCCGCCACCACGCCGATGGCCCATTGGGAGCGGAGCAGTGGCGGCACCGGTGGCGACTGGGTGTTGCTTGAGGGCGAGGTGCGTACGCTGCGCGAGCTCGGTGTCGGCGATGGGCACGCGCTGCTCGCACGCATCCTACCAGCCGCCAGCAGCAGCCTGCCCGCTGACCCGTCCTCGAAGAAGGTGTCCGAGGGCAGCGCCGTTGCGGGCGCGGTCAAGGGCGAGAGGCTTGAGGGCAAGTACCTGTCGCTGCCGCCCGTGATGATCTCACGCTCGAATGCGTACATGGCGTGCCTCTTCGAAGTCATCCACTCGTTCCAGCGGTGCCCGGCGGTGGTGGCCCAGGCGTGGGACCTCATCATGCGCGTACCAACCAACAGCCAGAGCCTCGCGCACCTCGCGCACCCGGAGAGTGTGCGCTGGGAGGCGGAGATGGCCCAGGCGCACACGCAGCCGATGAAGCTGCTCTACTCTCTGCAGATAGCTCGCTCCCGCCTACTGCCCGCCTACCTGCCTGAGCCGCATGCGGCCGCGGTCTCGGCGATGGCGCAGTGGAAGACGGCCTTCATGGCGTGCGGCTTCCGCCCGCTCTTTCGCGCCTTTATCGACCTCGGCGCCACGCGGCCGCGCGACATGCTGCATGCGACGCTGCTCGCCACCTCACTCGCCATCGTGCGAGCCTCGTTAGTGGGCTATCTGCACTCGAACCGACCGTCGAGTGCGTCCAAGCGGCGCGCCGCGCGCCAGAGCGGGGAGCTCCCACAGCACCTACAGCCGGGTGCCTCAGTCACGTCGGCTGCGCCCAAGGCGAGCCTGCCGCCCAGAGAGTTCACTGCGAGCCAGCCGTTGCGTTCGATGGACTCGTGGCGCCGAGGGCCTAGCGAGGTGCTCGAGACGGCGCCCGCCCACCCCTGAGGACCTCTGATGATTGCCTCGGATTGCATGCTGATGGCCTCCCTCGTTGCATGCAGGTGCTCGATACGGCGCCCGACAGCCGCACGCCTTCACGGCCGACGGTGTCGGTAGAGCTCAAGCGCGAAGGCTCCATCTCGACCGCCATGCTGCGCGGCTACTCGATCCGAAAAGCGGGGAGCAGCAGCAGCAGCGACAGCGCGTTCGGCGGCGGCAACAGCATCCACCCAGTGGCGCCCGCGATGGCGCCCTCGCCGCTGCCCTTCACGCTCCACCTGAGCGCCGTGCCGAGCGCCTCCTCCGAGACGGGGGCGCCCGGCACGGCGCTCGGCACGGCCGACGGGCTGGGCGCCATGCTGGGCGCCTTCGGCGAGCGCGAGGGCGGCAGCTCGCCCGCGAGCGCGCCCAACAGTGCGGGCGAGCTCTCTCCGCCTCTGTCGTCGACCTCCCCCGGGCTCCATCCCACGCCGCCGGCGGTGGGCGGCGCGAGCGGCATCGAGGGCCCCGAGGCGCGCGAGTTTTGGGAGTTGGCTCGGCTGCTGCTCCGACTGATGACACAGCCGCGCTCGGCCGCCGCCGTACCCTCAGAGCTCGCGCGCCAGATGGCGCTCGACCAGCTCAAGTTGCTCGATGCGATCCTATGCTGTCATCCTCAGCTGCTGCCAAAGTTCCTCAGCCTACCGGAGCTGCCGCACGCGCTCTCGCTCAACCTCCTGCGCGCACCACATCCCAATGTGCGCAAGCAGACCGCCCTCTTGTTGATGCACTTGATGCTCGAGGTGACGCCGCCGCATGGCGACTCGACGAGCGACACGCTGCTGCCGCAGCTGCAGCGGCTGCTGCCGGAGGCGGTGAGTCAGCCGCACGCTTCCACAGAGTACTTTGACCTGATCGAGACGCTCGTGCGCTCCTCTCCCACTAAGTCGGCGTCCGCGTTCCAGATGCTCCCGCCCTCGCACTTCGGCGCACTCGGCCACTCCGCCGCCAGCAGCAGCAGCAGCCTCGATTGGCAGAGCCAGCCGTCCGACACGGGCAGCGAGGCCGGCGAGTGCGGCGCCGTCCCGAGCGGCGCCGTCCCGAGCGTCGCGCGCCAGCATGCGTCGCTCTGCCGCGCCGTGTTGGGCGAGATGCTCCCGAGCCTCGGACCGGCGCTCGGGACGGCGCCCGCACGCGCGCTCGTGGCCCTGGGCTCGCGCTGTGATGAGCGCGTGACGCTCGGGCTGCTCCGCCTGCTCGAGGCTCTCGGCGCGTGCTCCAATGAGTGCAACGCGCTGCTCTCCGCCCACCTGGGCGAGCTGATCTCGATGTATCTGGTCACCGAGGCGCGTGCGCAGCCGCCGACAGCCGTGCGCCACGCGTGCCTGAGCATGCTGCAGTCAGCGTGCCGCCGCTTGCCGAACCTGCTCGCGGTGCTCGATCCGCTCGATGCGATCCATGCGGCCAACCGGCGCGCGGAATGGTCGATCACGCCAGCGTCCGAGATGCGTCGACAGCACGCGGGCATCGTCAACCAGGGCGCCACCTGCTACATGAATGCGACGCTGCAGCAGCTCTTCATGGTGATGACCTCTGATGACCGCTGATGGCCTCTGATTGCCTCTCGCGCCACATGAATGCGACGCTGCAGCAGCTCTTCATGGTGCCCACCTTCCGCGACGGGCCTGATTGCTTCCCTCATCTGATGGCACTCCTGATTGCCGCCCTCATCAGGTGCCCACCTTCCGCGACGGACTCCTCGCGGCCGCGCCGCCCCCCGAGCAGCGCTCCGAAGTCCTCAATGAGATCCAGCGTGCCTTTGCGCACCTGCGCGACGGGCTGCGACCCACGTATGACGCCAAGTCGCTCGTGGGCGTCTGTGCCGCGCTGGGAATGACTTACAGCCCGTCACAGCAGAACGACGCGGCAGAGTTCCTGATGCTTCTCGTCTCCCACCTCGAAGATGCACTCAAGGGCACGCGGCACGCGCCGCTCATCCGGCGCGAGTTTGGCGGCAAGCTGGCTCAGCAGGTGATCCCTGATGGCCTCTGATGGCCTCTGATGACCTCTGATGGCCTCTGATGACCTCTGATGACCTCTGATGACCTCTGATGACCTCTGATGGCAGGTGATCTACGAGTGGAACGGCGTGCGCAAGGTCTCCGAGCGTGAGGAGGAGTTCATCACCATCGAGCTCGAGGTCAAAGGGCACTCGACCATCGCCCAAGGATTCAAGGAGCTCATCGACGGCTCGAGGCTCGAGGGCGAGAATCAGTACCAGCTCGACAGCGGCGAGAAGGTGGATGCGCAGAAGCGCATCTGCCTGGGCGAGCTGCCACAGACGTTGATCATCCAGCTCAAGCGCTTCCAGCTCGACTATGAGACGATGCAGAACATCAAGATCAACTCACGCTGCGAGTTTCCCACAGTGCTCGACCTCGAGCCGTATACGAAGGCCGGGCTGGAGGCGCGCGCGGCTGGACGGCCGGGCTGCCCGCCGGAGCCGTATGAGCTCGTTGGCGTGCTCGTGCACACGGGCACCTCCAACTTCGGCCACTACTTTTCGTACATCAAGGCGCGCGAGGGCGCGTGCCAGTGGCACACGTTCAACGACACGACGGTCAGCGCCTTTGACGAAGCGCAGATCGGCGAGATGTGCTACGGCGGTGAGCGCACACTCCCCTCTGGACAGACGAGCGAGAAGGTGCAGAATGGCTTCCTCCTCTTCTACCGGCGAGCACCCGTCACCCAAGGCACCGCGCGCAAGACGCATCGGCGCTCGGGCTCGGCGCCGCCCGCGGGGTTCGCCCGCGGCGCCGCCCGCGACTCGGCCAGCCGGCCCACGACGGCGCTCGGCGCGGACGACCTCATTGGCGGCACGCCAACGAGTGCGGTGAGCATCTCGCGCGGGTCTCCGCGAGATGACGAGCTCCCGCCGCCCTTTACGTCGTCGCCGCAGCCGTCGCCGCTCGTGCAGCCGATGTTGGGCGCCGGCAGCCTGGCTGCGGACGCTCCCGCGCTCGCGCTGCCCGTGCCGCTCATGGTGCCGCTCACTCCGCCGCCCAAGCAGCCGCTGGGCACCCAACGTGCAGGCAGCATCAGCCCCGACGGAGCCCACGATGGCGCTCGTGGCGAGGATCCGGGCGGCAGCTCGTTGCTGCCGGCTGTGCTGGCGCGGGCGACGGCGCCGAGCACCATCATCGGCGACTTGTCCGCTGACCCGGGCACCGCTGCTTCCACGAGCGGCGGCGCGCCGCCCATGCCTGCGAATGAGGCGGAGCGTCAGGCGGTTCTCGCCTCCGTACACGCGGCGAATGCAAAGCTGCTCCTGCGCCAGCATCTGTACGATCCAATGTACATCAAATTCCTCCTCTCGCTCGCGCAGGCGGCGCAAAAGGGGCCCCTCCGCGCAATCGAGGCCACGTCACCCGAAGGCTACCCCACCGAGCGCCGTGCCGAGCGCCGTGCCGGGATCGCCACTGCAACCTCCGCCGCTATGAGCATCGACGGCGTGTCCCCGGACGACGTGGCGCTGTGGCGCACGCTCCCCGCGCCGCCGCCCTCCCGCCCCTCTCCGCTGCTCAGCCGCTTCTTACCACCGCTCGAGGGGACTGCCGACAAGAGCTGCAGCGACGGCGCCAACGCCGAGCCGGGCGCCGAGCCGGGCGCGAGCCGAAGCGCCGTCGGCGGCCGCATCGTGCCGGCTGACGCGCCCAAGATCCCAAGGCCAACACCGGTGGGCACGGCCGACGCGTGCGTGGCGCGATCAGGCGACGGCTGGTCGCCGAGTTGGGCGCCGGGTGGCGGGCCCTCGCTACAGGTGCGGCTGCTGCAGCTCTGCGGCCGCTTCTTCTTTGACCATCTGATCCGCCTCTGCCCGGCGCTGCTCGAGCCGCACATCACCTCCGGGACAGGCTGGCTCTCCGCGCTCGAGTCTGCGTGCGATCGATCGCTCGAGGGAGCCGTCTGGCTACTTCACGCGCTGCTGGCCCCCTACCCGAGCAGCGCCACCGCCACCGCCACCGCCACTGCCGGCGCCGCCATCGCCGCCACCGCCGCCACCCCTGCTGCCGCGCCACCCGCCTTGGCCGAGGCGTCTGCGGCGAGTGCTTCTTCGAGCGCGGCCGCCACTGGCACGGCGACGGCGCTGGCCGCGGCTCCCGGTACCTTGAGCCCAAGGCCAATTAGCGAGGCGGAGGAGCAGGCAAAGGCACTCGCAAGCGGCGGTGGCTCAGGTGGCGGCTGCTGGCTCCTCTCGGCCCTCTTTGACTGTCAGTCGGCGCCCGCGCGCACGGTGATTGTCACCTTCATCAGCCGGCTCGTGCAGCGCGTCGGCGCGGTCGAGGTGGCGGCCGCCAACCAGCCAGCGAGTGCTACCGAGGGGAACGCCCACTGCGGCGTGCCCGCTGGCGGCGTGCCGCTCACTACAGCGCTCACGCAGCCGCGCTTCCACACGACTCGATTCGTGCGCGGGCTGCTCGAGGTTGGGCTGCCCCACGCGGCCGTGCACTGGGGCGACGCCGCCCCCTTTTGCGAGCTCATACGCACCCTTGTGCTGCTGCCCGGGCCGGTGGGCGTGCAGCTCGCCCCAGCCTGGCGCATGCATGGCGGGCTCGCCGCACTCGCCGCGTACATCATCGGCGAGGGCGCCATCGAGATGCCCGAGCAACTTGGCGAGCCGATCATGGGCTTCCCGCGCCCACAGCGCGGCGCGTCGCCGCCTCGCTCCACCTCGCAACTGGCGAACAATGAGGGCGGTGCAGCCATCCTGGAGGCGATTGCCGTGCTCCTCGAGAGCGCTGTAGTGCCACCTTCCGCCGGGGGCGCCGACGGCGCGGGCGCGACGGGCGCGGCAGAAGCGGCGGAAGCGGCGAAAGGGACGGAAGCGGCGGAAGCGGCGCCGGGGACGGAGGGTGGTGCGGAGGGTGAGGGTCTCTGGGGAAAGGAGGGCGAGGGGCTCGGTGCGCCGACCGAGAGGGCGCTGGAGCCGTCGCCATCCGGTGGTGCGATGAGCGAGGCCAGCCCTACCTATGAGAGCGCGGATGGCGCCGCGTCGGTCCTTGACGCCCGGGAGAGCGGCGCGAAGGGCGTCGTGGCGGCGGCCGCGGTGGCGCTGGCGCTGCCTGCCGAGCCGGCCCATCGAGGTGTGAATATTCACACCTCGCTGCCTGCCGAGCCGGCCCATCGAGGCGTGAATATTCACACCTCGCTGCCTGCCGAGCCGGCCCATCGAGGTGTGAATATTCACACCTCGCTGCCTGCCGAGCCGGCCGGCCTCACCTCTGGCTCGAGCTCGTCCATGGCCACCTCGATGGCTGTGAAGATTCACACCTCTGGCTCGAGCTCGTCCATGGCCACACCGATGGGCATGGCGGCCTCGTCCAGCGCCGCGATGGCTGTGAAGATTCACACCTCGATGGTGGCCTCGCCCAGCCCGCCCGCCGTCTCGGCCGCGCCGGATCTGATCGCCTCGGCCGCATTCGTCAACTCGGCGGTGCGCATCTGCCTACGCGTAGGGGGCGAGGGGCTGGAGCCCATGCACCGAGCGCTCGAGCTGTGCTGCCACGGCGCGGCGGAGCGAGCGGCAACTGTGCTTCAGGCGAACCTGGCGGCGCTGCGCTCGGAGTCCGAGGCGGTCGCGCACGCGCACGCGCAGGTGCTCGTGCGGCTGCTCACCAAAGTCGACGACGAGCTCATCGCGACGCGCTGCGCGATGGCGCTCCGGATACCGCACGGGCTCCTCGCTCTCATCAAGGAGCTCGTGCAGACCAACCCGCCCGCCGAGGCGGCCAGCCGCGCCGAGGTCGAGGCCGAGGCCGAGGCCGCCAACGGAGGCTCACCGCCGAGGATGAGGCCGTTCAGTGAGGCGGCGCGCACCTTCCTGTGCCTGCGTGTGCTCCTCGAGCTGCACGCGTCGGGCGGCACGGTGGCCACGTGGCTCGAGGAGACGCTCGCCGTCTCCGACGTGGCCGAATTCCTCAACTGGCTCAAGGAGACGAGCCGTACCGCCGCACTCGGCAAGCCTTCCTCGGCGCGCGGCTTCCTGGGCGTGCCGCGTATCAGCACGCGCCCGCGCTACGAGCGCTCCGACGAGCAACAAGCCGCACTCGACCAGCTCAAGGCGCTCGAAAAGGCCCTCGAAAAGGCCCGAGCGGCGCGGCTCAAGAAGACGCCGCGGTGAGACGCCCGCTCGCAGGGCGACGACGTGGTCCCTGCCGCACCTTATTATGGAGATTGAAGCTGATGGGCGAGGTGTGTTTCTAGTGTTTGTGTGTGTTCCCACGTTTGCCACGTGATGTCTGATGACGGAGTGAAACGGATGCGCCGCGATGATCGTATAGTAACTTCTTAACACGACTCACGTCACACCGCACGTGCGGTGCGAGGTGGGCGCCGCGTTCATTCCATCATCGTCATCGTTAGGGTCCACAGCATCATTTAAGGATACCTTATCGAGGCTATCCTCAATCCTGATTCGATTTGTGATTTGCGATGAAACAAGACTCAAGTCTCAAGAGATGAAGACCTCAATGAGATGGCACCAAGAGAGCACGAGAGAAGTAGACACCAGGTCCGGTCACCGCACGGCGCACCGTGGCTCCGCGGAGCGGCGGCCGGGTGGGGGGTGCCACCGGGGGGCGGAGACACTCACGATTCACACAAACACAGACACGCCTCTAGGGTCAGAACGAAACTTTTTCTCTTTGCCTCGTTGGCAAGAGCCCTTCGTCCGAAAGGTTTACGAAGCTAACCCTCATGTTCTAAGCACTCAGAACGGTCGCACATCGCGGCGCTGACCCCAAACTTGGAATCTACAAAAACGGCAATTTTTTTGTTTTCGCGGCACGATCGCGTCGAGGCACCGGCGGATGGTGGTGCCGCCGCCAGGCGCGCAAGCGAGAATGCCCAGCCAATCCATTTGCCTGGAAACGTGCGGCGTCTACGCCTCCGATGGCAACTGCGACGACGGCGGCTTTGGAAACGAGCACTCGCACTGTGCACTCGGCATGGACTGCACCGACTGCGGCCCTCGGGTGGTGCCGCCGCCCGCATCACCTTCGCCGCCCTCGTCACCGCCCGCGCCGCCCTCGCCACCCTCGCCGCCGCCAGAGCCACCCGCGCTACCCGCACCACCCTCGCTGCCCGTATCGCCCGCTGCAGGGATCTTCACCTGCGCGAGCACCTCTGCAGTTATCACCATGGATGGCAAGTTTCAAGCGGCCACGACAAGCAGCGGCTACATCGTCTTTGCGCCGTGGAACGCCGACTGTGTGGGCGTCTTCGACCCCATAACCACCACGTTTTCGTGCCCGAGTATCGCGGCGGCCATCACCATGGATTACAAGTTTGCCGGCGCGGTCGCCACGAGCAACGGCCACGTTGTCTTCGAGCCTTACAATGCCGACTGCGTGGGCGTCTTCAACCCGGCGACCAACGCCTTCTCGTGTCCAAGCATCGCAGCGGTCACCACCATCGGCGGAAAATTTGCCGGTGCGGCCGCCATGAACAATAGTCTTGTCGTATTTGCGCCGCACCAAGCCGACTGTGTGGGCGTCTTCAACTCGGCGACCAACGCTTTCTCGTGCCCTGTCATCTCGGCGGTTATCACGATGGGCACCAAGTTTGCCGGTGCGGTCGCGACAAGCAGCGGTCGCGTCGTCTTCGCGCCGTGGGACGCCGACTGCGTAGGGGTCTTCGACCCTGCGACCAACGACTTCTGGTGCCCGGACATCTCGGAAGTCATTGCCATCGGTGGCAAGTTTGCCGGTGCGGTCGCCACGGGCAGCGGTCGTGTCGTCTTCGCGCCTAGCTACGCCAACTGCGTGGGCGTCTTCGACCCTGCGACCAACGCTTTCTTGTGCCACAGCATTGCGGCGATCATCACCACGGCCTACAAATTTGCCTTTGCTGCATTAATGAGCAGCGGCCTCGTCGTCTTCTCGCCGCACAATGCCGACTGCGTGGGCATCTTCAATCCGGCGACCAACGCCTTCTCGTGCACGGACATCTCCGCGGTCGTCACCATGGACAGCAAGTTCACCGGTGCGGCCGCGACGAGCAGCGGCCGAGTCATCTTCGCGCCTCACGACGCCGATTGCGTGGGCTCGTGGTCCTTCCCGCTGCCGCCGCCGTTGCCACCACCGCCCTCACCGCCGCCCGCGCCGCCTCCCTCACCACCATCTCCTTCGCCGCCACCGCCGATTCCGTCGCCTCCAGCGCCAGCGCCTCCCTCACCACCACCCTCGCCGCCATTCCCACCGCCGCTCGCCGGTAGCATTTCAGCCTCCCTTTCCGAGAACGCCGATGATGAACTGCGAATGTGGCTCCTTGTGCTTTTGGCCGTTGCGGGCGTCTTCGCGATCCTCTCTGCAGGCTTCGTATTGGGCCGCTTGCCGAGGTGCAGTGCGTCGATCGCGCCCATGCCATCTGTGGGAGTGCAGTCCGTGGGCATCTCTGTGACGTCGACTGCACGCCACACTCGATGCAAGGTGTATGACCAAGTGGCAGTGGTCGACTCCGCCTCCTCCATCTCCACGTCCACTAGGTCAGACAAGCGTGTAGACATACATGTACATAAGATCTGAGTCCTCCACTATCTTTTCCTCTATTTAAGACACCCAAAGCTCCTTTCAAAGCACACCGGGGCCTCATCTCACTTTTACCACGACCCGCAGCCGAGCGGACACAGTCGACGTGGTGGGTGCTAGACCTGACCTCAGAACCGCTCCACAAACACAGACTCTCTAGGGTCAGGACGAAACTTTTTTCTCTTCTACCCTCATGTTCTAAGCACTCAGAACGGTCGCACATCCACGCGGCGCTGACCCCAACCTTGTAATCTACGCGACAGCACTCTCAAACCCCTCAAGCATCAGCTCGAGCAGCCACTTGCCGCAGCCGGGGAGTGCGGCCGCGACGAAGCGACGAGCAGCGGCCGAGTCATCTTCGCGCCTCACGACGCCGATTGCGTGGGCTCGTGGTCATTCCCGCTGCCGCCGCCGTTGCCCTAGGCTTGAAGTTGAACGTTTCGTATCGCTCCACGGCCGGCCTGCGCATGGGCTCGTACCGCTCCGGTGGCGAAGCAGTGCTCTTCTCAGACTCTAAGCTTCCGGCGGCTGCTGAACATCGTTACCGACCATGTGCATTTGACTCCGCAGCAACACCGGAGCGTTGCATGCAACCGTTTTGTGTAACTGTTTACCAAAAGTTCCTGGATTGCTGCACCCTGCGATGGCCGCGGCCCCGGCCGGCCGGACGTCCATGCAGGCACCCTCCACTCGATACATCCATGCCGCAGTGGTCGGGATCCAGCCCAGTCGCAGATCGGGCTGTTCCGAGTCCACGCCTCGGCTTGCCCGCCTTCTCTTCCTCGTCGTGACAAATGGCACAACTGCGCTGGCACTCTTCCGTCCTGTCGTGCTCGCATCGCCAGTGGTGTTGAGACTACCACCTCTCGAGCCAGCGCTGCCGCCACCTGCATCGTCATCAAGTAGCCCGACTCTCAGGCAAGCCGTGGCTCGACGCACACAGTCGACGGACGCGAACGGGTGCTGGTGCGCCAATACGTGCCGATATGCCCATGACAACCTCTGCGACGACGGAGGCCCGACGGCCCCCTACGACTCATGTGCCTTAGGGACCGACTGCGCCGACTGCGGTGCAAGATGCAGGCCACCGCCGTCGCCGCCTAAGCAGCCTCGGCCGTCGCCGCCGCCGCCATCTCCACCGCCGCCGATCCCTCCGCCTCCGCCTTCACCGGAACCAAGCCCGCCACCTCCGAGCCCGCCTCCATCGCCGCCGCCGCCCTCTCCGCCGTCCCTTGTGCTTTTGGCCGTTGCGGGCGTCTTCGCGATCCTCTCTGCAGGCTTCGTATTGGGCCGCTTGCCGAGGTGCAGTGCGTCGATCGCGCCCATGCCATCTGTGGGAGTGCAGTCCGTGGGCATCTCTGTGACGTCGACTGCACGCCACACTCGATGCAAGGTGTATGACCAAGTGGCAGTGGTCGACTCCGCCTCCTCCATCTCCACGTCCACTAGGTCAGACAAGCGTGTAGACATACATGTACATAAGATCTGAGTCCTCCACTATCTTTTCCTCTATTTAAGACACCCAAAGCTCCTTTCAAAGCACACCGGGGCCTCATCTCAATGGCCGACCATGGTGCTTTGTGGCCGGGTGCTATAGAGGCGGCCCCGTTGCATGCTTTTCAACACAACGCGCGCACAACCTACGGACCCCCAAGCCGTAACGAAATGCGGCTCTTTTTGCTTCTTGGGGGGCTCTAAAAACGTAACATGTATTGTACTGGTAAGCCAACACGGCGCTTTTTTGAGTCGACGTCGCCCTCTCGTCGTCGCCGGCTTCCCTGCTTATCAGGCGTCCAAGGAAGATATGAGCCAGAAGAAGGGTCCGCCGGTGCACCAAAACCGCGAGAAGTGGGTTCCCGAACGCGCTGACAAGCATAGTTCGATGAGAGAAAAAGTGGAACGGGACCTGGCTCAACCTGGCGGCGGCGTATGCCAGAAGTGCCGCGATGTCATCCAGTGGAAGAAGGATTATGGCAAGTACAAGCCACTCAGGGCACCGGCAAAGTGTACGCATTGCAACCAGCGCGTGATCACGCATGCGTACCATATGCTGTGCCTCGGCTGTGCGAACTCCAAGAATGTGTGTGCCAAGTGCGGCGAGGACAGACCCCTGCATGAAGAGGATCCGTGCGAAGGTAAGCCCAAGCCGCCCTCGCCCGACGAGCTTGCGCTGATGAACGAGCGGCAGCGGCGAACCGCCATCCGTAAGTATGAAAAGGCGTTGGATGATGAAAAGGCGGCCAAAAGGGCGGCCATGCAGGGGATTACGGTCGAGGAATTACGACAGAGAGAAGCAGCGGAAAGGGAGGCGCGTGGTCAACCGATTGCGGAGCTTGTGCAGGACGTGGACAAAATGTTGCATCCAAAGCTGTTCCGAGCAGCGCCGCCACCAACAGCACCGCCAGTCGCGCCAGCGCCGCCCACGACAGCGCCGCCACGCCCCACGGCGACGACAGCGGAGAGTACGTACGCAAGCCTCGAGAAGATGGGGCACCCGGCGTCGCTCTGCGCGCCCGTAGACGCGAGCGATCAGGCGCGCTGGAGCGACCGCGACAATGAAGGGCGCACCGACGACGAGGACGCGGAACTGCCTACTATGGATTCAACGGGTCTCGGCCACCAGAGTCGCGTCGCAGCCGTCAAGCAGGCAGTGCCGGTGGCCAAGACAGGGCGGAAGGCCAAGGCGTCGGTGATCAACGACGACGATGACGCCGCAGTGGCGGCTGTGGAGGCGGAGGCAGCTAGTGACGAGGACGAAGACGACGACGACGAGGACGAGGACGAGGAGGACGAGGACGAGGACGAGGACGAGGACGAGGACGACGATGAGGACGAGGATGAGGACGAGCAGACACTTTTTGAGCAGCTCGCGTCGCTTTCACACTCTGTGGGTGCGGCCGCCCTCGTCCGGCAGCGCTATCCACACGTGACCGCCGCGAGCCTGCCGGTGGCCGAGCTGGGCTTTGATGCCCTCGTGGAGCGACTCTCGTGCGAGGGGGAGGCAGCGGCGGCAAAGGCGGACGCGATGACGGATCGGGTGGCTGCGGTCCTCGAGCGTGCGAGCGCCAGCTTTGGAGACGCGGCCGACGCGACGGCCGCGCTCGCGATGGCGCTCGAAGTGCGCTTCTACCTGCTCAGTTGCGGGGAGGAGGCGGCTGCGGTCGCAGAGGCTGAGGCCGTCGCGCTTGTCAGCTGAGGAGATGGCGCAGTTCATAAGCTACCCAACACTCAAATGTGGGGCTGAGCGAGCTGATTCCGTTCTGGAGAGCGACAGTGTATGAGGAGTGTGACTCTTTTCGCAGAAACTTCACGTAGGCCGAGTTCACAGCCAATTCACACCCGAGACTTTTTATGGGAACAGCAATCCCGGTTATTCTGGCGGCGGCGCTCACCCGTGGCCGCGGTCCGATTTCTCGGTCTCG
>ENA-UOXO01001341-UOXO01001341.1-mixed-culture-metagenome-genome-assembly--contig:-NODE-1341-length-17128-cov-49.276753_pt1 | contig 17128 bp, 10 predicted proteins | sample MGYA00238162_ERZ761640 | MGnify/ENA primary metagenome ERZ761640 (study PRJEB28914, sample SAMN08778297) | mixed culture metagenome | isolation source: Freshwater growth medium | place: USA...
GTACTTCCCCATGGGAAAAGTTACTGAAAAACCCTGAATCCCTCAGGGCGCCTTTAAGCGGCCGTGAACCAACGTGTGAAGAGACAGACCTTCGGGCAAAGGATTTGTGTCTTGCCACGCCCTTCCTCTAGTTCTCAGAGGGCCCTCGGGCGATGTCGCGGCCCGCAAAACGCGCCGCGTCCTCGACGCGTGATGGCCCAACGGCCAAGCGTCGGCCCACGCAGGAGGTGTTGCCCACTTCGCTGCACGGCCTGGAGCTCTTCATGGCGCCCGACTCTCAGACAGGCTACCGATGTGTGAGCCACTCCAAGACGAGCAGCGCGCGCCCATTTGAGGTGCGCGTGAGCCACAACGGGCGCAAGGAGCACCTCGGCAGCTTCGAGACCGCCGCGGATGCGGCCTACTGCTTCGCGTGCTACCGCTACGGCGTCCCTCACACCATGCCGTCGTCGGCCGCCGCGCCGTCGCCCACACGGCAGAGCTCCAAGCTGCCGCCGCCACTCGCAGCGGACGAGGCGCTGCGCCTCGCGCGCGCCGAGGGACTGAACCTACTGCGCGACCCATCGACCGTTTCGGGCTACCGGGGCGTCTCCTTCTCACCTGCCGACTCAAGCTCGCGCCCGTACCGAGTGCGGATCACGTGGCGCGGCCGCGAAGAGTTCATCGGCTCGTACCGGACGGTCGAGGAGGCTGCGTTGCGGTACGCGCGGCGTATCCGGCAGCTGCAGCAGGACGGTATGGTGCCACCCAAGGCCACGGCCGCTCGCCTCGGTCTCGGCGTCGGCCGCGCCGCCGACCACGAGGGGGACGAGGGCGGCAAGGGAGGCGGCGAGGAGGGCGGCGAAGAGGGCGGCACAGCCCCGGGGGGCGCCGTCGTGGGCACATCGCAAGGGGCCGTCGAGGGGGGCGGCGCGAACAGCGAAGCGGGCGGCAGCAGCAGCAGCAGTGGCGACGGCAGCGGGCTGAGAGGCAGCGGCCGCAGCGGTCGCAGCGGCGGAACCGGCGGAAGCGGCGGAACCGGCACCGCCGCCGCCAGCGGCACCGCCGCCGCCAGCACGCGCAGCAAGCGCCCCTTGGCATCGTCCCTGGCGGTGGATGAGGAGGAAGGCATTCACGAGGAAGGGAGGGCAGTCGCGTCACTCCCCACCGCGTCAACCGACGAGGCGACTCTCATGCTCACGCGAGTGCAGTCCGCAGCACGGCGAGCGAGTGCAGCCAGCAGCGCGGTGAGAGCGGGTAGCGCGGGTAGCGGCGTCGGTGCCGGTACGGCGTATCCCTGCGAGCGCGGGCACCATGAACTCGATCGCCCCTCTGGGAGGGAGCCCCTCGTGAAGCGCGCGCGATTGCGCCCTCGTCGAATGGTGCGCCCTCGTGCATGCAAGTGCTCATCACGACGCCCCACCCACTTCCCCACAGGTCCCTCGTCGAATGGTGCGCCCTCGTCGCCCGCCGCCGGCGCTCTCGGATTGCTTTCTGACAGCGAGAGCGCCGACTTGAGCGCCTCGAGTGGCTCAGCGGAAGGCGCGGTGACCCCGGAGGGAGGCGCGGAGTACGCAGGCGACGAGAACACGGTGAGTGCCCCTGATTGCGTCCGATTGCGTCTGATTGCGTCTGATTGTGTCTGATTGCGTCTGATGGCGTCTGATGGCGTCTGATTGTGTCTGATTGCGACGAGAACACAGTGCGTCACCCGTTGCCGCAGCCTCCTCCCTCACTCTCCTCGCCCTCTCCCTTGTTCTCGCCCCCTCCCTTCTCCCTCTCACCCCTCGCTCAACACTTCCACACCTCGTCCACCCCCTCCCTCTCCCCCTCCCCCTCCTCACCTTCTTCCACCCCCTCCCTCTCCCCCTCCCCCTCCTCACCTCGTCCAAACCCACCCCCTCCCCCCACCGCCCCTGCATGCGCGCAGTCGGAGCTCACAGCTCCTGAGGTCTTCCGTATCGCCGCTGCCGAAGGCCTCTCTCTCTTCGCCGCCCCGCACACGCAGACCGGCTATCGTGGCGTCTCGCGCTCGGGACGGCGCTTTGAGGCGCGTGTCTCGCGCGGCGGCGGCGGCAAGCACCATCTGGGCAACTTTGTCACCGCCGAGGCCGCCGCGCTGGCCGTGGCGCGTGACGACGCCCTCCATCGTCGCCTCAAGGCCGATGGCAGGGGGGCGCCGCCAGTGATACCGGTGGCGGCGGCGCCACCGGGCGGTGGAGGCGCTGCGGCCACGGCGGCCACGGCGGCGGCGGCGGGCAATGGTGGCAAGGTGTCGCCCGCCGCCGCCGCCTCGTCCTCCGCTCCACACGCCAGTGCCGCAAGCCCCCCTCCTAGCGTTGGGCGTGCCTCTGTGAATGCCTCTGTGAATGCCTCTGTGAATGCCTCGCTCGCCCGCGCCTCTGTCGCAAGCCCTCCTGGGATCCGCCGTACCTCCTCGTTCACCTCGTTGCTGAACGTCGGGGGCCCCTCGAGGTGTGAATGTGAATCACGCGGAGGAATCTCAGCTGGCGCGGCGGCCGTTGCAGGCGCTGGCGGCGGCGCCGGCGTGGGGGCGTCTTGCACCACGTCTTCGAGTGCACCCTTTGCGAGCGCATGCATCCGGCTGGGTAGCCGTTACCAGCTCGACCCGGAGCAGATGCCGCCGTATGCGCCTCGCCTCGCGCTGCCGCCCCCCGCCCCGCCGCCTCTGTGCGACTGCGGCGCACCTAGTGTGTGGCTGAGGCGGCGCTGGCTCTGCGCGCGCCAGGGCCGCGGTGGCTGCGAGTTGCGTCTCTCGAGTGATGAGGAGCGACCGTGCCCCGATCGCGCCGACGTGCTATCTTCACATTCACACCTTGAGCCGAGGCCATCCGCGGAGGGCCGTGGACCTCGTGAGGCGGACGCTTCACATTCACACCTTGGACCTCGTGAGGCGGACGCTTCACATTCACACCTTGGACCTCGTGAGCCGGACGCCGCCGATGCGTTCGTCACCGTCGCGCGCGGCACGGCCGCTCTGCTCACCGCGTGTGCCTACGGGCCTGTGAACGAGTGGGCGTTTGTCGGGCCCTCCTCGGCCGCGAACACGCACCGCGCACCGATGACGTTTGGGCTCGGTCTGTTCGCACGCGTGCCGCTGCGCGCGGGACAGGCTGTAGGGGAGTTCTCTGGACCACGACTCCCTCTCGGCTGGCTTCGTCACCCCTCGCTCGCCACACTCACCGTGCCGAGCTCGCAGACGTTTGTGGACGGGCTGTGGGAACACTCGTCCTTCAGTGGGCCGATTGCGCCTGCTATCTTCGCTGCGCCCTCGAGCGCCGCGCCGAACGCGCGCCGCGAGGTGTGGCCATCGCTCCGCCCGCAATGGACAGACCGCGTGCGCCAGCGGCTGTGGCTCGTTGCGACAGAGGACATCCCCGCCGGAGCGGAGATACGATTTGACGTGAACGGATGGCTACCCAAACTCTCCCCATCCGCGGTCGCCGTGGCGGGCGCCGTGGCACGCGCGGGCGTCGTGTCGGGCCTCACCGCTCGGGCCTCACCGCTCGAGCTCTCGCCCTCCGCGCCGCCGCCGCCGCCGCCGCCGCTGCTGCCGCTGCCGCTGCCGCTGCCGCCGCCGCTACCGCCGCTGCCGGCCGTGGCCGCGTCGCCGACCACGCCGCCTGCGGTGTCGTCCGAGGTGTCGCCCGCTGTCTCGCCTGCGCCACCGCCTTTGCCGCCACCTGTCTCGCCCGCTGCCCTCCCGCCGCCGACTGGCGCCGTAGCGGGCGCAAGTGCGGCGGTGCTCGCGGCTACAACTGTTCTGGCGGGGGGCTGGGTAGAGCTATGCTTCAGGGTGGTTGGGCAGGCGGATGTGGCAGATGCTGCGGTTGAGGAGACAAATGCGGCGGTTGAGGAGACAGATGCGGCGGTTGAGGAGACGGACATGGCGGTTGAGGAGACGGACATGTCCCATGCGGACATGGCGGTCGAGGAGACAGAAATGGACCATGCGGATGCGATAGCAGACGGGGAGGTGGCGCAGGCCGCGCAGGTCGCGCAGGTCGCGCAGGCCGCGCAGGCCGCGAAGGCCGTGCAGAGCGCCCCTACTGCGGATCAGCAGCCATCGGAGGTGTTGAAGGACGAGGCGCATGCAATGGAGGACGATGCGCCGGCGGCAGTGTCAATTCAAGAGGAGGCGCAGGCGGAGGAGGCGCCGGCGGAGGTGGAGGAGGACGAGGAGGAGGCGCCGGCTGAGGCAATGGCGGCGATGAAGGAGGAGGTGCAGGTGGAGGAGGACAACGCGCACAAGAAGAAAAAGGCTGCCGGCGATGGCCTTGAGAAGGAGGATGACGATGACAGCTCAGTGGCGAGTACCGCTGTAGACGATGATGGTGCTGGCCCTCGTTGGCGCCGGGTGCGCCGCCCCTGCCCGCCGCCCACCGCCGCCGAGCCATACGTGCACCGTCTGGCACAGCTGCAGTCGGTCGCGATGCTCGGCTCAGTCGAGGAGCAAGAGGCCCTCGCGCGCGCGGAGCTCGACGATGAAGCACAGAGCATCGCGAGTGGCAGCATGATGCGGCTCCAGTGGGAGACTCCCCTTGACGGCGGCGACGTGCGGCTGCGCACCCTTGTGCCCATGCTGTTGGCCGACACAGCGACCCCGGCGAGCAGCGCATCGGTCGGAGGCTCGAGCACCGGCAGCATGAGCTCCTTTAAGGCCGCATCGTGGGCGATGCTCGCGACGCACCTGCCTGGCCGGTCAGGGCGCGAGTGCCGCGAGCGCTGGGCGCTGTTGGCACCGCCGCATCCCCCGGCCCCGCCCCGCCGCTCCCCTGTGCAATTGGATGCGTTGGACGGAATTCACTGCCGCACACGGCATGATGAGCTATAGTGATTCACTGTAGTGCGGGTGGGCGATGAATTGCCCGAATGGCAAAAGCAAAACGAAACCAAAAGCTACCGGGCACGGCCCCATGCAACGCACGACAGGGGATCGGTACTTACACCCCTTTAAGTTTAACGGCTGTCTAACCTGTATCTCTTCATCATTCGATTCTAATCTTGCACCTCCAAACGTACTACAATATCCTGGATAGTGGTCGCTTGTCTCATGTTTGTACTCCTACCTATCGTATCTTGGCTCTTAGGACCTCGCGCGTAGTTAGCGTGTGTTCGGCTTTTCCCCCTTGCCCGGCAGTGACGACGAGGGCGCGCAGTACTTAGGACTCCAGGCGCACTCGGCTGTGTGCGCGTGGTGGCGGCCCGGGCCCGCTGCCGCACCAAAGGTCAAGGCATCGATGCGAACCTGCAGCTCCGCTATGTGCTCTGAGGCCACCTTGGCGCTGGGACCCTTGCTCGCCCAGCGCTCGGGCTGCTCGAGGTGATGCTCGCTCATGTTGCGCCACCTGCGTAGCGTGTGCAAGCGCGTGTGCACCTCCTCGGGCAGCCCACACGCCTCGCGCCAGTAATTAATGCGCTCGTCAAAGTCCTCCGGCGCCTGGGCCTCGGCGTGCTTGTACATGGTCGCGAGCCGCCGCATGCACGTATTGAACGCGTCGGTGACGTTGCGCTGCACGGAGCGCTCTGGACCGTCCTCGGCGCGCATCCTGCGCACCTGAAGCGAGAGAGGGCTCGCCTCATATGTCGTCGATGCCGATGCGCCCGATTCTCCCGTCGTGACACTTGATGCGGAGTTCGCCTGAGGCTCTTGATGCATTGGTACGCTGGTGGGATGAGCCTCGAGGATCGCGCTGAGCGTCTGCAGCACGTCGGGTAGCCGGAGACGCTTACGCGCGCGGACCATGCACAGCCCCTTATGCAGTTCCTTGAGAGCGCGTGCGACCTCGATTGGCCAATTAGCAGACGACTCCGCAAGCTGTTCGGCGGGGATGTCGTCCATTTCGGCGTCGTGCTCCTCCTCGATCACGTCCACTATGCGGACGGGGTCGCGGCGCGTGAGCACCACGAGCAGCGTCACGCCCACCGCGAAGCCGTCGGTCAGCTCCGAGTACTCCCCGTTGAGCACGTCGACGTCCGCGTAGCCCGGAGAGCACATGATGCGGCCCGTGGTGGCACCAGCATGGCGCGAGAATTCTCCGCTCTGGCGCGCAGCCTTCGCGAATCCCGTATCGCCCAGGTAGGCATGGAGATCGTGATCGAGCAGGATGTTGGCCGGCTTGAAGTCGCGATGCAATGTGCGCGGCTTGCGCTCGTGCGGCGTGTGTAGGTAAACGAGCGCCTCGGTCGCCTGCATCACCGCCCGCAGCCTCTGCCGCCACGTGAGCGGCTTGGGTGGCGCCTGCACAAAATGGCCCATCGCCTGCAGGTAGGCCACGTCCCGGGGATCGAGGTCCAGCCGCGCCTGCAAGCTGCCGCCCGCCATCAAAGGAAAGACCAGGCAGGCGGGCTCCGCACAGACGCCAAGCAGAGGCAACAAATGCGCATGGGCACAAGACTGCAGGATCGCAACCTCCGTCTCGAAGTCGCGCATATCGAGCGCTGCGCTCGCGCGCTTGACTGCCAATCCAGTGGCCCGCAGCGTGGGCGGTCGCCCTTCCGCTGGCAGCGACGCGATCGCGCCGGCACAGTATACGTGGCCAAAGCCGCCCTTGCCGATCAGGCGCTCAGGAGCAAAGCTGTCCGTCGCACTCTCCAGCTCTCCGAATGTCAGAACGACTGCGACGCTAGACGCCGCGGCGGGTAGGGCAGCAGTCTCCACGACGAAGGGCGAGACGGCGTCTTGGAGTGCCAACTGCTCAAGGCGTGCGCGCGCGCTGTTCACCTCTGCTTCAAGGCCCGGCAGCGCGTCAGTGTAGGCATCGGCCACATCCACAGCCTCTCGCAGCGCATCCGCGTCGCCTCTGAGCTGCGCAGACTGCAGTTCCGCGTGTGCCGTCATCGCGCTCGCGTGGGCCCGCCTCTGCCGCTGGCTCTCCTTCTTCTTGCGCTCCCGCAGCCGGTTACGAATCGAGGTCGCCTCAGCCACGAGAGATTCGCTGCCGTGTGCTCGGTGCTCAGCAAGGGCCGCTGTCAGTGTATCGCAGTCGCCGGACGCCATCGCCTCCCTCAAGGCCGCATTGCTCGCCTCTGGTTGGCTTGTTGCTGCTGCATCGCTCGCAGCTGCACCGCTTTTGAAGTCGTCAGCGGCCTCGCATTCAGCAGCCTCGCATTCAGCGGCCTCGCATGCGTCCGTGCTGGTCTCCAGACGCACCTGCTCGCTGCCCTTCTTCTTCTTCTTCCTTCGAGTAGACATTTTGGCCTTGTCTGCCAGCTCCTCGGCCAGGAGCGCCTCTGCCATGGTATTGGCAATCTGCTCCATCCTAAGCAGTGCGCGTTCGTCCCCCTGTGCAGCTGCAAGGCCAAGCAGCCGCCGCGCCTCTTCCTCGTCCTTTGGCCCGCCATGCCCGTCGGCATGCAGAATGCCGAGGTCGTACTGCGCAGCAGCATGCCCTTGCGCAGCCGCGAGGCCAAGCAGCCGCCGTGCCTCCACCTCGTCTTTCGGTACGTCAATCCCTCGGCTGTGAATGTTCCCGAGGCTGTATTGCGCATGAGGATCCCCCTGCACAGCGGCGAGGCCGAGCAGCCGCCGCGCCTCAGCCTCATCCTTTGGGCCACCATGCCCTTGAACGAGCATGACCGCGAGATGGTACTGCGCAGCAGCATGCCCTTGCGCAGCCGCGAGGCCATACAGCCGCCGTGCCTCAGCCTCGTCCTTTGGTCCGCCACGCCCGTCGATGTGCATGGTCGCGAGGTTGTACTGCGCATGACAATGTGACTGCGCGGCCGCGAGGCTCAAGAGCCGCCGCGCCTCCACCTCGTCTTTGGGTCGGCCACCTCGCCCTTGGGCGTGCAGGACCGCGAGGTTGTGCTGCGCAGCAGCATGCCCTTGCGCAGCGGCGAGGCCATACAGCCGCCGTGCCTCCGCTTCGTTCTTTGGTCCGCCATGCCCGTCGGCGTGCATGACCCCGAGGCTGTACTGCGCGCCAGCATGTCCCCGTGCAGCCGCGAGGCCAAGCAGTCGCCGCGCCTCCACCTCGTTCTTGGGTCCTCCACGCCCGACGGCGTGCAGGACCCCGAGGCTGTGCTGCGCGTCCCCATGCCCGTTCGCAGCGGCGAGGCCATACAGCAGCCGCGCCTCAGCCTCATTCTTTGGTCCGCCACGCCCTTCGGCGTGCATGACTCCGAGGCTGTACTGCGCGTCCGAATGCCCTTGCGCAGCTGCGAGGCCATACAGCCGCCGCGCCTCAGCCTCGTCCTTAGGTCCGGCTATCACTTGGGTGTGCAGACGAGCGAGGAGATACTGCGCGTCCGCATGCCCTTGTGCAGCTGCGAGGCCGTACAACTGTCGCGCCTTATCCTCGTCTCTAGGCCCGCCGCGCCCATCAGCATACATGACCCCAAGGTTGTACTGCGCGTCAAGATGCCCTTGCGCAGCCGCAAGGCCACACAGTCGCCGCGCCTCCACCTCGTTCTGTGGCCCGCCACGCCCGACGGCGTGCATGGCCCCGAGGTTGTACTGCGCAGTAGCATGCGCTTGCACAGCCGCGAGGCCATACAGCCGCCGTGCCTCAGCCTCGTCCTTTGGTCCGCCGCGCCCTTGATCGAGCAGGACCCCGAGCTTGTACTGCGCCCCAGCATGTCCTTGCGCAGCCGCGAGGCCATACAGCCGCCGCGCCTCAGCCTCGTTTTTTGGTCCGTGAAGTCCATCGCCATGCATGGCCCCGAGATGGTACTGCGCGGCAGCATCCCCTTGCGCAGCCGCGAGGCCATGCACCCGCCACGCCTCCACATCAACTTGAGGTGTTGGGCTGGGTGGGATCGAGTCGGGCGAAGTCTCGGATATGTTTGCCGGGCTCCTCCGGCGAGGTCCCATTCTAAAGACGAATGCTCAACGCCACGTGTGGCTATCCCAACTCCAGCGTACGCTCGAGCACGTCTGCAGCGGCCTCGTCGCCGGCGGCAGCTGCAGGCGGCAGGCTTAGTTCGCGAGAGAACAAACGTTTTCCAAAAGACTTCCGTATGGACGCGGCGCGATGATACTAGCTTCTCCTCAGAGACACTCCGTGTCACTATCCAAGTTTTCATTGACGAATCCGCAGCGTAGCGCGGATCAAAGACTCGTGGATGGTGTGTTGGGAACTGAAGCGAGTGGCGTGTGCGAGGTGTTGCGCACGTACTTCTTGGGTAGTGCGAAAGAATTCCTCAACGACAACAAATGCCGCCAACGACCGCCTCGCAATTCGAGGACTACTACGCGATCCTCGGGCTCGCGCCGGGCGCTACCTCCGAGGAGGTGCGCAAAGCCTACCGCAAGCGCTCGCTTGATGTGCACCCGGATCGGTACAAGGGCGAAGACCCCGATGGTGCGACGGCTGAGTTTCTGAAGCTGACGCGGGCCAAGGAGGTGCTCGAGGACGACAAGGCGCGCGCCGCCTTCGAGAATGTCATCAAGGCGCGTGCCATGCACAAAGAGAAGCAGGGCTCGCAGGACGAGGCGCGAAAGAAAATGCGCGAGGACCTTGAGGCACGTGAGGAGGAAGCGCGCAAGCGACCGCGTGGTGCGGCTGCCCCGCCGAGCGCCGAATCGCAGCGGCAGGCGCAGCAGCAGGCGGCCGCCGAGGCCGAGGCGCGTCGCGAGCTGCAACGTGAGCTCGAGCGGCTGCGGCGCACTGGGCGCCTCGACCCGACCGGACGCGCGCCGTCGTCGGCGGCCGCAGCGTCCTCCTCGACGACGGCCACGCCCCCACTGGCCGCCAAGGCCACCGCCACGCTGCGATGGGCGGCCGATGCGCCGCTAAGTGAGCCGGCGCTGCGGTCACTGCTCAGCAAGCTCCTCGGATCGGCGGCCGATGGCATGTTGATCGCTCTCGCCGCCGGCAAGGCGGTCTGCGAGCTGGACGTGGGTGCATGCCAAGCGCTTGCCGCACGCTCGTTTGAGCTCGCCGCCCACGGCATCCGACTCACCACTCAGCTGCCGCCCGGGGCGCTTCCACCCGACGCGGCCGCCTGCGATGGCGACGGCGTGAGCAGCAGGGCGCTTAGCGGCGGTGTCGGTGTCGGTGTCGGTTCGCTCCCACCTGGGTGGAAGGAGCAGCCCGCGCCCGACGGCGGGCAGCCCTACTACTTCCACGTGGGCACGCGGCAGGCGCAGTGGACGCGCCCGGTCGCGGAGGAACCGCTCGTGGAGGGCGAGGCGCCAAGCGTCGCCGCGCTTGAGCGGCACGAGGCGCTCACGATGGCGCGGCTGCGGAAGGCGGCCGAGCGCCAGCGGCAGCGCGCGGCCTGCACCAGCTAGAGTACGTGCCCACGATGACATATCAAGCAGCGCGAGCGCATGCATGTAAAAAGGAAGTTTGAGTACAAAGAGATCTATCATCCGCTCGCGCACGATCGAGCGTCACCGGGTGCTTTACAGGGCCATGGGATGTTAAAACCTGGTACGTCGAGTGCGGCCGGAAGGCCCGGCCCCGCGGCTCCGGTCTCCAGCTCTCGTCCCATATCCCAACTCTCACACCAAGAATCGTCACAGCACGCCGCATCATGCATGCACGTCCGTCGCGTCGCGCGCCTACGCCTTCTTCTTCTTGCCCTTCTTCTTACCGGACGCCTTGTCGACGAGGTTCTCACTCTGCTTCTTGAGCGACGACCTATCCATGACCTCCTCCTCCATGTCCTCCTCGAAGTCGTCGTCGTCGTCGTCGTCCTTCTCGGGTAATCCAAAGGTGGCCGTCGCCTCCTTCTTGAGCGTCGCGGGCGGCTTGGACGCCTTCGAGCCGCTCACCTGGGTGAGGAGCAATCAGACGTTATCAGAGGCAATCAGACGTTATCAGAGGCAATCAGACGTCATCAGAGGCAATCAGACGTCATCAAGGGGCCATCCGGCGCGAGCCTCACCTTGGTGAGGAGCTCCTTGTGTTCCTCCTCTATCTGGGCAAAGGCCGCCGCGATCACCGCGAGCTTGCTCTCCACGAAGGCCATGTGCTGTAGCAGCGTGTCGTCGGACATCGGGGCGACGACTTCGTCCTTCTCGCGCAGCGGCTCAAGCACGTCGACGATGTGCTGCACGGCGTTCTTGACCGAGGTCGAGATTTTGAGCGTCTTGCGCCCGCGCTCGCGCGCGCGGTTGAGCTGTTTCTGCGCCGCGAGCGTCGAGGAACGCCCCTGGTCCTCGTCGCTGCCAGACGCCCCCTTGGACTCACGAGAGTACTCGGCGGCCATGACGAGGTGCTTCTCCTCCTCGACGGCGCGGCGCAGCTCGTCGATGCGCGCCTGCGACTCCTTGGTCATCGAGATCAAGTTCTGGTGCGTCTCCTCCTGCAACGTGAACCGTTGGATCACCTCGTTCACGTCGGCCACGCCGGTCGCCTCCTTTATTTGCTGGAAGGCGGCCTCGTACGCGCGGATCTTGGCCTGCTCGATCTTGATGTCCTCCTCGACCTTGCGCGTCGCCTCCTTGGCGCCATCCTCGCCCGCCATGCGCTGCTGCTCCGCCAGCTGCTGCCGCCGCTCGCGCTCCGTGCGCTCGAGCTCATTCGCGATCTGCTGCTTCTTCTGCAGGATCGCTCGCCGCTCCTGCAGCTCCTTCTCGCGCTGCTTGCGCTCTTCGAGCACGAGCGCCTCGAACTTGGAGAGCTCCGCCTTGGCGCTCTCCTTGGACGAGTTCGCGTCGTGCGACATCACCAGCAGCTGCTCATAGTCCTGCTCCTTCTGCGCAAGCACCGTCTCAAGCTGCTTGACCTCCGCCGGCCACTCGAGCTGCTCCGACTTGAGCCGGTTGATCACCTGATCGTAGCTCATGCGCAACCGGTGCTCTTCGTCGTAGCGTGCGGCGCACTCGGCGAGCCGCTGCTCCATCTCCGCCAGCCGCGACTCGGGCGTCACCTTCGGGTCGAACTTGGTGTTGTGCAGGTCCCGGAGCTTGTCCGCGAGCAGGTCGAGCTCCTCGCGCTTCTTCGCGTTCTTCTCGTGCAGTTGGTCGTGCTTGCGGCGGAGCGAGACGATCTGCTCGTCGAGCTTCAGCAGCTCCATCTCCTTTGCGTACGCGTCCTTGGTCTCTCCCTCCTCAGTCGCATCGTAGAAGCCGCTGCTCCCCTTGAGCGACTTTTCACTCTTCCGTGTCGCAAGCAGCAGCGTGCTGTTCGAGAGCTCGGTCGACTTTTGCTGCTCGACGAGGTGCGAGAAGCGCTTCTGCAGCTCCTCCAGCTCCTCCTGGTGGTCCTTGGCCTTGCTCGAGTTGCGAGGCATGGTTTACCAGTTGCGACTACGAACCGGCTTGTCGGGCGGCGTGAGAATTAGAAAGAAAGGGACGGTTGAGGGTAAACGCCGCATCCAAAAGGCCTTTTGAGAGGAGGGTGGGTGCGCCATCGTGTTTGCCGATCCAGATCCCGCTGGCAACGGCCCGCGCGGCCGGGATGCGCGGCCCGCGCGGCGCCAGCGCAGGCGCAAGGACCTCCTGGCCGCGCCCCACTCCGCTCACGACTCGATTCGCCGATCGGGCCTCGCCCTCGCAGGTCCTCCGTTTGGCACTGTCAAGCTCGACTGCTCCCTCAATAAGCTAAGCCATGCCGCCGCGTCCTGCGTCGCCCAAGCCGGCGGCGAAGAAGAAGGACAAGGAAAAGGGAGAAAGCACCGCCCGCGCCGAGGGCGAAGGCACCGCCCGCGAGGGCAAGAAGCCCGCAGCTAAGAAGGCCGCCGCGCCGAGCGCGCGCAAGAAGGTTGATGAAGAAAATCTTGGCGAGAACTATGTTCAGGACCCGTCGGAGCCGCCGCGCGAGCCGGACCGCCTTCGCGTCTTCCTGAAGATTTCGGCCGAGACGGGCAACTCCGTTTCGTCGTGCGTCGCGTGCGAGTCCAAGTCCAACCACGCATGGGCGCTCGACTTTGACGGCCAGCGCGCGGGTGCCTTCGTCACTCTCGACGGCGTCTTCTCGCAAGACGTGCCCGAGACGCACATGTACCCCTCGGTGGTGCAGGACCTCGTCAACGAGTTCGTCACGTCCAAGCGCGGCGTCGCCACCCTCATGACGTACGGCCAGTCCGAAGCGGGCAGGGAAGCCCTCATGTACGGCGAGGCCGGCTCGCGCGTCAACCTGACGCCGCGTGCGCTGCCCGCGCCGCACCACATTCAACAGCAGCGCGCGCCCGGCATCGTACCGGCCGCGTTCAAGGCGACGCTCGCCCACGTGCCCACCCTCATCAATGCGGTACGCGCGAGCACCCCTCGCCGTCGCGCCCACCACAGCGCCAAATCTCATCCGAGTCCCCCAGTCCCCCCCGATGACCGCGTGCCCCCCGATGCCCCCCGATGACCACGTGCCCCCCGTGCCCCCCGATGACCGCGAGTCGTCTGGCGCGCTCTACTAATACCAGTGCGCTGCTCCCCCCTCCCCTCTCTCCGCGCGCAGGGCAACCAAGTTGAGGTACACATGGGCTGCGTCATGCTTCACATGGAACTCCTTCGAGATCTGCTCTCGCCGCAGTCGCGCGTTCATTTGATCGAGAGCCCACTCGACGGCGTGCAGCTCGATGGGCTTCACTGGCAGGCCATCACCGACGTCAAGGAGGCCGAAGGTCTGCTGCAGCTCGCGACGCAGAACAAGGCCGTGCACACCATGCAGGCCGACAATGGCTTCCTTGACGCGTGCCACATCATCACCGCCATTAAGCTCACGACCCACTCGCCAGAGGGCTCGAGTATCTCCAAGCTGCTCTACATGGTGGAGCTCGCGGCGCCGCCGCTGCCGCGCCCGTCGGGCGTGCCAGGCCTGAACGTCGAGGACTTTTGCGCTCTCAACTCGTCGCTGCGCGGCCTCATCGCCTCTCTGGGCGCCATGGCGCGCAAGGGCAACTCGCGCCCTCCGCTGCGGGACTCGAAGCTCACGCGCATCCTCTCGGGCTCGTTTGGCAAGGATCACATCCGATGCCACCTGTTCATCTGCGTCTCGCAGGAGCGGCAGCACGCGGAGACGACGGCCGAGCTCCTCTCGTTTGGTGCGCTCGCGAAGTGCGCCAAGCTCGGTCCCAACATCTACGAGGCGGCGGCGCCGCGCGCGCTCTGCTCCCAGCTGCAGGCGGACCTGGCGACCATCGAGCTGCCGAACGAGGAGACGTACAACGAGATGTGCGACCAGATGAAGCCGCAGCCGGCGCAGCTTGAGAAGCTCGCCGCGGCGGCGGCCTCGCTCCGCAACAAGCACCAGCAGGCCATCGAGCACATGCTCCAGGCGCGCGGCTCGTTTGAGAACCAGCTGCAGCACCTCTCGATCGACTCGGACGGGATGCAGCTCGAAGTCGCGGCGCTCTCCCAGCAGAACGACGCGCTCCGCCGCCAGGTACGCTCCGTGCGCCAGGGCGAAGGCGTCGAGATGGCGATGGATGCGCTGCGCGAGTCGGACGAGCGCGAGCTCTCGGCGCTCTCGAAGCAGGTCAACGCGCTCCAGGAACGGCTCAACTCGGCCAAGCAGGAGCAGGCGCGCCTGCACTCGCAAGACCAGGAGAAGGGGCTGCACGCGCTCGTCGACGTGTCGCAGCAGCTCGTCGAGCTCGGTCGCAAGTACACGGACAAGGGCATGTACGCGCAGGCGCTCCCCGTGCTCCAGACGGCCCTGCTCTCTGCCGAGGTCGGCTCGAGCCAGAACCACAAGTCCGTCGTCGGCCCGCTCGCCGCGCTCGCAGACCTGCACATCCAGCAGCGTCGCGAGGAGGAGGCCATCGTGCTGCTCAAGCGCGCGTACACGGTCGACAAGGAGGCGCTCGGCCCCGACGCGCCCGAAGTGGGCCACCACCTCATCGGTCTGGGCACCGCGTACCACCAGCAGGGGAAGCTCGAGGCGGCCGCTCTCACCCTCGAGGAGGCGCGCTCGATCCTCGTGTACGCGCTTGGCGAGAAGGACGAGCAGGTGCTCCTCGTCAAGGAGAAGATCAAAAAGCTCTCCGTCATCGAGTTCGACTTCAACTCGGGCGCGTCCGGCTCCAATAGCGCCGCCAACTCGTTCGCAGCGCGCATGGAGGCGCGCCTAGCGCAAAAGGCGGTCAAGGCGGACCAGCTCAACCTCGAGGCGATCTCGAAGAAGCAGATCGCGGCCGACCTGCGCCGCCACGGGCTGCTGTCGGCGCGTGGCACCAAGGCGGGCGAGCACTTCAACTACGCCTCGCATGTGGCCGAGCGTGTCGCCACGGAGCAGGAGAAGCGCGCCGCGGGAGAGCGCCGCGAGATGCTCACTAAGAAGAAGCAAATCTTCCGTGAGCGGCTGCGCAAGCGCTCCGACCACGGCATGAACCACGACGACGACTCGGACAACTACGAGGAGGAGGAGGAGGAGCGTCCCGAGACCTTCGCGGCGCTCGAGGCCGAGATGATGCAGGTGCTCGGCCGCTCGACGAAGGCGTCACAGACTGAGGACTGGACGGAGGTCGTCGACTGCGCCACCCAGATGGAGCAGCTCATGCACCAGGTGCGCAACAAGTCCAAGGGCGCTGCGTGCGCACTGCGCGTGCTCCGCTCAGGCGTCAAGCCGGTGGGTCAGGACGAGTCGCGCGCACGCTCGGCACTCGCCGTGCTGATGATGCTCGAGTGGTGCGTGCCCGTGTGCGACTCGGCCTTCCGCCAGGCCCTCGCCGGAGAGCGCTGGGTGCGCCGTCTCGTCGAGCTCGCTCGCAAGGACTCGTCCGAGAAGGCGCTCGTGCGCGCGACGGTGAGCCAGCTGATTGTCAATTGGAATTCGTGGTACGGCCTTGGCTTCGCCCAGGGCGTCGAGATGCTCGCGCGCGAGGGCCACACGCTGCCCGAGTGCACGCGCCTGCAGGACGGCACCGAGACGCCTCGTGTGATGGTCTCGCCCGACTCGAATGCGGGCCCCGCTCATCCTTGGCGGGCTGCAGAACTCACTCGCGGACACCTTCGCCAGGGAGTCGACCGAGTCGGATGAGCACGTGAAGCAAGAGATGGCCGTGATGCGTGATGACCTCGAGCTGCTCCGGCACGCCGTGCAGGCGCGCAAGGCCGGCAAGCTCGAGGTATCGGAGCTCGCCGAGGCGAGGCAGGCCGCCAACGACTGCTCGGGCTGGCTGCAGCGCCTCGGCGGGCTGCTCGGCTCGTCCGTCGGGGGCCAGCCGGGCCGCACGCATCGAAGGACCGCGGGCTTCTCGGAGGCTACGAAGGAGGCGCTGCGCGTGCTCCAGCAAGAGATGGCGGTGCTCCATCGCACCTTCCAGGCCGCCTACCCCGGCCGCAAGGGCTTCGCGATGAGCAGCACGCCGCGCGCGTCCGAGATGGCGGCGGCGCAGCCATCGCGCTGCTCCACCTCGGTCAGACGCCGCGCACGCGCGAGCTCTTCATGTCGGGCGCGGGCACCGGCGACGGCACCGACCGTGCCGTGCACGACTTTTTCGTTGGCACCTCGACGGGTGCCACCACGTAGAGCTCCCAGCAGCTGCGCGCTCGCTCGGCGGCGCCGACGGCCCTCGAGCAGCAGCTCACGCGTCGTGAGGACGCCAGCACGGCGCGTGGCGAGATCGACGGCCAGTCGCCGCCGCACAACTCGCCTCGCGGCAACGACTCGCCCAGCCGCCCGCCCGCCCTGAAGCCCTCGGGCGGCGCGCCCGTCGTGCCCAAGCTCCGGCTGGGCGGTGGCATCAGCGGCGACTCGAGCGCGCGCGCGGCGCCGGTGCCGCCGGTGAGCGTGCCCAAGATCAACATCAGCCGCACGACCGAGCCGTCGCAGCGCTCGGCGCGCGGCGCGGGCATCCCAACGATGACGTTGCCGCCCGCGAAGCTCGACTTGGGCGCGCAGCTCGAGGCGGCCCTCGCCGAGGACGATGACATCCGTCCCCGTGCGGACGACTCCAACCAGATGTTCATGCAGGAGGTGGCCATCCTGCAGATGCAGGCCGAGGGCTGGAAGGCCGAGTGGTCGATCGCGATGCAGGAGAACGAGCGGCTTCGGATGGCCCTCTTCGACGCGGAGAATGCGCTCGAGCAGCTGCCGCCCAAGGAGGAGGGCGAGGAGGGCAACGAGGCCAATGAGGGCGCCGACGACGAGATGCAGTGGCGCGAGCTATGCACCTCGATCGCGCGCGCCGCCGACGAGGAGAAGGCGACGCTGCTCGAGGAGCTCAAGATGGTGCGCGCCGAGCTTGAGCATAAGCGCTCGACGGCCTTCTCGACGCACGACGACCAGCAGCGGGC
>ENA-UOXO01001370-UOXO01001370.1-mixed-culture-metagenome-genome-assembly--contig:-NODE-1370-length-16851-cov-39.837342_pt1 | contig 16851 bp, 8 predicted proteins | sample MGYA00238162_ERZ761640 | MGnify/ENA primary metagenome ERZ761640 (study PRJEB28914, sample SAMN08778297) | mixed culture metagenome | isolation source: Freshwater growth medium | place: USA...
TCCCATATGAGTAGGGCCGGTGTGGGCTTAGGTCAGGGGAGGGGTCGGTACATCAATAGATGCATGCAATGATGACCGTTCAGTCTTACCATGTTTGGCCACACTGTCGTGTTACCGTTACCCGTGTTACCCTTTCTTTGGGTCGTGTCGGAAAAGCTCTTGTCAGCGGTCTTCGCCCACTTCTTCCCTCTCGATCGCCTGTGGGGGATCTGAGGAGCTACTCTCGAACTCTTGCAACAGCAGTCGCTCAAGATGCCGCAGGCTACGGTGAACGAGACCGGTCAGATCAGCGCCAATGTGGAGGGCATCGGCAACCTTGCTTATGCCGCCTCCCGCATGGGAGACGCCAACTGGGACGAGCTGCGGCGGAACCGCGGCGGGAACCGCGTCGAAGGCGGTGGCACCGACCACACCATGATCGTGCTGCCGATGCGCCCCAAGGTGCTCGAGAAGGACGACAAGCACCTAGTGCTCCTGCAGGACACGTCGTGCGGTTGGATCTGCGTCCCGTGCATCCCGTGGTACGTTGTGATGGGCGTTCCAGACTGCGTGGCGGGAGCTCATTCTAACGATCCTTTCTCTTACTTTGCGCCTCCCTTGTCTTGCTTTGCCCTTGCTTGCGTTCGCTAACCCGCCACGCCCGCCGCCGCTGTGCTGCTCGTATCGTGCGCGCGCAGCACGCCCCAGATCAGGTGGCGGTTCGACAAGTCGGAAGACTCGATCAGCAAGGAGCTGCGCTACTGCTGCGGGGCTTGGCAAAAGAGTTCGCATGGTCCGTGGAAGATGTCTCAGTACCACTTCGCTACCTGCAATCAGTACAAAGAGGTCGCCAAGGACGTAAAGCGCGGCCTCCGGACCGGCCACAACATCGAGACGCACACGCACATGTCGAGGATCGTGTCGATCGTAAGCGAGGATAACAGCGCACCGCCCATCTTCATGAGCTCGCAGTGCGCGGGGAACTGGACCGAGGCCGGGGACTGCGCCTGCTTCTGCCACCCGCAGGATGAGATCACGCTCTGCTCCATTGTCAACGATTTTATGGGTGCCACGCCCAAGCCCGCCGAAATGTCGCGCTAGAACGCCTCCTTAGATCCCGAATCATCTTGTGTATCACGCAGTTGTCCCCTGCCGGCATGGCACGACGGGACGGTGCGCGTTGTGGTGTTGGCGTCACAAAGGGAGACGAGTGGGTCGGGAGGGGAAAATCGACGATGTCGACGTAGATGCAGTAAGTCGAAGTTTCGTTGATTATTTTCCGCCAACGCGGCTCTAGCTTCAGTCCAGTCGCGAATTCGTATCATCAGCCATTTTACAAGTCATGCTCTCCACCTAAATTGAGTTCCAGGCCTTCCACGCCCTCGCCCGGCGCCGGCCGCGAATGCCGAATCCCGCTTTGCCCGGGTTTATACGCGTTAACGATAAGCTTCAAGCGGTCGACGCGGTCCGAGCGTTCTACCCCCGGCGTACGGTAACTACAACGCGCAAAAAATCGGGTATCGGCCCTCGGCCTCGCCTACCGATCTCCGATGTCGCACCCGACCTCTTCGCTTCGAGCCTGGCGCAAATCGTTCGGTTCTTCTAACATCGCGCGCCGGCGGTGTGCGCACAACACACCGGCGGACGGGCGAGTTAGGGACGTCGTAGTATACATCGATTCGCGGCGGGCAACGGACCACGTCCTATTCGCACGCATGACTTGACTTGACTTGACTTGACTATTCGCACACATCTGGTCGCGTGCAGGTGGGCGGTTCTTGTTTTGCCAGCCCGGTGTCGATGCGGCCCGGCGCAGATTTCGCCCACGAGGACACGGCGCCCACGAGGGCGCGGCGCCCACGTTGGGCTCGCCCACTCACATCGTCGCAGGCTCGACGAACCGGTAGAGCGAGGCGTTGTCTGCAAAGCGCGCCGTGTCGGCCGGGTTGTTGGGTGTGATGAAGCCCTCAGCGCGCAGCGCCTCGCCGAGGGGTATGGCTTGCTCGCGCGAGGTGACTAGAGCCTGCGTCGCGAGCCATTTGACGAGTGTGGATGCACGGAAGGAGCCACTGGAGCCCTTGCCGCCGCCGCCGCCGCCGCTGCCGCGGCCGTCCATGGGAACGCCGCAGCCGGATTGCAGCGCGCGCTGCGCGATCCACTTGAGGTTAGCGAGCACTTCATCACGACCGTCTTGCGCGAGCACAGGTGCGCCGCCGGCGCCGCCGCCTACGCCGGCGGCCGCGTCGGGTGCGCCCGCGTCTACTTCGGCGCCGTCGTGGGCGTCGTCATCATTGACCCCGAGGAAGAGGCGCAGTGCATCACTCCAGAGTGGCGGGCGCGCGAGCACACGATTGAGCCAGGTCTGGAGCGCCGCCTGCCGCTGCACCGCAAATTCGGCCGAGAGCCTGCGACCAAAGGTGAGGTTGCTCGGCAGCGACGGGACCGTCGTGTTCGACCGCCGTCCGACGAGTGCGAGCGCCGCCGCCAGTCGCTCAAAGTCGCGGTAGCGACGCTGAACGAGGTGGCTGTCACCGCTGGAGTCGTCGCCCACCGTCTTGAGCATGTACTCGAGGTGCAAGTCGCCCTTTCCTGGGTTCTCAAGGTCGGGCACCCACACGTGGCCCACGATCTCGACCTCGACGAGCGGCTCGGTCCAGCGCTCATCTCCCGGACCGGACGCATCGCGCGCGTCAGAGGCTCGGTGGCCGCCGTTGGCGGCCCACACGGAGGCAGCGGCGGAGGGTGCGCTGTGTTCGGCAAAGGGATCCTCTGGCAGCCCCTCGGCAGTCGGGCGCGTCGCTGAGGTCCGCGCGGTCGTCGAAGCGCTGCCGTGGGCGTCTGCCCAATCGTACCGGCCCCCCGCTGCGCCCCCCGCTGGTGGCCTGCTGGGCTCGTCCGAAGCTCTGGTCGATGCCTTGGGCGAGGCGCTTCCGAGTGGGACGACGTCCCGTAAGGATGGAGCTGTGAAGACGGCTCCATTCACGACGTCCCGTAAGGAGGATCCGGTGCAGGGCTTTCTCTCCTGCAGCGTTTGAGGCGGCCAGACGGGCTGCCTGCCGCCATCATCCACGGCTGGCTCGTCGAAGGGGTTGGAGGACACTCGACGATGGCCGCGCGAGCTGCCGCCGACGCCGCCGCCGCCGGCAGCGCCGAAGAGGCCGCTAGCAAGCTGCGCGTCCGACTGCGCCGCCGACGGCCTCATCGAGGCGCCATCGTGGGCGCCGCTCGATCCCGCGCCGGGAACCGCCATCATCGTGGGCACCGCTCGGCTCGCTTCGCTCTGTGAAGACGATGGAGCTGTGAAGACGATCGGCACGGCACCGCCGCCCGTGTCGCCATCATGCGAGGGGGAGGGATGAGAGTGACGAGACTGACGAGACTTGACGATGCGCTCCGGGGAGACTGTGCAGCCGCCGCCCACTGGAGCCCATCGATCGGCGCCGTAGCCGCCCGTTTGTGTGGGAGCGCGCGATGCATGCGGCGAAGGGCAGCAGGAGGCTGCGTGCGAGTAGTCCGTGTTCCTTTCTGAGGCAGAGTCCATGCCGATCGTGTAGTGGATGCCGCTGTCGCGCTGGTCGGAGTCATGGGTGATGCGTGACACGTCACGGCTGTGGAAAGTCGAGGCCACACTCCCTTCGGTCATGACGTTGGCCGGCCTCGTGCACGCCGGCTGCTGCGCCATGCCCGACATCTGCGACGAGCTCAGCGTGAGCCACTCGGCCCACACGTCGCGCTGGCTGCGCCGATGCGCAGTGGCGTCGGCGGCGGCGGCGTCCACCTGCCGGAGCAGCGCGGCGGCGGCCTCCCGCGCATGGGGCGAAGGCTCGTCGGGCGAGCCCCATCCGCCGCTCTCCGAAGAGCCGACGGAGGAGCCCGGGCTGTTGGGCCAAAGGGCCGTGAGCGCGAGGGCGCAGTTCGTGCCGACACGCACGAGCGTGAGGATGAGAACGAAGCTGCTCGCGGCCATCACGGTGAGCATCATCACCACAATCGTCGTCACCGCCTGCAGCAGCGCCGCGACGCCCACGAGGATGCGCCACGACGAGCGAGCACGTGGGTGCCGGCTCTGGCGTGTGTGCGCGAGTATGACCGCAGCGACGCACGCGGCGACGAACTCGATGAGGGGTGAGAGGAGCCACGCCACTGGCAGCATGCTGCCATCGTCGCCTTCGGGCCAGTCGGCCGGCACGAGCAGCGGGAGCGCGACCGAGGTGAGGGCGGCAACTGCGCCGAACAGCGCGAAGACGATCCCGCCAATGTGGAGGGACTTGCTGCGCAAGAAGAGCTGCTTGGGAGGCGGCGTCGGCGTCGAGCACAGGAGTGCGCACGCACCGCCCGCGAGCGCCACGAGCACGAGCAGCAGCGACGGGAGCGGCTGCACCAATGCCTCGCATGTGCACAACGTGTTGGAGAGACTCGTGGGCGAGCCGTGCAGGCCGCACGGGTGCGTGAAGTCGAGCATTTCGCTGCCGGCTGGTTTTGTGTCAGCGGCAGCTTGAGAACTTGAGACTTTTTTCTGAGTGGCTCGGCTTCACAACTCATACATGTACTGACTCTCATACACAGACTCTTTAAGTGCCCTTTTCATTGGGACGAGCGGCAAGTCACCGAGACAGAGCGCGCTGTCGGGACCTTGGCCGACCCTCTAGGTACACTGAGAGTCCATGGCGACCACCTCCAAGGCTGGTGGCAAGCAGCGGGTGGCCTATTTCTACGACTCAGACATTGGAAACGTGTGTGCCGGCCGCCGATCCCCTGCACGCGCAATGCAGAGCCGCTCTGACCAATGCCTATGCAGAGCCGCGCTGACCAATGCCTAAGCGCTTGCCGCTGTGTCCCGCCAGTACTACTATGGCCAGGGCCACCCGATGAAGCCGCATCGCATCCGCATGGCGCACAACCTTCTGCTCAGCTACGGTCTCTACCGTAAGATGGAAATCTACGTAAGCCACACTGCACGCCTCTCTCTGCGTGCACCGCCGCGCAGGCGCCGCAGCGCATCTGGTTCCACCGCCTGTTTCGCTCGCCACGCCACGCGCCGCCTCTCGCTCGCTCGTGCCCGCAGCGACCAGCGCCTGCCACCTTCGAGGAGCTCATCAAGTTTCACTCTGAGGAGTATGTGCGCTTCCTCAAGACCATCTCGCCCGACAACATGGCCGAGCACGCAAAGCACATGCAGCGCTTCAACGTGGGCGAGGACAGCCCGGTCTTCGACGGCATGTACGCCTTCTGCCAGGCGAGCTCGGGCGGCTCCATCGGCGGCGCTGTCAAGCTCAACAAGGGCCAAGTCGACGTGGCCATCAACTGGGCGGGTGGGCTGCACCACGCCAAAAAGTGCGAGGCGAGTGGCTTCTGCTACGCGAACGACATCGTGCTGGCGATCCTCGAGCTGCTCAAGCACCACAAGCGCGTGCTGTACATCGACATCGACATCCACCACGGCGATGGTGTCGAGGAGGCATTCTACACCACTGACCGCGTGCTTACGGTCTCCTTCCACAAGTTCGGAGAGTACTTCCCGGGCACTGGGGATGTGAAGGACGTGGGCGCGGGCGCGGGCAAGTACTACTCGGTGAACTATCCGCTCAAGGACGGGATGGACGACGCCTCGTACCGCTCCATATTCCAGCCCGTCATCGCCAAGATCATGCAGCTCTACCAACCAGGCGCGATCGTGCTCCAGTGCGGTGCGGACTCGCTCGCGGGCGACCGGCTCGGCTGCTTCAACCTGACGATCAACGGGCACGCCGAGTGCGTGCGCTTCGTGCTCGCGCAGAAGGTGCCCACGCTCATCCTCGGCGGGGGCGGCTACACGATCCGCAACGTCGCGCGCTGCTGGACGTTCGAGACGGCCGTTGTGCTCGGAGAGGAGATCTCCAACGATCTCCCGTACAACGACTACTACGAGTACTACGGGCCCGACTACAAGTTGCACATCCCCGCGTCTACGATGGAGAACCTCAATCAGCCCGATAATCTCACGAAGCTCACCGCCAAAATCATGGAGCACATGAAGCAGTGGCAGCCCGTGCCCAATGTGCAGATGCACCAGCCGCCGCCCGACATGGCGCTGGAGGACGAAGCCGAGGAGGACGACCCGGAGGAACGCGTCTCCAAGGCCGCCGCCGATGCGAGCGTCGATCACCCTGCCGAATTCATGGATGGGCGCGCAGGCGAGTGAAACGTAGGCGGCGGCGGCGAGGTGCGCGCGCAGCGCGCGCGCTCGCCGCTGCCCCGCGCAGTCGCGGGCTCGCGGGGCGCGAAATCGATCGAGTCAGACAGCAGAGTTGTACCTGTAGCGCACGACCCACTCTTTTCCTTCCGAGTTGCCTAATCAGTTCAGTTCCGTACCGGTAAACGAGATGTGAAGCGGTCGGGCCGCGCCGCGAATTGCCGTAAGCAAGGGGGCGCGGTCGATGGCGATGCTCTCCGTCAAGACCCGTGCGCAGCTGCTCGATGCGCAGCGCGCGTCGACGGAGCGCAAAGCGCCTTCTCTGCCGGCACTGCTGGCAATCCTGCACGAGCGCGCGAATCAATCCGGCTCGGCCACCACCGAGGCGCTTGTGGCACTCGCTGAGCGGGCATTGCAACGCGAGGCTGGACTGGACGAGCCTCAGGCAGCGCTGCGCCTGCTGTTCGCGCTGGCCGGTTCGGCGCCGGCACCAGCTTCCTCTCGCGCCCTCGGCGCGGCCGTCCATCGCGCGCAGCAGCGGTTCTCAGAGCGCAACGAGCCACCGCCCAATCATTGGTATCCGTCGGTGCTTGTGCCTCGGCACACGCTCACCGACGGGCACGCGGTCGCCCAGCCGGCCGTACGTGTGTGCGCGCACCTCCAGGAGCAGCAGCACTCGAGCGGAAGCACCGGATGGGCGCGTGGCGATCTGGCACTCATATCCAGGATGCGACTCCCGCCGCAGCCATGGAGCCTCGTGGACGGTGTCCCGGGCGCCTGTGCCAAGCGCGCCCGACGACGAGGACACTGCGGAGGCGGCGATGGGCTGCTTGGCGCGCTCGTGCCTCCGCGCGGTGACGCACCGTCGCGCTCTATAATAGGCTTGCGCCTGACAGGTGACGGCCGAGGCGGCGCGCACTATCCGTGGGTGCAGGGCAGTGCCGATGCTTCCGCCGCCGCCGCCGCCGCTGCCGACGTCGACGCCGATGCCGCCGTGGGCCCTATGACATGGCGTGCCGCACCGACGGCCGCCTTCGCCCTTCCCACCTCGCCGCCTCCGGTCGGCCTGCGCCCGCCGCCGCTGCCGCCACGTGGACCGCCACGTGGACCGCACCGCGCGGGCACGGCCGTGCCGACCTCATCTCCATCCGTCCTCTGGCCCGGTTACTTGACAGACGTCCCAGGCTCCGACGGCGCCTTTGCCTGGTGGTTGCACGCGCATTTTGGCGTGGCGGCGGCGGCGGCGGTGGAATTGCCGGAGACACTTCTTACCCAGCATGCTCTCACCGCCCTCTGCGGCAGGGTCTCTCGGAGCTTCGTCGCTGCGGATGGCGATGGCGGCGAGGAAGGCGGCAGCGGCGCCGGCGTCGGCGTCGGCGTCGGCGTCGGCGGCGGCGGCTGCGGCGGCGGCATCGGCAGTGGTGGCTGCAGTGGCAGCAGCAGCCACAGCAGCGCCGCGTTGTCCCGAGCGTTGTCCTACGCTCGGCTACGCGCCGTGCCAAATTTGGCAATTCCCCTCGTCTCGGCGGCCACGCTCGCACACGCCATGAGCGAGCTGGCGCTCGCGGGCTCACACGCTGCCGCTCTCGCACGCCTTGCAGCTGCCCTGACCTCCGGCGAGCACCGGCACGGCGCGGTGGCCTTCGCGTTCGGGCGCACGCTCGCACGCTGGCTGCGTGGGCACGCGCGCGCGCTCGCAGCGCTGCCCGACGCGGCCGCGCTTCGTCAATGGAGTCACGACGAAACTCAACGGCATCGAGACACGCAGTACACGCGCTGGCGAGGACAAGCCGCAGTGGACCATGACGACGAGGACGAGGACGAGCACGATGGCAGGGCGGCGGCCGTCGCCCCGGTGGCCTCGCTCCTCGCCACGCTCGTGCACTCAGCGGCCCTTCGGCGCCAGCAGGCGGCCCTTGTCGACCTTTGCTTTGAGCGTCTGCCTGCCGCCTCGGCCGCTGCAGCTTTGGAGCATGATGGCGCCGTCATGGGCGCCGTCGCCGGGTGCGGCAGCGCGGGCGTGAACTGCCCGTCGCGGCGTGTCACCTTTGCCGGCGCCCATGACGGCGCTGACGCGTCACGCGCCGGCGCCCATGACGGCGCCCCATTCGGGGACCGATTGCCCGAAGGCTTCCCCACAGGCGTCGCACTTCTCAATGCGCTCCATGCGCAGCTCCGGGAGAGTACAGGCGCCGTGCCGGGCGCCGTACCGCCGGCACACTTATGGCGCCTCTTTGGCTGCGCTGCGCGCCCGTGGCTGCACTGGCTGCGGCGTGCGCTGTTCTGGGGCGAGGCGAGTGACCCACACGGCGAGTTCACGGCGCCCGTACCGCGCCTGCCTACAACCGCTGGCGGGAGCGCCGAAGCCAGTGCGGTCGGCACTCGCATCGAGGCTCCGCCTGCGGTGGCGGTGCCCGTCGCGTCCGCCTTCCAAACGCCCGAGGGGCGCGCCGCATCGAGGCTGGTGAAGCTGCCGCACTTTCTGCGCGCGCGCACCGAGCAGCTCACTGAGTGCCTGAGTGCGTGGCACCTGCTGCGCCGCTCGAAGCGCTTCGCCCGCGACGAGCTCGGCTGGCAAGGCAGCGCGCTGCCGCACCTGCCGCTCGTGCGGCACGAATCACAGCTGCGTGCCCTCTACCGGTACCGTGAGGCGCAGCAACGGCGCCAAGCGCATCAGCTCGTGCGGCTCATGGCGAGCATCGCGATCGATGAGCGGCGCCGGCGAGTGTACGTTGCACGTGCGCTGCTCACGCGGCGCGAGTCGATTGCGCTGGTCGAGCTCGCGGTGGCGGCCGAGGCGGACGAGGCGCACACCATCCGGCGGCAGCGACTCGCCGAACAGCGCGCGATGCTGCTGCAGCAGCAGGAGCAGCAGGCGCAGGCACGCAGCTTCGCCGCGGCCGCCTCGGCCACTGAAGCGGAGAGGCTCCGGGCGGAGGAGGATGCTCGGCTGGCGCTCGTGGCCACTGGTAGGGAAGTGCTCCTCCGACAGTACAGCGAGCGACTCGCGCAGCTCGAGGCACGCATTGCCCGTCGCGACTCGGCTATGGGTGGCATGCCGCCGGCTGCGGACGCGGAGGCAGCAGCGGGCGCCGTGGACGCAGCGGGCACGGCGGGCGGCGCGGCGGGCGCGGCGGGCGCGGCGGGCGCGGCCGGCGGCGGGGTCGAGGACGAGGACGAGGACGAGGACGAGGAGGAAGATGAGCTCTCCACAAGCGAGCGAACGGCGGCGAGGGCCGCCCAAGGAGCGGCGAGGGCCGCCGCCGCCGCCGTGGGCACTTCGATCCCGGTGACAGGACGCGCCGCAGCCCTCTCTCGAGGACCATCCTCCCTTTCCCTTCTTGCTGGCACCTCGCCTCTTCCTGGCAGCCCTGCCTCCGCTGCCTTGACCGCCGGCGCGGCCTTGCCAGTCGGCTTTCCCTCGCTCCCGCGCTGGACTATCCCACAGCTGCGCTCGGCGCTCGAGGTCGCCGGCGCCGCCCTGCCGCCTCGCGACGCATACGAACGCAGCGCTCTCGAGAGCCTCGCCCTAGAGCGAGGGCTGATCTCGCGCGCCGTGACGAGCACATCTCCTGAGGCGGCCGCGAGCGCCGCCGAAGGCGCCGACGGCTCCATCGGCTCCAACGGCTCCTTCGCCGCCGCCGCCGCTGCTGGTGCGCACATCAGCGCCTCGGCTGCGCCACTGCAGGTGATGGACTTTACAAGAGGGGGGGCGCGGGTGGGGGGTCGATCGCCGGCGTCGTCCTCACAAATGGCAGGCTCGCATGCCCAGCATGTGCCGCCCCTCGTCATCGCCGTCCCTTCCACGGACGCGACGCCACCAGGCTCGCCCCGCGGCTCAGCGCCGTATCGAGCACCCCTCGGCTCTCCACCCCCTGCATCTCTAAGTGCTCAGCGCCGTATCGAGCGCCTCTCTTGGATGCAGAAAGCCATGCCACCGCCCTCCATGGCCTGGTCGGAGCTCTATGCCATTGCCGCCGCGGCCGCAGGCAGTGGGGAGCACTGGCAAGGCCTCCCGCAGAGCAGGATCGTCGACAGCCGCGTCGGGATGCTGATGGCAGCCGCGGGCGGCTCAGCCGCGGTGCAGGGTGCAAGCAACCGTCCTTATTCGGGCGAGGAGGACGAGGACGAGGACGAGGACGATGAGGACGACGAGGACGACGAGGACGACGAGGACGAGGACGGCGAGAGCGTCTCGCGCGCGGCGCACACGGCGCCCATAGACGTGGCCATCGCTGCCTGCGTGGTGCAGCCGATCGAGCAGACGCACATGTGGCTCGGGCACGCGTCGGTGATGCTCATGCTTCACGAGCATCGTCTGCGGCCGCTCCTCGGGGCTCTGCGCCGCTTCGCCCTCGGCGGCTCGGCGGACTTTGGCACGGCCCTGGTCGACTCGTTGCAAGAGGACCTGCGCAAGGGAAGGTCCCTGACCTCCCGCAGGCACGGCGTGCTCCGGCGGGCGCTCGATACGGCGCTCCGACTCTCGGAGGTCGATGACGAGAGCGGCGAGGAGCTCGCGCCGTATGCAGCGACGCTGGCGCTCGTGTGTGCGCCAGACGAGGGCGCTGGGCTCGGTGGGGGCGCTAACGCTCACGACGGCGCGAACGCTGGGACGGCGGCTGGCGCTGGGCGGCTGGCGGCGTCCGCAGCGACGAGCGGGGCGTCTCCAGAGGAACTCAGGCACCGCATCGGCGCTTTCGACGCGCTGCGCCTCGAGCTGCCCATCCCGGCGCCGTTGGATGCGGTCATCAGTGCAAAGGCGATGGACCAGTACGCAAACCTCTTCCGTCTCATCCTGCGCGTGCGGCGCGCGGCGGCCGCGCTCAGCGCGATCTGGACGACCCTGCAGCACGAGCACAAGCCGCACGACCACCAGGGCCGGGGCGACCTCGAGGAGGCGCATGCGTGGCATTTGCTCCGGCTGCACGTGCACGAGCTGCGCCACTTTGTGAACAGCATGCAGGCGCACTTCATCGCGTACGTGTGTGGCCACTGCTACACAGAGCTTGAGAGCGCCATCGTGAGCGCCACGTCCGTGCGCGAGCTACATGCGGCGCACGACGCCTACCTGCACGCAGCGACGAGCCGTTGCCTCTTGCATGCCGCCGGGCTGCCCACCGCCTCACTGATCACCGCGGTGCTCGCCCTGGTCCTGTCCCTTCATCGTGAGGTGTGCACCGAGGGAGCGCTACCCGTCGGCGCGGCTTGGGCCGGCCTCGTCGACGCGTCGCGCCGCCAATTCGCGATGCTCGTGAGTGCGCTCGCGCGCCAGCCGCTCACGCCGCATGAGCTCGTGGCCCACCAAGTGCACGTAGGGCTGACCTGAGCCTCCGCTGAGTTTGACATGCGCAAACACGCAAACGTGTTGCGGTTTCAAATTTGTATCTTCTATTTAGCGTCCCTGTTGCCTGTGGGGACTGTGGGAAACTAAATAGACATGCAAAAAGCTCGAGGGGCGCCGAGAAGAGTCAGAAGACGCACGAACGAGCACATCCCAACCCAAAGCCCACCCCCCCTGCCGCAAAGCACCCCTCAACCAATGTGGGCGTGCCAAGTATGCACTCTCGAGCAATCCGACAGGAGGCAGACGTGCGCCGCATGCCTGTCGGTTCGCCCCGACGCGATATCAACAGAATATCTAGAGCATCTCTCATCCATGTCCGGGTTTCGGAACTACAAGGATTTGGCCAAGAAATTCTCGTCCAAGAAGATCCGAGGGCGCGTCGACGCGATGAGCAACAAGCCGTGCCCTCTGCACGATCAAGGCCGGAAACGGCCGTGTATGCAGGCGAACAACCCCCTCGACATCTGCGTGCACTTCCAGCCCAATCGGAGCAGGTGTGCGCCGCCGCCGAGCGTGTGTCTCCCACCTGCACGCACCGCTCGCCGCGCGTTCACGCCCGCTTGCTCGCTCGCGTTCGCAGATCCACGTCAGCGCTGCATGCGCCGCCCGTGCCGCTACACGACGATGGCATGGAGGGTACAGACGAGCTGGCGTGCGGGGCCAGGGGCTCTGATATGGCGCCCGATCGCGTTCTGGCCGACACTGGCACCGGAGCAACAGAGGCGGCCTCCGTTGCATCGACCCACAGGGACGTACTGGTAGGCGAGAGCGCCGGTGAGGGCGCTGGCGGCGGAGAGGGCGGCGGCGGCGGCGGCGGCGGCGGCGGCGGCGGCGGCGGCGGCAGTGGCGGCAGAGAGCAGCGGCCTATGCGCACGCACAAGCCCGCGAAGCGCATGGGCATCGACGACGTCGAGGCCGCAATGAGCCAGGCGGAGCGTCAACACCTGCGTCTCGCGCTGCGCAATTCGCAGCTGATCGACCGCATGAACGACGTCGAGCTTCCAGAGGCTCCGACCTTCTACCCGACGGTCGCCCAGTTCCAAGACCCGATCGGGTACATTGCGCACGTGCGGCGCGAGGCGCAAGCGTTCGGCGCATGCAAGATCGTACCGCCGGACGGATGGCGCGAAAAGGCGTTCGAGCTGCCCGATTCGATGGCCTTCGAGCCACGGCTTATGCCGCTGCACAAGCTGCAGCAGGGGTGCAGCTTCCAGATGGCGCCCAGCACGACGCTCGCCGCCTTCCGCGCCCAGGCTGAGGAGATGAAGGCTGCCTTTTGCGAGCGCCACCGCGTCGGCCCGTACACGGAGAACGTTCACACGGACCCCAACGACACCCTGGCCGCCGCCGACGCCGACACCGCCGTACATGAGGAGCGTGCGGTCAAGCGGCGGCGCCAGCAGGCAGCTAAGGAGGCGGCCGTGGCGGACGTCGTGCCGCCGGGGGGCCCGAAGTCGGTGAGCGCGGCGCAGCGGCAGGAGGAGAAGGAGCTCGAGCGCCTTTTCTGGCGCCTCGTGCGGACCGAGAGCGAGCACCTCATCGTGCCCTACGGCGCAGACCTTGACACGTCCACCCACAGGTAGAGTCACCTTGCACGCGCATGGCCGCCGACTCCCCCCCCCAACTCCCCCCCAACCATCCCCCCCCACCGCCGCCGGTCGCCACCGCCGCCGGTCGCCGCCGCTGCTGGCCGCCGCCGCCCTGTGCGCCACCCGCTGACCAACGCCCCGCGCTCGATCTCCCGCAATCTCCCCGCAATCTCCCCGCAATCTCCCCGCAATCTCCCCGCAATCTCCCCGTGCTCCCCGCCGCTCTCGTTCGCCCCCTCGCTCACCGCCGCTCTCGTTCGTCCCCGTGCTCGCAGCTCGGGCTTCGACGGCCTTGACGGCGGCGCGTGGAATCTCAAGAATCTCGCTCGCGCCAAAGGCTCATTGCTCGACGAGACGGTCGATGTGCCGGGGGTCTCGTCGCCCTGGCTCTACGTGGGCGGCCTCTTTGGCGCCTTCTGCTGGCACACGGAGGACCTGTGGATGTTCTCATGCAGCCATCTGCATGCAGGAGCCACCAAGACATGGTACGTAGTGCCGGCAGTGGCGGCGTCCAAGTTCGAAAAGGCGACGCGCGCGCTGCTGCCCTCAGTCTTCCAGGATGCGCCCGACTTGCTCTACCAGCTCGTCGCGATGGTCGCGCCCGCCGACCTCGAGGCACAGGGCGTGCCCGTGTACACTCTGCAACAGCGCGCGGGAGAGTTCATCGTCACTTTCCCTCGCGCCTATCACGCTGGCTTCTCTCACGGCTTCAATGTGGCAGAAGCAGTCAACTTTGCCTCGGCCGACTGGCTCCCGTTTGGGCGGAATGCGATGCAGTGCTACGTGCGCCATCGGCGAACGCCCGTCTTCTCTGTCGAGCGCCTCCTGTGGCGGCTCGCGCTCGCCACAACGCCACCCATCTCGCTTTCGACCGCGGATTGGGTTCTGCCAGAGCTGACGGCGGTCGTCGAGGAGGAGCTCCGTAGCCGGGAGACCCTGCCCACTGGCTGCCGCCATCTGCTGCTGCTCGGTCACTCGCCGGTGGACACTGCCGTGCTCGCGCACCTCGCAGCCGCATGCAACATCGACCAGCGGCGCCAAGAAAAGGTGACGGCCCGCATCGCAAAGGAGGCGTGGCGTGAGCACGGCAAGGACCCAAGAAAGCAGCCGCTCCACAGACTCCATTGGGCTCCACCGCCCAAGGAGCACTGCGACGAGTTCTGCAGCCTGGGACGCGCGACAAATGGCTTCCAGACCTTTGAGGAGGACGCGCTCACTTGCCTTGAGTGCGGCCGCGACCTCTTCCTAAGCGGCGTCACCGCCCTCGAGCCTCCTCCAAAGAGCTCCGCGGGTGCGGGCGGCGCCGCCGCCGCCGCCGCCGCGCGCTCCACGATCGGTGTGCCACTCTCTGCGTGCCTCCAGCACGCTGATAGCCTCCTGCGCTTGTACGAGAGCGCGCGCACCGCCGCCGAGCCCCCGCCATCGGATGCCCACGGGGGCAGCGCGGGGGCAGCCGCCCTCTCCGCGGACATGGCTGTGAATTCACACCTCTCTATGGACATGGCGGTGCTTCACGCCGCTCAGGTGCTTCAACTGCACTCGGGGACGTCGGAGACGAAGGCGGAGGCGGCGGAGGGAGCCGCTGCGCGCGCCGGGCGCAGCTTTGCGAGCGAACGGCATTGCGGCCGAGTTGTCGCGTGGCAACGGCACGAGAAGCACCTTCTCGAGATGATGGTGCAACGGCTGAGCGCGCGGCTCAACGACATCCTCTGAAAGAGGTGGAGGAGCCTGCCAGGATGGTCCTCCGGAGGGCGCGCCTGGAGCTGGATGCAGTTCCGAGGGCGGCTACCTCGGAAGGCCTCGGAGATGGGCAGATATGGGCATGTGCGCATATGGGTTGGGACGGGTGGCTCGGAGCGACCACAAGCGCTCCTGGACGCCGGGCGCCTCGCACCTGGAGGTCACCTGCAATGCTGCGGTAAGCTGAGGCATTCAAGTGGATACCAACATGCCATGCAGCATGTGTGACACGACCGAGATCACGAGGCCAGGTGCCGCCTGCCGGCTCGAGCAACATCAGAATTGGTGTGCGCCCCCCTGTTCGCTGTTGGCTTTCACGGGTTTGAGTTTAAACGGTTTTCCACGACGGCTACAAAATTCGGAAAATACGAGCTTTTTGCTTTAGCTTTTTAGGGCGTAGCGCGTAGGAACGCGTCTCGCGTGGTCGTCCCGCGCGCGGGGTCCGGCGTGTGCCTGTGGCCGGGACCTTCGCCGGCGGGCGGGTGGGGTGCGGGCAGCGGGCTGGGCGTGCGCCGAGGCACGGGACGCGGGGGCGACGAACGCTCGGGTTCGATACGGTTAAAATGGAACGGCGAGTGGTGCGGGCAGCGGGCTGGGCGTGCGCCGAGGCACGGGACGCGGGGGCGACGAACGCTCGGGTTCGATACGGTTAAAATGGAACGGCGAGTACAACAGAGTAGAACCGGAACCAAACGAACGCCTGTTAGCTGTTGTGAGCTCACTGACCACTCACTCACTCACTCTTGACTCTACACTCACTCACTCACTCACTCTCACTCACTCACTCACTGTTACTGTAGGTGTAGCTGTTATGTGATACGTCTGTGCACACGTCTCCCCTTGCACGTCTCAGAACTAACTCAGAACCTCTCTTGAAGGTGTACAGTGGGTCACACCGCGAGAAATTTACGAGCGAACCCGAACGTACGTGTAGCAGGGGATCGGATAGTCGATAGATGTATGGGTTCGCTGAGTTGCGAGTACAGTGATGATGAATTTAAGTACAAGGTTCCAGTACGGTTTGAGTTTATGACACTGAACGATTGTTTAGAGTGTACACATGTTCACATGGATACGGCACAAAAACAACTCCTCTCTGTGATGAGCGCCATGCTGGCCATTGCCACCCACTCGTCCTTCGCCGGATCGTACTGCTCGACGGAGCTGAACCGGCCTTGGCCGTCATAGCCGCCCATCACATACAGCTTGCCATCAGACACCGCCGCCGCCGAAGCGGCTCGTGCCGTGGACATCGGTGCGACTGCCTCCCAGGCATTCTTCGCCGGATCGTATCGCTCGACGGAGCTGAGCCAGTGTTGGCCGTCATAGCCGCCCATCACATACAGCTTGCCATCAACCACCGCCGCCGCCAAAGCGTATCGTGCCGTGGACATCGGTGTGACTGCCTCCCAGGCATTCTTCGCCGGATCGTACCGCTCGACGGAGCTGAGCGACTCATCATCTGCATCCATGCCGCCCATCACATACAGCTTGCCATCAACAACCGCCGCCACCAAACCGATTCGTGCCGCGGACATCGGCGCGACTGCCTCCCAGGCATTCTCCTCCGGATCGTACCGCTCGACGGAGCTGAGCGACTTATCATTATCATCTGCACCATTGCCGCCCATCACATACAGCTTGCCATCAACCACCGCCGCCGCCGGAGCGCATCGTGCCGCGGGCATCGGTGCGACTGCCTCCCAGGCATTCTCCTCCGGATCGTACCGCTCGACGGAGCTGAGCGACTTATCATTATCATCTGCACCATTGCCGCCCATCACATACAGCTTGCCATCAACCACCGCCGCCGCCGGAGCGCATCGTGCCGCGGGCATCGGTGCGACTGCCTCCCAGGCATTCTCCTCCGGATCGTACCGCTCGACGGAGCTGAGCGACTTATCATTATCATCTGCACCATTGCCGCCCATCACATACAGCTTGCCATCAACCACCGCCGCCGCCGGAGCGCATCGTGCCGTGGACATCGGCGCCATCGCCTCCCACACATTCGCCATGGAGTCGTA
>ENA-UOXO01001373-UOXO01001373.1-mixed-culture-metagenome-genome-assembly--contig:-NODE-1373-length-16829-cov-3.359783_pt1 | contig 16829 bp, 21 predicted proteins | sample MGYA00238162_ERZ761640 | MGnify/ENA primary metagenome ERZ761640 (study PRJEB28914, sample SAMN08778297) | mixed culture metagenome | isolation source: Freshwater growth medium | place: USA...
CATCAATGCTGGCACGCAAGGCCGGCGTCAGCGCTATTGGCGACCAAACCAGCAGCTCGCCGCCACTCAGGCGAATGATCGCCGCCCGCGTTGGATAGCGGAAGCCGGCAACGTCCACCTCAGCCCCGTCTGCCAACCAGATATCTGTGCCGAACGGCCGCAACACTGAACAAGGCGCCTTCATCACCCGCCGATTCAACGGCGCAACACCGGCTTGTCCAGTGTGTCCCAGCCATAGGCGACCGCCACGCGGTCAACAATTTCGCTGGCAACCTGGCTGCCGCCCTCGCCATTGGTCATGATGACCACGCCATAACCCTTGGCAACATGGCCGATGGCATGACTGCGAAAGCCCCTGTTGGCGCCGCCGTGGCTGAAGTACCAGCCTTGCCCTTTCTGCTCGATGGCAAAGCCGACGGCGTAAGGCCCAACGCCCACCGGCGTCACCATGTTCTGCATGGTCGCCTTGTCGAGCACCACTTGCGATTGGCCGGCCAGCGTTTTCTGCACGTCGATCATGAGCAGCGCATAGTCCGCCGCCGTGGTCCACAGGCCGGCCGCCGCTTGTTCGGGATAGACATGGGAGCGGGCCGTGCCCAGCGCCTTGCCATCCTCGTGGCCACGCGCCGTCCTGGCTTGCCAATCGGGCGGCAGCGGCTGTTCGAAGCTGGAGTGGCGCATGCCCAGCGGGCCGAGCAGCCAATCCTGCGCCAGCCGGGCGAAGGGCACGCCCACGGCATCCGTGAGCGCCAATTGCTGGATCTGCACGGCGCCGCCGGAATAATGCGACGCGCGCAGCGGTGGCCGCACCAGCCTGACCGGGCCACGGTTGGACGGCTTCTTCCCGTCCAGTATCTCAACCTGCGTCGGCAGGGCGACACCGGGCTCGTAGCCGGGGAAGCCAAAGCCATCGCCGGTGCCCGACGTGTGGCTCATCAACATGCGCGGCGTTACCGGCATCGAGCCCGTTCCCGGCAACTTCCAGCTTTTCAGGATCATGTTCACATCCTGATCCAGCCCGAACTTGCCGGCCTGCACCGCCTTCAACGACAGCATGGCGGCCACCGGCTTGCTCATCGATGCAGCCTGGAACATCGTGTCATCGGTCACCGGGGCCCCGCTTGCCACGTCACTGACCCCATAATGCCGGGTCCACGCGATCTTGAAATCCTTGATGACGGCAATGCTGATGCCCGGCACCCCGGCGCGGGCCAACATCTGGGCGATGGTCAGGGCGTCTGCGCCTTGCCGGTCAGGGGTTTGCGGACCCTCGATGCGGGCGATGGCTTCGGCGGTGGCGTCGGCGCGGGCAGGCCCACCGGCCAGCGCGAGGCAGACGGACACGGTCAATCCGGCAATATGTCGACGCATGGCAAACCCCCTTGGCAAGGTCGCCATGCTACAGGGAATGTCGGTCGAGTCGATGCCGTTCCAGCCCGTCAGAACCGGAAGCGCAGCCCCACGATGCCGGCGGTGGTGTCGCCGAACGGGAAGCTCACCGTCTGGATCACGCTGAGGTCGATGGCAACCGCCTTCGAGGCATTGAACGACAGGCTCGCGCCCAGTTCGCCCCAGGTGCCGGACTGGTCGGGATTGTCGGCAAAGCGCGGCGTGTTGGCGCCGGTGCGGCCAGCAAATCCGATCTGCCCGACCGCGGCGATGTTGCTGGCGGTGCTGAGCGCCGCTGAAAGTCCGATGCTGCCGCCATCATTGGCAAACAGATGCGAGAGATTGAGCCCAACCGAGCCGGTCACGCCATCGCTCGATTGGCGCTGGCTGTTCACGGGGCGCCCGCCGACGCCAAACAGGGCGAGCGCGAAATCGATCTTGTTGTAATCCACCCCCGCAAACGGCGACAGGAACAGCCGATCGCTGAGCGCGATATCATAGCTGATGCCGCCGCCGATGGCGAAGAGGCTGCCGGAACGGTCCACCGTGATCGGGTTGCCGGCCTGGGTGAGGAAGGTGGCTGCATCGAACGAGCGCGAACCCGCCGAGACATAGGCATCAAGGCCGAGATTGCCCACGTAGGTACCGCCCGAAAGCGTGCCGATCCAGGTATCGGCCGGGATGGTGGCGCCGCGCGCATCGCCGCTGCCCACATACGTGCCTTCCAGCTTCAGCCAGCTGCTGCCGAAATCCCGCTTCACACCCAGCGATGCAAACGGCTGATCGGCCTGGGCCTGGATGGCAGTGATGCCGCCGCTGGCCGACAGGGTCCACGAGCGCTCATCGCCTTCCTGGGCCTGCGCACTACATGCCAGAGCCAGCGCCAAGCCAACGCCCATGATACGCACGATAAAATTCATGACAGCTCCCCGCTTTTGTGGACCATATTCGGTTGTTCAACGCAGGCGCGGCACCAATCCTTCGCGCACGCGTGCAGTTTCTTTGTTACCCCGCGAAGGAATCGCAAGGCACCTGCGTTGAACCCGATACGAGCCGGCGGCGGAGACAGGGATGCTGATGGAACGGCTGGATGATCCCAGCCACAACCCAAGCGACTGGGACGACCGATTGATGGCAGCCAGCGCCACCGGCGCGGCTGATGCCTTTCGCCTGCTGGTGGATCGCCACAGCCAATCGGCCTGGCGGCTGGCATGGCGGCTGTGCGGTGACAGCCAAGAAGCGGAGGACATGGTGCAGGAAGGCTTTGCCCGGTTGTGGCGACAGGCGCCGCGCTGGCAGGCTGGCCAGAGTGGGGTGGGTGCGTTCCTGCAACGGGTGATCACCAATCTTGCCATCGATCGCAGCCGCCGCCAGCGGCCGCAGACCATGGACGAACTGCCCGACCGGGAAGACCCGGCGCCGCTGGCCGATGCGTTGCTGGCAGAGGCGGATCTCGCCACCCGCATCCAGGCCTGTCTTGCCACGCTGCCCGAACGGCAACGCGCCGCCATCGTGCTGACTTACTGGGAAGGATTGACCGGGCCAATGGCCGCCGAATTGATGAATTTGACCCCGAAAGCCTTTGAATCGCTGCTGATCCGGGCGCGTGCCGCGCTGAAGGCCGTGCTTGCTGCCGCCGGCATCGATACCAGCCTGCTGCCGGGAGAACGCGCATGATGCCCGCCATCTCCGATGCTGATCTTGCCCGCCTGTTGGGCGCCGGCGATGCCGCGCCGGCCATGCCGGCCGGATTGGCGGATCGCATCATGGCCGCCCTGCCCGCCGCAGCATCCGTGCCGCCGCTGCCGCCGGCTATCCCGTTGCGTCGTCGACGCACACGCTGGCTGCGTGCCGGCGTCGCCGTGGTGGCCGGGCTGGGCCTGGCCTCTGCCGTGGCGGCCGGGCTGGCGCGCACGCCCGTCTTTGCCCCGCTGCTGGCGCCGGTGATCGAGCGGTTGGCCGAGGTGACCGGCCTGCCTTCCCTTGCCCCCCAGCCGCAAACCACAACCACCACAACGCCCCGCCCGGCCCCGCTGCGCACAACAGCCCCGCCCGCGCGGATCGAAGCCGTTCTGCCCGCGCCAGCCTTGCAGAGCCAACCCAGCCTGCCGGCACCGGCGCTGCTGGAAGCGCCACACTCGGCTACGCCGGATCGACTGGCGGCTGCCCGGCCTGCCCCGCGCCGGCAGGAGCGCCGGCAGGAGCGCCGGCTGACCACGGCAGCCCCTATCGAATTGCGGCGGGCCGAAGCGCCGCGCGCCGTAATCGAACGTCCCGTGATCGACCGCCCCCCGATCGAGCGCCCCCTGATCGACCGCCTCGGGGTCGAACGGCCACTGACGGACCGCCCGGTCAATGCCCTGCCCGAAGCCGTGGTGGAGCGGCTGCAGGCGCACACTGCCGATACCACGCCGGCTGAACCAGCGCTCCCCACCCAGCCCCTTGCCGAGGCCGTTGCCAACAGGCCGCAAGACGGCGACCGCGCCGCAGAAGTGACGGCCGAGATCAAGGCGCTGCGCGACGCCCGCAGTGCCGGCACGCTCACCGCCGCCCAGACCCAACGTCTGCGCGCATTGCAGCAATTGCGCGCGGCTCGGTCCGCCCGCACGGCCCGCGACATTGGCCCCCGGCGCCCCCATTGATGGCCGCGCGAAGGAATCCAGCGCAGCGCTGCGTTGTAGTGTGAGTGGACGGCACAAGCCGCCTCACCCAGACGACCCAGCCAAACCCGAGGGAGAGTTGACCATGCGTATCCTGACTGCCGTTTCGGCCCTGGCCCTGATCGCGGCCGCCCCTGCCTTTGCCCAGACCGCCCCGCCCGCCCAGGCCCCGTCGGGCACCAGCACCCGCGCTTTCGACAATGAGCGCGCGTCGGGAAGCACCACCATCACCCGCGACCGCGACGCCGGCACCTTCAGCCGCGACACCAGCGTGACCCGCAAGAGCGACGGCGCCACCATGACGAGCAGCACCGATCGCACCCGCACCGATACCGGCTTTGCCATGGAACAGAGCCGCACCGGCTTTGATGGCAGCACCAGCGGCCGCACCTATGAACGCACCCGCACCGATACCGGCTTCACCGAAAGCGGCACCATCACCCGCCGCGACGGCAACACCTACAATCTGAATGGCAGCCTGGTGCGCGGCGACGGCAGCGCCACCCGTGATCGGGTTGTCACCGATGCCAATGGCGCCACCGTGGCCAGCCGCAACGTGGCTGCCAGCCGCGCCAACGGCCAGATGACGCGCAATGTCACCGCCACCGGCCCACAACGCCTGCTGCGCGGCGCTGGCCCACGCGGCGCGGCCCGCGGTCGTCGCGGCTGATCATCAGCCAGCTGACAGGAGAAGGGCCGGGCATCACGCCCGGCCCTTTTTCATTTCTTGCGGGGAGGCCGCGCTGGGGCCTCGATGGCGCCGCGTGACCGGCGTTCACCGCGGCGATTGCCACTGGTCGCGCTCGACAGCCGGCGCTTCTTCAGCGGTGGCGGCGGTGGTTCCACGATTTCGATGTCACCCAGCTTGAGATCAAAGCCCAGCATCTGCCAGCTTTCGGCCATGTGCGGCGGCAGTTCGGCCTTCACGTCCAGCGTGCCGCCATCGGGCAGCGCGATCTGCAGCCGGCGACTGTGCAGGTGCAGTTTCCGGCTGATCCCGCCGGTGAGATAGGATTCCTTGCCGCCGTATTTCCCGTCGCCCACCAACGAATGGCCAATGGCGGCGGCGTGGACGCGGATCTGGTGGGTGCGGCCGGTCAGCGGCAGAAACTCTACCCAGGCCGCCCGGCCGGCGGCGCGCTCGATCACGCGATAGCGGGTCTTGGCCTTCAGCCCGGCTTCGGTATCCACCTGCATCTTCTCGCCGCCGGTGCCCGGCTGCTTGCCGATCGGCGCATCGATGGTGCCGGCCGGAATCTTGGGCACACCCACGGTGAGCGCCCAGTATGATTTCTCCGCCTCGCGGCCGGCGAATTGCTTGCTGAAGAAGGCCGCCGCCTTGGCGTTGCGGGCCAGCAGCAGCACGCCCGATGTGTCCTTGTCCAGCCGGTGCACCAACCGCGGGCGCGACGGCGCATCGAACTGCAGCGCATCCAGCATGTCATCCACGCTGGTCGGCTGCTTGGTGCCGCCTTGCGTTGCGAGGCCCGGCGGCTTGTTGATGATGATGGCATGCGCATCCATGTGCAGCACCATGCCCCGCATATATTCGATCTGCGCCTCGCTCAGCGGCTCACGCGGCTTTTCGGTGGGGCGGGTGGCCACCGGCACCGGCAATTCCTCCGGCCACGTCAGGCTCTGCCCGGCACTCACCCGGTCACCCGGGCCGGCCTTGGCGCCATCCAGCCGCACCGCGCCGGATTTGGACCAGCGCGAGACGATGTTGAAGCTGATGTCTTTCGTGTGGCGCTGGAACCAGCGGTCCAGGCGGATGCCGTCGTCATCCTCTTCAATGGTGGCAGTGGGCATCAGGCCATTCCTCGCATCAGCCACACGCCGGCCAGCACGGCCAGCACAGAGCCGGCCACACTCGACACGGCATAGGCCGCCGCCAGCGCAACTTCGGCGCGGGTGATCATGTTGTAGATTTCCAGGCTGAACGCCGAGAAGGTGGTGAAGCCGCCAAGCACGCCAACGCCGAGCAACAGGCGCAGCTCTTCCGCCCCGCTGCTCATCCGCGCCAGCCAGCCGGCCAACAGCCCCATCAGGAAGCCGCCGATGATGTTGACGGCGAATGTCCCGAACGGAAAGCCCGGGCCCAGCACGGCAATCGCCCAGCGGCCAACGCCATAGCGCAGCGCCGTGCCAAGCCCGCCGCCCAGGGCGACCAGCAGCAAATGGGGCATGGTGGGGTTCATCGCCATCCCCTTAGCGGGATTGCGCCGATATTGCCAATCGCGCCACCGCGGCGCAACATCGGTGCCACAATCGGGGGATTTCGTGACGACTGCATAACCGCAATTGGCCCGTGTCGCCTTTCAGACACGGCAGTTCGGCGCGATGCTGGCCCGCTTCGAAGCCGGCGCCAGCGAAGCGGTACTGCTGGCCTTCGTCGCCGGGCCGATGTCACCCATCCCGCCGCTGCAGCATCAAACAACGCCGAACGTCCAGCCTTCCGTCACCGCGATTGCCGGGGTGAGCACCGCCGGCTGCCACCAGTGCGGCTGATCGGCGATGGCGCGCAGGCCGGCGGCGGTGATCAGCGCATCGCCAACATGATCGGGGAATGACGCCGGAAAGGCGGCGGGCAGGGGCCGACTGCCATGGCGGGCCAGCGCGATGTTGAGGCTCTCCAGGTCGCGCAATTTCCCGCGAAAGCCGCCCTGCCGGGCAAAGGCCTGAGCGTAGATTTCCAATATCACCGGGCCGCGTTCGGTAAGCGGATCAAACGGCCACACCGGCCATTGCAGCTGGTGCAGCAGCCGCATCGCGGTGAGCGTCGCCTTGCCCACCTGTGATGCGCCCAGCAACACGAAGTTGGAGGTCGGCACGCCCAGCCCGCTCGCCTTGTAGACCTGCTCCGTCACCCGCAGGTGGGCGCGCAGGTGGCGGGGGCCGTCGGCCGCACCCAGCCAGAACGCCTCGCGCCGATGCGGGATGAAACCGTGGCCACCCAGATCGGCCTCGGCCGCGCACACTGCCTCCACCTCGGCCCACAGGTCCCGCGCCGGCTGGTCGAACGGCGGCACCGCCGCAAAGCCAAAGCCGGCATCCATGCCCACCAGTACATCACCCGAGAGGCCGCCCAGCCAATCGAGCACGCCAGCACGTGACCAGACGCCCGATGGCGGCAACACTAGTTCGGGCGCCGCATCGCCGGCTTCGCACAGGGCCACCTGCACCGAAGGATGCCGCACCCCCTTCGCACCTGACCAATCGATGCCGACGAAGCGGGTAAATCTCACAAGCCGCGCGCCTTGCGCTGGGCGGCAGAGGCATGGCCGGCCCAAGCCCGCTCCACCAGCACCGCAATGCGTTCCGGATCGGCAGCATCCAGCCGCGCCAGCACGGCCGGCCAGCCGACATAATGCGGGGTCTGGTAGAAACAGGCCGGGTCGGTGGCGATGAGCATGTCCACCTCGTCCAGCCCTGCGCGCAGCACGACATGGTCAGGCTCGCGCCCGATGACGACGAACATCTTGCCGCGCACCAGAACGGCATCGCGGCCATAGCTGGTCCCGCGTGTGGCACCGGGCAAGGCCAGCGCCATCGCCAGCACCTCGTCCCAGGTCATACGCTGCCCTTCAAGGCCGCCCGCCGCCGCGCCCATGCGGCCAGACGCTCGGCAATGCGGGCTTCGGTGCCGCGCGGGGACGGGGTGTAGAGCGTCTGCGCCGCCATGCCGTCGGGCCAGTAATCCTGCCCCGAAAAGCCGTCCGGCGCGTCATGGTCATAGGCATAGCCCTGGCCGTAACCCAGTTCCTTCATCAGTTTCGTCGGGGCGTTGAGGATGTGGGCCGGCGGGGTGAGCGAACCGGTGCTGGCCGCCAGTTTTTTCGCGGCTTTCTCCGCCACATAGGCGGCGTTCGATTTGGGGGCGGTGGCGAGATAGAGGCAGGCGTGGACGATCGCCAGTTCGCCTTCGGGTGAGCCCAGGAAATCAAAGGCGTCCTTGGCATCAAGGCACACGCGCAGCGCATTGCTGTCAGCCAGGCCGATATCCTCGCTGGCGAAGCGCACCAGCCGGCGCAGCAGGTAGAGCGGCTCCTCCCCCGCCACCAGCATCCGTGCCAGCCAATAGAGCGCTGCATCGGGATCAGACCCGCGCAGTGATTTGTGGAGCGCCGAGATCAGGCCGTAATGACCCTCGCGATCCTTGTCATACACCGGCATGCGGCGGTGCAGGAACGCCGCCAGATCGGCCGGTGCCATTGCCGGCACCTCACCAAGCGCGAACAGGCTTTCGGCCTGGCCGAGCAGGAAACGGCCATCGCCATCGGCCGACGCGATCAGCGCGGCGCGGGCGTCGTCCGTTACCGGCAGCGCACCACCCACATGGGTTTCGGCCCGGGCCAGCAGATCGGCCAGCGCCGCCTCGTCCAGCCGCCGCACGATCAACACGCGCGCGCGGGACAAGATGGCGGCGTTCAACTCGAAACTGGGATTCTCCGTGGTGGCGCCGACCAGCGTGATGGTGCCGTCTTCCATCGGCCCGAGGAAACCATCCTGCTGGGCGCGGTTGAAGCGGTGGATTTCGTCCACGAACAACAGGGTGCGCTGGCCCGCCCGCGCCGCCTCGCGCGCCTCGGCAAACAATTTCTTCAGGTCCGCAACGCCGGCAAACACGGCGGAAATGGCGACAAAGCGCATGCCACAGGCCGCGGCGAGCAGGCGGGCGATGGTGGTCTTGCCGGTGCCGGGCGGGCCCCAGAAGATCAGGCTCGAAAGGCTGCCGGCGGCCACCATGCGGGTGATGGCACCATCGGGCCCGGTGAGATGATCCTGCCCCACCACTTCGGCAAGGGTACGCGGACGCAGCTGTTCGGCCAGCGGCGCGCCGGCCGGCGTCACGGCGTTTTCAGCGGCGGGGAACAGATCGGCCATAGCAGCTTGTCGCGCCGAAGTGGCCGGTCATGCAAGCGCTCAGCTCTTGTACCAGGCCTCGACCGTGCCCGACAGCTTGATGGTGAGCGGGTTGCCCTTGCGATCCAGGCTCTTGCCAGCGGCAACGCGGATCCAGCCTTCGGAGATGCAATATTCCTCCACATTGGTGCGCTCGACACCGTTGTAGCGGATGCCAACGCCGCGGCGCAGCAGATCCCAATCATGAAACTCGCTGCGCGGGTTCACGCTCAGGCGATCCGGCGGGCTGTCGGTGATTACGGCTTCGGCCGGCGATTCTGGGGCGGTTTCGGGCGTGTCGGTCATGGAACGGCTCCTTAGGGACTTGGGCCCGCGCGGGCAAGAAAAAGGGGCCGCAACCTTGCAGTTGCGACCCCGTTTTTCAGTGCATCAGGACGATCAGGCTTCTTCGGCCGGCTCTTCGTCCATCGGCAGGGTGCCGGGTTCGGCGTTCGGATCAAAGGCTTCGGTGAAGCCCGCTTCCTCGCGCTCGGCGGTGGCAGCAATGTCCACACCCTTGGCCTGCAGTTCGGCTTCTTCGGCCGAACGGGCGATGTTCACCTTGACCAGCACCACGACTTCCGGGTGCAGCGCGACCTTCACGTCGTGCACGCCCAGGGTCTTGATCGGCTTGTCCAGCACGATCTGGTTCTTGTTGGCCTTGTGGCCACCGTTGGTCAGCGCTTCGGCCAGATCGCGGGCAGCGACCGAACCGTAAAGCTGGCCGGTGCCCGACGCAGCGCGGATCATCACCACGCTGGCGCCTTCGATCTCGCGCGATTCCGAGCGGGCGATATCGCGACGCTTGGCGTTGTCGGCTTCGATGCGGGCGCGGTCTTGTTCAAACCGGGCCTTGTTGGCTTCCGTGGCGCGCAGCGCTTTGCCGCGCGGCAGCAGGAAGTTGCGGGCGAAACCCGGCTTCACATTGACGACATCGCCAATGGTGCCGAGCTTTTCCACGCGTTCAAGCAGGATGACATGCATGTGCGTGGCTCCTCACTTCACCAGGTAGGGCAGCAGGCCCAGGTGGCGGGCGCGCTTGATGGCCTTGGCCAGTTCGCGCTGCTTCTTGGCCGAAACCGCAGTGATGCGGGCCGGAACGATCTTGCCACGTTCAGAAACGAAGCCCTGCAACAGGCGCACGTCCTTGTAATCGATGGCGGGGGCATTCGGACCCGCGAAGGGGCACGACTTGCGGCGGCGGAAAAACGGACGTCCCATCTGATCCCTCCCTTAAGCGCGCGGTTCGCGGCGCGGGCGTTCGCCGCGGTCACCACGCGGGGCACCGCCGTCACGATCGCCGCGACCTTCACGGTCACCACGGCCTTCACGACCGCCTTCGCGGCCACCTTCACGGTCACCACCGCGGCGGGTCATCGCCGACGGTTCGGCCGACAGCGCGTCGACACGGATGGTCATGGAACGGATGATATCTTCGTTCAGGCCAACCTGGCGCTCCATTTCGGCCACGGCGGAAGCCGGAGCGTCGATGTTGAGCATCACATAATGGGCCTTGCGGTTCTTGGCGATGCGATAGGCCAGCGTGCGCAGGCCCCAATATTCGCTGCCTGCAACCTGGCCCTTGCCTTCGACAAGAACCTTGGTGAAGCCTTCCGTCAGCGTCTCAACCTGCGCAGTGGTCAGGTCCTGACGCGCCAGGAAGACATGCTCGTAAAACGGCATTTCTCTCTCCTCGTGCCGATCGTTGACGGGGCCCAATGCCCACGCCCCTCCGGCTGGCGTCTATCGTCGCGCAGGGCAGGCCCGGCACGGCGAAGCGCGGCCTATGGCGGAAGGGGGCAGCGATTGCAAGTGATTCTGGCCTGTGGGAAAAGGGTTTCATGCCCCTTCTTCCCCTGCTTGGCCTGCTGCTGGCCGCAGCCCAGCCTGCACCGCAATCCGATGCGGCCATCACCGTGGAAGCCAGCCGGATCACGCCGGAACAGGCGCGCGTTGCCAGCACGGCCTATGCCCGCGCCGGGCTGCCGCCCAATCCCAATTACGGCCAATATGCCCGTTGGCAGGGGCCGATCTGTGCCAGTGTGCGCGGCATACCCGACCCGGCGGCGGCGGCGCTGGTGCTGGCGCGGATCAAGGCCGCTGTCGCCGAAACCGGGCTGAAAACGGACAAGCCGGGCTGCAAACCCAACCTTACCATTGCCTTCACTGATGATGCGCGCGGTCTGGTGGCCGAGGTCAGAGCCAAGCGGCGCTCAGCCCTGCCACGCTTTGATCCCGTGCTGTTTTCCCGGCTGGACAGCGCCACCCTGCCGGTGCGCTGGTGGCATGTGCTGGCCCCGGCCGGCCCCAGCGGCGGCGCCAGCACCGCCGATGCCGGGGCGCTGGCCAGCGCCAGTTCCAACGCGATGCCGCTGGGCAATGTGCTGCCCGCCGGCCCCGATGCCATCGGCACCAACAGCTGGAACAGCAGCCTTGTCGATACCAACCTGTCGATCTGGGCCAAGGCCGGCGTGGCGGTGGTGGACGTGAACCTGGCCACCGGCGTGTCGCTGGAGGCGTTGGCGGATTATATCGCGCTGGTCATGCTGGCGCCGATGCGCTTGCCGCCCGATGCGCCGGGCGTGCCCAGCGTGCTGAGCCTGTTTGACGGCAGCACACGGCCACCCGGGCTGAGCCAATGGGATCGTGCCTTTCTGAAAGGCCTCTATGCCATGCAGATGAACCGCAGCGCCCAGCGCCAGCGCCAGCAATTGATCAGCGCCATGGCCCGCGAACTGGCCGCCGATGTGCCGCCGCAATGACCGCGCCGCTGATCGTGGTTGGCGGCGTCGCCGGTTGCGGCAAGACCACGCTGGCCGCCGCGCTGGCCCAGGCGCTGGGCATCAATTTTCGCGATGGCGATGATCTGCACCCGGCAGCCAACAAGGCCAAGATGGCCGCCGGCCAACCGCTCACCGATGCAGACCGCGCGCCGTGGCTGGCCGCCTGCGCGGCGCAACTGGCCGCTTGGGGCGATACCGGCGGCGTGATCAGCGCATCGGCCCTCAAGCGCGCCTATCGCGACACGCTGTACGCTGCCCACCCAAATGTGCGCTACGTGCTGATCCACATCACCCCGGAACTGGCCACCGCCCGCGCCCAGGCCCGCGCCGGCCATTTCTGGCCCGCCAGCCTGACGCTGAGCCAGTTCGCCATCCTGGAAGAGCCCGCCGCCGACGAACCTGCCATGCGTGTGGACGCGACATGGGCCACCGATCAGCAGGTGGCCGCGGTGCAGGGGTTTCTGCGCTAGCGCTGCCCGGCCGTGCGTGGATTCCGGCGCTGCTGCACGCCGCGGCCAGCGCGTAGCCTTGGGTTTCCCTTTTTAGCGCCCGCCCAACTTGCGGGCGGGGCCGGAGTTGAAACCCATGTTCCTTCTTCCCCCACTGCCCTATCCCCATGATGCGCTGGCCCCGGTGATCTCGGCGCGCACGCTGCACCATCACCATGAAAAGCATCACGGCGGCTATGTGAAGGCGCTGAACGCGCTGCTGGAAGCCGTGGAGATTGTGCCCGACACGTTGGAGGCGGTGATCGCGGCGGCCGGCAAATCCCGCAACCGCGTGCTGTTCAACAATGCCGCCCAGGCCCGCAATCACAGTTTCTTCTGGGATGCCATGACCGACACGCCGGCACCGCCCACCGGTGATCTGGCGGCGGCGATCACGGCCCAGATGGGCGGAATGGCCGAACTGAAAGCGGAGTTCGTGGCCGCCGGGGTGGCACAGTTCGGATCAGGTTGGGTGTGGCTGGTTTCCGATGCCAGCGGTGGCCTGGCCATCACGGTGAGCCACGATGCCGAAGACTGGCGCGGCGAAACCGCGTCCACCCCGCTGATCGTCTGCGATGTATGGGAACACGCCTATTATCTGGATCATCAGGAAGACCGGAAGGGCTTTCTGGAAGCCTGGTTCGATGCGCTGCCCAACTGGGCCTTCGCCGGCGAGCAGTATGCGGCAGCCCAGGGCCGGGGGGAGAAATGGAAGCATGCGCCCAGCGTGCCGGCGCGCGAGGACGCCTGACAGCCGCCTTCAGGCCAAACGGGCGACGCCCGGCAAGCGCTGGGCGACCACCGCCATCAACTGCGGCAGATCGGCGATGCTGGCTAAATCCGCAGCGCTGATCAGCACGGCCAGTTGCCCGTCCTGCTCCACCGCGATCAGCGGCAGCGGCCAATCAGCTGCCTGCGGGAAGGCGGCGCGAAAATCCGGGCGGTGGTGGAACCGGGTTTCCATCGTGAGCCCGTCCAGATACGTCCGCCATTCGCGCCTCATGGCCAGCAGCCCATAGGTGAGCGCGCACAACTTGCAGGGGTAGGTGACGGGCGCGAACAGCTTGTGCAAACTGTCCATCGCGCCCGCCAGCAGCCCGGCGTTGGCGTTGTAAACGATGACAAGGCGGCTCACCCCGCCGCGCTGAGCGCCGACTTGCCGCGCTTCACGATCAGCTTGTTGAGCGCATTCACATAGGCCCGCGCCGATGCGACCAGCGTATCGGTGTGGGCGCCGGTGCCGCGCACGGTGCGGCCATGTTCAGCCAGCACCACGCTCACTTCGGCCTGGGCGTCGGTGCCGGCGGTGACGGCGTGGACCTGATAGAGATTCAGCACCGCATCTTCATGCGGCACCAGCTTGCGGATGGCGTTGAACAGCGCATCCACCGGGCCGTTGCCGCGCGTTGCCGCCGTCACTTCCTCGCCGTCGATGCTGAGCGTCAGGATCGCGCGTTGCGGGCCGTTGCTACCGCAATAGACCTCGACCTCCACCACCTGGATGCGGTCATGCCCGCGCAGCACTTCATCATCCACCAGCGCGACGATATCCTCGTCGAACACCTGCTTCTTGGCGTCGGCCAGATCCTTGAAGCGCTTGAAGGCATCGCCGAACTCGTTGTCCGACAGGTCATAGCCCATTTCGGCCAGCTTCGACCGGAAGGCGGCGCGGCCACTATGCTTGCCCAGCACCAGATTGGTGGCACCCTGGCCCACGCTGTCCGGCGTCATGATCTCGTAGGTGGACGAATCCTTCAGCATGCCATCCTGGTGGATGCCGCTTTCATGCGCGAAGGCGTTGGCGCCCACGATCGCCTTGTTGGCCTGCACCTGCATGCCGGTCACACCGCTCACCAGCCGGCTGGCGCGGGTGATTTCGGTGCTCACGATGCCGGTCTGATAGGGCATCACGTCCTGCCGCACCTTCAGCGCCATGGCGATTTCTTCCACGGCAGCATTGCCGGCGCGTTCGCCGATGCCGTTGACCGTGGCTTCCACCTGCCGGGCACCGGCCATGATGGCGCTCAGCGTGTTGGCGACGGCGAGGCCCAGATCATTGTGGCAGTGCGTGGAAAAGATCGCCTGATCGGCATTGGGCACGCGGGTGATGACATCGCGGAACATGGCGCCATAGGTAGCGGGCGTCGCATAACCCACCGTGTCGGGCAAGTTGATGGTCGTGGCACCAGCGTTGATCGCGGTTTCCACCGCCCGGCACAGGAAATCAGGATCCGACCGCGTCGCATCTTCGGCCGACCATTCGACATCGCCGCACAGGTTGCGGGCATGGCTGACCGAGAAGCGGATCGCTTCCAGCACCTCTTCCGGCGTCTTGTTCAGCTTCACCTTCATGTGCAGCGGGCTGGTCGCGATGAAGGTGTGGATGCGCGGGTTGCGCGCGCCCTTCAGCGCGGCCCAGGCCCGCTCGATATCAGGGGCGGCGGCGCGGGCCAGGCTGGCGACGATGGCGGTGTCGCACATGTTGGCGACGGCCTGCACGGCTTCGAAATCGCCTTCGCTGGCGATGGCGAAACCGGCTTCGATGATGTCCACGCCCAGCGCTTCCAATTGCGCTGCGACTTTCAGTTTTTCCTCGAGATTCATCGAGCAGCCGGGGGATTGTTCCCCGTCACGCAAGGTGGTGTCGAAAATGCGGATACGGTTGTTGGTCATGGCTCTGCCTGTCTGAACGCTGTGATCTGAAGTTTCAGGTTCATCCCCTCAAGGCGCGTGGCCGAGGGAACATGCCCAGCAGCCAGCGTCACGCCCGAGGGCGTGTAAGTCGCAGCGTAAGCAGGGCCGATTGGAAAGCCATGACGGCGTCATAGCGTGAAGGAGGGCGGACGCGCAAGATGCCGCCTTGCTCTTGCCGCCATTGCGGGCATGAAGGCGGCATGGATCAGATCTTTTCTGCCGCCGATATCGGTTCAGCCATCCAGAACGCGCTGGCGCCGGTGTTCCTGCTCACCGCCATTGCCGGGATGCTGAACGTGATGGTGCATCGCTTGTCGCGCGTGGTGGACCGGGCCCGCCATCTCGAATCCAATGTGGCCGGCATGGCGGCCGACAAGCGCCGCATCGCCATCGATGATCTGGCGGTGCTGGCCAAGCGCATGGCCGCTGCCAACTGGGCGATCGCACTGTGCACCATGGCGGCGCTGCTGGTGTGTCTGGTGGTGGCGTTGCTGTTCCTGGAACAATTGTTGGGCGGCCGGCTTGATGTTGTGGTGGCGTGGATGTTCGTGACCGCCACCTTGCTGCTCACCGGCGGGCTGATGCTGTTCCTGTGGGAAGTGCAGCTGGCCCTGCGCAGTGTGCGGGTGCGGGCGGCGAATCTGCTGACGGGTCGACACTGAAGTGCAGCCAGCGGCATTTCCGCAAACAGTGTCGGGATATTTTACGCCATTTACATTAAGTTAACCACGCACCCTCTGAACAAAACAGATTTCCTTGATGGCACAGTTCTTGCTTACCCAGTTGCGATGCCGCTTGGGCGATAAGTTGCCACGGGTCGTTGTTCTGGAGGATTTGAAATGAAATATCTTTATGCAGCTGCATTGATTGGTGCAGCGTTGGCCGGCGTGGCATCGCCGGCGATGTCCGCAGTCGTGTTCGACAATCCCTACAACAATGTCAGCGGCGACTGCGTCTTCAACACGACCTGTGGCATCGAGAACACTGGCAATACATTTGCCGGCCAGCGCTTCACGCTTTCGGCCAGCACCTCGCTGACAGGCGGAGCCTTCACAGCCCTTACCAGCTCCACAACCCAGCCGTCTGCGGTTAATTGGCGCCTGCTTTTGGCTGATGGTACCAACGGCTTGCCGGGAACCTTGATCACCTCGGGCAATTCATCGATTGGCAGCCGCACCACCATCGGGCAACAATTTGGCCTCAACATCATTGTGATGGGTTATGATCTGCCTTCAGTCACCCTTGGCGCAGGCACCTATTACATCGGCCTGCAGGGTGTTTCGAGCGATCGCAACGTTTTCCTCGGCTTCGCGTCGGCCTTTTCGGGCGCCGCGACGTCCAATGATGGCGGCGTCACTTGGTTCGATGGCTATCGGACTGCAACTGGCGTGGCTGTTTCGCTGTCCGGCAGCGCTGCCGTGGTGCCGGAACCTGCCAGCTGGGCGATGCTGGTTGCCGGCTTCGGTCTGGTTGGTGCAGTTGCTCGCCGCCGCCGGACGGCGCTTGCTGCCTGAAGTTCGCTCTGACGACGCGGATACAAAGGCCCGCCGGTGCAAACCGGCGGGCCTTTTTCTTTGGAGGCAGACGGCGGCGGAGCCGGCGAGTCTGCTGAGCTGAAGAAAGCAGGAAGCAAGAGCGTGGCGGAGCCACGCCGTCAGACGACACAAAAAAGGGCGGCTGGAGAGCCGCCCTTTTTCGGTCGCTGACTGATCTTGCCGGAGTCGGTGGATAACGCTGCGCCTTATCCACTCGCCCGACGGCGATCAGTTCTTCGCCTTGTCCACCAGCTGGTTCTTGGCAATCCACGGCATCATCGCGCGCAGACGCGAACCGACTTCCTCGATCTGGTGTGCCTTGGCCGCGATGCGGCTGGCCTTCAGCTCCGGCTGGCCGGCGCGGTTGTCGAGGATGAA
>ENA-UOXO01001374-UOXO01001374.1-mixed-culture-metagenome-genome-assembly--contig:-NODE-1374-length-16828-cov-45.627437_pt1 | contig 16828 bp, 11 predicted proteins | sample MGYA00238162_ERZ761640 | MGnify/ENA primary metagenome ERZ761640 (study PRJEB28914, sample SAMN08778297) | mixed culture metagenome | isolation source: Freshwater growth medium | place: USA...
CTGATTGCATGCGGATCCCTACCCATGCGCCTCTGATTGCATGCGGATCCCTACCTATGCGCCTCTGATTGCATGCGGATCCCTACCTATGCGCCTCTCCCAACCAAGCCCCTCCTACCTCCTCAACCTTCAAGCCGCGCACACCCCCGCTCACACCCGCTGCTCACCCTCGCTCCCCGCCCCTCCCCCCCCTTCCCCATCCATACCAGGCGCGCTTCAAGAAAGATCGCGGCGATCCTCACGCGGCGCAGCTGATGCGGGACGGCGGATGGATGAACCGCATGTCTACCGCCGACGTCCTCCCCGCCAAGCGCAAGACGATGCAGCTGCACCCTGATCGGCAGTACGCGCCTCTCGTGCACCTATGCAAGCCGGGGCTCTGGGTCTCGGTCTCGCAGGTTCGCTGATTGCATTCAGATTGCATTCCGATTGCATTCTGATTGCTATGCAAGCCGGGGCTCTGGGTCTCCGTCTCGCAGGTTCGCTGTTTGCATGCCGAGTGCACGCTGAGTGCATCTGCTGATTGCATTCTGATTGCACGCTGATTGCATGCCGATTGCACGCTGAGTGCATCTGCTGATTGCATTCTGATTGCATGCGGATTGCATGCGGATTGCATGCGGATTGCGTCCGAGGGCACGCTGATTGCTTGCTGATTGCATGCTAAGTGAATGCTGAGTGAACCTGCTGATCTGAGTCTCCGTTTCGCAGGCGACACTCAGCGTGCCACACAACGCGTCGGCAGCCCCCGCCAAGCTCCTCCTCGCACCCGAATGGCTCTTCTCCCACTTCCCGTACGCTGATTGCTCTCTGATGGCACGCTGATTGCTGTATGATTGCTCTATGATTGCATACTGATTGCATACTGATTACATACTGATTGCATGTTGGTTGCATGCTGATGGGGTCTCCTCGAGCGGCAGGTACGGCGCCTTTTTCGACTCGTTTCGCCAGTGCCACGCGGACTCGAATTGGGCAGACGGACGGAGCGCCCTCGAGCAGCGGCTGTGCATGCCCACCTTCCGGGTCCCGGTCGTGATGGTGCATATGGCCGGGCTGCGTAACGGGCAGTGGGGTCGTCGGGGGGTGATGAGGGCGCTTGGAGTGTGGCACTCTGATGCAGACAAGGTCGCCATCAACGATTGGGTCTCTGTGCGCTCGGAGAAGGTGATTGCCACTGATTACCCTCGCCATCAAAGTAATTTCCCCTGGTTGCCTCGGAGAGCTCCTCTGATGGCCCCTCTGATGGCGACGGGTTGCCCCCCCCCCCCCCCCCCCCCCCCCTCCCCACCCTCCCCCGATATGGCAGCTGCTCGTGGTCGAGGGCGCCTTCCTTTCCAAATTTGGGGCGATGCGAGAATTCGACTTCCATGCGGCCCGCCTCATTCTCCTCGCGACGCTCCTCGGCAGGCGCGCCGTGATCCCCTCGATGCCCTGTGGGAAACAGTGGGCGATGGACTCGATGGAGCCACGTCATCTTCGCGGGCTCGAGGTGAGTGATTGCCTATGATTGCCTCTGATTGCCTCTGATTGCCTCTGATTGCCTCTGATTGTCTCTGATTGCCTATGATTGCCTATGATTGTCTATGGTTGCCTCTGATTGCTTGATGGAGCCACGTCATCTTCGCGGGCTCGAGGTGAGTGCCTCTGATTGCCTCTGATTGCCTCTGATTGCCACACATGGAATCTGATCGCCTCTGATCGCCTCTGCATGCACAGGTGGGCTGCGGGAAGCACAAGCAGTGCGTCTGGCTGCCCATGCCGCACTTCAAGGAGGCCTGGTGCTCGGGCGTCGACTTTCTCTACTCGATCGATTACGAAGGGATGCTCGACCAGGGCGAGATCGTCGCAGATCGCGATCTCCTCAGCCTCGGCGCTGAGGAGCTTCGGGTACTCCCCGCCGACACGGCGCCCGTCGGCGTGGGCGCCGTCCCGGGCGCCCTTCTCGGGCGCAAGACGGGCGAGCCGCTGCCGAGCGCCGTGTCGAGCGCGCGCGTGCTCAAGCTCGTGGGCGGTGCAGAGGGCGACCCGCTCGCGTGGCTGCCGTTGGATGGGTTCAAGGACGAGAGCTGGCGCGAGGGGGGCGGGCTGCCGTACAGGGTGGGGCAGGTACTCCAAAGGGGGCCGCTCGGGTTGACGAAGCCGCAGATGCAGATCATCAAGGACTGCATGAGCAGTCTCGCGAGCAGCAGGGACTAGAGTGCGGACTAGAGGCCGTGCTACGCGGCTAACCTTTGCCGCGCGTCTGCCGCGATCTGCCGCGCGTCTGCCGCGATCTGCCGCGATCTGGCCACCGCGCACCGGTCACGCACGCACGATCGCGTTGGTCGAAATGCAATTTGTGTACGATGAAGTGGAATCTGGAAATAATCAATAAGGTCGCATGCCACTACGTCACGCAAAAGCGTCCCTCGCAGCCTCGCACCTCGCGCTGGTCGCTGCGCGTGCGGTGAGCCCGGGTCGGGATCTCGGGAACTGCAGAGCCTACTGATCGAAGGGTAGCTCCTCTTCGTGCACACCAGCATATATGCCACAGAGCGAACGCGTCACGCAAGCACGCAGCAGCTCGATGCCTCCGCCTCCCCCCCCCGCGGGCGCGATGGCTCCGCCCACAGGAGACGCGCGCTCGGCATGGCGCGTCCGAGGCTCGGATTCTCCCGCGCCAGCAGCAGCCCGTCAAAGCACCGTCGCAGCGCCCACGCGGCGGCGTCGCCACCGTCACGGCGCTCGAGCTCCAGAGCTCGCGATCTCAAGAGCACCGAGCTAAGCACCGAGCTCGGCACGCCGGCATCGAGGCACTTGATCATCTCCTCGGCCGTGCGCCGGTAGATGTAGTAGCACGCCGCCTTGTTGCCGCGATTGTATGCGGGAGCTCCGAGGGAGATCGCGCCCTTGATTGCTTCCTTCATCGAGATCCCTCCCACGCCGCCGACGCCGACGCCGACGCCTCCGCCGGTACCTCCGCCGCCGCCACCGCCGCCTCCAGCAAGTGCGCCGGCTCGGAGCGGCCCGAGGCTGAGCTCGGCACGATCTCGACAGAGCTCGCTCCAGAGATCAGACACTGCGGGCATGCCGATGACGGGTAGCGAACCCCAACGGCCGTTCTCTTCGAGCCCGTCCATCGCGCGGCGCAGCGTCCACGCGCCTCGCGTGAAGGAGCCCGGAGGCACCCTGTAAAGCCCATCGGCCGCTTCAGAAGCTGCCCGGTCCAACGCCGCGTCCAGCACCGACTTGACCTCCTCATCCGCCACGTGCAGTACAAGCGCTTGGCACGTCGCGCGGTACAGACGGTAGCAGCCCTCGTGGTCGCCGCGGTTGTACGCGGGTGCGCCAAGCCCGATGGCAGCGCCGAGCGCGCGCGCGACGGTCGTCGAGCTCCCGAGGTTGCCGCCACCGTCGGAAACAGGCCGACCGACGGCAAAGGGCACTCGAGGATCGTTAGGAGCGACGGCGACGGCGGGAGTCGGTTGCGCCACGAGTGACTGTGGGCCGTTCAACAATACGCCTTGCACAACAGCTGGCGCACCGCTCGCCGTTGCCGACGGCGGCGGCGCAGGAGTGTCCAGCTCGTGCATGAGTTTGTAGCACGCCTCGATGCGAGCCGCGAGGGGTGCGTTCTCGAGGCCAGTCAAGCCAAGCCGCGCGCATGCATGAGCAGCCACGGCGGGTATCGGCTCAGACTCGGGCAGCCCAAAGTCGCGGCACAGAGCGGCCACCTTGTCAGCGAGGCTCATGGGGGGTCGGGCCGCCTTTTCCTGGAAGCTTCGAAATCACCGCAACTCTGATGATCTCTGGGATGGTCGCAACTGCGCCAGGTGAAGAGGGCCACGGCCCGCCCACGCAATTACCTAACAACGATCCCACAGCCCGTGGGGGGGGAAACTCCTGGTCCCTAAAGCTAAAAACTTGGCCTGAGTATAATTATCCAGTGGCAATTAAAGCTACCAGTACCACTTAAAGCTACCACCCCACAGCCCTGTGGGGGAGACTGGAGTGTCAGGCACCAAAAGCGGCAGGCGGGAAAAGTTGGCACCGTGGGATCATCGCTCGGACGCGTATTTACGCGCTAGCCTCTACGAAGTCGCCCGCCTTCCACTGGCCCTCCTTCTTTGTGCCGTCGGCAGAGGTCATCGTGCCCTGGCCCTCCTTCTTGTTCGCCATCCACTGGCCTTCATACACGTCGCCGGACGTGGCGAAGCTCTTCCTACCATGGCCCTCCTTATTGTCCGCCCTCCACTGGCCCTCATACACGTTGCCGCCAGCATTGCGGTACGTGCCCTGGCCCTCCCTCTTGTCCGCCATGTACTGACCCTCATACACGTCGCCGTTGGCATCGCTTTTCTTGCCCTGGCCCTCCCTCTTGTCCGCCTTGTACTGGCCCTCATACACGTCGCCGGTGGCAGAGCGGAACGTGCCCTGGCCCTCCCTCTTGCCCGCCTTGTACTGGCCCTCATACACGTCGCCGTTGGCATAGCGGAACGTGCCCTGGCCATCCTTATCGTCCGCCTTGTACTGGCCCTCATAAACGTCGCCGATGGCATAGCGGACCGTGCCCTGGCCCTCCCTCTTGCCCGCCATCCACTCGCCCTCATACATGTCGCCGCTGGTGTAGACCATCACGCCGCGCCCCTCCGGCTTGCCGTCCGCCCCCCTCTCGCCATCGCCAACAGGCTGTGCGCGGCAGTACGTATCCAGCGCGCGGCAGTACGTGCGCTTCTCCACGATCGGGTTGGCGAGGACGCGCCGGCACACCTTGTACATCGCGTGCCCCGCGCCGCTCTTCTTCGCGTCCATCATCTCTTTCAAGTGCAACTGCACCTCGCACACGTGGCCGTCCGTCATACCGACCGTGAACATCAGGTCCCTGTAGCCCTCGTCGGTCGGGTGCTTGAGGCGGTTCTTGAAGGTCAGCACCTTCTTGAAGGCCAGCACCCACGCCGCCGCGCGCTCCAAGCCCTCGGCCGAGGTGAAGACGATCGAGATGGCAGCGCAGTCGGTCACCTTGGACACATCGCCCTTGTACTTGGTCGCGAGCTTGAAATAGATGCGGCGCACCTTCTTGATGCGCCACTCGAGCACAACGCCCTCCTCGCCGCTCGCCTTGACGGCCTCGCCGCTCGCCTCGACGGCCTCCATGCCAAAATTCCAGAGCCTCTCCACCGAGGACAGCGCACCCTTGTACAAGCCGATGATGGTGAGCGACGTGCCGCCCGGCTGCGACGCCTTCTTCTGAGTCAGCTCCTCGAGGGCTTCGATGCGGTCGAGGGCGGCCGCGGCGCCCGGCGCGCGCGCGCGCGCCTTGTCGTACGCGGCCCCGTACTGCTGGACCATGGCCTCCTGAGCGCGCTTGACGACCGGCCGCAGCTTCCACATTTGCACGGGTTTGCCATCAATCTCGCCGAAGCTAAACATCCAGTCGGGGTCCACGCCGTTCGTCTCAAAATCGATGGTGCCCCAATCTGTCTCCTTGGCGAATCTCTCGTCATTCTCCTGATTCCATGCCTTTTCGCCTCCCCGGTTCTTGTAGCAGCGATCCTTGCCCTTGATGTTGCTGTGGTAGCTGTCAAAGGCATAGGGCCCTTCCTTCTCGTCCGGGATGACCGTGCCCGCGTCCACCAGCCGTGTGATCGTTTTGCTCGACGGCTTTGATCGGCTTAGTTTGTTGATGCTGCCAAGCGACGCCGCCGCCGCGCTCCTGAGCAAGGCGGCATCCGCTGCACTCTCCACCTTGCACCGCTTGAGCAGTGCGGCCGCAATGGCGACAATTGGATTCTCCGGCTGTGTCGAGAGGGCCTCATCAATGCTGGCCCCTATCTCATCCTCGATCTTCGTCTGGAAGTGCTTGAAGTACTTGAGTGCTACCTCCGACATCCCTTCTCCGTTACGTAGGGAGAGGGTCTTTTGCACGCTCGCTGAGGATGCGTGTCTTACGGGGTTGATGTCGAGGGTCGCCTCCGGAGCGACCTTAACCATGACGCGGACGAGGCCGGGACGAGGCGCGCAGAAAAGTCTGTTCAGGAAGAGGCTACTTGTAGTACGACCCTGTTAGTGGTCAGTGTGAAGTAAACTGGGCGGTTTCAATGCGTTTGGTGTCGACGGTTGGTGATGAAAGCGGTTCAACAAACTACACTGTGTGTGTGTGTGTGAATTTAAAACAGGACCACACAGTACAGCGGCGCTCATGCAGGCGCGTCCCCGGGAGGCGCGCTTACATGACTACTGGCAACAGTGAGTGAGTGAGTGAGTGAGACTACACAAAGGCAGTCCTGGTCCCTTGTAGACCACAAGACCAGGCGCTTAGGCTCATATCGCGGTGCCCGCCCCTTGGCATTGTCTCGTGTGTCTATCTCGTGTGTGTCTGGCTCACCGCCGGACAACCGCCGGACCCCGCGGTGTTCGTTTGCGGTAAAAGCGCCCCCTCGTCTACCCCGCGTCCGGCGTTTTGCATTCGATATTTGTGAATGGGGGCTCCCACGCAGCACGCTGACGCTGTGCGCGCTCCCGCGCCGGGCCGACCCCCCTGTGGAGAAAAGCTGGCGGAAAACCATGCGGAAACCACGGGGAGCGGTGTGGCACTGACAGTGGCAATAACCAATAAGCAATACATGGGCAATATTAGGCTCTCTGACAGCGTACTCGGGATAAATTCCCTCGGGATACAATCGTGATCGTTCGGCTCTCAGATAAGGCATAAGCTCTCAGAAAACCTCCGAAAAACGGTATTACGGTAAGTAGCTAGTAGGCCTCGACTTCTAGTAATATGGCGAGACCCCGCCGTTAAGCCATAAGCGTGCTGCCGTGCTGCTCCGCCACGAGCACGACCGTCCGACATGACGCCTCACATGTCCTGAACTATATAATATCTCGATTCTCGCCCCGTCCGCTGTCGGGCGGAGGAGAGTGACTCTGTGTGGTGAGGTACATTTGGTTGGCTCAATTATTGTCGTGAACGGAGGAGAATGATGAATGTGTAACTGTAAGGTACATTTGGGATGGGCTGCCTACGCGGCAGCTACGCGACCCCGGCCCACGTCAGGCTGGCCCTGCTGCTGCTGCTGCTCCGCGACGACGGCCGCCGCCGCCATGGTCGCCGCCTGCATGCCGGCCAGCTGCGCCTCCTCGCTGAAGGCGCCCTCGCCGAGCGCCTCGTACACGGTCGCGCACCTGTGGGGAAGGCGGAGAGGCGCCGTGGTGAGCACTTGCATGCGGAGCGCCACGTACGTACACGGTCGCGCACCGTCGGAAGACGCGCGCGCGCGCCTCGTGCGCCACGACACCAGGGACGCGCTCGGCGGCCGCGAGGCCATAGAGCTCCCGGACGAGCGCCACGAGCTGTGCCTCGCGCTCGGCGACGAGCGTGCCCAGCCGTTGGGCCTCAAGGCCCGTGTAGCTCCCCTTGAGATCCGCCTCCACCTGTGCATGCAATGAGGGAGGCCATCAGAGGCAATGAGGGAGGCAATCAGAGGCAATGAGGGAGGCAATCAGAGGCAATCCGATGCAATCATGGGGTCAGAAGCATGAGGGCGAGCTGCCTCGTCGGAGGCACTCAGTGGCACGCAGAGGCACTCACCTGCGCCGCCTCCATCTGGGTCAGCATGAGGGCGAGCTGCCTCTCTCGCATCCGAAGAGCTTCGCGCAGCTCGTCGCGATCTCCGACGAGCTCCTTGATCTCGACCGATCTGGCGTGCAGCTGCGCCTGCGTGCCCGCGAGCTCGGACGCGAGACGCGCCGCGTGCGCAGCCGACCCATCCGCGGCTGACTCGACGCGCCGGCTGAGGGACGTGTGCTGGTCGCGCAGGTCCTCGTACGACTGGATGAGCAGCACGAGGTCCGACTCGCGCTTGCGTAGCTTGGTCGCCGCCGCTGCAGGCAAGCGCTCGTGCAGCCGGGCCGCCTCAGAGGCAAGCAGAGGCAAGCAGAGGCACTCAGAGGCACTCAAAGGCAAACAGAATCACTCAGACGCACTCAGAAGCACTCAGAATCACTCAGAATCACTCAGAAGCACTCAGAGGCACTCAGAGGCATTCAGAGGCACTCAGTGGCGCTCACCTGCATGCAAGCGCTCGTGCAGCCGGGCCGTCTCAGAGGCACTCAGAGGCACTCAGTGGCACTCAGTGGCGTTCAGTGGCGCTCACCTGCATGCAAGCGCTCGTGCAGCTGGGCCGTCTCAGAATCACTCAGAGGCACTCAGTGGCACTCAGTGGCGCTCAGTGGCGCTCACCTGCATGCAAGCGCTCGTGCAGCTGGGCCGTCTCAGAATCACTCAGAGGCACTCAGAGGCAATAGGAGGCAAACAAAGGCGCTCACCTGCATGCAAGCGCTCGTGCAGCTGGGCCGCCTCCTCGGTGCACTTGAGTTCCGTCAGCAAGCTCTCCGTCGTCGTGTCGTGCAGCAGGCGCAGCTGGCCGATCGCCAGCCCGCCCGCCTCGGCCAATTGGAGGTTCGTCAACTCGCGCTCCATGGCTTCCGCTGAGAGGGCGAGCGCCTGCACGCGCTGGGTCACCACTCCAAAGACGACGCCCATCTCGGCAAAGGGCGCGGCGGCCGCCCACGTGTGCAGCGCCCAGCGCAGCGCGCCGTCGTCGATGAGCACCGTGAGCCGGCTGGTGACGCTCACGAGGGCGCTTGCATGCTGAGCGCCCTCGTGCGAGAGCAATCTCCGCTCGATCTCGATCTCGAAGGCGAGCTCGATGCCCTGCCGCTCGCGCTCGCCCTCGGCGAGCGCCGTGCTGAGCACCTTGAGCTCGCTCTGGGCGCGGCGCACCTGCGCCATCAGGCCGACGCGCAGCAGCTCCTTGCCCTCGAGCGCCGTCTTGAGCTGCTCGGACGCGAGCTCAAGCTCGGCCTCAAGCCCGCCCCCTTCGCGCAGCGAGGCGTTCTCGGCATGCATGCGCTGCAGCTGCGCCTCCATCGCGCCCGCAGCGTCCTTGGCGACCTTGAGCTCCTGCTGCAGCAGGTCCACCTCGAAGGCGCTCATCCGGACCGAGGTCGCGTCCGAGCGCAGTTTCGTCACTTCCTTCCTTAATTTGGAAGTTTCGGCGGTGAGGGCTTCGAGACGCCGCTGCTGCGCCTCGTTCCGTCGCGCGGCTTCGCTAGCCTCGGTCTCGAGCACGCCCAGGTACGCTTCCTGCGAGGCGGCGGCCTTGCGCGCGAGTCGTAACGACTCATTCGACTGCGCGCACTCGAGCTGCAGTGCCTCGTACTTGGCGAGAAGGTCCTGCTGCAGCCCGCCTCGCTGCACCGCCGCCGCCGCCGCCGCCGCCGCCGCCGCCGCCGCCGCCGCGCTGCCGCCGCCAGCGCCGCCCGCGCTCGCGGTGACGATGCGCTGCAGCTCGGCGCGCAATCTCGCGTTATCTCGCTCGGAGAGGTCGAGTGCGGTATGCATGCGCTCCATGCGGCGCCTCCACTCGTCAGTGGGGCGTTTCGTGGTGAGCTCGCGCATGAGCTCGCGCATCCGGTCACGACGCCAGTGTACCCACTCGGCCTCGCGCTGCGTCTCCTCGAGCTAGGGGGACGCGAGGGGGGGGGGGGGGGGAGGGGGGGGGGGGCAAAGGGGGTGGGGGCGTGAGCACAAGCATGCTGGCGGGAGGCTGCTGTGTCTTCTCGCGTGAGGCGCCGTGTTGGGCAATCAGAGGATGCCATCTGAGGCATGGAGAGGGTGCCATCTGAGGCATGGAGAGGGTGCCATCCGAGGCATGGAGAGGGTGCCATCCGAGGCCAGCTCAAAGCCCATCGGAGAGCTCATCAGGGAGGTCATCAGGGAGGCCATCAGAGATCATCATCCCACCTGCCGTCTCGTCGCCTCCACCTCGATCAAGGCAATCAGAGGTCATCAGGGAGGCCATCAGAGATCATCATCCCACCTGCCGTCTCGTCGCCTCCACCTCGATCAAGGCAATCAGAGGTCATCAGGGAGGCAATCAGAGATCATCATCCCACCTGCCGTCTCGTCGCCTCCACCTCGATCAAGGTAATCAGAGGTCATCAGGGAGGCAATCAGAGATCATCATCCCACCTGCCGTCTCGTCGCCTCCACCTCGATCAACGACGTCCTATGCGCCGCCTCCCTCGCCCGCATCTCCGTCTCTCTCGCCTGCCATATTTGGAGACACAATCAAGGGGGAGAGACCGTCAGTGGCTCCGACGCAATGAGACGCAATGAGACGCAATCAGATGGACGCAATCAGCATGCAATCAGATGGACGCAATCAGCATGCAATCAGCATGCAATCAGGCTCACATTGAGCCGTTGGACGCGCTGTGCATGCGCCTCTCGCTCCGCCTCGAGCGACGCCGCCATCGCGTCCAGTTTGATCTGTTGCTCCGTCAACTGCTTCCGAAGCGCCACGTCACCGGACGAGGCGTCGCCCACGACGGCGCCCGAGAGCACGTGGGTGGAGCTCGACGCGGCCGACGCGGCGGCGGCGGCGGCCGCAGTGCCGGCGGTGCCCGCGGTGGCGCTTGCGGGCTGCCGGGCGGGCGTCGTCGTGGGCAGTGGCGGCGCGAGGCCCTGCCAGATGAGAGGAACACGACGAGGCATTCGGTCATCGACCATCAGAGGTCATCAGCGGTCATCAGCGGTCATCAGCGGTCATCAGCGGTCATCAGCGGTCAGCCATGACGGAGGGCACTACGCGTATCAGACAGTGGTGATTGCTGAGCCACTCAGGGCCACTCAGAGCCACTCAGAGCCACTCAGAGCCACTCATAGCCCCTCAAAACCACTCCCACCTGCCGTGCCATCTCCTCCCGCAATCAGCATGCAATCAGCATGCAATCCGCATGCAATCCCACCTGCCGTGCCATCTCCTCCCGCTTGGCAGCCGCCTGTCGATCTAGCTGCTCCATCACCTCGAGCATGCCGCCGCCGCCCACGACGGCGCCCGCTATGGAAGAGGCCGCCGCTCGGAACGCATCGGCGAGCATGCCGCCACCGCCCACGACGGCGCCGCCACCGCCCACGACGGCGCCCCCGCCCCCGCCGCCGCCGTCGGGCGACTGATTGTCTGTCGATGAGGGGGCGGGCGCCGTCGTGGGCGCCGTCGTGGGCGCCATCGTGGGCGCCGTGGTGGGCGCCGTCGTGGGCGCGAGCGGCGGCGGCGCGTACGGCACCGCCGACTTGGTCGTCGGGGGAGGCTTGGTAGGCGGTTTGAATGGACCTGGCGGCAGCGGCGTCTTGGGCGGCAGCGCCGTCTTGGGCGGCAGCGGCGGTGGCGCGTAGGGGACGGCTGCCTTGCGGGGCGCCGTCTTGGGCTTTGACGGTCGCACCTGATGAGGGGCGCCATCAGAGCTCATCAGCTTGAATCAGAGGCCATCAGAAGGCCATCAGAAGGCCATCAGAGGGTCATCAGAAGGTCATGAGTGCTCATCAGAGCTCATCAGCGGTTCACCCATGTGGTTTCATCCGTCTCGACGTTCCAAAAATAGACGCGGCCGTCGTCAAGGCGTTCCTCCTCCCACCCATCGATCAAGTCCCCCTCCCCCACCACCCCCCCCTCGCCCTCGCCCTCGCCCTCGTCATCATAAGCGAAGCCGGCGTCGTCGTCGTCGACCAAAGGGGCGGCGGCGAAGGCGGCGCCACCTGCCGACGCCGCCGCCGACGACGCCGCCGCCGCCGCCGCGCTCGATGATGGCGCTGTGGCGGGCACATAGGCCCTTGCCGAATCACCATTAGCTGCTGCGGCCTCGCCCTCGCCCTCCTCGCCCCCCCCGTCCTCGCCCTCGCCCTCCTCAGGGAGATCGTCGGGGAGATCGTCGGGGAGATCGTCGGCGAGATCGTCGGCGAGATCGAAGACGACCGGTGGGACGAGACCCTCCGCTCGCGCCGTACCGGGCGCCGCCTCGAGATCGAGATCGAGATCGAGATCGAGCGAGCTCGCGCCCGTCTCGTGCGGTCGCAGCACGCCGGCCGCCGCCGCCGGTGGAAGCCGCCGCATCCCTTCGCCAGACGCCGCTGCCGCCGCCGCCGCCCCTGCCGCCGCCGCCCCCGCCGCCGCCGCCGCCGCCGCCGCCCCCGCCGCCGCCCCTGCCGCCGCGTCCTGTGTCACCTGGGAGGGGCTCAGCAGCGGTTCGAACTCCGCGGCCATCTGTTGGAACTCGGCGTCGTCGTCGCTCGAGGTCGGAGAGGGTGGCGGGAGCGCCGTACCGGGCACGTGAGAGGGCGGCGGGAGCGCCGTACCGGGCACATGAGCGGGTGGCGGGAGCGCCGTACCGGGCACGTTCGTCGAAGGCGCCGTGCCGGGCACGTGCATCGAAGGCGCGGCCGCCGGCGCGGCCGCCCCGTTGGGCGCCGTACCGGGCGCGGGCGCACTCGGCGCCGTGTCGGGCGCCCGTTGGCGGTCGGGGCGCCGTGTTGGGCGCGTCCATGAGGTCTCCCTGGTCGCCGCGTGGAAGTAGTACACGCGGCCGTCGGGCGCGCTCGTCGCCATCCACCCCTCGGGCAGCGCCGTGTCGGGTAGCGCCGTGTCGGGCAGCGCCGTATCAGGCAGCGCCGTATCGGGCAGCGCCGTATTGGGCAGCACCGTATCGGGTGGCGCCGTATCGGGCAGCACTCCGACCTCAGGTGCGGCGCCGTATCGGGCGCCGACCTCGGGCGCGGGCGCGAGGATCAACCCGTCGGGGGAGGGGGGATACCCGTCGGGGGAGGGGGGGATCGGTTCGGGGGAGGGGGGATACGCGTCGGGGGAGGGCATAGGCTCGGGCCCCCGTCGCACCCCGCGCAGCTCCGCGGCAAACGAGTCACTCGAGTCGTCCTCCTCCTCCTCGCCCTCCTCGCCCTCAAAGTCGTCGTCCTCCTCGCCCTCCTCCTCAGCGTCCCCGTCGTCCTCCTCCTCCCCCTCCTCCTCCTCGCCCTCCTCCCCCTCCTCCCCCTCAGCGCCCCCGTCGGGCGTCGTGCCGGGCGAACGCTCCTCGTCGTCATCGTACTCGTCGCGGCCGTCGACGTCGAAAAACTGGGCGCTTGCATGCAGGGCCGCGGCGCCGTGCTGGGCACTTGCATGCAGGGCCGCGGCGCCCGAGGGACCGGGCCGTGCCACCGAGGCTGCTGGGACGGCGCCGTGCTGGGCACTTGCATGCAGGTGGGGCCGTGCCACCGAGGCTGCTGCGCTCGCGACAGGTGGGGCTGTGACAGGTGGGGCTGTGACAGGTGGGGCTCTCTCGCCCTCCTCCTCCTCCTCCTCGTCCTCCTCTTCCCCCTCCTCCTCGTAGTAGTCGTCGTCGTCCATCTCCTCCATCTCCTCCATCTCCTCCATCTCCTCCGTCGCTCCAAAGCTCACCTCGGAGGCGGGGGCGGCCCGCGACTGCTCGGCAAACGTCACCCGCGGCGCCGGCGCCGCGGCCGCAGCGGGCTGCGGCGGCGCGGTGGCTTGCATGGCGGGCGCCGTGGCGGGCGCCGTGGCGGGCGCCGTGGCGGGCGCCGTGGCGGGCGCAGTGAAGGGCACTGGCGGCGCCGTGGCGGGCACTACCGGCGCCGTGGCGGGCACTGCAGGCTCGGTGGCTTGCAAGCCTGGCGCCGTGGCGGGCACTGCAGGCTCCTTCAGGGCGGTGGCGGGGGCAGCGGCGGCGACCATCGCAGCCGCGGGGCCTGCCACGGGGCGCGTCCATGAGGTCTCCCGGGTCGCCGCATGGAAGTAGTACACGCGGCCGTCGGGCGCACTCGTCGCCATCCACCCCTCGGGCAGCGCCGACTCCGGCGCAGGAACGCTGACCGGCGGGGCGGGTGGCGCTACCGCCGGCGAGCTGCTGCCCGGCGATTGGCGTGCGGCCTCGAGGCGCCGCAACACGTCCGCTCCGAGGGCGATCGCCGCGCCCGTGAGAGGGCGCGTCGACGACGTCGCCGCCGCCGGCGACGGTGCGGGCACCTCTGGCGTGGGCTCCGCTGCGTCGCTGCCCTCGTCGCTTTCAAATCCGCCGGGTGAGTAGAAGCTGCTCGGCTCGCCATCCCGCACGGCGGCAAGGCCTCGGGCCTCCGCCTCCAGATCAAACGAGTCGTCCGAACCGCCGTCGTCGAGGCCTCCGGCGCCGAGGCTGAATCCGCCCTCTCTGGGCTGCGCCGGCGCTCCGACCACATCGTCCTCGTCCTCCGAGAGGTCTGACAGCTGTCCAAGGTCCGCGGCGTCGACCGGCTCTCGGCGTCGAAACATTGGAGCGGTCCGTCCAGCTCCTCGCGCCTGGCGGGTAGTCGGCGTCCTCTTTTATACTGTGGTGTCTTGGGTGTCGAATTCTAAACATTGGCTGTGAACACACAACGCGTTGAGGGAGCTGCCGTGAAGTAAAGTCCGAGAGTATGGCCTGCAGTTACACTGGATTACAAACCTCACCCCTCCACACCAAGCGTGCAAACACCGCCTTTCGCTTTCCCGCTCTTTCCCGCTCGCGGCGACTCGACGCAATTTGCAATTTTGGGTGCGGCGCTTAGGGTGGGCGGTGCAAGGTTTCTTTTATTGTGGTTTGTGCGTGGAGATGCGCGTGTCGTGCTCGTGCGTTGTGGACACGCGTAGCTGGTGTGTGTACAGTGTACGAGCCGCGCCTGGGATGTGTTGACCCTCAGTTGCAGTTGTTCTGTGCGCACTGTATAGTCCACAATGCTCGTGAGGCCGGCAGCAGCTCAATGAACTTTTGGTGCAAAGCATAAGATGGCGCTGGGAGGCACTGCAGCAGATCTGAGAATGCTGTCATCGAAGCCGGCGGGCAGCGCGATCGACGTCAACGAGGAGCAGCCATAGAAGGCGCCCCCACCAAGGCTCTTGAGGCCGGCGGGCAGCTCGATCGATGTCATCGAGGAGCAGCCACTGAAGGTGCCCTCACCGATGCTCATGAGGCCAGCGGGCAGCGCGATCGACGTCATCGAGGAGCAGCCGTCGAAGGCGTGCAGACCGAGGCTTGTGAGGCCCACGGGCAGCGCGATCGACGTCAACGAGGAGCAGCCATAGAAGGCGCCCCAATCGATGCTCATGAGGCCAGCGGGCAGCTCAATCGATGTCATTGAGGAGCAGCCATAGAAGGCGCTCTCGCTGATGCTCGTGAGGCCGGCGGGCAGCTCGATCGATGTCATTGAGGAGCAGCCATGGAAGGCGTGCTCACCGATGCTCGTGAGGCCGGCGGGCAGCGCGACCGATGTCAATGAGGAGCAGCCATAGAAGGCGCCCCAATCGATGCTCATGAGGCCGGCGGGCAGCGCGACCGATGTCAATGAGGAGCAGCCATAGAAGGCGCCCCAATCGATGCTCATGAGGCCGGCGGGCAGCGCGACCGATGTCATTGAGGAGCAGCCATAGAAGGCGCTCTCGCTGATGCTCGTGAGGCCGGCGGGCAGCGCGATTGATGTCATGGAGGAGCAGCCATAGAAGGCGCTCCTACCGATGCTCATGAGGCCGGCAGGCAGCTTGATCGACGTCATCGAGGAGCAGCCCTGGAAGGCGTGCAGACCAAGGTTTGTGAGGCACACGGGCAGCTCAATCGATGTCATCGAGGAGCAGCCACGGAAGGTGCCCTCACCGATGCTCGTGAGGCCGGCGGGCAGCTCGATCAACGTCAACGAGGAGCAGCCACGGAAGGCGTGCTCACCGAGGCTCGTGAGGCCGGCGGGCAGCTCGATCGACGTCAACAAGGAGCAGCCCTCGAAGGCGCTCTCACTGAGGCCTGTGAGGCCGGCAGGCAGCTCGATCAACGTCATTGCAGAGCAGTGAGCGAAGGCGTGCTCACCGAGGCTCGTGAGGCCGGCGGGCAGCTCGATCGACGTCATCGAGGAGCAGCCATCGAAGGCGCCCCAATCGAGGCTCATGAGGCCGGCAGGCAGCTCGATCGACGTCATTGAGGAGCAGCCAGAGAAGGCGTGCTCACCGATGCTCATGAGGCCAGCAGGCAGCGCGATCGATGTCATCGAGGAGCAACCATAGAAGGTGCACTCACCGATGCTCATGAGGCCAGCGGGCAGCGCGATCGATGTCAATGAGGAGCAGCGAGCGAAGGCAAAACCACCGAGGCTCGTGAGGCCGGCAGGCAGCTCGATCGACGTCATCGAGGAGCAGCCACGGAAGGCGTGCTCACCGAGGCTCGTGAGGCCGGCGGGCAGCTCGATCGACGTCAACGAGGAGCAACCACGGAAGGCGCTCCTACCGATGCTCGTGAGGCCGGCGGGCATCGCGATCGACGTCATCGATGTGTCATCGCGGAACGCGCCTGGCGGCACGCGTGCCTCTCCGTCGCGCAGCGCGCACGTGGCGAGCAGCACCTCCATCGGCGCCTCGCCCTCGCCGCGGATGCACGCGCGCACCCCTGTCATCGGATACGACGGCGGACCCTCTTCATCCTCTTCCAATACATCCGAAGACTCCACATGCCTCAGCGCGGCCACGTCCACCTCGAAGCCGCCCAGCCCCGTCACCTTTGCCAGGTTGGGCAGCCCGTGCGACGCGTCGACCGCGTCGGCGATGAGGTGACCGGCGGCGCGGCTGTCTGAGAGGTCGAGCTCGGTCACCTCGACGAGGTTGCTCGTGAGCGGCAGGCCGACGCGTGCGCACAGCCGCGCGCACAGGACGCGCCGCGCCCGCGCGCGCCACGCGAGGCTCACGCCCTTGAGCGCGCGCAGCGTCGGCACGTCGGCGTCCGCGAGGGCGTCCTCGAGGGCGTCCTCGTTGACGAGCTGCGTCGAGAGCCAGCACACGGGCGCTGGCGGTGCGGGAGCGTCGGCCGCTCGCGGTGCAGTGGCGTCGTGCTGAGCGTCGTCGTGCGTGAAGATCGGCTCCTCCGTCGCCACCTGCCGCTCCGCCTCGGTAGGGAAGTCGCTCACGACGCCCAGCAGCCGCCCGAGCTCCGGGCCACTCTTGCC
>ENA-UOXO01001409-UOXO01001409.1-mixed-culture-metagenome-genome-assembly--contig:-NODE-1409-length-16569-cov-41.298898_pt1 | contig 16569 bp, 22 predicted proteins | sample MGYA00238162_ERZ761640 | MGnify/ENA primary metagenome ERZ761640 (study PRJEB28914, sample SAMN08778297) | mixed culture metagenome | isolation source: Freshwater growth medium | place: USA...
CCGCCGCCATCGCCGCCCCCCGCACCGCCGCCCTCGCCACCGCCGCCCTCGCCGCCGCCCTCACCTCCACCGCCCTCACCGCCGCCGTCGCCACCGCCACCCTCACCACCGCCATCGCCGCCGCCGCCATCGCCGCCACCCACACCGCCACCTTCGCCTCCGCCGCCCTCACCGCCGCCCGCTCCGCCACCAATCATGCCCGTCGTCCTTGGCGCAGCCATACCTTCGATCCTATTGCTCATCGCGTGCACCACCTTCTTGATATGGCGCCATAGACAGCTCCGTCGGCGCCAAGCCGCAGCGGTCGCTGCACTTGGCAGCTCGCACGATCGCAAGACGGTCAGCTTCGCACCCGAGGCCTCCCTCTCAGGGAGCATGCTCCCTCTCACCGAGGCCTCCCTGACGAAGCCCGAGATGGAGTCCACGACCGATTCCGGCGGCATCGGGATGGCAGCCCCTGATAAGGAATTACGTGCCGCGGCCTTGGAGTATGCACGTATGCTTGCAACGCGACGAGCGGCCTTACGCGAGCATATGCAACGACAGATGCCTGCGGTGCGTCAGGTGCTGCGGCGCGAGTTGGAGATGCGACATGCGGATGCGACGGCGGCAAGGGAAGAGCGCCGGGAAGAGTGGCGCGCACGGCGCGACGCGGCCAGGGCCGCGACGACGACGACGATGGCGACGATGACGACGGCCACGGCCATGGCCACGGTAACGACGACGCCAACGCCTCGCCCAGGGCCTCTTCGTCATGTTGAAGGGGCTGCGCGGCTTGAGCTGGGAAGGCAACCCAAGCTGTGTCCACGGGGGGATCGCAGTGCACTCGCCACTCAAGCACCATTCCGCCAGAGCTATTCACGCGCGGTTACGTTTTGGGAGGCCGAGGCGCGGCTGCAGAGGGAGGCCGTGAACCTCGCACGACCAAGTACGCCGGCGATGGCGAACTACCGCAGCAGAGCTGGCGGCGAGCACGTCTCAAGAGATCGCGCTCCATTGGCACGCACACTGGGCGCCGCAAGGGAGTGGGGGGGTGAGGGCGCCCCGCATGTGCCGCACCTCACTGGAACGCGGCTGCGACCGTTGATCCACTTTTGGATCCTGGAAGAACGGCTACGTACACTTGATGAGGCCGACAACGATATGGCGCTTGGGACGGCGCTTGGTGTCGCGGCCGACGTCGTCGGCAACGAGGGCGGCGACGTGGGCGGCGCGAGTGGCAGCGTGCTGAGGCAGCTCCATCGAGATCAGAGGCTCGCAGCTGAACGGGAGCGGCGCCAGGCGCTGCTCAGCCAAATCGCCGCCAGGCGCGTGGCGCGGATGCGTGAACACGACGACGGGGCAGGTCGTCCGGCCGCTCACTCGGGCGCGTGGCAGCATCCGCAGCGCTCAAGCCGGGAGTCTGGTCCGCTGACGCGCCGGGGACTCAAGGAAGCACCTCTGCGCTGGCGTCGCGGTCAAGAGGGCAGCACGCATGCGGACGCGCACCCCGGCCAACACAGCAATGGTGTGCCTCATCGCCTGGCTCGAACGGCAAGTCGCGTCTCCCGACAGGCCAGCATTCGAGCGCAGGCGAGCACCACGGCGCTGGGCGGCCGCAGGGGGAGAGGGTGGCACGCTTTGGCGGCGACGCAGCAGCAGCAGCAGCAGCAGCAGCAGCAGCAGCAGGCGAACGCCTCGTGGCTGCCCTCGTGGCTCGGTCGCAGTAGCGAGAGCAGCCTTCTGCCGACATCCACAGCAGGGGCCTCGAGTGCCTCTAGTACCTCTCCCGAGGCAACCCCGGGCTGGATGGGCTGGCTGCTGCCCTGGGCCACGCCCCAGCTCTCGCCGCACGCTATACAAGTGGCCGAGCTCAGCGCCGCTTTGGGCGCCGTTGCCGCACTGGCGGAGCCCGAAGCGCCCGACACGGCGCGGACCCACAAGGCTCGTAAGTTGCTCGAGTCTCGCGCGCGCGCGGCCGAGCGATCCGAGCATCGGCGAGCGACCGAGCACGAAGCGCTGGCCCATGGGGGCGAGCATGAGCACGCCGGCGCCGTCACGGGCGCGGGCGCGTCTCTGCACAGCCTCCAGCTGCGACAAGGGCAGGTGGCCAGCGCTGACTGGGGAGTGGAGCAGCGACGCGACGCGGCCGAGCTCTTGGCCGAGCAGCAACGGCTCGAAGCCGAGAAGGAGGCGCTGAGGCAACGGCTCGAGGCCGAGGCGGCAGCAGCCGCGGCCGCAGCCAGGGCAAAGGCGGAAAAGGAGCGCCAAAAGCTCGAAGAGTCGCAGGCTCGCGCGATCGCAAGAGCTGAGATGCGCCGCAGTGGCAGCAAGGTGATGCAGCAGCAGCAGCAGGCGGAGACCTCGTGGCTGCCCTCCTGGCTCTCGGCGGCGGGGTAATGCGAAATGGGAATCAAATTAGTACTTCGCTTTGATGTACGGTACTAGTTGCCTCTAATAAAGTAGTGTAGGCGGACGAGTAGCAAAATGTAAACGAAACACGGGTACTGTCTACGCTCTACCGCTATACGCACGTTTATGCTTCGCTTGGTATCCGGCGCGGACTTTACGTTTACGGTGGTTCTTGTCTGTTTGTTGTCTGATCGTGTACGACGGGCCACGCGAACGCGAACCGAAGCGAGAACCACACCGAGCACGATGCGGACGATCACGACGATATCCGCGAACTCCTTGGAGTACTGTTTTGTACGCGGCCGGGCTTTCGTACCGCAGTCTCGCTGTACTGAGTACTACCGCGCGCTGACAGGCCTCTGCTGACACGCGCCAGGTGGTGCACGATGGGATGGCGCCGCTGGAACGCTCGCTCTGCCGGGAGGTGGAGCCGGCCTATGCAGGGGTTGGCCTGGCTTCTCTTCGACAGGTGGCGCGTGAGCTGGTGGCCGCGGCGAACGAGTGTGCAATCGAGGCGACGCAACATTGACGAAGCATCTCACACGGCACTGCTCGCCGATGGGCTTTGCAACATCGAGCACGCTGCCATTGCAACTGAGAATCGTACGCACGCGGCGACGGCAGGCGCCCCCCGCCCCCGAGTAATCGGCATGCGCTGTCTCACGGGGTACGTCCCGTGGGTACGCCCTCTGCAGCGCACTCAATGCAGCCTCTACAAGGGTATCGTCACGGATGAAGCCAGGCCCAGGGTTGAGCTCGACTGTCGCCGCGGATGCGGACGGCCCACTAGCCAAATTTGCCCAAGTCGCAAACACATAGTGATGGGGCGCCATCCGCGACACAGATAGCAGGTGCAGACGCAGTCCATCGGGTGCAATCCGCCTCGTCCGACTGCCATCATCCAGCAGTGTTGAGTTTGGAGAAGCAGGAACAGGAGCGGAACCATAACCAGTAGCCCAAACTTGCCCACGGCGTTGCCGTTCGTTCCGCCACCTCGCGAGCGTCTGATCCAGCATGGCATGCTCTGTGCAAGAGTCTGCCTTCGTGCGAAGGTACACGCTCAGCTTGGCCCCGTCGGGAGGCGATAGGTAGGCTTTCCAAGGAGGTCGCTCCATCCGAGGCGCTTTACGATGTGATTGCGACTCCAGCATCTGCTGCTGCATCTTCTGCATGGTCAGGGCCAGCTCACGAAGTTTCTCCAACTCCCTTGCCACCCGAGCAGCCTCAGCCTCCGCCCGCAGTCTCTCTTGCTCCGCCCTAAGGCGTCGCCGCTCTTCTATGCGACGGCGCTCTGCTTCCTTCGCTGCTTCTAGCGCCGCGAGCTCCAGTTGCCTTCGTGCTTCTTCCTCAGCCGCTGCCGCTGCAGCACGCTCCTTTGCCAACCGATCTTCTTCCTCTGCACGAGCACGCTCGAGCTCTGACCTGGCTGCCTCACGCTGCATTTCCTCCTCCTCGGTCATCGTCAGTACCGATCGCCCCCGCCGAGCTTTCGAACACGCGTCTTGCAGCTCTATAAATGTGATGACCCCGTTATCGTTCGAGTCGATGCCCTTGAAGAGCCGTTCCAGGTCTTTTTCTGAGGCGGCGTCCGCAACGCCTAGCTGCTTGATGATACGCACGAACTCGGGCATCACTATTTGTCCGTCGCCATCTTCGTCGAGGGTGTTGAACAACTCCATCACGCGCGCGGTATGATTTTTCATGATTGCGATCAGCTGAAACGGAAGATCACCAACCCAACGCGCCAAACCGTCCTCGTCGTAACTAGCCGTACGGCGCTCGTCCTCTTCGATGACGAGCGCCGAACGGCCAGCTGCACGGGTTTCCGTAGTCGCCATTTTCCCAAAGGGGCTGTTGCCAAGGATGTCACCCGGACTCTGATCCAGTTGCGTCCGGAAAGCCTGCACGAATTCGTCGAAGTCGATGTCACCAGTGCCATTCGGATCTATCTCTTGCGCCATCTCTGCAACCTGCTCCGGCGTCATTTCAACGCCCACAGCGTTGACGACCAAGGGTAGCTCCGCTGTCGAGATGAAGCCGCTCTTCTTGGCGTCGAATTTGTTGAAGATGGGCCGAAGAATGTTCCTGAGTTCAACGTCAGTAATGGCCGACCCTGCGCTAGTTGTCGCTAGTGGCTCACATTTTGGCGAGGTGCGTCCAGCTGGTGGCTTTGGCGAGACGAGTTCAGCTGGCGGCTGACGAGTTGGCGAGGCTCGTCCAGCTGGCGGGGATCTGGGGCTGACTGGCGGCGAAGCGCGTCCGGACATGGCTAAGCACGTAACGATGCGGATCGTGCGCTGGCTAGTCGCGCGGACCGTTGGCCAGCCAGTCGCCCGAGTGAAGGACCCGTCAGCCACAGGACCGACCTGACACAAAACGACCTCCGCGGTGGGGGGCGACTGTAAAAAGAAGTTTGGGAGCCGCGTCGCGATGTGCACCCAATCTCAAAAGTCATATCAAAGCCACACTCTCTCGCACATCCTGGACCCCGGAAACGCGTTGCAAATTGCGCACTCTTTGCAGTGCAATGCTCACTCCGCCGCTGGAGCTGCACGTGCGGCGAATCAGTTGACGAATTCCAACGCGAGACCGCAGTGAGTGTATTCTGAGCGGGCAGCCGTAGCACCGGCTGTCGAGTGTGTCGCGTTAACTTTCACAACCAATGTTTGAAATCGTACACCCCCAAAAACCGTTCACACCAGATCGTCGAACGAGGCACATCCTCTCGTGCGACGCGAGGCCGTCCATGCGACGCACGATGATACTCTTGTTAGTGGTGCCGACCACTACTTTTGGTCCGCATGCTTATGCAGACTCTGCAATGCTCCACAGCCGCTTAAGAGGGCAAAAGCCAGCCATGGCCGCAGCAGACCTGCTCGGCGTCATCAACGCTTTTTACAAGTCCTCTCCATACCAAGCGGCCTTCCTCACCTGCGGCTTCAAGGCTATGTGCAGCGACGCGATAGCGCAGAAGACGGAATCCGCACGCAAGCAGCCCAGATTCAGCTTTCGGCGAAACATTGCCTTCATCATCTATGGTGGATTGTACAATGGATTTTTCGAGAACTTTCTATTCAACAACTGCTTCCCGGTTGTTTTTGGTGAAGGCACCGACCTAGTCACTGTTGCCAGCAAGGTCGTCGTCGATCAGCTGATTCTGACACCATTCCTGTGTTTACCAGCTGCTTACATCGTCAGGGCTCTTGTCTTTCGGTCCTCGGTGCGCGACGCGCTTTCTCGGTACGTGAGTGACGCAAAGAAAGACCTGCTGTGGAAGTACTGGCTCATCTGGACTCCCACACAGTGCCTGACCTTCAGCGTGGTGCCCGTGCACTTGCGCATCGCGTTCATCGCATCAGTCAGCTTCTTTTGGTTCATTTTGCTTTCCACGATATCGAATCGCGCTCCGGTCAAAGAGTGAGAGGCGATCGGGAGGAAAGTGATCCGATCTGACACACCTTGGGGACAGCTCGTCGACAAACTGCCAGACACGGGTAGACACCCCCGGACGGGACCGTAATAGCCAGAGCCCAGATTGCCCACAGATACCATACTGCAGTATGTATAAAATATACCATTAGGCAAACATCGCGAACCGTCGGGCTGTACCGATAATATGAAATTCGCTTGGCTCTGCCGCTTGACCGGACTCGACTATGAATCTATGTTCCGTGTTCGAGGGAAACTACACGCGTGTCGGCGTGCCGCGCGTCTCAGCAACAGCATCCCCTGCGCCCCGGTGGCATTCCGATTCAAAAGCTCAATCCGTCCACTTCACGCCAGGAATCTTCACGCCAGACGGGAAGAAGCGCGTCTTCATCGCAAACGTCTTGTCGTCACGTCCCAGCTCCCACTCGCGGAGGATGGACTCCATGTCGCTCGCGTCCTGGCTCAGCGTGAGCGTCTCAGCGCGCACCTGTCGGCGCAAGGCGCCGAGGTCAAATGCAGCCTCGTCGCCGTCCTCGACGAGGCAGCTCTCAACGGCAGCACGCCACGGCTCGGCCTCTGACGCCGCCGAGTCGCCCAGCTTCAGCCGGCGGCGCAGCGTCCGCATGGTCGTCTCGAAGGCATCGTGCGGGCGCGCAGCGACGAGCGTTGGGTCGGAGTCGGTCGCATGCGGGTAAAGGCCCGGAGCTAGCCAGAGCATCCGAGGCCAGACGCAGCCGAGGCCGCGGCGTAGGCGCGCGACGTGTGCCGCAGGTACGCGTGCCAGCAGCTGTGGAAGGATCGGGACGAGGCGAGAGGCTCAGAAGACGTTCCTATCTGTCCCAATCAGTCGCAATCAGTGGTACTCACCTGCGGAAGGATCGGGATGTCCGAAAAGTTGAGCCGGATGGAGAAGCGGTGCCAGGGCAGCACCTCCTCGAAGGCCATCTCGACGTCGTCCTGGATGACTACGGGTACGCAGCCCACGAGCACGCACTCGTACCTGCCAAATTAGGGAGGTTCCATCAGACGCAATCCACCGCAATCATCACCAGCATGCGCTCGTACCTGCCATCGTGCCCAATCAGATGCCAAATTAGGGAGGGCCCCCATCAGAGGCCGCCACACGCAAGGAGACGCACTCGTACGCATGAAGTGGGCATCAGGATCAATCAGCGGCCATGAGCGGCCATGAGCGGCCATCACAGCGTACTGGCGAGAGGAGAAGCCGTAGCCTGCGGGCGCGAGGCAGAACTTAGCCGATGCGTAGTTATCCACGTGCGTAGGGAAGGGGAGCTTCTCCTGCACGCCGTTGTCGAAGGTGAGGATTTTGAAGCGCGGGTGGCGCCGGTGAGCGCGGTATACGCCTTGACGGACGCCGAGAGAGTAATGACGGCCCCAATTCAGGTTCATCTTGCCGGAGAAGAAGAGGTCGTGCTTGAAGGAATCCTCCGCTGGAACGAGGCGCAGCGCGGCCGCATCGAGGGGAGCGACCTTGGCGAAGTCACCGTGCAGCATCCAGCGATTGAGACGCGCCTGTTCGCCATGGAAGGGGGGCACCGTGATGTCGAATCCCACCTTGTGATCCCCTTGCCCCTGTCCGTCGACCTTGACCGAGGCGGGGGCGCCCCAGTGGTGTATCATGATAAGGGGCGTCGACTCACGCACCGACTCGCGCACGAACCGATTGCCCTGGTCCTGCGTCATCACGATCAGGTGGTCGCGCCCGCCACGGCGTGCCCAATACTTGGGCCACGTCTGCCGTACGTACTGCAGCACGTCGCGAAGTGGCTTGGCCGCGGGCAGCGTGAAGTGCTTGAAGTAGTACCTGCCCAAGGACGAAGGCGGTTCGCCCATCAGCGACGCAAGCAGCGCCTGGCGTCACACCGGTGAGAGTCGCGACGCAAGCAGCGACGCAAGCAGCGACGCAAGCAGCGACGCAAGCAGCGACGCAAGCAGCGCCTGGCGTCGTACCGGTGAGAGTAGAAGCCGAGGGAGAGATGGAGAGGTATGAAGAAGAAGTCGGCCTGCTCGGGGTCGAGTGTGCGGTACGGCGAGCGCAGCAGCTGCTGGTGCAGCATCACATCGACGCCATACCAATGGTCACGCGTCCAGTCGCCCCGGCGGAAGGTGCCCATCCAGCTAGTGAAGCGTGGCGGCACGTCGTACACGTAGACCCGTGGCCGAAGGCCTGTGGACGGCGCTGTCGGCCGGAGAGGCGTAGCGCCCCCGAGCGAGCAGTCGGCTCCGTAGATGCCCGGCTTGCACTTGCAAAAGTTGGAGACGCACGTGCCCTGTCCAGAGCAGTCGTTGAGGCACTTGTGCAAATGAGTATGCTCGTCCATCCGGAGGTCACACTTGGCCCCCGACCAACCGGGGAAGCAGCGGCACTTGGGTACGCGTTGGTTGAGGCATTCCTCGAGATTGTATTGACGCCCGCCCGGCTGACAATCCGCCTCCTTCGGGTAGAACTCGTACGGCAGCTGCACAGAAAGGATGCCGTGCCCCGAGCACCGGTCATCGGAGGCACTCGCGTCGGCATCCGCCCGTGTGCGCTGGAGCCACGTCTCGTTCGCTACGACGGGCATCCAGCCCATGCGGTTCTTGACGTCGGCGGCCGCCTGGGCCATCGTCTGGCCCGGCTTGGGCTCCACCAGGCACTCCTGGCGCGCGTCCAGGCCGAGCTCGTGGCACTCCCACACGCACTCGCAGCTGCTTGGGAAGGCGGGCTGCGTGTGGATGCCGCAGGACGCGACAGGCATCGCGAGGCCCCACTGCTTGACGCACGCGGGAAAGAGCGGCTCCGAGCAGTCGGCGCCCGTATAAAAGGGCGGGCAGTCACAGCGACCCAGCTCGAGGTTGCACGTGCCGCGCCGTGTGCACTCGGGATGGCACTGCTTGCTGGCGGCCGTGGCCAAAGGGCCGACGCTGCTTGGCGTCGGCGCGACCGCAGCGGCGACGGAAAAGCTGGTACTGCTTGGTGTCGGCGCTGCCACAGCACTACCACCGGTGAGAGCTCTGTTCGCATCGCGGAGCGCCGCTTCGGCAGCGTTGAGGTCGAGCTGCATGCTGTCCACGACATTGGCGATCGAGGTGCGGGTGTTGACATCGTCAGTCATGCAAAGACCACGCCCGCCGTCGGCCTTGACGCACTGCGCCCAGTCGCCCACCACCACAGTGCGCCGTTCCATGACCGGCCGGTGAAAGGCGAGCATGATCAAGAGGACCGTCACGAGCGCGAAAGCCGCGTTGATAAGAGCCGACATGCAAAATTCCCGGCGCCGCGACGGCGCTTTTTTTCCTAAGTGTGAACTCACAGTCCTTCCATCCTTGAAACTCAAACGCGTTACCTCTATCTAATCAGAAACAACGTCTCTTCGTGGATCTTTGGCAGAACCTCTAGCAAATCGACGTCCCGTCGCAACTGCCAGACAGGGTATGAGGGACCATTAGGCTCTGTGGGGCACAGCTCATCGACCGTTCCCCGCATCCAAAGGGACTCCCTCCGCATCGAAGGCATCTGGCGACGTCTTCGCCAACCAGTGCGGCAGGTGCACAGGCAGATCGAGGGGCGCACGCCCCACATCAGCGAGCGCCTCGGCCACGAGCGCATGCACCATCGCATTCCCAGCGGCGCTAAGGTGAAGCCCATCGGCCTGGAGCAACGTGCGCCATCCGGATCGCGAGTGCATGGTGAGGAAGAGGTCAATGAATCTGACCTCCTGTGCCACGCCGGCAACACGCCTAGCAGCTCGCACATAAGGCGCCAACCCATCGCTGCCGAGACCGCCACCATCATCGAGACCATCGCTCATGCGGAGGCTGTACGCTCGCCAATCGTCCGCATCGCACGGAGGGGGAGACAAGAGGATACGCTTTGCGAAAGGAAGCTTCGCTTGCAACTGTGCCAGGATCTCGATCAGGTTGTGCTCGAATTCGTCCACGGGTACGTGCAGCGCATGCGAACTGCAGTGACTGTCGTTGGAGCCAAGCGTGAGGGTGACGGCCGCTACCGAGTCACGGTCGGTCGGCAAGAGCGCATCGTCGAGAGCCTCAAGCAGCATCCTGGAATTGTAGCCGCCAAAGCCACGATTGAGCACGTCGGCTCGCCGCGACCACGCATAGTCTCTCGCGAGCAGTGCCACCCATCCAGGGCCTTGCTCTGTGTCGCTGCCGAGCGGACTGCCACGAGGATGTCTAGCCACTTGTAGAGTGGTCGACGTACCGATGTGGGAGGCGTACTCGGTGATCGAGTCGCCCAGGCACAGGATCGACCGACGGTGGGTTGTGTATTGAGCTCGGGCGGTGGACAGGAGCCGCAACGGTTGGCTTCGCGAGGCTCCACGCATATGAACAACCCAGTCTACCACACCACAGATGTGCACGGTCCTCTACGCCTGGCACGGTCTGCGAAGCCTTCACGGTTGATATGCAGACTGGGCGGCGGAGTTCCCCGCCTCCTCTCCGGTCGGCGAAGTTGCAGTGTGAAATGGACCAGCATGCAACGAAATCTCCACGTGACCGGTGGTCGTGCGTCTTGCCGACATAGCAATTATACGTGAACGGGAACGCATGCAACGAGGAGTTCAGATGAAGTCCGCAGTCCACCGTTTCACTTTTGGAGCTCGTGACCCACCACAATTCTTTCAGCCTTGGGAGGCAATCCTCCTGCGCGAGCTGCTCGCTCTTGGCGGCTGAAGCACCTAAGCGTTTGCCGCGATGCATCCCTCATTGAGCGCCGCAGAGCTCGGTGTCATGAAGCTCCCTCCGCAGCCTTCTCGGCCGCGGGCCGTGGTGCCCTTTGGCGGCCCGATCGGTGCATGGGGTAGCCCTACGAAGATGCATGACGGAGGCGGCACTCAGCTGCCGTCTGCGGCGCGCGCAGTAGCGCCTCTGGACGTCCCGCACCGCAATCCTCCCAGCCAGAAGGGCAACGTGCAGCTCATGCTCCCCCGCACTTCCACGCCTTACACAGACCTGAGCGTGAGCCGGCCCTTCACGCCGGGCGATCTGCCGGCGCTGCCGGCCGCCAGTGGCTCGCCATATGATGAAGACCGCAAGCTGCGCCGCGAGGTCATCACGCTCCGTAAGCGAATCAAGGAGCTTGAGCAGCAGGTCACCGACCTGAACACGAGTCGCAAGCCCATCGACGTGGCCGTGCGCCAACGGCAGATCGACTCGGCATACGGGGTGGTGCGCCCAGGGGCCATGCCGCATCTCGACGGCTCGGGCGCCGTGGGCGAGACGAACGAGTGCACTCCCCCTAACGAGCTCGATCTGAAACTCGAGCAGGTGCAGCGCGAGTGGCAGGCGAAGCTGCGCGAGCTCACCGATCAGTACGAGCGACGTGTCGCGGACGGCGATCGTGAGAAGGAGACGACTCTCTCGCAGCTTCGCGTGATGAAGACGCAGGTGGGCGCCCTGAGCGGCTCGCTCGAGGAGTCCTCCGCCCGCTTCAGCAAGAAGGAGCGCGAGGCACGAGAAAAGGAGCGTCAAGCGCGCGTCGACCTGCTGCATCGTCAGGCCGGCAGGCGCATACGGAACCAGGGCATCATGTTCGGCTTCAACGCGTGGGCCGAGTACTGCTACGCGCGTGCGTATGCGCTCGGCAAGCTGCGCGAGTGTGCCAACCGGCTACGCAAGGGCACGGCGGAAGCCTTCTACGGCTGGTTGTGCGTGACGCCCCCGATGACCCCTGATGGCCCCTGAAGACATTTCTGTGATGACCCTTGATTGCCTTCTACGATTGCCATATTTCTAGGGTCTGCTCGGCCAACCGATAGGCCAACTGTCGCACAACGTCAACCCCCGGACGACTCAGCCCGCATCCCATGCCTGAGACTCCGTCCCATGACGTGCAAGAGAGAGGCGCCGGCCCTGGCCACCTAAAGGCTTGCGATTGGATCAAGACCGCCGGGGCCGGACTTGCCACATGCCGCGCCGCGCCACCTGGACGCTGCTCGCCGCTGCTTGCCGCTGCCGCTGCTGTCGTCGCCGCCCGCCGCCGCCGCCACCTTCTTGGCTCGACCTGCCTGCTACTGCCTGCCATGATCTCGGGTAGATCTCGGGCTGTGCTCCCCGCTGTCCTCCCCGCTGCAGCAGCCTCTCACGAACGGAAGTCCCCCTTGTGTTGCTTGCACGTGGCAGGCGCGTGCTCGAGAACGAGGCGATCAAGAAGCTGATGGGCGACAAGGTGCTCGAGAAGCGCTCGGTGCAGGCGCAGCTCGAGCACTGGAAAAGGGAGGCGGCGCAGACCGAGCACGAGCGTAAGCTGCTGCACGACCGAGTGAAGGAGCTCAGCAGCAGCCTAGACGAGGCCGAGTCTCAGCTGCGAGAGCAGGCACACGTGCTGAGCGAGCTCGACACGCATAAGGCGCGGCAGGAGAAATACTTTCGGAACAAGCTCGAGCTTCTGCAGGTGGCGCACGAGGACGATACCAAAGGCCTCAGCGAGCGCGTGCGGGAGCTCACCGCGACGCTCACGGCCAAGGAGCACGAATACGCGACGCTCCTCGGCAAGAGTACCTCGCCAGAGCAGCTGATCGCCGAGAACAAGCGCTGTCTGGAGCAGGCCGCCCTCGCCGATGAGCGACGCCTCGAGGCGGAGGCGGAGGCGGCGAAGCAGGTCGCTGATTGCGTCTGATTGCGTCTGATTGCGTCTGATTGCGTCTGATTGCGTCTGTATTGCGTCTGATTGCGTCTGTATTGCGTCTGATTGCGTCGAGGCGGAAGCGGAGGCGGAGAATCAGATAGCCTTTCACACGGAGCTGATTGCGGCCCACGTGCGTCTGATGGCGTCTGATGGCGTCTGATGGCGTCTGATGGCGTCTGATGGCGTCTGATCACCCCTTGTTTGGCAGGTGGCCTCGCACAAGACGCTGCTCGAGAAGCTGCTTGAACAGCAGCGCGCCAAGTTTGATCAGTGGCAGGCTGGCTGCACGTGCCAGTATGCAGCGCGGCGCGAGGCGGCGCTGCAGGTACCAGTGCCTCGGAGTGCCTCTGAACACCTCTGAGTATTTCCGAGTGCCGCTGTTTTGCCACACTGACGATGGCTGATATTGCCGTCTTGGCCGCGCCTCAGGCGGAGTTTGAAAAGCAGCGGCTCGAGCGGCTCGAGCTCATGCACAAGCAGAGTGCACGCCGTCTGATGCATGTGGGGCTGTCGAGTGCCTTCTCAGGATGGTGTGAGTTTTGGGTGGCTAAGACGTACGCCATCGAGCAGCTGATGGCCACTGAGTGCCACTGAGTGCAGAGCCGCCGAGTGCCACCAAGTTCCTCTGAAGGCCTGTGAGTGCCTCTGAACGCCTCTGAGAGCCTCTGAGTGCTCTCCTCATCAGGTACGCGATGGGACGGCTACGCGAGGTGGCGAATCGTCTCAAGTCCCCCGAGCTCCAGCATGCATTCGCGCACTGGCTCAAGCGGTTGCATGCAACGGTCGCGGCACATCTGCGCGCGGAGGCCCAGATGAAGGCCGAGCTACTCACCGAGGAGGGCCGAAAGATCCAGCGACTCGAGGAGGCGCTCACGAAGGCGCTCGGTGCTCTCGCGGTGGTGACCGACGAGAGGAAGGCTCTCGCCCAGCAGTGTGCGCAGCTCGATGGCGGGCTTGCGATGGAGGCACTGGCCAAGGAGGAGGCCGAGGCGAAGGCCAAAAGGGAGCGCATTGAGCTCATGCACAAGCAGGTGCGCCTGATAGGCTCTGAGTGCGTCTGATGGGCTACGAGTGCGTCTGATTATCATTGATGGAGCGCCTCTTACCCCTGCACCCGCGCAGATGGTGCGGCGCATGATGAACGCAGGCATCACGCGCGGCTGGTCCGTCTGGGTGGACACATGGCGTGCTAAGTCCTCCGCGCTCGCGAAGCTGCGCGCGTGCGGCAACCGGCTTCGTGCACCGGAGGTGACCCAATTCTTCGACTTCTGGCGCCTAGACGTCCTTCACCTCAAGGCGGCGCGCGAGGCGAAGGCAGCACACGAGCGCGAGGTGCAAGCAGCCCAGGCTCGCATGGACCTACTCTCGCAACTCGATCGGATGAAGGCGGATTACGAGAGGCGGCTCGCCGCCTCGGAGGCCGAGAGGATGGCCCTCCATGCGAAGCTGCTCGTACTGGACGGCGGCCAATCGCAGATGGAGGCCATGCTCGAGGCTCAGGTGAGATTATGGGCGCTGATGATACCTCTGATGATCACCTCTGATGATCACCTCTGAGGGCCTCTGATGGCCTCTGATCCTTTCTGACGAGACCGCTGATGACCTCTGATGACCTCTGATGACCGCAGGCGAAGATGGAGAGGGAGCGCCGTATCGAGCTGATGCGCCGGCAGAGCGGCAGGCGCTTCATGAACGTGGGGCTCACCCGAGGCTTCATCGCCATCCAGCAGTGCGCCCAGGCGCGACGGCATGCCATGCATCAGCTCAGGCAGACTGCTCGGCAACTCAAGGCGTCCGCCCTCTCGAGCGCGTGGAGCTTCTGGGCTGAGGGAGCCGCCACGGCGCGCGCGACCAGGGAGCAGAAGGCCTTGCGAGCTCAGATGGCGAAGGAGTCGGGGCTCAAGGGGGATGCTCTGACGAAATCCGAGCGGCTTCAGAAGCAGGTTCGGTGGCGCGGATGATTGCCACTGATGGCCTCGGATGGTCCCTGATGACGAATTTGATTGCCACTGATTGCCTCATGACGAATTTGATTGCTACTGATTGCCTCATGACGAATTTGATTGCGACTCTTGACGCGTGATTGACTCGGACTGCAGGTGCACCATCTCGAGCGTCTGCTGAAGCAGGCCGAACTAGACAAGCAGGCGGCGCTCAAGCGACAGGCTGTGGAGTTCACAGGCTCGACGGAGGAGGTGCTTGCGATGCGCGCGGCCGCGGAGAAGGAAGAGCGGATCGAGCTGCTCCGTCGGCAGTCCGTGCGCAGGCTGCTCAACGCGGCGCTCGCCAACGGCTGGTCAGCGTGGGTCGAGCTTTGGGCGGCTCGCACGGACGCGAAGCGCAAGCTACGGCTCGCAGCACGCTCGTTCCGTTCACCAGGCATCAGCGACGCCTTCGACGTGTGGTTTGCGGTCGTAGCCGCGCTGCAGCAGCGTCAGCGGCTACGGGAGGAGCGACGGAGATCCCTCGGGCTTGAAGGCAAGGCCCTCACCCTCTCTGAGCAGATGCAGCGCAAGTGCGCCGAGTACGAGCGGCGGCTGCAGGCGGCCGAGCTCGATAAGGAGACGGCGCTGAAGCGACAGCTGGTCGAACTGACTGGCACAGCGGACGAGGTGATGGCAATGCGGGCGGGGCAAGAGAGGGCGGCGAGGATCGAGCTGCTCCACCGACAGGTGAGTGGGACGTGCTGATGGCCTTTGATGAGCACCTTCGAGTGCGTCTTGTTGCGTTTGGATTGGCCCTGATTGGTTCTGAGGGCGCGCATCGAGCTGCTCTGCTGGTCGACTCTGCTGGCAGGTGGCCCGACGCATCTTAAGCCGCGGCCTCAGCGCTGGATGGTCCGCGTGGCATGACTTCTGGTCGGCACGCGCGTTCGCGTACGAGCGGCTGCGTGAGTGCGGCAATCGTCTCAAGGCGCCTGAGGTAGCGGGCATGTTCTCGTTCTGGAGTGCGGATGTGATTGAGAGCCGAGCTCGGATGGAGCTCAAGGCGCTCAAGAGGCGGGAAGACGCGCTCGCGTCGGGCCAATCGGCTCTCAAGGCGAGGACCACTGATTGCCACTGATGACGACTCTGATTGCGCCACCGATGACGACAGATCCCACGGAGGTCGGACTGCTGAAGAGGAATATTCCATGAGGGGTCCAACTGCTGAACGACGAGCATACCACTCATGGATCTCCCCTATCTCCCCGGATGGCTTCCCTCATCAGGTGGAGATAGAGAAGCTCAAGCTCGATCACGAGCGCGAGATCGCCGAGCTCCGGCTCGAGCACAAGAAGCATCTCGAGCGCCAGCTGACGGTGCTCACCGGCTCAGCGGAGCAGGTGAAGGCCATGCAGACGGAGCAGCAAAAGGAAGAGCGTATCGAGCGCATCCGCCAAAGGGTGCGTGCGTGCGTGCGTGCGTGCATGCGTGCGTGCGTGCGTGCGTGCTGCAGGCTGAGGACGAGTGATGAAGATTGAGGACGATTGATACCCCCCCGCCTGATGATTTCTGATGGCCTCTGATGGAGCGCCGCATCGAGCTGTGCTGCTTCGTCGTCAGTCCGTGCGCAAGCTGCTTAACGCGGCGCTCGCCGACGGCTGGTCAGCGTGGGTCGACCTCTGGGTGGCTCGCAGCTACGCGCTCGCTCATCTGCGAGCGGTGGGAAACAAGCTCCGCTCGCCCGAAAAGGCAAGTGCCTGGTCTTTTTGGTCGAGCAGCATGCTCGAGGCGAAGCGCCTTGCTGAGCTCGCGAGGCTGGAGCGCGAGGGTGCATCTCTTGAGGCGCAGCTCCGGCGAGCTCGGCACGAGGCTCATCAGGCGGGCCTCGTCAATCTCGCGCACGAGGACGAGATCCGGGCGCTGCGCGACAAGCTCGCCGAGCTGGGCGGCGCGATGGGCGACGGCGCGAATGTCAAGTCGACCCTCGAGGAGCTCAGGTGATAGCCTCTGATTGCCACTGATTGCCACTGATTGATCACTGATTGATCACTGATTGGCCACTGATTGATCACTGATTGGCCACTGATTGATTGACCACTGATTGGCCACTGATTGATTGACCACTGATTGGCCACTGATTGGCCACTGATTGATCACTGATTGGCCACTGATTGG
>ENA-UOXO01001419-UOXO01001419.1-mixed-culture-metagenome-genome-assembly--contig:-NODE-1419-length-16473-cov-41.103484_pt1 | contig 16473 bp, 10 predicted proteins | sample MGYA00238162_ERZ761640 | MGnify/ENA primary metagenome ERZ761640 (study PRJEB28914, sample SAMN08778297) | mixed culture metagenome | isolation source: Freshwater growth medium | place: USA...
CGGTGGTGATGGTGGTGGTGACGGCGGGGGAGACGGCGGTGGCGAGGGTGGTGGCTGTGTTGGCGGCGGTGGCGATGGCGGCGGCGGTTGCGGCGGTGGCGGCGAAGGCGGAGGAGGCGTCGGCGGCGGTGGCGAAGGCGGCGGTTGCATGGGCGGCGGTGGCGATGGTGGAGGCGGTGTTGGCGGCGGTGGCGTCGGCGGCGATGGCGGCGGTGGTGGCGGCGATGGCGGCGGCGGCGATGGCGGTGATGGCGACGGAGGCGGTGCGGTCTCCTGAAGCCTTCGGAAGTAAGCTTGCTCGTACTGCGCGGAGATCATCACGCTACGCGGTCTCGAGAGATTGGAGGAAGGACCGTCGAAGCGTGCAGTCTGTGATGTGACGCGCGCTTCAACCTTAGCAGGAATGTGTGTCCCGGCAAGTTGCTGCAGCGGCGGCGGCGGCGGCGATGGAGACAGTGTTGTCGACGATGGAACCGACGGCTGTGACTCCTGGCTATCAGCACGCGGAATGCACACGCACGTGAGCAGCAACCACCAAGTGCTTCGATCGGCTCGGCCATGTCTGAACGGCAGGTTGGCCGACATGCCGACTGGACGATTACCGTACGTCGTGTCCTGAACCGTACGAAGGGCCGACTGCTCGAATTCCTCAAAGTGATGAAGTACCGGTAGCTCCCCCCCCCACGCGCCGCAGACATAGAAAAGTACAAAAGGCTGTCTTTTGTCTCACCGGACCGTACCTAACGAGGCGGGCGACCATTGGGCGGCGTTGAACTCCCCCTTGGCAGGGGGAGGTGACCCCCCCCTACGCACCATCCCCACAAGAATAAGTGATAACGGCCTATACGGTCCGGGGTTCATCAAATGATGCCGCACCCGCCCCCCCCCTCCCGATACGTCAAACCCCCCTTTTCCGTACGGGAAGCCGACCCTCCCGACCCCTTGACACCCCCTTTTCCGATAGGGGAAGTCGGGAGGTATCAGAACCCCTATCTCCAACATGATCTCCAATCTCGGGGCTCGAGGATTTATCCAATGAGTTTCACGGCCGGCCCCCCGGGTGGGGGGGGCGTCGCACGCGCCGCAGACATACCCGTGCGCTGTCCCGCTGACACAACATCGTGCATGATTTTGGGGCTTTACGCTAAACTGTTTTCACGGCAGCCGTCGCCGCGCCGCTGCTGCCCTGACGCACGCAAAAGAGGAGCGATTTACGGCACCTGCCTTGCCAGCACGAACGGAGGTGCGCAGCTGCGCTTCGCTTAGGCGCAGTGCCTGCGCGGTCACCTCATTGTCCGCGTTGCGTGCAAACCGCTTGAGCGCGTAGAATCTGTATCTTTCGGCCGTCTGCGGGCACATCAAATCGTCGCGCACCTTCTGAAGGTAACTGGCCGTTACCTGTGAGCAGTTATGAGATCAGTGGTCATCGTAGGCAATCAGATAAGCGGCAATCAGTGGCAATCAGCTAGCCGTTACCTGTGAGCCGTTCTGCGAAATGTTCAGCCGCAGGCACAGCTGATGGGTAGTGGGCTGGATGGGAGTCGAGGGAGGCTCACGGTTGAGCGTCCACGCCTGCAGCCACCATTCTTCGGGACTGTTGCTCGATTGCATGATTTGCTCTCTCGAGAGCGTCGACTCCAAAAACTCGAGGAACCGTAACACGGTGGCATGGGGGTAGAAGGCCCCCTCGTGATAGCTCCACGCGTGCCGCACTTGGGACGAGATCGACTGCCGGCTGCGTTCAAGCGCAATGATCTCACGGGCCTTCATCGGATAGCGCGAGCCCGTCAGATTGTGGTAGAGACGCGCGGTGATGACGTCGCCGGCACTTCCTCTGCGATACCCCGCTATCAGCAGCGGCATGTCCACGTCGGTCCTCCTCCAGCCCTCGATCCCAACAGAGCAGTGCAATCGTTCCACCCTGGCTTCCATGCCATGCCGAACCCAGAGCATGTTGCTGGCCTGGAGCACGAGATAGCAGCAGCAGCTCTTCCATCGAGCAGCCGCAAATCTCGCGTTGAGCAAATGAGCGTACAGCACTGAGCCGTGGCCACCTTGTGTCGGCAGCCGCGTAGGATTCACTTCCACCATGCGACCTCTCGCCACGTCGGACGTCGTCCATCTGCGCATATCGGCAGCTGTGCACGGCAATCGGCTGCTCACGTGCAACATGATGGCTGTCCGAGGCTCGGTGAACGCCAGCACGTTCAGCAGCAGGGCATCAATCCATTTGCACGCCGGAGTCTCCTCCCCAACAGCCATGGACACTAATACAGATGTTGTCCGATTGCAGTTTCGTGCACGCTTCGCTGATGCCACAGCTTCCTTCTCGTGGGCGCGCACGGCGTTGGTTTGTCGTCGTCGCACCCATCGGTTGCTGGCCACGACGCGCCGATCGCGTCCCGACATTTATGGAGAATTGTCAATTTCACGAAACGGAATGCTGTGAATATGGCTGACCTCCAGCGTCGTCAACGCCTCGTCCATCGTGCATACATGTACCTCTTCGTCGCGCGCGCGGCAATGGCGCGCGGCCTCCGCGGTGCGTACGCTTTCTGTCCCAGGCTCCCAGCCGCCAGCCCTTGCCGATGTCCACATTGTGTCCGCCATGTCCCAAGCAGGCGCGCTCCGTGAACCACCGTCTCAAGCCGTGGACGGGGGCCGACGTTGGTTTTTTGAGGGGGGCGGGGGAGCAGGGGGACAGAGGAGCGGGGGTTTCACGTTCTTTCACATGTTCTTTCAACAGGGGGCAGAGCCCGGTGCCCGGCGCCCGTGGACGGTGCAGCTCTATCGTTTTCATGGGCCGATAGGGCGGCAGTCGGCGAGTAGGAGTTGGAGGTTGTTTGGGAAAACGTGAACAGGTTGTGGAAAACCCTACCCCACCCTTTAGGCGGCCTTTGCGCTTTGGGACCCATCGACGCATGGAACTTTAATGGAACTCACGTAGTATCAGTTTGATCGTAAGGTAGCCTTTGCGGGGACCCTAGTGTCCTCGTACCAGACATCCGTATGCACTTTCTGCCTGGGCTTGGGTTGCAGGCCACGAGGCGCCCGCGTGGCGCGTCCTACCACGCGTCTACCGGCTCGAGCTGCGCCTCGTGCAGCCAGCGGTGTCGGTCGGCCACCTTTTGCTTCTTGGCTTTGCCGAGGAACGCAGCCATCGCGTTGCGCTGCTGCTCGACGGCGGCCTCGCCAGCCTCGTCGTCGTCGGCCCAGAGCACCACGTGCGCGCCGTGCGCGGCTGGCTCCTTGTCCAACACATCCTTGACCGGTCCCCAGCTGAAGCGCACTAGGTCGGGCCAGCCAAACACAGGCTGCAGGTTGTCCCTCATCCATCGTTTCGTCTGCTCGTCGGATGGGTAGCCACAGCCCCACTGGCGGTCATTGCACATGGATGGATCCTCGAACTGCCAGTTGTGCAGCATCAGATCGCGCGGCACCTTGGCGCAGATCGAGGCCGCGCTCACGATCGGGTACGTCGCGTCTGCCTTCTTCTCGACGACCACTTGCAGCTGTGGGAATAGTTCGGCGAGCTTGGCCTGGTAGCGCTCGGGATCGCCGACGGTGTCGACATACAGGTAGCGCAGGTTGACGCCAGTCGCGAGCACGCCCTGCACGAGCCCGATCGCCGCATCGTGTGACATCGCGTTCAGATTATACTTGGTGTGCTTTCGCAGCATGCCCGCCGAGATCTCCTTGGCCTCGAGGACGCGGATGCGCCAACCGAGGAAGCCCTTGGTCTGAAGCTCATCCCAGAGCTGCGCGCGCTTCGCCTCCGTGAGCTGCTTCGAGTCGTTGAAGCCCATCGCTCGCAGGCGGTGCTCGTCCTCGACTGCGCAGAATGCGGCGCCGTACACCATCGGGCCGAGAGTCGGCCCGCGGCCAGCCTCGTCGATGCCCATCATGAATTCGCGCGGGTCGTCCAAGAGGGCGGCCGGGCAGCCGCGGAGCTTGAGCGAGGACGTGCCCGCATTGGGCGGCGCGGCGGCGCTCTCGGCCATTGCGGGTGAGGCTCGGCGGGAAAAAAAGCCGAACGGGTCCAGTAAACGACAACTTGAAAAACATTCTTCCGGGGTCTCAACTCTCCGATGGGTTAACTTTCGGTGGCAAAGTAATATAAGCTCCCTTGTGCACCGAGGAAACACGCACCGACGATGGAGCGGGTCTGCCAAGCGTTCATGGTGCAGGCTCAGCCTGGCACCACGGCGGCACAGATGAAGGAGGTCACCACCTGGCTCGAGCAGTTCCAGGCAACCACCGAGGCCTGGCAGGTCGCCGACCAGCTGCTGGCGCAGCCTGCAGACGGCAGCACAGCGGTGACCACGGCTGCACACATCTTCGCCGCGCAGACGATGCGCGCCAAGATTCAGTACGACTGGGCCGAGCTGCCGGCCGCTTCGCACGCCCAGCTGCGCGCGTCGCTCATGGGGCACATCCTGCGCTTTGGGCGCGGCCCGCAGCCGGTGCTCACGCAGCTGTCGATCGCTGTGGGCGTGCTCGCGCTGCACATGGAGGAGTGGCACGCGACGGTGGTGAACGACCTGATCAGCTCGCTCACCACGCCCGCTGAAGAGGCCACCGCCAAGCTACCGTGCTTGCTCGAGCTGCTCACGGTGCTGCCGGAAGAGGCGGAGAATTACAAGGTGGCCGTACTGCCGCGACGGCGCCAAAACTTCCGGGCGATGCTCTCGGCGCACTCGCCGAACGTGTTCACGCTGCTCGGGCAGGTGTGCGCGCAGTGCGAGCCGCAGGCCGGCACGGAGATCGGCCTCGTCATTCTCGATAAGATGCTCCGTTGTGTTTCGTCATGGCTCCGGAGGCACCCCCCGCCGGACGCGCATCTCACGAGCCTGCCGCTGCTGCCGTTCACCTTCCGGGCGCTGGGCTCGGAGCGGCTCTTCGACGCCGCGACCGATCTCATCGTCGACATCATCCACCACACCGCCCAATCCGAGGACACTAACGGCCCACCGTTACAGGTAGCCACTCTCACCCAGATCCTACAGCTCGTGCCGCGGTACGATGAGGCCGTCGCCGCCGAGAACATCGACGCCGCGAAGGCGTACTGTCGGCTGTTCGCCGAGGCGGGTGAGCAGCACCTGCGGCTGCTCCTCCAACGTCCCGAGGAGTGGGCCCTCAGCATGGTGCGCGCGATCTTGCGGGGGGCCCAACATCCGGAGGCCGACGTGGCTGAGGTCACCTTCAACTTTTGGTACGTACGATGAGCTCGCGGGCGGAGGGGCGCCACTGATTGCGATTGACAAACGACGCGCTCGCGGGCGGAGGGGCGCCACTGATTGCGATTGGGCACCTCCCTGAGTGCATGCCGATGGCCTCCCTCATCAGGTACGTCCTCTCGGAAGAGCTCGCGGGCGGTGGGAAGATGCTCCCCGACGCGCACAAGCCCGCGGCCAAGCAGCTCTTCGCGCCCGTGTTCCTCGAGGTCGTCGACGCGTTGCGCGAGCTCGTCGAGCTGCCACTCGACTCGGAGACGTGGTCGCCCGACCAGCAGGAGGACTTCAAGCGCTTTCGGTACGCCGTGGGCGACGCCATCTTCGACTCATGCAAGGTCGCTGGCTCGGTCCATGTCATCGACAGGCTGTACGCGAGGCTGCAGGCGACGCTGCCCGCCTTCCAGGCGGACCCGAATGCGCACTGGCGCGTCGTCGAGGGGTGCATCTACTGCCTGCGCCAATCCATCTCGAGTAACGACCCGACCTTCTTCTCGGCGGGCGGCGTCGCCGATGTGCTGCGCCTGCTGCCGTCGCTGCCGCCTGTGGGCACGCTGCAGTCCACCGCGATTCGAACGGTCGGCACGTACGCTCAGTGGCTCCACCGGAACCCGTCGCTGCTGCCGCCGCTGCTCACGTTCGTCTCGAACGGGCTGACGAGCCAGGCGACGGCCGCCGCCGCGGCGCAGGCGTTGAAGCACATGTGCGAGAGCTGCGCCGAAAATCTGGCGGAGCAGGCGACGATGAGCCAGCTCATCAGCGTGTACCAGGGCACGCTCGCCCTCGAGCTGCCGACTGCGGACCGTGTCGATATCCTCACCGCACTCTCGTCGTGCGTGTCCCAGATGCCGGTCGCGCACATGCTCGAGGCGATGCAGCTGATCGCGCAGCCCCTCGTCTCCCAGCTCCGGATCTTGCTCCAGTCCGACTCCGCCTCGGCGCAAGATGTGGCCGTCCTGCTCGAGCAGCTCTGCGCCTTGCTCCGCGGAGTCCACCCGCAGAGCGGGCAGGGCCACCCGCTGGCCGAGGCGGAGCTCGATGCGGTGGGGGGCCATCCGTCGGTGCAGCTGCTCCAGGGCGTGTGGGACGTGCTGGATGCGATCTTCGTGCGCCACGCGACGTCCTCCAATGCCATGGAGAAGCTCTGCCGCTGCTACAAGCACACGGCGCGCACGGCAGGCGACTCGTTCCGACTCCTCGTGCCGCCTCTCATCCGCCAGATGACGACCTGGTTCGAGAGGCAGCCACACTCGTGCTTCCTGTACATGGTCAACGTGTGCCTCTCCGCCTTTGGGCACGGCCACCGCTCGAATGAGCTGCTCGCGCTCTTCGCAGAGGCGTTTCGGCGCATGACGATCGCGTGCTTTCAGCTGCTGTGGGGTCCCTCGGGGAACTGGGCGGGCCTCGTCGACAACCCCGACATCGTCGACGACCTCTTCGAGCTCTGCGGCAAGGTGCTGCGCTACCAGCCGGCAATGCTTCTCGAGACCGACCAGCTGAGCAACACCTACGCGTGCGCGTGCGCCGCGCTGCACCTTCACCACCGCGAGGCGGGCCGCTCGGCCCTGCGCTTCTTCGAGAACCTCGTCGACTTGCTCGTACGCCCGGACCGTGGCACGGAGCCCTTGTCGGACAATGCGCTGGCAGCGCTGCGCCAGCTCCTGGGATCCAACGGCGGGCAGCTCGTCAAGGCGCTCGTGGAGGCGATTGCGGGCAGGCTCCCGCCGCAGCGCATCCGCCTCGTGGCGCCGCTGATGAGGCAGCTCATCCTCGTCGACCCGACGATGGTGCGCCCTTGGGCTCGAGCCCGAGCCCTTGCATGCATACGCTCACCACGGCGCCTCTCGAGCCCGAGCCCTTGCATGCATACGCTCACCACGGCGCCTCCCGAGCCCACGCCCTTGCATGCATACGCTCACCACGGCGCCTCCCTCTTCCCCACAGGTGCGCCCGTGGGCTCAGGCGGCGATGAGCGCTCTGCCCGTGGAGACGCATGCCGACGCCGCCGTCTTCGTCGAGGCCGCCTTCTCGGCCGAGGCGCTGCGCGAGGTCGCTGATACTGCATCGACGGACGGTCAGAGGCGTCCGGCCGACGAGCGGGCGCGCGACGAGGCCATGCGCACCTTTGTCGCCGCCGCGGACGCGTTTGGCGAGGCATGCCGGCGCAAGCGATCCGCCGTGTGAGTGGCCTCGGAAGGGGGCCTCTGATGGCATTGGATTGCCCGCGGCAAGCGACCCGACCCGCAGTGTGAAGCTGCGGGCGCAGACGGCGGCGGCGGCGCGGCGCCCGGCGCGAGACGAGAGAGATCATGGCGGCGGCGGCGGAGCGGACGACACACGCGGATTGAGACTCCGTACAGAAGGACTAGCGTCTTCGTACCGTTTCGTCTTGGAAATTATGACATAAAAGCCCGATCTTCGCGATTGCATTGTGATCGTCGGTACGTCGATACGGGAAATACGGAACATACACGGCATGACTGAGCAAAACTGATTTGTGATTGCGCGGAGAGCGCTGCGCACGTTTCGAATACGGCTGTGACTCACGGCTCACTCGACGAGGACATCGCCGATGCTCTTGCCGTCGCTATCGTCTAGCTGGTGGAAGGACCGCGCCGAGCGCATCGTCAACCAGGACGAGGGGGTCTTCCCCACTCCGCCGCCACGCATCTCGATCCCGAGCGTGCTCGTGCGTCGCCCACCATCGGGCTCGCGCCCAGTACGACGCCTTGAGCGTCGGCAGCAGAGGCGCCGGAGGAGCGCGTAGAAGAGGAAGCCGCCGGCACACGCGACCACAGCCCCCACGACCAGTGGGATGAAGCTGCTCGGATCCGTGGGGTCGAAGTTGTCGAAATTGGCGAGGGCCGAGAGGTCGAACCCCAAAAAGGAAGCGGACGTTGGCGTGCGCCCCCACGGCGGCTGCGGCGGCGGGATGGCGGGTCGCGGCGGGCTGGGTGGCGGCGAGATGGGTGGCGGGGGCGACGGTGGTGGTGGCGAGGGTGGCGAGGGTGGCGGCGGCGATGGCGGCGGCGATGGCGGAGGAGGCGAGGGTGGTGGTGGCGACGGTGGTGGTGAGGGGGGTGGTGGCGAGGGTGGTGGCGACGGCGGCGGCGAGGATGGTGGCGAGGGTGGTGGTGGCGACGGTGGTGATGAGGGGGGTGGTGGCGAGGGTGGTGGCGAAGGGGGAGGAGGCAAAGGGGGCGGTGACGGCGGTGGAGACGGTGGCGGCGGCGAGGGTGGAGGTGAGGGTGGCGGGCTGGGCGGAGGAGGCGAGGGTGGTGGCGACGGTGGCGGTGAGGGGGGTGGTGGCGAGGGTGGTGGCGACGGCGGTGGCGAGGGAGGCGGTGGCACAGGTGGTGGTGGCGATGGAGGCGGCGGTGATGGCGGCGGAGGCGAAGGTGGTGGGCTTGGTGGAGGTGGTAAGGGCGGAGGCGAAGGAGGTGGCGGCGACGGCGGCGGCGAAGGTGGCGGTGGACACGGCGGTGGCGAGGGCGGTGGTGGCGACGGTGGCGGCGAGGGAGGAGGCGGCAAGGGTGGCGGCGAGGGAGGCGGTGGCGATGGTGGAGGCGACGGTGGCGGTGGAGCGGGTGGCGGTGAGGGCGGCGGAGGCGAGGGCGGTGGTGAAGGCGGGGGAGGTGAGGGTGGCGGCGAGGGTGGAGGCGGTGAGGGCGGCGGTGGCGACGGTGGCGGAAGCGACTGCGTCTGAGCGGTCACTTGGGTGATGGTTAGAATCAAGAAAGAGAGCTTCAGGATGAAGGAGGTTTGCATTCCGGAAACAGCTGTGCTGCTCGAGATGTGACGCGTCGCAAGGCCGAGGAGCGGCGCACAGTGTAGCATGTGCCCGCGGAAGGCCGCCATTGAGGCTGCCAGACGCACGGGCGAGGCAAACTTGTACTGCATTCATGTGAAAAACAGCAGCTTCTGATGCATCGCAAATGAGCCCGGCCCAAATCGGACGAATTTCGTCAAGCGGACACGCGTTTTGCGACGTCGTCGCCGCTATGGACCTCATCATGACTCTGCCGGACGACGACGAGGGCTTCGCCGCGCGCGACGCGTACGTCTCGTCCGACGACGACGACTTCGCCTTTGGCGCGGGCGTCGCCGCCGACATCGCCGACCCGAGCGTCTCTGGAAAGTGGGGGACCTCGCGCGCACGCGGCACGGCGACTGCGCACTCGAAGGCGTCGCGGGCGGCGGCGCTCGACGCACGCCTGGCGGAGCGCGCGGCCGCGAACACTGGGCCAGACGCGCCGCCCTTGCAGGCGAGCGAGGATGCGGGCGACGAGGAGCTCAAGGAGCGCAAGGGCAGCAGCAAGGCGAAGGCGTCACGCAAGGCCAAGAAGGCGGCGGCCGAGGGCGTGGAGAAGGAGGGTGCGGCCGAGGCCGCGGGCGAGGAGGAGGAGGAGGAGATGCTCAACGTGGGCAGCGCGAGCACCTTCACCGAGCTCAAGCTCTCCAAGCCGCTCCTGAAGGCGATCTCCGAACTCGGCTTCGCGGCGCCGACGCCCATCCAGGCAGCCGTGCTGCCGCCCGCGCTGCGTGGGCTGGACGTGTGCGCCTCGGCGGTGACCGGCTCGGGCAAGACCGCCGCCTTCTTGCTGCCCGCGCTCGAGCGCCTCCTGCACCGACAGCGGCGCGTGGCGGCGATTCGCGTGCTCGTCCTCTGCCCGGTCCGTGAACTCGCAGTGCAGTGTGAAGAGATGGGGCGGCAGCTCGCCCGGTTCACCGACGTGCGATTCGCGATCGTGCTGGGCGGCCTCTCGCTCAAGGTGCAGGAGGCCGAGCTGCGCTCCCGCCCGGACATTGTCGTCGCCACGCCCGGGCGCCTCATCGACCTTCTGCGCAACACGCACTCGTTCGACCTCGAAGACCTCGAGGTACGTTCATGGCCTCGGAGGGCTCTTGATTGCGCTTGATTACGCTTGATTACGCTTGATTACGCTTGATGTGCGCTCGTGGCCTCGGAGGGCTTTGCTCTGAGGGCCTCGGATGACACTCGAGTGCCCCCTAATTGATCCCTAATTGCCTCGGATGACACTCGAGTGCCTCCGATGCCCCCCTCACCTCGCCTCGCGCTCGCGCGCACACCTTGCGTGCCCCCCCTCCCCTTCCCTTTATGGCAGGTGCTCGTGCTCGACGAGGCAGATCGGCTGCTCGAGCTCGGCTTCCAGGCCGAGATCGAGGAGATCGTGCGAGCTTGCCCGAGATCGCGCCAGACGATGCTCTTCAGTGCGACGATCTCGCATGACGTGGCGGCGCTCGCGGCGCTCTCCCTCGACAAGCCGTTACAGGTCAAGGTCGACCCGACCAACCAGACCGCCGCCGGGCTGCAGCAGGAGTTCGTCCGATTGCGTCCCAGTAAGGAGCACGAGCGCGAGGCGGTGCTGCTCGCGCTCGCCACGCGCACCTTCAAGTCGCGCTGCATCGTCTTCCTCGGCTCGAAGAAGCAAGCGCACCGCGTCAAGATCCTCTTTGGTCTGGTCGGTCTGCGCGCGGCCGAGCTCCACGGAGATCTGAGCCAGATGCAGCGCCTCGAGGCCCTCGACCAATTTAGGGAGGGGCGTGCGGACTTTCTGCTCGCGACGGACCTCGCCGGGCGCGGTCTCGACATCCGCAACGTGCAGACCGTGATCAACTACGAGCTGCCGACCGAGCTGCGCACGTACATCCACCGCGTTGGCCGGACCGCGCGCGCGGGCCGCGAGGGGCGCGCCGTCTCGATCGTGGCGGAGCGGGACCGCGCGTTCCTCAAGCAGGTGCTCAAGCATGCCCACGCCGCCGACCAGGTGGTGCAGACGCGCACGGTGCCGACCGAGAGCCTCTCGCATTGGGTGGCGCGCCTCGCGGCCCTCGAGCCGCAGGTCTCGGAGGTCATGGAGGAGGAGGGTACAGACAAGGTGCTGCGTGCGGCCGAGATGGAGGCGACGAAGGCATCCAACCTCCTGACGCACCGCGAGGAGATCATGAGTCGGCCGGCCCGCACATGGTTCCAGAGCTCGAATGAGCGTGCTGCCGCTAAGGAGCTCGCGCCGCGCACGGCGAGGGCGGCCGTCGGGGGCGAGGGGGGCGAGGCAGGCGAGGGCGGCGGCGCAAGCAACGCCGCGGGGAAGCGCAAGCGTGGAGCGGACAAGGAGCGCGACATGGAGCGCAAGCCGATCAAGCGAGACAAGTATGCGGGCATGCCGCGCAAGAAGCGCCGCCGGCTGCAGCGCGACGAGCTCCTCGCCGCCGAAACGGACCCGGTGAGCGGCGACAAGGCCATCAAGCTCCCGAACCAAAAGGCGGCCGCTCGGAGCTTCAAGGCGGCCGAGAGGCGCGCGGGCGTGCCCTTATTAGGCAAGCGCGCCCTCTTGGGCGCGAGCCCGGGCATGAGCGACAGGCCGGCGCCCAAGCGCCAGAAGACGGCGGCGCCGAGCCCTGCTGCGGAACGGTCGCCAGGCTCGAAGCCGCGCTCGGAGCGCAGGATCCCCAAAAAGATCCGCTCGCACTCGAAGGCCAAGTACTCGAAGCCGCGGAAGCGGAAGTGAAATAAGAGTCAGTGGGTGCCGGCCACGTGCATGTATGGAGTTTCTGCTGAGCGACCGACGGCCGGGAGGTGTAGATGCAGAGATCATACTGCCTCAAGCAGGCCCCGGACCATGGCTTGCGACGCCTTGTACGAGGAAAAGGAAAACGCAGCATATCTACCTAATACGCTCGCACTACGGCTGCGAGCAGTCTCTAGTACCAAAGTCGAAAACGCTTATTGTATCTGCTATCTCGCCGCCGGGGCGCGGCCTCACGGCGCCCCCGCGGCATCCTTCACCGCCGGGCACACACGGGTAAACTTCACCATTCAACGGCTTGGTGCTGGGTTGGCTTCGACGCGCGCGCGCATCGACGACCTCAACGAGGCGGCGCACGCCCGATTGACGCCAAACTTACGCTGCCGGTGGAAGGTGTTGATGGAGGAGTTGCTCCACGCGAATTCATTATCAAGCTTGTACTTGGTGCGCAGCCGCAGCCGCCGCACGGTGAAACGCTGCACCAGGGCGAGGTAGTAGCTGATGGCTAGATCATCGGCGAGGAAGCACTCGGACGGCACATGCATGTCGCCAAGCGCCTCGAGCATGCCAGCGCGCAGTCCAACACCTCGGAAGCCCATGACGCACGACGAGAGCAGTTGCCCCAGGCAATCGCGATCTATTCCAGACTGTGGTACACGGGCGCGAGTCGAAAGTGACACTCGAGGGAGCCATCAGCAAGCAGAGCACCGAAATTCGGATCGAGGGCTGCGCCTCTGTGAGTTCAGCATTTTGCTCCCGGCGCGCCATTTACCGAGTACACCGCGTTTTCGGGGCCTGTGGCAACTGCACATGCGAAATCCTCGATGAACGATGAGCCATAGAACACGTCATCGTCCCCGACGACGACAATTGCACGTCGAGCCAGTGAGGCCGGCTGCAGATGAGCGAGTAGGTAATTGACCCCAGCATACTTGGTGATGGGACCGAGGTCGTGAGGCACTGTGTGAACGACCAACCTCGGCTGCTGGTTGAGGAGCTCAGGCGCTATGGTGTAGGTCGAATGGATGAATCTCGACGTATTATAGGTGCTGGCGATGCTGAGCACAATGGCTGCTGGTTGTAGAGACTGCCGGCGCATGGTGGCGAGTACGCGCGGCAGTCGCGCAGCACGGTCGGGAGTGCTGCTCAAAAAAAAGTAAACGGGCGTGCTGCCCAGCTGCTTAGCAACGTCGCACGACGCGTGCTGAGGTGCCTTCGGTGGTGGTGGTGGTGGTGATGGTGAACGTGCTGGGGCGGTCACCATCAGGATGTAGGATCGCCCGCGCTTACGTCGGTCCGAACCCTGGGCACGACTTCTTTGGTCGGCCCGCGACTTCCAAGTTCGGGAGGCAATTGACCTCTCTTCGCGCGCTCCCGCGCGTGCCTTCGCAAATTGGTCCGTTGCGATTTCCGATCGTAAGCGCACAAGCCGTGAGAAGTCGTGAGGCACGGCGACTTCAAAAAAAGGCGTCGACGGCGAGGATGCTTGCTTGCGGCGACATAAAGAGCGCCGATTGGTGCACGGGCCGAATCGGTCACTGCCATGAGGAGTACGTTGCGGCACGCTGCCGAGCCACGTGCAATCACTGCAGTGCTGGAACCTCTCGAAATCGCACAAACCAAGCTGCAAATCATACTTCAACCCGGCGCTGCACCACGCCCACTCTCTTGCGCACTGGATGGGGAGTGCCCTTGCACACGTGCGTGGCCGGCGTCACGTACGGCTGCTTCGACGGTGGGCATCGAATGTGGGTCTCGAATGGCTGCCGTGGAAACTTTCGCTGCAGTTCGAGTTCTGAAGGATTCCTTCGCTGCGGCGATCCCATGCCGCGAATCCACGCGGGCAACCCCAGCACGCTCAGAAATAACTTGACTGCACTCTTTAACTGTACGTGCCCCATGCCCACGCAACTGTACGTCGCTGAGGACGGCGACGCGCGGCGCGCCACTGTGAGCCAGGTGGCTCAGCTGAACTTTGATCCGCCCGCGGCGTCCGCGCGCCGTTGCAACGCCACGATCGTGATGATTGACGACCGTCGTCACGTTCCACTCGCAAACAATAGCAAGGAAATTAAGTACTTTCACAAGGTGATGGCGCTCAATCTCCTGTACGCGCAGCGTCACGGTATGTCCTTCTTGATTGTGCGGCCCACGGCGGCCAAGGAGGACTCGTGGATGGACAGCCGCGCTTCGGGACTCTGCCCCGCCTGGTGCCGCGTGAAGATCCTCGCTTCGCTCGTTGCATCGCGCCTGGCCGCCAACGGGTGCCACTGGGTGCTGTACATCGACAGCGACGCGTACATCCGCGAGCAGCACGTGGATTTTTTGGAGCGCCTCGACACGCCAGCGAATCGCGACGTGCACTTCGCCTTTGCCCGCGAAGAGCTGCCCGCCGGCGGCTTTCGATCGCCCCGAAAGCGCTCCCACGGGGTACGCGTGCCGTCGCTCAACGCCGGCGTGCTCTTCGTGAGGGCGAGCGCGTGGTCTGCGCGCCTGCTCGCGGTCTGGATGCGCGCGGCGCAGCTGCCCGTGTGCGCGCCCTTTCGTCAGGAGTGGCCGTGCGAGCAGCAATGCCTCCACGAGCTCCTGCGCAATCGCACGTTACTTCCAGAGGGCTGGCGCACGCGCATCGCAAGCGCACCCATGCAGCTGTTCAACTCGCCCCATGGCCAGTTCATCCGGCACGTGTGGGGCGGCGCCACAGGCACGTGGGGGAGCAGCTTCGATCTGCGCCGCAAAGCCTTTGACGACGAGCTTCGAGTCCAGGGCGTGTGGCGCTGGAAGCAGATACAAGCGCTCGTCGAGAGCGCACAGAGTCAGTGGATCGACAGCTCGTGTTGAGAGAAAGGGACCGCACTCCGTGCGAAAGGGTTGGGCATCGGCGGTTGTGTGGGTTGATGTCGAAGGAAGTGGGAAGCTCGCTCCAGTCGTCCAGAGGAAGGGGAAGGAAAATATGTGAGAATAACAAGGAAGTTAAGAAGGTATGCAGCATCGAACAAGAAGGTATATGCAGCGTCGATAAAAACGTGCAGCATATCGCCTTCCCGCGTGGTCCCCCACCGCAGTACTACCGATACTCGAGGCAGCTTAACTTCGCTGTTCGGATGGGAAGCGGTGACCCTGCCTGATGTGGCCGCACGTGATAATCCCAGGCGCCGTCTGTCTTCATATATGACAGTATTCCTCGAGCACACATCTATTCTCTCAATCTCAGTTACCACAAGGTGTGCTCACATCAAGCCGAGCAATGTCCAGCGCGGTGTTTGTGCCATCTTTTACGCGGTCGATCCATGGCGGAAGGGGGGAGGAAGGGGGGAAACCACGGCCTGCGGAGAAGTCGGCGCTGCTCCCTCAATCGCCGCCGCGTCCCGCCACCGCCCTCGCCACCGCCACCGCCCTTGCCACTGCCGCCGCCCTCGCCACCGCCGCCGTCCTCGCATGCCCGGCGCCTGGTCGGCCCTCCGCCCGGAGCTGGAGGGCACGCTCACGCCTCGCGGCATCGTCACCAGCGTCGGCAGTAACGCACCTGCCGAACGCCGAACGTCGCCGGGCAGCCGAGCCCGAGCCACCATGGGCACCAACCCACGGCGGCAGCCTTCGGCAGAGCGGCAGCACGCGTGGCGTCAGGCGGAGCGCAGCCTTCACAACGAGGTGCATGGTCCGCCGGCCGTCATGCCGGTGTTGCACAACGAGCTGCAGCAGCGCTCGCTGCAGGAGCAACGCGATGCCATCTTCCGCGCTGACTACCGGCAGAAGCGCGCGCTGGCACATGAACGAGCGCATGCGGCGGCGCCAGGCACGTGGTGCTCGGCGCCGAGCGCGCAGCCGCTGCGTCTCGGAGGCCAGCGTCGCGAGCCGCTCCCCTACGAAGAGCGGCCGCCGATGCCCGACGCTTTCGAGGAGCCGCCGCCGCCGATGCCGTCGGCGCTGCCGATCGCACGGAGCGCGGTCCGGGCGAGTGGCGGTGGCGGCACGAGCGCTCGTGCAGAGGCGGCACGTGGGCCCAAGGTGGCACTGAGCGGCGGCCACTCTCATCCGGCATCGCTCGTTTCGCTTTGGCGCTCCGCCTCATTCACTGATGTCGATGTGCTCGTCGAGGGGCAATCCTTTCCCGCGCATCGTCTGGTGCTTGCCGCGAGCTCGCCGCATCTCGCGCAGCTGCTGAGCGCCGTGCCAGTCTACCCGGCGGCCGTCTCGCAGCGTCTGAGGGCGTCGGGGGCGCCGCCGCCGCCACCGCATCGCGCGGCGGTCATCAACCTCGATCGGCTCGTGAGCGCGGACGCCTTCGAATGCATCCTCGAGTGGCTCTACACGGGCGAGGTGCTCGCGCCGGCGCTTCTGCTGCCCGCCCTGCTGGAGGCGGCGGTGGCGATCGAGCTCACGAAGCTGCAGGAGACGGTGATGCACCCGCCCTCGAGAGCACCCTCTCCATGCATGCATGTGCTCACTACGGCGCCCTCGCCTCCCCACAGGTGGTGCAGGCCCTCGAGAGCACCCTCGGCGCGTCGACGTGCCTCGCAGTGTGGGACGTTGCCGATCGTCATGGGATTGCACTCCTCGCGGACGCTGCGCGCTCGGTCGCCATCCGCGAGTTGGATGTGCTCGTCGCCTCGGAAGGTGAGTGCCTCGGAGTGTATCTCGGAGTGTATCTCGGAGTGTATCTCGGAGTGTATCTCGGAGTGTATCTCGGAGTG
>ENA-UOXO01001461-UOXO01001461.1-mixed-culture-metagenome-genome-assembly--contig:-NODE-1461-length-16139-cov-61.304029_pt1 | contig 16139 bp, 17 predicted proteins | sample MGYA00238162_ERZ761640 | MGnify/ENA primary metagenome ERZ761640 (study PRJEB28914, sample SAMN08778297) | mixed culture metagenome | isolation source: Freshwater growth medium | place: USA...
ATCCTCTCGCCTTTCCCCTGCCCATCTTATAACCGCGTTAAGGTCTTAACTTAGAGTATATAGACTAATAGTTCGGTACGGTAACGTTCTTCGCACTTCGGGGCTTCGGTCGGACCAACGGACGGTCGCCTGTAATCCGTTTATAACGTAAGTACGTAACGACCGCGCGGTACCAACACGGCGTCACGCTGTGGTCGTCATGCACATCGCCCGCCCCCGCCCGGTACCCGGCCCGGACCCGCGCGGCGACCTCACACGCGTCACAGCACACCGGGTACCTGGGGCGTTTTCTGATCCTATAGGGGGAGCGGGTGCGCGCGCGCTCTATGCCTCTCGTCCGGACTCGTCTCGGCCGCCTGCTGAGCCCTGGCGGCGGCGCCGGGGGCGAGGCGGGGCGGGGGCACACGCGCAGACGCGCAGCGACCAGCGTGCAGCGTCGCAGCCGGCGAGCCGGCAGCTCGCTACCAACGGCTGTACCCGACGCGAATCGAAATCCGCCGCGTTTCTCACACTGAGACCGCGAGCGTGACGTACTATTGTATTCTCACTGCTTCCTGTGGGATGGGGATAGGGACAACCTCCTCTGGTTCTGCGGCGAAGACGCCGGGCCGGGGGCGCCCATGTGCTGCTCGAGTTGCTCTTCGAGAACCATCCGCTCCTCCTCTTTCTCTCCCAGCATCTCCAGGCACGCCGAGTATCGCTCGTGCAGCGCGTTGTACTCGGCGACGATCGAGCCCGCCCTCGCTGCCTCGGCCGCCGCCTGTTGGCGCTGGGCGCGCTCGCTCGCAAGCTGCTCAAGGAGAGCTTGCTGCTGGCGCTCTGAAGCCGCGAGCAGCTTACGCACGGCTACCACCTCCCCTTCCTGCAGCCTGGCCGTCGCGTCAGACATGGCGCGCACCGCGCCGCCGCTGGCGCCCGGCGTCGCCGCTGCGAAGCCCTTGTTGTCCCCCGCGGCGACGCCGGCGGCGCCGCCGCGCGAAACGGCGACAGCGGCGGCGGCAGAGACGGCGGCGGCGGCCTCATCCTTACAAGCCTGGAGCTCGGCCGCATGGCGGCGCTGCCTGTCCGCGGCGTCGTCGCGCTCACGCTGCAGCGCCGTCTCGAGCTGCTCGAGACGGCGCGCCACGGCCGCGCGCGCCTCGTCGGATTTCGTCACGGTCGTTCGCGCCTCCTCGAGCGCCGTCGTGGTCGCCTCGAGCTGCGCCTGCACGGCCGCAAAGCGCGCGCGTGCGGCGTCAGCCGCCTCTGCGCCCGCACGCTCGAGCCCAGCCCGTGCCTGATCAGGGAGGCAATCGGATGCAATCAGTGACCATCAAGGGGCACTGGATTCAGAATGCGTCATCTTGGGCACGCGCCTCTTCAGACTCTTCGAGCTGAATGCCAAGGGCTGCCTCCTTCTCCTGCCCTCGGCGCACCGCCAGCTTGGCCTCCTCGAGGCGCGTGTCCGCCTCCTTGGCCGCACGGGCGGCGCTGACCAGCTGTGCCTGCAGCGCCGTCTCCGTCGCGCGCGCCTGATCGCTCAGCTGCTGCTGCTGGCTGCGTAGCTGCGCGAGCTGACGAAGCAAAGGGTTGGTCGCGGCGTTCACAGCGGCGACGAGCTCGGCGGCTTGCGCCTCGGCGGCGTCGGTGCGTGCAGTCAGCTCGGCTTGGCGCGATGCAAGGCCCTCATCTCGCCACCGGCCAGCAGAGGTGAGGCGGTCGTTCTCCGCCTGCACCTCGCGCAGCGCGTCCGCTGCGACCGCCTCCCGCGCCTCCGCTGATGCCCTCGCCAGACGGAGGGAGTCGGTCTCGTCCCTCAGCTTGGCGAGGCTCTCCTTGAGGCTCGTCAACTCGACACGCGCGTCCTGTAGCTCAGCCTCGGCGGCCTCGGCACGCGTGAGGGCCTCGGCCACCTGATGAGGGAGGCAATCAGCATGCACTCAGAGGCACTCAGAGGCCATCAAGAGGCCATCAAGAGGCCATCAAGAGGGAATCACGCAGGAGCGCCTCGGGCACCTCGGCGCCCTTGGCCGCTCCGACCGCACTCGCTTGCGCTGCTAACGTCTTCTTCGTCTTCTCTAGCTCCGTCTTGGCCAAAGCGAGCTCTGCTGCTGCGCTCTCGGAGGCCGCCTGTGCGTCGCGTGTCGAGGCGCGAAGCGTTCGGATCTGCTTCTCCTGCTCTGCTTGCCGGATACTCAGTTGCTCCGCCTCCGCCATCACCGCCACGATCTGCGCGTCCTTCTCGTTGCACAGCGCGGCCTTCTCAGCGAGCTTGGCCTCGAGCTTGGCCTTCTCGGCGAGCTTGGCCTCGAGCTTGGCGCACTGTGCGAGCGCCGCGTTGAGCTTGGCTGACGTCGCGGCAGCGGTGGCGGCTGCGGCTGCGTCGGCGGCACGGCTCTCAGTGCCACCGCCCGCTGTCGCGGCGGCCGTCGTGGCGACTGCCGCAGGCTTGGCATCTTCCCACATTGCGTCGACGTCCTTGACGCGGACGGGTGGGGCCGCAACGAACCCGCGGACGGGTGGGGCGTCAAGGACATTCCACGATGAGGGCAGGGCCGGTGGCGCGACGGCTGCAGGCTCTGGCGCCTTCTCGGGCTGGGCATCGTCCCACGCGTCATCCTTGACGCCCCACGCGTCCGCAGCGTCGACGTCCTCAGCTCCTTTGACTGCAGATTCGAGCTCGTTCTCGATCTGCGAGAAGGCCGACGCGAAGGAGCTGAGGGAGCCCGCGCCTTGCGAGAAGAACATGTCGCGGAGACAAGCAGCGTTGCAGCTCACGGCCTCCGCGAAGAGCTGCTTTCTGCTCTCGTGGGTCTCGCTCGATCGATCGTGAAGCACAAAGAGGAAGTTCACAAGTATCTGGAACTGAAACGTCCTGTCACGTCTCGACGCCGGCCCGGCATGAGGATAAAAGTTTCTCTATCCGGATACTGTACATGTATTAGGTTTTATGCCGAAAGTGCAGCGAGAGATCGCCGCGGGCTCGCTCGCGGCGAGCTTCACGGCGACGCTGTTTTCTCCGCTCGAATGCGTCAAGACGCGCCTCCAAGTGCAGGATCTGCCTGGCTGGCCACGCATCTACGAGAGCGGCGGCCTGCTCTCAACGCTCAGGAGGATCGCAAGCGAGGATGGCGTGCTGATGCTGTGGTCGCACGGCTTCGTGGGCTTCGTGGCGCGCGACTTTTTGTACTCTGGGCTGCGCATTGGTCTCTACCCAACGTTTCGCAGCGCTCTGGCCGCCGACGGTAACGATGCACCGCTGTCGGCCAAGATTGCGGCTGGCGCGGGTACAGGGGCCTTTGGAGCCTCGATCGCAAACCCGTTGGACGTCGTGCGCGTGCGCATGTCGTGCGAGTACGGCGTGATCGACGCTGCGAGTGGTACGCTGATCACCGGCATGCGAGTGGGCGAGAAGCCGCGCTGGCGCAACTCGTTTCATTGCCTCGTAGCATGCTATGAGAGCGAGGGCCTCGTCGGTGGCTTGTGGCGAGGCGTCTCTGCGACTGTGGCGCGCGCCGCGCTGCTCTCGGCTGGCCAGTTGGCGAGCTACGACCACTCGAAGCAATGGCTTTTGCGCCAAGGCTATCCCGATGGCTCCCAGGTGCATAGCCTCAGCGCGATCATCTCCGGGCTCGTGGCCACAACAGTATGTAACCCCGCTGACGTGATGAAGTCCGCACTCATGAGTGCGGCACGCGACGCGTCCGCCGGTGCGAAGCTGTCGCCGCTCGCAATCGCAAGCACCATCGTGCGCACCCAGGGCGTGCTCGGGTTTTGGCGCGGTTGGACAGCCGCATGTGCGCACCGACTGACGCACCCAAAGAGCCCTCGACGAGTCCTTGATTGCTAATTGATTGCTAATTGATTGCTAATTGATTGCTTATTGATTGCTATTTCATTGCTACTTGATTGTCGCACCCAAAGAGCCCTCGACGAGTCCTTGATTGCTAATTGATTGCTAATTGATTGCTAATTGATTGCTTATTGATTGCTATTTCATTGCTACTTGATTGTCGCACCCAAAGAGCCCTCGACGAGTCCTTGATTGCCAATTGATTGATATTTGATTGATATTTGATTGCTATTTCATTGCTACTTGATTGTCGCACCCAAAGAGCCCTCGACGAGTCCTTGATTGCTACTGGATTGCTATTTGATTGCTATTTGATTGATCGGATTGATGTGGGTGGTTCGTGATTGCCTTATACGCAGACGTGCCAAATCGAAACACTCGACGAGTTCTGACGGTCGCCGGTTGCGGCGCGACTCTCGCCTTCGCAGACGCACGTGCAGGTCCTGCATTCTTCATCCAGATGCCGATAGTCGAGGAGCTGCGCCGCCGCTTTGGCGTGGGCACTCTGTAGCTCAAGCTGATCTACTCGACACATCAGTATATCTTTGCACCTCGAGGGGCCTTGCCTGCCCTTTTTGCACTTCGTTTGCTTTTGTTTGCTGTCCCACATGCTTCGATACCACCGCGGTAGGTACTCCACTGGTTTTACAATAGTACTCGTCACTCACTGTGTGACTGTTTATCGTCTTCTCTCCGCCTGGATCTTTTGGATATCTTTGATTGAGCGCGGCGATGTGAGGTACTATTTGATTGAGCGGATCATCACTCCAAGACCGTGGCGCACGATGACGACCGCAATCGGGCATGTTGTGAAACAATGGAGATCTTGCGCTGCGCTCGGGCACCAGAGCTGATAGCGATATCGAGCCCTGGCACGTCGAGATGAATATGCCGATGAACAGGTCGATGCATCCACCTCCTAACTTGGGCGACGCCTCCACCTCCGGCTCGTCGCTCAACGATTTAGGGACGACACTGGCTGCTGCCGATTGGTCGACCATAATAGCGTTCGGTTCCATCCCAGTGGTCGCCGCGCTCATAGGCTACGGCACCAACATTCTGGCGATCCAGATGACCTTCCTACCGCTCGAGTACATAGGCTTCTGGGAGGCCGGCTTCCGGCAGTGCGGCTTCTCGTTCGGCTGGCAGGGCATCATCCCGGCCAACGCTGCGAAGATCGCCAACATTACGATCGACCTGGTGACTCGCGACATCCTCAAGGTAGACGAGGTTTTCGGACGCATCGATCCGCAGAAGATCGTCGAGGCGACGCGAGTGCCGCTGCACCGTGCACTCGTGCGAATTCTCGAGCAGCTGGGCGCGAAACACGCGCCGGATGTCTGGACCTCGCTGTCGCTCACGGCGAAGGCGGAGCTTGCCGAGCAGGCCGCGGAGATGGCAGAACCGTACGTGGTGGCCATGGTGGTCGAGATGCGCGGCGAAATCCATGAGCTCCTAGATTTGCATGCGCTCTGCGTTGGCAAGCTGCTTGAGGACAAATCGCTCATGAATGAAATCTTCCGGCGGTGCGGCGAGGAGGAGGTGCGCGCGCGCACAGCGAAGACACGCGCGCGCACACACAACCTATGCCATCCAGCTCTGACCCACCCTGATCTGTCCGCGTGCTGTGGCGCAGTTCCGCTTCATTGAGCTGTCCGGATTGTATTTTGGCTTTCTTCTGGGACTGTGCCAGGCGGCGATTTGGTGGGCGTTGCTGCAGCTGCGTGCCTCGCTGGCCGACCCGACGGCGCTACCCCTCACGTGGTTCCTACCGGTCGCCGGTGCTCTGAACGGCTATGTGACCAACGCGCTCGCGCTTGGCGTCATCTTCAACCCCATCGAGCCGAAAAAGATCTGCGGCTTTGTCTTCCTCGGCCTCTTCTTGCAGCGCCAGAAGGAGGTGTCGAAGGCGTTTGCGCTCCTCGTCTCAGCGCGCATCGTCACAGCCGCCCATTGTTGGGAGCACATCCTGTTCTCGGAGCACGGCCGGCACAAGTTTACACGCATCGTCACGCGCGTGACCGAGCGTGCGATCGACGAAAAAGTCGACTCGATACGCCCGCTGCTGCCGTTGATCGTCGGCTCTGACACCTTCTTGAGCGTCAGGCGTGAGGCCGCTGAGCTGCTGCTACAGGAGCTACCCGGCTGCCTGCGTTCCACGTACGCCTACACGGAACAGGCGATGGATATCGAGAACCTGCTCGCCACACGAATGTCGCGCCTCAAGCCCTCACAGTTCGAGAGGCTCCTCCATCCAGCCTTTGAGGAGGACGAATGGAAGCTCATTGGCATCGGAGGGCTGCTCGGCCTAGTTGTCGGCGTCTTTCAGCTCGTCTTCGTGTTCAGCGATCAGGTCTGAGGGCCAGGCGCATCCCCGCGCGCTGCATGCGGCCGGGGCGCGATAGGGGCGCGACCGAGCTGACAGCTTCACATGCTCAGAGCCAGCTCACAGACAATGTACTCAAAGGGCCACGGCACGTTTGGCACCTCAACTATACCACGGCACATCAACTATAGTATACAATACGACCACAATCCCACAGTCGGTGCGCAGCGGTAGCGCACCGCAGCCCCTGAGAGTGAGAGCTGAGACCAGAGCGTGTGCGCCTCTACCGCGGGCGGTCTCTCGGCGCCCACCGCGCACCGGTGTTCCGCGTCCGGTCTTCCGCGCGCCGTCCCCGCGGTGCCGTTGTTTTCGTGTACACTCCGAGCAGGTCCCGGTCCCCATACTATTAATGTACCAGGGACCACGCATGGTATTCGCGTATTTTACCTCGCCCTCGCGCGTCGATCGGGCCCCTCGAGCCCTCAAGGCCTCGAGTCCTCCCGACTCGCTAGCGTAGCGCGCGCGACCGCGCGCTTCGCGCCCGGGTGCAGCCGCCAGTGCCACCGTCCTGGCGTCGTCGGCTTATCGTCGGCTCCCCTCCGCGTGGCCGTCCGACGCGTGGAGGCACGCCGCGGCGCGAGACAGCAGCGCCACGCCGCAACCGCTCTCGTTCCAAACTCCAAACGCGTCTGATCCTCGCGCACGCAATTCAGAGCCACGTTGGATGGAGGGAGACCCGTCGACCCTCTCGCGATGCCTCTGAAAGCTGCGGGCATAGACTCAAGACTCAGGAATGGGACTCGGAGATCTCCCGGATGGCGTGGAGGCAACCTTTGTCTGGCCGCATGTGTCTGACCTCCTCCGCCGCACAGTTCCACAACGGAACCAAGATCAACATGACCGTGCCTAGATGTCCCTATAGCATGAGCCTGATCGCGCCGAGGGTCACGGCGCCTAGCGATGCAAGCGTGGCAACTGAATAGCGCAGCATATCATTCTTGCTGGCCTCGATCTGGGTTCGTATCAGGTTGACCTCTCGGTCCAACCTGCCGTCAATACTCATGATACGATCGTTTTGCTTGGCGATCTCGTCTCGAGTCCGCCCGCGCTCGAGGTTGAGGTCAAGCTTTTGCGAGCCTGTCAATTTGTCGATTTCATACCTGAGCTCTGTGCGAAGCTTCTCCAGGTTGGCTCGTTTGGCGTCCTGTTCACTGCGCATCTCGCTCTTCAATTGCTCCAAATAGTTGCTCTGCTGATCGGTGGCACGTGCGAGCTCGGCCTTGGAGGCCAACTCACTATTGTAGATGGAGTCCGCCTTGTGCATCGCTGCTGCGAGCTCGACGGCGATGGCACGGGCCTCCTGCTCTGACACGCCAGCATCAATAAGCCGAGTGGAGAATGCCAACGTGTCGAACATGACACGACGATTTGCTGGCACGTCGCTGAGCAGACGCACATGATTTTGCGCAATCCTTCTCGGCGCGCCAGCGCACCTGCTGATCCAGTGGTGACGCATTTTCCTCGTGAGATCGTCTCGAAGCCATCTGACCGCTTTTGCTCTTCGAAGTAAAAAAATGTTTGAAGTCGGTTTCCCGAACCTATACACACAACACCAAGACCAACTCTTCCAGTGTCCTTCTAGCTTCGGAGAAAAGGCTATCTCGCTTGGCGGGAGATGATTACACGAAGCTTTTCGAACCGCAATATGTCGCCCTTCGTCATGTCACTCGCTGGCAGGGTGCGTCCCATACTAGCCATGGCCGTCGTGGCGCACGGGACGACCGACTTTGACGCGCCCGCATGGCCTCTCATCTACATGCTAGCTGCGATCTTTCCGGTTCCCGGAGAGGCACTCTTGGGCCTGTTTTGCGCAGCATCATGCGCGCACTTTGCGGAGGATACGAATGAGTTTGGAAGTTTGATGTTGCATGGCACCGTAGCTGCTATCGGTGTACGCTGGGGCATGCCCGCGGCCTTCGACGCCATGCTCGGCTACCTCGGCTGTGTGCACATGCCGCTGCACTATCGGAGGTGCTGGAATCGTGGCCGAAGGCGCGTGCTGACTGTCGCCGCTTCGTGCACGGCGGCGCTCGTTGGTGCCATGTGCATCGGGCGCGTGCCTTCGCACCTCGTGCTCAATTCCATGTCGCAGCGCCTCGTCTTGGCGCACGTGGCTTGCGAGGCGACACATCCCAGGCGGAGTGCGCTCGGCAACAGCGGCAGCAACACCCGCAGCAGCAGTGGGTGGAAGGCCAAGATCGAACGGCACGACTCGACAGAAGTACGCCCGAAGAGCTTCGGCAAAGGTGCGTCACTCGTGCACGGTTACAAGCGGGCTGCGGCTGGGCTTCGGCCAAAGATGGGCCTCGGCAGATGATGTGAACGCCTTACGTCGAAAAGCCTCACGAGGCGTGCACGACGCCTGCGGGGAACTGATGAGGACCGACGAACGGTCGGAGCCGCAGCCGGCGAGGGAGTGCGCAGACCGGGTCTCCACGTGGCAGAGCGCCTGCTGAAAGTTCATGTATATTTGATAGAAATACTGATAAAGATGATACTATGTTTATAGATAATGATTCAGACCTAGAGATTTGCAGCCTCTCGCTCCGCTCGTATCGAGCCCCGGACCAGTGTTCGCAACGGAAGGAGACCCGGTCGCGACGAGACGCGGTGGACGCGTCGCACACTGCTCACTCGTCCGCCGTCAGAGGCGCGATCGCTGTCGCTCAATACGGGTGCCAGCTGTGCACGTGTGTGACGCATCGTCACTCATCTGCATCCCTTTTGCGCTTTTTCTCCATCTTCTCCTTCTTCTCCATCTTAACTTTCTTTGTGTCCTTGGCCGCCGCCGCCGCCGCCGTTGCTGCTCCCGCCGCCGCCGTCTCCGCCTCCGCCTCCTTTGCAGCCGCCGCTTGCCTGGCCGCCTTCCTCTCCGCCTTCCTCTCCGCCTTCCTCTGCGCCTTGCGCTCGGCCTTGCGCTGAGCCTTACGCTCCGCCTTGGCCACCGCCTTGGCTTCTTTGTTCGAGGGCGTCGCCGCCACAGCGGCCGCGGCGAGCGGCGGCGGCGCGAACGCGGCCGCGGGCGGCGGAGCGATGCGAGCAGCCTGGGCGGCGGCCACCAGCCGCGGCTTGATTTCGTCGTCGTCGTCGTCGCCGCCGCCACGGCCGCCGCCCATGGAACCTGCCCCGAGGCCGCGCCGGCCTGTGTACGCAGAGGCTTGCTGTTGCTCAGCGAATCTGGCTTGGTCGTCGAGCGTAAAGCCGCGCGAGCTACCACCGCCACTGCTGCTGCCGACACTGGCGAGCCCGAGCTCGGCGCGCCGGCGAGCAAAGTAATCGTTCACCGATACCTTGCTCGTCGTCTGCTGCAGCGACGCGCGATCGGGGTTGGCTGCCGCATCGTCGTCGTCGCCGCCCTTGGCGCCGCTGCTGCCACCCGAGCGGCCGAAGATCTCGTTCATGGCGTCGGCAGTATTCATATCACCCTTGGCCATGCCGCCAATGCCGGCAACCCCGGTGCCCTTCTTGTCATCCTGCTGCGAGCGGACAAAGCGGCGTGCCAGTTGTCGCCTCGCCATCACGCCCTTGACACTGCTCGCCGCTGCGCCGAGGGCAGGCTCGTTGCTGGCAGAGGAAGCGTCGGTGCCGCCTCCGCAGGCGAGTCGCGAGAGGACATCGTTGAAGAGCTCTTGCGACGCTTTGAAGTGCTCGTCGCGCGTTCCAACCTTGGAACCGATGCCGGAGTTGTCCTTCTTTTTGAACTGCTTGATGGTATCTGTGCGGCCGTGGCCATCCTTGCCGAGGCCCTGGCCCGTCTGCCAGCCCATGCCCTGGAGCAACTTCATACCGACATTATCCTTCTCTTCGTCCCAAAACGACTGGCCATGCCGGCTGGCGCTGCCGTAGAGGTCGCGGAAGCGTTTTGCCTCGCCCGACCCCATGTGGCAATGGCCACGTCGACCCTTCGAAAAACTTATTACCAAACACGGCGTTTTCAAAAGTGTCTTGAGTGCACGTTACGGATAGACTTTGAGCGAGGATGAAAAAAGCGTCGTTTTGAGCTTCCATTTCAACACTGTCTTCTTACTATCGCGGCGGCCACCTCGACCCCCCCCCACCCCCACCCCTTCTCGCTTTTCTCGTCGTGATTTTTTCCCACGTCGTGTCTCTCCGCGTACTCGTACTCGATACTCGTACTCTGTACTCCGCGCCGTACTCGGTACACGATGCCCAACCAGCCGCCGGCTGACGAAGCGCTGCAGAACCACCTGGACTACACGCGCAAGCGCATGGGCTCGCGCGCCAGGGAGCGCGATGTGCAGCGCAGCCTCCAGTGGCGATTCCGCATGCGCATCACGTTCGAGCCTGAGCACTTTGTGCTTGTGGACGAGTCTGCAGCCGACGGGCGCACTGGGACGCGGCGCATGGGTTACTCGAAGCGCGGCAGCATTTGAATCGCAGCAAGAAGTATTCGGTGCTCGGGCCCTTTGTCATCGACGGCGGCTTCCTGGAAGGTGGTTTCGACTCCGACCGGTTCTACATCGCGATGGAACAGAAAGTGGTGCGTGCAGTCGGCAGGCGCGCGCGCTCACCGTTACTGCACCCGGCGCACTGACGGGTGTCTACGGCTCGACTCTCGTCGCCAGTTTCCTTACATGAACGCCTTTCCCAACCCGCACAGCGTGCTGATCCTAGATAACTGTCCTATTCATCATCAGCGGTGCGTGATGGAGAGCGCGCACGCGCGTGGCATCCTCGTCCGGTTCCTCGAGCCATATGACCCCGACTCGATGCCCGTCGAAACTGCTTACAAGATCATGAAGAACTGGCTTCGCGGATCAACGGGAAGATGCTCAACGACATGGGGCTGCCTTTGGAGTCGCAGCTGCGCATGGCGCATTGCGCTCGGTGAGCGAGGGCGAGTCGGGGCCGCGTCACTGTTTCCACCAGGCCGGGTACGTCTAATTTTAGCTTGGAACACAACGAACACAACAGAGTAACGCACGGGTGTGAAGGCGGTGGGGAGAGCGGTCCTCCATGCAGACGGCGACTTGCAGCTTGCTGACGTGCTGCTCCACCCGACCGGTCCACCGACCCGTGCTACCCGAGCGTCCGCCGCAGCCTGAACGTCATGGGTGCGCCGCACGTAGTGCTAGCACGTTCGAACCAGCAGCCTGAGCCACTTGCTGCCCCTTGAAAGCCAGAGATCGAGGCTGTGGTTGCCGCTGTGCATCGTCCAGTGGTGGGGGCCGCGCGAGCGGCCGAGCGGCGTAGCGATCGCGGCTTCCATCGCGGTCGCGGCTGTCACTGCCCCTCTCCCGCTTCTGCCTCCTCTGCCGCCTCTGCCTCCTCTCCCGCCTCTCCAGACTCTCCCGCTGCATTCCTTGCCTCGGTGCCGTCGGGGTCACCATCGTAGCGGTAACGGCGGTGGTCGTGGCGGTCGTGGCGGCGGTCGCGGCTGTCATCGCGGCGGCGGTCGCGGCTCGTCGAAGCCGGCGCAGGTGCGGCGGCGGGTGCGGCGGCGGCGGCCGGGGCGGCGGTGCCCATCTCTCCGTCTGAGGGGGCGGGCCGTGATGCTGCGTTATCCTCACCCGCGACGACCTCTTGCGGGCGACCCGTCTCCTCGATGCCGACCCTCTCCCGTTGCACGACCCTCTCCCGACATGATTGGACCGCGTGACTGAGTGCGACGCAGAGAACGGAGTACGGAGTGCGAGTACGGAGTGCGAGGCGAGCGCGAGAAATAAAATCGCGTTGGAAAAAGGCGAAAGGGGGTGGGTGGGTGGGTGGGGGTGGGTGGGGGGGTCGAGGTGGCCGCCGCGATAGTAGGTGCCGGCGAGAGTTCACAGCCAATTCACACAAAGGAATGCTGCTGATGTTCCCTCTTCGATTCGTCGCGGTGATCGCTGCATCTGCGGTGGTGCTACTTGTGCGACGCTTGCGCAAAAGGCGCAGTGCGCAGCGCGCAATTCGTACCATGTTCGCAACCCAGTTCGAATATGACGCTGCTCAGGCGCGCAAGCGCCGATTTCTTGCGGCACACCCTGCGTACGGTTACCCGGCTGCTCGGCAGCCGATTGATTCGTGGAGACCGCGTGAGCTGCCCGGGCTACTGCCACCGCTTGGCGCGCCGATGTGTGACAATGCGATGGTTTACCTGGACTATGCGGGGGCTGCGCTGCCGCTCTCATCGCAGCTAGCGCGCGTCGCAGAGCTGGCGAGCGCCAGTATCGTGCTTGCGAATCCCCACTCCACGGGCCCGGCGGCGGCGGCGGCGGCGGCGGCCATCGAGCGCGCACGTCGGTGCGTCCTCCAGCACTTTTGCGGCGCGCGTGCGAATGAATGGGAGCTCATCTGGACCTCAGGCGCGACGACGGCTCTGCGCATTGCTGCAGAGACCTTTCCCTTCTCGCGCTGCGGCCGCTCGCTCTTTGCGTACACGATGAACGCGCACACGTCGGTGCTTGGGATGCGTGTACCTGCAGCGGCGGCCAGCGCCCAGTGCCGTTGCGTGTCACTCGACTCACTCGAAGCGCTCGCTGGGCTCGCCGCTGTGAATGACGCTGTGAATGACGCTGTGTATGGCGCTGTGTCGAGCGCTGTGTCGAGGCAATTGCTGGCTGCCCCGGCGCCATCCTTGGAGGCGAGTGTCGAGGGGAGTGTCGAGCACGGTGTGGATCATCTCATCGTGCTGCCTGCGGAGTGCAACCTCACCGGCGACCGACCTACCGACGCCGATTTGCCCGCGCGGCTCCTCGAGCAGATGACGCGCGAGCAGATGCTGTGCGGCGGCATCGCCGATCGGTACTGGGTGCTGCTCGATGCTTCCAAGGCAGCCGCGAGCGCGCCGGTGCACCTGCCGTCCACCGGCGCGGCCATGGCGTGCGTGTCACTGTACAAGCTCTTCGGGGAGCCTACGGGATTGGGTGCACTCCTCGTGCGCAGGGACCTCGCAGCGCGCCTGCGTCGAGACGGTGCCGGCTACTTCGGAGGTGGGTCCGTGCTCGAGACCCTCCCGCCAGCATGCATGTGCTCACCACGGCGCCCAACAAGCATGCATGTGCTCACCACGGCGCCCCCCTTCCCCTTCCCCACAGGTGGATCCGTCTCGAGCGTGCTCGCCGCGCACAACGAGCACACGCCAAAGCCAACGGCCGTCGAGGCCCTCGCACATGGCACGATGCACTTCCGCGGAGCCCTCGCCGTCCCTGCGGGCTTTGAGGCCATAGAGCAGCTCGGCGGCATGCATGCCATCGCGGCCCACACAGCGGCACTCACTTCCGAGCTCATCGAGCGGCTTCGCGCCCTACGGCATGCCGACGGCAGCGCGGCCATCGTCCTCTACGGCCGCCATGCGGCCCGCGCCGCCCTGGCGGCCGACGGCGCCGCGGCGCGCGAACGCGCCGTGGTGGGCGAACGCGCCGTGGTGGGTGAACGCGCCGTGGTGGGCTCCGAGCGCGCCGTGGTGGGCGACCGCACGAGCGTGGAGGGCCCGACCAGCGGGCCAACAGTCGCGTTCAACGTGCGCCGTCAGTCTGGGGAGCTGGTGGGGTACGCGGAGGTGACGAAGCTGGCGGCGCTGCACGGGCCGCCCATTCAGTTGCGGGGCGGCTGCTGTTGTAATCCGGGCGGCTGCCAGAGCGTGCTGGGGCTGACTGATGCGCAGGTGCGTGCGGCGGCCGCGTCGGGCAAGCAATGTGGCGATGCCATGGATTTCTTCGACGGCCATCCGACGGGCGTGGTGCGTGCTTCGCTAGGGAAGGACTCGTTGTGGGAAGATGTGGACGCCTTGATCACCTTCTTGCAGTCTGCGTTCGTGGCGCCCACCACGGCGCCATCCTCGCCCGCGCCCGCACGCTCGCTGCTCGCCGCCAAGGCGCCCACCACGGCGCCCACCCTGCGCGCCATCTACGTGTACCCGATCAAGAGCTGCCCGGCGATGTGTGTGCCGCGCTGGTGGATGCATCGGCGCTCGGCCAAGCTGCTGTACGATCGCGAGTGGGCGTTGGTTGATGGGGGGGGAAGGGTCATGCGACTCGAAACGTACCCGATGCTCGCGCTGCTCGTGCCCAGCCTCGAGCTAGATCAGGAGCAGCGCGCTGTGCGCCTGACGCTGCGGATGGGCAGCGGGCCACCGCTGGTGCTGCCGCTGGGCGTTGGGAGTCGTCCGCAGACGAGCAGCTCGCTCAACGTGTGTGGCAAAGACTGTGACGCCGTCGACTGCGGCGGCGCACTCGTCTCGCAGTGGCTCTCGGAGGCACTCAAAGTCCAGTGCCGCCTCGTCCGGCACTGCGTCAGCTCGACAGTTGCTCCTCGACGGCAAATGGCGGCAGGTGCACCCCCCAGGTCTCCGCTGGCGACGAGGGACGCACCATGTGACGACGAGGAGCATGCGAGTGCTCACCACAGCGCGGCCTCGACGAGCCAGATCGAGGAGGCGAGTGCTGCCCGCGTCGCCTTTGCCAACGAAGCGCCATTGCTTGTGCTCGCCCACTCGGCTGTGGAAGCGCTGAACGCGTCGCTCCGGGCGGTGGGGCATGCCCCGGTGAGCGCGCGCCACTTTCGGCCGAATCTGGTGCTCGACGGCGAGGGATTGCACACGGCCCTCGAGCCGGCGCCCGAGCCGGCGCTCGAGCCTTTTGAGGTGGACGAGGCGGAGGCGGAAGATGGGTCGAGCGCCGTTTTGAGCGCCGAGAGCGCCGAGATGAGTAAGGAGGCCGAAGATGGGAGTAGTGCGTCCCCACCCTATGGCGCCGAGGCCCACGACGCCCTTGCTACGCCCGGCCGACGCCCGGAGATCGTGCCGGAGATCGTGCTGGCCGATGGCAGGGTTGTACTCCGGGTGACGAGCGCGTGCGCGCGGTGCGCCATGGTCGAAATCGATCCTGTAACGCTTCCGACGGGCTGCCTTGCATGCATATGCTCACCACAGCGCCTTTTCCCTCAGGTGCGCCATGGTCGAAATCGATCCCACCTCAGGAGCCAAACATGGCACGGTGCTGCGCGCGCTCGCCCGCCACCATCGGGTACGCTCACGCCTCCACTTTGGCGTCTTCTGTGCGCCGCTCGACCAGTCGCACGGCGCCGCCGATCCTGAGGAGAGCGAAGACCCGCTCATTCTGCTCGTCGAAGGGACGAAGGTCACGCTGAGGGTGAGCCGTGGGATGCAGCCTATTATGAAAGTGAAATAAGGCCTGAGCCCTCACGAGCGCATTTAGAGCGCATTCAAGCGCCGACGATAAGGCCCGACTTGTTTCACTGTGCGGGCTCCGAATCACACAGCTTACGGTTTCTTAGCGGTTTCTAAAGTTGGATTGCGTTCGGCCACTTCGGAGAAAGGGGGAATATTCATGCTCACGCCTCCACTTTGGCGTCTTCTGTGCGCCGCTCGACCAGTCGCACGGCGCCGCCGATCCTGAGGAGAGCGAAGACCCGCTCATTCTGCTCGTCGAAGGGACGAAGGTCACGCTGAGGGTGAGCCGTGGGATGCAGCCTATTATGAAAGTGAAATAAGGCCTGAGCCCTCACGAGCGCATTTAGAGCGCATTCAAGCGCCGACGATAAGGCCCGACTTGTTTCACTGTGCGGGCTCCGAATCACACAGCTTACGGTTTCTTAGCGGTTTCTAAAGTTGGATTGCGTTCGGCCACTTCGGAGAAAGGGGGAATATTCATAGGAACTTCCGGATTCTTTTCCGGCGACTGCAATCGACGGACGTCGACGCCCTCATGAACCTCACGCTGCCCGCAGACCTCATCTGGACGGTGCCCGTCACTCATCTCGAGGAGCAGCTGCCGCAGCCAACAAGGGCACCACCCCAACCCATTCCGATCCTCAAGTGCGTCCAGACCCCAGCACGCGCCTCGCATCATCCGTCTGCAGCCCCTGACACGCGCGGACTGGATGTGTGTGCGTGCAGCCGCGTGATCGTTAGCAACCACGCGGCAAAGGCGGCGTTGCGAGAACGCCGAGGTACGCATG
>ENA-UOXO01001480-UOXO01001480.1-mixed-culture-metagenome-genome-assembly--contig:-NODE-1480-length-15977-cov-54.647218_pt1 | contig 15977 bp, 4 predicted proteins | sample MGYA00238162_ERZ761640 | MGnify/ENA primary metagenome ERZ761640 (study PRJEB28914, sample SAMN08778297) | mixed culture metagenome | isolation source: Freshwater growth medium | place: USA...
AAAAAAGGAGGGTTCTAGAACTCGGGAAATCCAGCTTTGCGAGTCCACAAGGTGAGCGCGTGGCCCTCAGGGGCTCCAAAACAGTGTAATTTACCCGCCATACACTGCCATGCTCGATGCCGTCCGACTTTCGACTGAGCGATTCGAGCATGGGGTAAACAGGGAGTACTGCGCCGGGGAGTACTTTGCCGGGGTGCGGGGAGATTATCGGGGCCAGATTATCGGAGAGCATTCCCTATGCATTCCCATGCGCCCTTGGCGCCCGTCGAGGTCGGCCGCACGCATTTCGCATGCGGCGTATGAGGCTGGCTGCCTGTTCACCGTCGCCGTCTGCTTCTGCAGCCCCAGATTCTGCTACAGATGACAGTCGCCCTCTCCCCGCCCCGCCGGCGCCCTTGCCGTGCCCCCTGTGTAGCGCCACGATCGTCGCGAGCGCCCCTTTGGCGGCCTTGCTCAACTGAACCAGGTCAGCTCTCATCGGCGAGCCGTAACCACCTTCGCCAAGGATCACCCAATAGGGCATGTGCAGGTTCGCGGCCATCGCGCCGTACATGGAGGGGCAGGTCATCCCGGAATTGTCTTTGTAGCAGATCTCTATCACCGGGGTGCCTTCAGACGCAAAGATGAGATTCGACAAGCCGGCGCCGTGCGGCGCGACGATCATCGCCGCGTGCCGGAAGGTCTCAATATCGAGCCTCAAATCCGTCGGATGAGGCCGCCAATTGACGACGTGGAAATGGTGCCCTGCGTTGCCCTCCTTGTTCGACCCAGGGGCATACCTCGCAGCGGCTGCCTCCAGAACGGCTCGCACCTCGGCGTTGTTGGTGAGCGAACGCGCCGCGCCCACTCCGCGATCGACCAGAACAATCGTGGTGCGCTGAGCCACCGGCACGGAGCCGTTGGGCGAGTACGTGGCGCGCGTGATGCGGTACATCTCATCGCCGCTGGCCGCATTCGAGAAGTGCGAGTTCAGCACCGTGTACACCGACTTCGCTTGCACGATCGTGCCATCGTACTTGAAGGGCATGTAGAGGAACCGATCGGGCTTCGCGACACCCATCGCCACCAGAGGCTCGAGGAAGCGGCGGACCACTTGCCCGTCGCCGACGATGATGGGCACCTCGGCAGGCAACGTGCTATGGAGCAGCAGGACCTTTGGGAGCTGTTCAGGCACGAAGTGGCCCATTGCTGTCGGATAAACGGACATGGCGATGCCGACCTCGTCCATCTGAACCGCGCGGCGGGCGTCACAGACCTGAGGCGGGTGCATGTATTGGCCCACACGAAACCAGCGCGTGCTATCAAAGATGCCACCCATGATCGTCGAGTCGCCCGTCAGATCAATGGAAGCGCATGGGATGCGAACAACGGCCCCGATGTTGCTGCACGGTCGCTCGTACTCCTCGGCTTCGCGACCAGGGCAGCCGAGGAGCACCGTCCATGCCTGGTACGAGTGCTCCTTTTGCCACAGCGAGCACAACAACTTCTTATCCTCCTCGGAGGCGGCACGCACGATCCCGGGCGCAAGCTCCTTGGCAATTCCTGGCCAGTTGCTCTGATTCCAGCGAACGACCGTCTCCACACGGGGTGCATTGAGGGCGTCGATGCCACGGACGGCCTCGACGCCGGTCAAGTAAGTATGCTTGTCGTTCTCCTTGAGTGAGGCCGTCCATGACCACGAGTACTGCTGCTTACAGTTAGGTCCCGAAGCGGCCTGACAACGCTCGCACGCATCGCGGAGTGTGCGGCTGCAGGTGGACGCTGCACACACGTGCAGGACGGCCACAAGGCGGGCACACATCGATCGCATGTCTCGGGTGCACCACCAACCTGGCCAATCGACCTCGCGCGCCGCGGTGCGTCGGCGCAAAACGTGCACATCGGCGCTTTACGAACGGGGATATAAAAAAACACCCACCATGTTCCCTGAATGCATGTAACATCCGCCAAAGGGCGCAGCGTACAGTACGTGTTTCACCGCAACGCGCGCGTACTTCGCGTCCAACTTTTCAATTGGCTGGACACGGATGGACTGGGAGCGTCTTGACGACGATGAGCGGCCGAACCGCCTCTCTCCCATGCATTGCATGCAGGCGGCACTCTTCACGGGTATCGCAGGTCTGCTACTCTTCAACGCTGTTGGCCTCGCGCGAATACAGTCAGACCTCGAAAAGCGCATCGCCGTGTCCGAGGCCGCCACCAACTTGCGCTTGACAACGATGGAGCATCAGATCGCTCTGCTGGCGAGCGGCGATCCAACACGCCTCGCGGCGCTGCAGCATACCTTCACGTCCGCTAGCGCCACTGCGCACAGTCATGCCTCTCCGCCACCTCCGCAGCTGTCGCTGCCACCTCCACGGTCGTCACCGCACAGCCGCTTTGGAAGCGGGTCTCAGATGTCGCAGGCGCCGTCGCCGTCGCCGCCACCGCCATCACCGCAGCCGCCATCGCCGCCGCTGCCGCTGCCGGCGTTACCGCCGCGGTCGCCGCCGCCGCCGTCTCCGTCTCCGCCACCGCCGCGCGACCCCGCATTTGAATTCCAGCTGTTTGACTCTGATGGCGACCAGCACGTGGAGCAAAAAGATCTCATACTTTTGATCGCAATTGTCCTCTTGCTGATCGCTGGTTGCCTGTGCTTTTGCCTATGTTGTGCTGCGGCCGCTTACTTCGCGAGTCAGAGTGCTGGGCCCGCGAAGCGTAGTCCGTACGAAGCGTAGTCCGTGTCCGAGCTGTCCATACCGATTACCGTACACGCGGTATGGCGGCCCATTAATAGCCCAGTCGCCAATCCACCCTCAGAAACACTGCTTTGAGAGCTTGTAATTTCGAACACGGTAGTGTCAACTTCTTTCTCGATTCTTGAATTTCACTTTCCGGGCTTCCACGCACCAGGGGATATCACGTTCAAACCACTATCCTTACGTCACAAACCGTCACCAAAACGGGCACCAGCCGACGAAGAGCTTGGAGAGGTTCTGGTGCGACGTGGCCGCTTCGATGAGCCGCTGCACCTGCTGCGAGACCGTGTGCTCCTCGCCGAACTCGCGCCCGGTCAGCTTGTTGTCCACGCGCCGGATGACGCGCACTGCGCGCTCATTGAGCGCCTCGGGCTCGAACGAGCCCTCGAGCGCGAGCGTGTCGAGCAGCTGGGATGATTGGGCCGCCGTCATCGAGCGGCGCGCGCGCATCGACTCGTGCGGCGTGAGCGGCCCCTGCAGGCTCAGCTGCCCCTGCAGGCTCATCTGCAGCGGATCGGCCGAGTTGTAGCCAAACGACTCCTCGAGCGACTGGCGCAGCGACGGCGCGAGCGACTGGCGTCGGCTGCGCAAGAGTGCGTTGGCGCGGGTCACGCCGCTCGAAGAGCCGCCCGCCGCACCGCCCGCCGCACCGCCCGCCGCACCGCCCGCGACGCTGCCGGCCGCACCGCCGGCCGGCGCAGAGGCGGTGCACGAGGCGGCGCACGAGGTGGCGCGCGAGCGGGAGCGCTCGGAAGGGTGCTCGGGTTGGAGCAGGCGCCACTTGATGAGCGGGTCGTGGATGAACGCCTCGAGCATCGCCATGAGCGAGTCACGGTGTGTGCGGAGTACGCCCATCACCCGTTCGCACGTCGAGCGGAACGTGCCCTCGACGCCGCTCACTTCCATCGCGTTCACGAGCATGCGCGTGAGCCGAAAGGGCACCGTCTCGGGGAAGCGCTCGCGGCGCATCGCGACCTCGAAGCAGTCGCCAAAGTCGATGTGCAGGATCTTGCCCGTGAAGCGGTGGAGCATCAGATTGGATGGATGGCGGTCGCCCAGCCCCAGCATGTAGCCGACCATCGACATGACCGCGAGCGAGCGCGAGAAGTTGGTGCGCCTCTCGAGCCACGCCTCGGACGAGGGCGCTTTCATCCAGAGCACGCGGTACAGGTCCATGCCGCCCGTGTGCGCGAGCGCGTGCTTGAACACCTCGACCTTCTGAAGCAGCGTGAGGTTGTCGAGGTCGGGGGCGAAGTGGAGCATGAGCCGGTGCTCCACGTTCAGCAGGATGGAGCGCGGCACGCGGTAGTCGCGCACGAGCGCGTGCAGCGTGTCGCACTGCGGCACCCACTCGATGAGCCCCGAGTTGGTCGAGAGCGGCACGACCGAGTAGCGATGGATGCCAAGGTCGAGCCGCGCGCAGTCCTCAGTAGAGCCAAGCAGCGTGTTGACGAGGCCGAAGAGCTGCATCACGCGCTCGTCCTGGCGCAGGTCCTCATGCCCCTTGAGCAGGAAGCCGTACTCGATGCCGTCGGAGCCGAAGACGGCGAGCCGGCGCGGCCGCTGCTTCGAGTTCATCACCTTGATCGAGGGCGCGAATCGCTCGATGGCGATGACCTCGCGAGAGGCGTGGTACGTGCCGGGCACCGCGAGCTCGAGGTGGTGCGCGCGCAGCAGCTCGGGCGACACCTGCTCGAGCTGGAGCGATCGCGTCTCCTGCAGCTCTCGCCCGAGCTGTCGGAGCACGGCGTAGAAGCGCTCCCACGCCGCCTGAAGCAGCGACTCGGCGCCGCCGAGCGAGAACTCGCGGCAGTGTGCGAGCGCCGCGCTCAGGTCGGGCCCGTACGCCGAGACAAATGCGCGCTCGTTGGCGGTGAGCGCGCCCTCGTCTAGCTTCTGCGCGAGCGGCTGCAGTACGGCGAGCATCGCGTCGACACCCTGATTCTCAGTGAAGAAGTAGCGCCGATACGCCTGCTCGAGTGCGCCGTACCACATCTCTCCCCACAGGATGGCGACGCGGATGAGCTCCGTCGAGACGAGCAGCGCTTGCTCGACGAGCGTGTCGCAGTGCGAGCGCATCGCCGAGAGGATGCGCACCGCGCCGCGCCCGCGCGCGAGCGACGTGCCGCCGCTCGCGCTCTCGAGCCCGCGCGCCTCGTGCGACGCGACCGCGAGCGGATAGATGAGCGCCTGCGGGTGGCGCCGGCCCACGCGCAGCAGCAGCTTGTGCACGCACGCGCGCACGCGCGGCGAGGGCGACGAGATGCGCGCGATGATCTGCGGGAGGACGAGCAACCACATGTCGATCTCGACCGCGTCGAAGCCGTTGAGGAGTGTGGACTCGACGAGCGGCTCGGCGCCGTACCGGAACCAAAGCGTGAGCAGCCGCAGCAGGTCCTGAAGCGAGTCAGACGAGCCGAGCGCAATCGAGCGGAAGAAGCCGCGCATGGCCGAGACCACGTAGCCGAGCACGCGCTCGTTGAGCAGCTCGCTGCCGCCGCCCGCGGCTAGCAGCGAGGCGCTCGGGTGGCGCGCGCGACGCGCCGAGGCGGCTGGCCCGGCCGATGCGGAGCCCCCCGCCGCGCCCGAGGCGGCGACGGCCGAGGCGGAGGAGCACGAGCCGGTGCCAGCCGAGGCGGCGTGGCCCGCGGACGGCAGCAGGGGGGCAGCGCCGCCAGAGAGGCCCGAAGGGGCGTGGGGGCTCGAGGCGGCCTTGGTGAGCGCGGTGAAGTTCATGAGCGCCCACGCATGCCACGCCTTATACGAGTCGGTCGCGTAACATGTAGCCATGTGGTACGAGTGCAGCACCCGCGTGATGGTCTCGCCATCAAGGCCAGTACCTTCCGCCTGCCCAAGCTGTTGCTGCCACGAGCCCAGCTGCAAGTATGCACGCCGGCAGAGCCGGTTATCCATACGGTGCTCGCTCGTACGCACGTTGCTCTCTTGAGCCTTGGGCTCGCGCTGGTGCTGCTCGGCAGCGCCCCCGCCATCGCCGTGGGCCGGGTTGTCGGCCACGCCGGGCGCCGCGATGGGCGCCGAGCGGAGCGCCGCCTCGGGCGCCGCGCTGGGCTCCGCGACTGGCGCCTGTGAAGCCGGCTTCAACGAAGGCGGAAGGAGCGGCACGGGCGGCAGTTGGGGCGGCTGCAGAGGCGCGTCGGCCATTCGGGCGTGCATGGACGGACGTGGGTCCGCTCCTAGCGGCGCTGGCGCTGGCGCTGGCGCCGACGCTGGCGCTGGCGCTGGCGCTGATTCTGGCGCAACGGGGACCGTGGGCGGCAGCAGCGTCGGCGGCCCGGCCTGCATCGCTCGCGGGGGCGCCGCATGCAAGTGCGCCCCCGAGAGCGGGTGTGCCAAAAGCGGGCCCATATGTGCTTTGGATTCGGCCGACCTGATCGTACTCGAGATCGTACTCGAGATTGTACTCGAGACCGGTGGCGCCGCCTCGGCGGGCGAGTCGATCGGGGAGGCACGCGTCCGACGCGAGGCCGGCCGAGGGGTGTCGGGGTGGCGTGTCGCCGTCGACGGCGACACGTCGGGGCCTGGAGGCGCCGCCGGACGAGTTTCGTCGAGTTTCGTCGAGTTTCGTCGAGTTTCGTCGAGACTCCGAACACCGAGTTTCGTCGAATACTGTGCATCGTCGGGGCCTGGAGGCGCTGGCGGCGGCGGTCCGCTGTTCGGTGTGCTCGCGGTGCCCGAGATCGCGTCGCCCTCGGAGGCACTTTGCACGATCGCTGCCACCTCGTGCCGCGCGAGCGCCTCGGTGATCAGCTGTGGCGGCGGGTCGCCATTCGCAGCGGGAGCACTGATGCGAGGCTGCCGGCTGGCGTCCCTCTCGGCGGACGAGCGATCGGCGGACGAGCGGTCGGCGGAGGATGGGGTGGCGAATGATGGGGTCGTCACGGTTGCATGGCGCTCCGCCGGCTGCGGGGGCGCCAGCTTCGGTTGCGGCTGCAACGGCTGCGGAGGCGGCAGCGGCGGCGGCTCGGGCCGCGACGGCTCAGGCACCTCGCCCCCGTCCTCCTCGTCCTCTTCGCCGTATTCGTCGTCGCCCTCCTCGCCGTCGTCGTGCTCGTCGTCCTCGTTGAGGCCACTCGCGCGGGGCAAGGGCATCTGGTGGGGGTGTGGGAAAGGTGGCTCGTGCGCTTCGCGTGCGAGCAAGCGCGAGAGCATCTCGATGGCCGTCGCCTGTGCACCCGTGGCCCAGAGATACTTGGAGTACGCGTAGAGCACCTCGGGCGTGCACGCGCGCAGGATGGACTCATAAGACGTCGAGGCGAGCTGGTGAACTGGCAAGGTCGTCAGGCCTGTGTTCGGCAGGATGAGCTTCGAGAGACTCATGCGCGTGAGATCGAGCCGGCCCGCCTTCCGGCACAGGCTCGCAAACTTGATCCACGTCTCCGTGTGCTCGTGCGCGCCGAGCGCCATCGCGCGCAGCTCGACCATCGGCTGCCACACGCGCAGCTCGCGCGCGCACAGGTGCAGCCGTGTGCGCCAGCGCCGCCGGATGGCCTCGCACGTCTCTCTCTCGCGCGCGAGGTGCTCGGCATTGTGCTGGTGCAGCGCGCGCGCGCCGCGCACGTGCCCCTCATTCGCGGCGGCGAGCATGTTCTGGCACTGCTTGTACTCGAGCAGCTCCTCAAGCTCGGAGAGCTGCTGCGCCTTGACGAGCTGATCGTACACGCGCGAGTACGCCTCGTTCTCGAGCGGGCCGAGCTCGGGGTGCAGCGCGTGGCGCGAGACGCGGATCCATTGCGCCGCCTCGTCGTAGCACGCGGTGTTGACCGAGAGCACCGCGCGGAAGAAGCCGCCCGTGTACGAGGCGGGGTCGAGCAGTTGGACGACGCGCCGGAGACCGTCCCACTGCTGGCTGTGCCAGCGGGCGGCGGCGAGCAGCGGCGAGGCCTCGAGCTGCTGCGAGTTCGAAATGTACGGCCAGGCCGCCTCGCAGACGCGCGAGAGCTGCTGCCACTCGGAGAGCGCGTGCAGGCAGCGCATGCGCCCGAGAGCGAATTCTCCCGCGCGCGGGTCGGCGAGCTGCGCGCGCTCGTACGAGGTGAGCGCGTCCTGCCAGCGGCCGAGCTTCTCGAGCCACGAGACCTTGATGGTGAAGTCCTGCCGCCGCTGCTGCGCGTACGTGAGCACGCCGAGCGCCGCCTCAGGCTGCCCGAGCGAGCGATGGAGCGACACGAGAGCCTCGACGAGCCGTGGGGACGAGCGCGACGCGGCGAGGGCCTGGTACTCGAGCTCGCGGTAGTGCAGAGCCTTCGAGAAGGCGCCGCAGCGTGTGGCGATGTCGCCGAGCATCCGAATGTTGAGCGGCAGCTGCTGGTCGCGCCGTTCCATGTACTCGGCGAGCGCGAGCAGCTCGAGCAGCACCTCGGTCGGCGTGGTCGGCGCGGTGATCGCCGCCTCGATGGACGCGATGAGCGACTCTCGCGACGCCGGCGACAGCTCGCCCCAGCACGCCATGAAGCCCACGTCGAAGAGCCGGCGCGCGAGCGGCGCGTGCATCTGCGCGACGGGCGCGCACGCTCGGAGTGCAGGGGAGGGTGACTCGCGCAGGAGCTCGACACACAAGTGGCGCATCCAATCGTGCCAATCGTCGGCCGAGAAGGGCTGCTGCGCGCGGGTCTCCCACAGCCGACGCATCGCCTCTTGCTTGACTGGCAGCTTGGTCGGCTGCACGCGCGACGCCGAGATTGGCCGCTGGTGGCGTGCGCCCTCGGCGTGCAGGAAGCTGAGCAGCTCCGAATGACGCCCCTCGAGCGCGTGCGGCAGCAGCCGCTCGTACTCGAGCAGGTTGTACTCAAGCAGCGAGTCCCCCTTGCACGCCGGCTCGACGCTCTCGACGCCGCCGCCGCTTCCGTCTGCGCCGTTGCTGCCGTGCTTGCCCTTGCCGACGTCGAGCTTGGCGCTGCTTCCGCCCACGCCGTGGCTGACGAAGCCGTCGTCGAGGCCGAGGGCGTAGCCAGTGGGCAGCGGCGGCGTCGGGCCGAGTCGCAGCCCATGTGCGAGCTTGGCCGCCTCGAAGGCCACGGCCGTCATGCGCTCGTGCACGCGCCACCTCACGCTCCCCATGGCCATGAACGTGGTCAGCAGCCTCACGACGCGCGCCGCGTGCTCGGGCTGCGTGCGCAGGATGCGCAGCAGCACTGGCACGTACGAGGTGGCCGCGCGCGCAAGGGGCAGGTGCGCGGCGATGCGCTGCACAGCGATGAGGGCCTCTTCCTGCGCGCGCGAGCCTGGCTCCGCCTGCCCGAGGAGGCGCGCAATGAGGGAGGCAATCAGCATGCAATCCGGGGGGCGCATCAGCATGCAAGGAGGGCTCGAGCTCCGTACCTGCTCGAGGAGGCGCAAGATCGTGGGCAGCAGCAGAGCCGTGTACTCGCGGAGCAGCGGGCCAAAGCCGTCGAGCGCGCCAAGGGCAGCGAGCGAGGGCACGCGCTGCGCGGTCGTGTCGGCGTCAATGACGGCGCCGAGTGAGGGGATCAGCTCGGACGCGTAAGGCGCGAGGTCCTCACGGAGGAGCAGCGTGAGCTGCTCGAGCAGCGTGATCACCTGCAGCAGCATCGGCCCATGCCAATGCATGCGCACGAGCTCGACGAGCTGCGGCACCCACGGCTGCAGGTGAGCATGCATCGCCGATACGAGCACGGGCAGCTGCTGCATCAGGTGGTTGAACACGTGCGTGGTCGCCGGGCGCGAGAGCGACGTGACGCCCACCACGGGCATGCCCCCCGTCGCGCCGACCGACGAAGGAGCGTTGCCGCCCGCAACGCCGTCGGTGCTGGCGCGCATCGAGGTGTCGCCCGCGAGGAGTATCGCAAGAAGCGTGGGCATCACGCGCGGCAGCAGCGGCGCGCACGTGTCGCCGAGCGCCGTGAAGATGTACACGATCGCCGCGATCAGCCGATGATGGTACGCCGAGAGGGACGCGTCGTGAAGAATTGCCAGCAGCTCACGAAGCGCGATCGTGGGCAGGTATTGCGCCGACGTCGGGCTCAGGTCATCGCCCCACTGGCGTAAAGGAGTCGCGCCCGTGCCAACCCCCGCGCCGCCCCCTCCCACACCGCCGCCGCCAGCGCCGCCGCCGCCACCCGCCGCCAACGCAGCGGCAGGCAGCTCCGCAGAGTTGGTCATCGCTGCACCGGCCTCGTCTCCGCCGCCCGGCGCGCGGCTGCCGCCGCTGGCAGCGTCGCGCATGGCGGCGGCCTCCTCTGCCTTGGCGATGGCGGCTCGGTACTGGAGCGGCTCGAGCGCGCCGAGCAGCCCGATGACCCTCAAGCCCGAGATGCGCGACGCGTCATCGCCGTCAGAGCTCAGGTGCGAGATCAGCGTGGGTAGCAGCGTGGACGAGCGCTCATACGGGCTCGGCTCGAGCACCGCCGGCCCGCGGCAAGAGACGAGGCGTTCGAGGGCCGTGAGCGCGGAGCGTCGGCGTGTGGGCGCGGCGGCGGGGCGCATGGCGGCGAGAAAGAGCTCAAGCAGCTCGGATGCGTACGGGTCGAGTAGAGGGCCCGCGATCGGGATCAGCTCGGCGAGCGTGTACGTGGCGGCCGAGGCACTGAGTGGCGGCGCGTCCGCCTGCAGCAGAGGCAGCAGCGCGTGCAGGATCGGCAAGCAGTAGGTGCGCGCGAGCACGGGCGCGTGGCGCTCCACCGCCGCGAGCAGCGTGGCTGCCTCCTCGTGCGCGCGCCGCGCCGTCGCGCGGTGCATCATGCCCGTGGACGAGCGTAGCTGCGAGAGCAGCGTGAGCAACGCCTTGCGCAGCAGCGGCATCACGACGGCTGGGTTGTGCTCCGCGAGGGTTCCCATGAGTCTCACCGACACAAGGCGCACTGTGAGCGAGGCGTCGTGGAGCGTCGCGGCGAGCGCGCGCACCATCGAAGGCTGCGCGAGCGCCGGCAAGAAGCGCCGGCCAAAGCCCGCCAAGATGCGGATGCGCATCTTCTCGTCGGGATCGCCCACGGCGACTGAAGTCAGGCGCGAGAGTAGATGACTCGCGAGAAGACCGGCGCGCCCCTCGAGGATCATGGGACGATCGTGTGGCACGAGCAGCTGCGACGTGAGCAGCGCCGCCTCAAGCCGCACCGCCTGCGCGCTATGGAAGAGGAGGGGCGTCACGTGCCGGTCGAGGAAGGTGAGCACCGCACCTACGTCGTCGAGCGGCACGTAGCCATCGAGTACCGAGAGGGCGAGGGCGATCTCGGTGGCGGCATGGCCAGCGCTGCTGAGGCTGGCGACGGCCTCCTCCTCGTCGTCGAAGCGCATCGAGACACCCCACGCCGCAAAGAGATCCGCCGTCACCCCTCCGCCGCCGCGCGCAGCCTGCTTGTCGTCATGCAGCTCTTGGAGCGATCCGAGGGCACTCCAAAAGAGATCGACACCGCGCCCCCACGCGCCGCAGCTCAGGGCGGCACCCGATGGACCGCTCGAGAAGGCTGCGAGGGCCGCTGCCTGCGCCCGGTCCGTGGATAGGTGTGGTGGCAGCACGAAACCCGGTGCGAGGCCGGCAGGCAGCCCGTGCCGCTGCCCGCCGCCGCCGTGCGCCGGGTGCGCCGGCTCGGGCTCGTCTTCTTCGCACGAATCAGGTGTGCGCTGGCGCGAGAGCGGCTGAGGCGGACCAACGAGCGTCAGTGGCAGGGGCGGCGCGATGTGTGCCGGCGACGAGCGTCGCGGCGCCGGCCCACGTACCGAGGGGCTTTCGCCCGCAGGGGGCGGGAAAATGGCGGCGATGCCCCTGCTGGGCCGCGATGTAGCGCCCGGCGCGCTCGCAAACATACTCGAGGAGCTTGGGTTGGGTGCGACGGGCGGGCGCTCTCCGTAGGCGTCGGTGCCATATGAGACTCCGCGCGGCGGCAACCCGCCATGGCGACCGAAAGCGCCGCCGCCCACGACGATCGCCGAGTCATCCTTGGACGCCTCCAAGCCGCCGCCGGCCACGCCCATCATGCTGATGCCGCGCGCGCCTCGTGTGTGCGCTCCCAACATTGAGCTGCCACCATCGCGCGTGACGGCGGCCGGCAGCGCCGCAAACGGGACGCCATAGCCAGCGGGGCCGCCTGACGGAGCGCCCACACCGGAGGAGGAGGAGGAGGAGGAGGAGGGCACATGGTGCAACATGCAGCTGCGCCGCCGGTTTGGGACAGGCGAGGCGACGGGCGAGGCGACGGGCGAGTTGCGTGGCGACAAGACAGGCGAGAGGAAAGTGTACCCCGCTGGCAGCCCAAGCGTCCCTCCCGGCCCGTAGCGCCCCGCCATGAAAGAAGCGCGCCCGCTACCGCCGCCCGCTGCGCTGACGCCGTAGCCGGCGCTGTAGCCGGCGCTGTAGCCGAAGCTGCCGCCGCCGCCGAAGTCGGCCGGCACATCGAGGTCGAGCCCAAAGCCGCTCGACCTCGATCCTGAGCCCAAACCCGAAGTGAAGAAGCTGTCGCCGTCGATGCCCTCTGTCTCGCCCTCCTCGGGGTCCGCGGCGGGCGGCAGGTCGTCGAGGTGCAGCTCGAGCGCACCCTCACCCGTGGTGGCCTCGTGCCACGTAGTGCGTGCGAGCACGCCGGTCAGGATGTCGAGCACGCGCAGCCGGAGCGACGGCGCGACGGAGGGAACACTCGTGGTGAGCGCGTGAAGAGCTTCGAGCAGCTCGGGGGAGAGCGGCAGCGTCAGCAGCGGTGCCACGAGCGGCTGCAGCTGCAGTGCCACCTCCTCGCCGAACGTGGAGGCGATGGCTGAGAGCGCACGCAGCGCCTCGAGGCAGAAGAGGCGCGAGCGCGTGCCCCGGATGAGGGACTCGCGCAGCGACGAGAGGAGCACGGGCACGTGCGGGCGCACGTAGGATGCGCCCAGCGTGCTCACGATCGCCGCGTGCGCCGAGAAGGCCTCCGAGCGTAGCCTACAGCGCTGGTCACGTAACATCTCGCCGAGCACACGCACGCAATCGGGCAGGCATCGGCCGGCGAAGACGTCCGGAGCCACCTGCACCAAGTTGATCACGAGCTGCAGAGCCGTGCGCGTGAGCGCCGGGTGCTTGCGGTTGCTCAGGTGGCGGCTCGCCGCCGCCCACGCAATCGAGAAACACGTCGGCGCGGCCGCCCCTGCTGCCTTGCCACCACCCACCCCCACCAAGCGCGCGCTCGCTTCAAATGAGTCTTCCTGGAAGACAAAGTCAACGGTGGCCACGCGCAGCAGGCAGCTCAAGGCGAGTAGGCCACCGTGGCACGATGCCGACGAGTCGCGGTCGAGAGCGGCGCGCGCGCCCGCCAGCAGTTGCGTGTGCCACTGCGTGAGGTACCTCGTGGCACGCGGCGCCACGACGACAACGAGCGCGAGCAGCGCGTCCGCGGCGGCAGCACGCACCTGCGGCGCATGGAAAGTGAGCGGTCGCCAGAGCTGCTCGAGCGCCGCCGCCGCGTGCGGGTAGACGGCCGTCGGTGCCTGCAGCGTGAGCTGCCGGAGGGTAAGGACGCCCGTGAGTAGCCTCACCTCGGCCGACACGCCGATGCCGCCATCGCCCGAGAGCAAGGAGGAGGCTTCGCCGTCTTCACTGAGCGCCCCAAGGGACCAACGCGCCTCGGCCTCAAGCGCCTCGGGGTCGCGTGCACGGCGCACGAGCTCTCTGTAATACTCGCACACCTGGCCGACCACCTCTAGGCTGCTGCCGACGCTGCGCTGCAGCGCCGTGCGCAGAGGCGGGCCGTAAGTGGAGAGGCGCGGGCCCAGGTCGTCGCCGTCGAGCTGTATGAGCGATCCGATCGCTGCCAGCCCGCCCGCGCGCTCGTTTGGCTCCGCTGACGCGATGAGCTCACCCACACGCCGGTGGTGCTCGGTCGAGTGCTTCTCCTCGAGAAGGTCGGTGAGCGCGGCCGCAGCCGCCTGCCGCTCCGTTGCGGACGCCGAGCAGAGCGCCGCGAAGATCATGCTATCGTCATCCGGCTCGCGAGTCGAGCCGAAATGCATCGCCGCGATGGCCGCCGCGGGGCACCTCGGTGTTGGAAGCCGTGAATAGACGCACCTGTCTCCCGTTTAGCGAAGCCATCATATAGCGCTTTATGCAGAACTCAATGATGCCATCGCTCACGAATTGTCTTCGCCGCCCTTGAATTGTCTTCACGGTCTCGCTGATGATGACCATGTTGTGCTTGAGCCTGAGGACAACGCAAGCGCTCGCGCTAGTGGCGTTTGCGCCGCAGCCGCTGCCGCACACCGTCCGCCGCCGAGTTCCGGTGCTGCAGCTGCCGGGCACCGCCACAGCGGACGGCACCGCTGATGAGCCGCAGTCCTCAATCGACTTTGAGTTTGAGGTCAGGGAGCGCGTTCCGCCGCCCTACCCAGAGGGCCTCCACGAGGCCGCCAAGGCCGACCGCGCGGGTCCGTTCTGGTCGACGCTCGGCGAACCGGACGACAAGTCCGGCATCCGGCCGTCCTATCTGCGTCGGGACGACTGGCACATCTCCTCGACGTACACGAACGATGAGCGTGCAGCAATGGAGGCGGAGGAGCAGGAGTGGATTGCCGCGAAAGATGCGCTCTCACTCGGTGCAGTGGTCAAGGAAGATGAATGGTTGGACCCCGACCGCGAGCGTGAGCACATAAAGTTTGAGAAGACGCTCGCGCAGGGCGCCGTCTCATCCAAGCTGCCCATGCCGCAGTCGTGGCAGGAGTACCAGTTCATGCAAGAGCAGCTGGCCCAGAACACCGTCGATGAGCGCCTCAGCCCGAAGCAGCGCAGGGAGGCGGCGGAGCTTGAGCAGAAGCTCGCCAACTTTTACAGCGAATTCAAGATCATCCTCGCCGAGGGCTGGACGCTCGAGAACAACGCGGACGTTGAGTCTGCCGCCCAGTTCCTCCTCGCTGTTCGGAAGACGCTCAAGGATCCTAGCTTGGCCGAGGGGCCCAAGTTCAGCGAGGCGCAGATCCCACAGCAGGTCTCCGGCGACAATCCGACCGGGGCGCACTGAGCGAGCGCGCGACTAGGGAGACACGGTCACCCACGTGCGGCCTGGCTCGAGGGAAATCGACGTGCGGCGGCGACCGCCGTGCTTCCTCGCCTGACGTAGTACTAGAGGATTCTCATCGCTCCGGCTCTGCCCAGTCCAGGGCATGCTGGCCAGCCACTCCGAGGAGAGTGTTCGAGCTCGTTACAGCCGTTACTGAGGCCTCTGGGCGCCACGCCCGCGACCCGCGTTCACGTGGCAACTCCACCGGGTTCCCGGGTGGGGTCGTCCGCCTGCCGGTCGGGAGCCCCATGCGCTACTAGAGTCTAGCGCCGACCCGCACACCAAGATAAGCAGGATTTGGGAAAATGGCTCCAATATAATTATTTGACAGAATATTAAATTATCCATTTTTCTTCTCTAGGGGTGAATACCCATTCGTTTTCCTGTGCTTTCTTTTCCGCACTTTCCGAACGCATCTGAGCTCAAGGCAGCGCCTTCGCCAAAGGTCTCACCTTCCTGGATAACCCATGCTCGCATCGACCGAGGCTCTGTTTCTGCCGCGGGGCCTCGGTCGGGGCAGCAGTGAGCATCTGCCAACGGCTTCGCGTCGGCACATCGCTGGCCGTGCGACTCCTGAGTGCGTCGCCACCGACGCGAGAGTCAAAGACCTCGCCGAGCGGAATCTACCGCCGGCGCAAAATGGCAGAAAACGTCAACGAGCCTCAGAAGGTGCGCAGATGCACAGCCGCGAGCGCGATTCGCCCAACTCGCGGTGGACCTACGCCCTCCACGCCCATTGCGATCGGATGCCGAGCATGTTCGGGGTCTGCGACCGCCCGAAGCCTCCCCTTTTATCCCCTCGATTGCTCTCCCGTGCGCAGGCGACGAAGCCGGAAAACCTCAACCAGACGAGCAACGAGGACCTCTTTTCGCGCGTGGAGGCGGTTCTGTCGACGGTCAATGCCACGGACGCCGCCCGCCGCGCTGTTTTGGCGCCGTTCGTCACCAACGCGCTGGCGCTGCGCATCTATAACCATTTGCAGGAGCGTGTCAATGATGGCACCTGCGAGCTGCCGGCGCAGGTCGCACTTGCACTCGTGATCTTCTGCATGCCGATGAGCGTGCGCGAAGCGCACAAGGCGCGGCGGCACGGGCGGCGGCCGCGGCCGCTAGAAGCGAGGCGGAGGCGGCGGCCGCGGCGCGCGAGGAGGCGGCTGCGAGCGAGGCTCTGCTGCTGCCTCGGCTGCGTTGGCAGCTCCCGTGCGCACACACAACGTGTGTGCGCACGGGTGCCGCTTTTTCGTGC
>ENA-UOXO01001483-UOXO01001483.1-mixed-culture-metagenome-genome-assembly--contig:-NODE-1483-length-15943-cov-47.330060_pt1 | contig 15943 bp, 10 predicted proteins | sample MGYA00238162_ERZ761640 | MGnify/ENA primary metagenome ERZ761640 (study PRJEB28914, sample SAMN08778297) | mixed culture metagenome | isolation source: Freshwater growth medium | place: USA...
ACGCGGGGGTGCGGCGCGCGCCATGCGACGAGGACGCGTGTGCCAAGCTCGGCGGCTGCGCGGCCGCGCGCGGTACAGCGAGCTGTGGGGACAGGCGCCGTCTCGGGCGAGCGCGGCGGCGAAAGCAGCAGAGGCGGCGAGGACGCGGGCGCCCACGCGAGGCACATGCGGCGGCGCACCGCATCAGGAGGGCGCCAGTTGACGTTCCCTCCACGCTCGATCAGCCGCCTGAGCTCCGCCTCGTTGCCGTCCTTTGCGGCCTGCCACAGTTTCTTGTCCTTCTCGGCCTTGGAGGGACCGAACCAGCCCATGTATTCTCCGCGGTGTCAGCGGCGCGCGAGGGTCGGCCGACGAGTTCCCTGACACGCAATCGGAGCGAAATTGTCAGACCCCCGAGTCCCCAAAGGTGCGAAGCATGCCATGCTCCGCGAGGGCGCTTCGACTCAAGGGCCAATTCCATGCTCGACGAGGGCTGCCTCCCGGCCGGGCTCCCGAGTTGACCGCAAGGGCCAGCGCGCACGCCCGATGAGGGCCAGCGCTAACACGAGCACGCCATGACGTCAAAGTCACGTACCTCTCGACCCGGCGCGCGCCCACAGCAATGGACTGCACAAGACCAGCAGCTTTTCCACTCGCGAAAGAAGGGCCGCAAAACTTGTGCGAAATCAGATTGATGACCATCACAATTCGGCCACCGGCATGCCTTCGGCTCGAGCCTCTGTCTGATTGCCTCTCTGACTGTAATTAGGGTGACCCGCGCGGGAAACGGGGCGTGTCGTCCAATGCGGAGCGACTCCGCGGCCCCTCGAGACGCCTCCCCATACCCCAACGGCCCACCGCGCGGCTCACTGATGATCTGTGCAGCGCGGAGCCCTTTCAAATGTGACGATAATATCACGTTAGGGGTGGCACGCGGCAGCGGGGAAACGGTATCCATGTGCCCCGCAGTGCCTTGGCGCACGGGGTCTCTACACGCTCTAGTCCCAGCGCGCCAGGGTCGCCAAGAAGGCGCGGGGCCGGGCGGCTATAGGGCCGTTCGGTCGTGCGTTTCTATTAATCTATAGACGGTCTACTCGAACATTTGTCCATCGTGATTATGTCAAGTCGAGTACCGAGTACGGCGGCTGAGCGCTGTATGCGTTTCAACTGTACCTAATATGGAAAACTATTAATCCCAATTGATTAATCCCAGCGTCGCCGCCGTCCGCTGGGTGTGGGCTGTGGCGCGCGAACAATTATACGGCCGCGAAGTGGCAAGTTGTGAGCAAGTTGTCTATCGCCTCCCCCACTACTCACAGCCGCTACACCCTGCGCAGGTCCTCGAGATCGAGGTCGATCATGAGCTTCGAGCACGCGGCACACACGCGCATCTGGACCTCGACGAGCTCGGACATCTCAGCGTACACGAGGTGCTCGCGCTCCTCGTCCGGCATGTTGGGCGAGAGCCGCTGCAAAAAGTCCTCTCGCTTGGGCATGGCGGAGAGGCCGGCACGGAAGGTGTTCTTGAGCCAAAAGTTGTGGAAGTGCTCGAGGTGCGTCTGGTACGCATCGCGCGCGAGGGTGCTCACCAGGCTAGCGCGGTCCTCGACCATCCCCGCGAAGACGGCGTTCTGAAAGGCGAGCGAGCGCCGGAGCCACACGAGGGCGATGGCGGCCGAGGGGTCGGCGAGGACGCCCCCTGTTCGATGGATGCCGGTCGCTCGCTCGGCCTCGAGGAGCTCCCGCAGAGTGGTCAGCCGCCGGGAGGGCTCTGCGGCTTCGAGGTCGCGCCACGCTCGCCGTGCCTTCTCGGTATTGGACTCGTCGTTCTTCACACCGAGCGAGAGGAGGGGGCCGAAGGCGGCCCCGATGACGAGTGTGTGTCCGAAGGCTTCGAGGAGCGCCTCCACCTGGATTGTCTCCTCGCCGGGCTTGCCTTTGCCTAAGATGGGCTTCCCTTTCGCGCCCTCGGCCTGCGCGCTCGCGTCGTCGTGAGCACCTCGTAGCGCCGCATGCCAGGCGAGCGTCTGGGCGCGCAACAGCGAGGGGCTGCTCCCATCGGCGTGGGCGAGCCCTGGCTTCTTGCTGCTGCTGCCGCCGCCGCCGCCGCTGCCGCTGCTGCTGCTGCTGCTGCTGCTCTTGCCGCTGCTCTTCTTCTTGGTCGTGCTCGTCGGCTGCCCCTCGCCCAAGGGCGCATACATATCAGCAGCGCCGCCGCCCAGAGAGCGCCTCTTGACTGTGGCGAGGGATGTGGCGAGGGCGGCGCCGGCGCGCGAGCGGCCCGATCCGCGCACGCCATCGTCGTTGCCGTCGTCGTCCGCGACCGACTCGTCGACGCCCGCGTCGTCCACCGCCTCCTCTTGCACATCGCGTTGTGACGAATCCGAATCATCCGAAGCGACCGCCGTGAGCTCGATCGCCGAGATCGCCATCATCCCTCGGGCGGGATGCTCGCGATCGGCCGAGACGGGCACATGGTGCCCACCGCTCGACGAGGAGAGCGCTTTGAGGGGTGTGGCGCGCGATCGAGAGCCGAGGTCGATTTGGGCCACGCGCATCTGACGACGGCCGTACCGGTACCATGCGGCTGCCGCTAGGACCAGGGCTCCTAGGACACCGAGGCTGATTGCGACGGCCATCGCCGCGTCGACTGCGGGGTCCCTCGGCGGCGGGAACGGCGGCGGCAGCAGCGGCGGCGCGTGCGGCGGCGAGGGTGGCTCCGCGTTGCAGCAGCCGTCGCAGCTGCAGTGCAGTCCGCGCATCTCGCGGCACGACAACCCTTCGATGGCCCAGCTGAAGCAGGTCTTCTCACGGCAGGCTGCGTTGCATGCGGGCAGACTCGTCGACAGCGGCGGCGGGTGCGGCGGCGGTGGCGGGTGGGGGGGCGGCGGCGGTTGCACGGGCGGCGGCGGCGCGGGCGAGGGCAGCGAGGGCGGCGGCGAGGGCGGCGGCGGCGCGTACGGCGGCGGCGGCGGCGGCGGCGGCGGCGCGATGGGCGGCGGCGGATGCTTGGGCGGCAGCAGCACGCAGCAGCCCGAGCAGTCGCAGCCTAGAGCGTCCGTCTGCGAGCAGGTCAGCCCGGCCTCGAAGAAGACCAAGCACTTGGTCGTATGGCATAGCACGTCGCACGCTGGCGTCGCAGGCGGCGGCGCAAACGGCGGCGGCGCCGCCGGCGGCGGCGGAGACAGCAGCACGCAGGTCTCGCCGTGAGCGTCGGAGCAGCCCTCGCAGTAGCAGCCGAGCGTGCTCTGGACCTCGGAGCACGTCATGAACTGCAGCACGTGCGCGCACTCAAACGAGCTGGTCGTGCCCACCCTCGGATAGTCGTGCCGAGTGCACGAGAGGGTGCACTGCGCGCTCTCCGCTGTAGCTAGGCGACGCGCGAGCGGTTGACTGTAGATCGTGCTTGGCGATGCGATCGGCGAACCTAGCATTCCAGATGACAATGGGTGCCGTGTTGATGTCGGAGCTGCAGTTCGCGGAACTTGGGCGCGTGCGAATGCCGCAAGCCGACGAGCCCAAGACGGCGCTTTTTCTTGGGCGCGTCCCGATTCGACGGGTCCAAAACCTCCTTCAATGGCCCAGACGTGCCATGCCGCAAGCCATGCAGACGACCAACACAACAGCCGCAACCCGTATATAACCTTTCAGGAAACGCGCGCCACCGCCGCCGCCACGTCCCTCATGTGCCTGTGCGCATGCCTGTGCGGCGCTACGATGGACGCCGGCGCCCTTGCCATCTCGCCGACCGCGCGCGGGAGCGCCTGTGCCCCTGCCAGTTCCTCTTGAGTCGACTAGGCTCCCTCCGCGGGGGCTTCCGCTGGTGCTGTCGTCGATGACGGATCCGCCTCGGCCGTAGGTTGAGCTTTAGTTCTCGGGCTTCATCGCCGGGAAGAGGAGCACCTCGCGGATCGAGGTGGTGTCCGTGAGCAGCATGGTGAGCCGGTCTATGCCCAAGCCCCAGCCCGCGGTGGGTGGCAAGCCATACTCGAGCGCCTTGCAAAAGTCCTCATCGAAGAACATGGACTCGTCGTCACCCGCCGCCTTGTCCTTGGCCTGCATCATGAAGCGCGCGCGCTGCTCGACGGGGTCGTTGAGCTCCGTGTACGAGTTGCACACCTCCTTGTAGTTGATGAAGAGCTCGAAGCGCTCGGTCAGGCAGGGGTTCGAGCGGTGCACCTTGGCGAGGGGCGACATGAGCACCGGGTGATCCATGATGAAGCACGGGTCCTTGCACGTCGACTCGAGGAACTCGCCGACGAGCTTGTCGAGCAGCCGGTAGGTCGTGTGCGGCGGCTTGCACTCGATCTTGTGCTCCTTGCAGATCTGTTTGAGCATCTCGTTCGTCTCGTCCGAGGCGAGATCCGCGGGGAATTTGACCTTGAGGGCCTCCTCGAGGCCGGCCACGAGCGAGACCTTCCTAAAGGGCGGCGTGAAGTCGATCTCGATCTCGGGCAGTGGGTTACCCTCCTCGTCCTTCGGGTGATGCTTGACCTTGAACGAGCCGCAGATGTTGCGCACCATCTCGCTCAGCAGTGTCTCGGTGAACGACATGAGGTCGTTGTAGTCGGCGTAGGCCCAGTAGAACTCGCACGTCGTGAACTCGGGATTATGAGTCGCGTCCATCCCTTCGTTGCGGAAGAGGCGCCCGATCTCGTAGACGCGGTCGAGCCCGCCTACCACGAGCATCTTGAGGAACAGCTCGGGCGCGATGCGCATGTACAGGTCGCGGTTCAGGTCGTTGTGGTGCGTGATGAACGGCTTCGCCGTCGCGCCGCCGGGGATCATGTTCATCAAGGGCGTCTCGACCTCGAGGAAGCCGTGCATGTCGAGGAAGCGGCGCACGAAGGCGATGATCTTGGCGCGCGTGCAGAAGATGTCGCGCACCGGCCGGTTCATGATCAGGTCGAGGTAGCGCTGCCGGTAGCGCGTCTCGGTCGCCAGCGTATTCTGCGCCTTGGGGATCATGTGCAGGCACGGCGTGAGGATGATGAGCGTGGTGGGGAAGATGGAGAGCTCGCCGCGCTTGGTCTTGCCGGGCTTGCCGGACACACCCACCACATCGCCGCGCTTCGCCTCGTTCATCAGCTTCATGAAGCCAGGCAGCCCCGCATCACCCGGGAACTCTGTAAAGTTGGCGTGCGAGCAGAAGAGCTGGATTTTGAAGCCGTCGCCATGGATGTCGTAGAAGACGAGGCCTTTGCCGCCAGAGCGCTTGCTCATGATGCGTCCTGCGACGCTCTCCGTCGCCTCCGCGAACGCGCCCGGCTGGATCGACTCGGCGTACGCCGCGTGGTACTGCGGCAGACCCATCGTCGTGACGAACTTGTGCGGGTATGGGTTGGCGCCACTGCTCTTGATGCCGTTGACCCAGCTGAGCCGGTTGTCAAAATACTTGCTCGGGTCGATATCCTCCTCCTCCTCCTCGAACGCGGGGCCCTCCTCCTTCTTGGGCTTCGCCGGCCCGGTCTCAGCCGCCGCCTTCTTCTCCGCCTCCTTGGCAGCCGCCGCCGCCGCCTTCTCCACATTCTTCACCCGCGTCTTCTGCTCATTCTTGGAGAGCGCCTTGAATTCCTCAACGCTGAGCCCGACAAACGTCGCCAGCTCTTCATCCGACCGCGCAGCCTGACGACGATCCGCTGCTGGTTCCGACATTACTCTCGCGTCGATCGTCGATCGGCGCGCGCTCATCCACGTGGCCGCGGAATTTGAAGCGAATCGGGTAAGTTTGCACACCTTCTAAGAACTGCCCACATGGGCGGGTCGTACGCCGTCTCCTTGGGGAGCACACTCCCCCGTGCCCCAGGCATCCAGCGGCCCTATGTGCGAAATGACATACAATTGCTGCAGGACGTCCATGATCTTGGTGGACGGGAGATCGACATGCTTGGGTCGACAGTCAGGTTCTCAGGACCGGACCCTGTCCAATGCCTGTCCTCGACCATTCTTGGCGGCATTGTCGTGTGTAGTTTCATGCGTAGTTTGTACTGAGCGGAAACTGAGCGGGGAATAGATGACACTCTGCACACACTCGTCGAATTCAGCGGACAGACCCCCGACAGTCACAATACACTCCGAGCACTACGGACGCAGCCACACCGACGTGACAAGCACATCCCTGCACCGTCCCTTACGCACACCTCAACTCATAACGCCCACTCAACCCGCAGCACAACTGTCCAACCGACGCGCGCACCGCTCACATGTCATACTACAGTAGTACAACGGATCGAGTCGCGCCTCAGGCCACGCCGCCCGGCGCGCTTCAGGCGGGGTGGGTGAGCTGAAGCCATCCCGCCTCGGCGCCGCGCCATCGCCAACGTGGCCGGATGTGCGCGAAGTTGACGCGCCGGCAGAGGCCGGCGAAGGCGTCGCTGCCCACCTCGATGGCGAGGGCGTTGGGCAGGAGCGCGCGCACGCGCACTGGCCACCAGCCCGCCTCGTACCATACCTCGACCTCGTCATCCACCACCAGTCGGCTGTGGAAGCCATCCGGCGGCGCGGGCGGCTCCGGCCGTACCTGATGAGGGAGGCAATCAGATGCCATCAGATGCCATCAGTTTCCATCAGATGCAATCAGCGGGCGGCTCCGGCCATACGTGGTCGTCATCAAAGGGCTGATGAGGGAGGCAATCAGATGCCATCAGATGCCATCAGATGCCATACGTGGTCGTCATCAAAGGGCTGATGAGGGAGGCAATCAGATGCCATCAGATGCCATACGTGGTCGTCATCAAAGGGCTGATGAGGGAGACAATCAGATGCCATCAGATGCCATACGTGGTCGTCATCAAAGGGCTTGATCCACTCGACCAGGGCCGCGTCGGAGACCGTCGACTCATACAGCGTCGCATACTGCACTCGCACGAGCCCGTCGCCACGCACGCCAGTCATGCGGCGCCCGCCGAAATACGCACCCTTGAGGCCGGGCTCGTGCTGACGAACCTGATGAGGGAGGCCATCAGCATGCAATCAGCATGCAATCAGAATGCAATCAGCATGCAATCAGCATGCAATCAGCATGCAATCATTCCCCTTGAGGCCGGGTTCGTGCTGACGAACCTCGCAGGCAGCGGCGCGCGCGAGGTACGCGAGCTTGCCAGGCTCGGCCGCCATGGCGTCCGGCGTCTCGTCGGCTGCGGCGGCGGTGGCGGCGTCGGCTGCTTTGGCCGAGGACACGGACTGGCGAGCCGTGTGGCCACTCGGCCCCGCCCACGTCAACTCGACCATAGGAGGAATGTCATGGCGTGCCACCAAGTAGGCTCGCACCAGCATCGGAGGCGCCGACGCCGTGGTAAGCACTGGCATGGGCATCGGAGGCGCCGGCGCCGGTGCCGGTAGCGCTGCGGGCGCTGCCACGACGGGTGCGTCCTCGAGCGCTGCATTGAGCGCATGCATCACCGCAGCTGAAGAGGAGGCAGTCTCCGGCGCCGCGCCATCCGTCATGGGCACATCGCCCTCAGCCGCCTCCGCCGTCGCGCCCTCGGTCGAGGCGGCGGGCGGCGGCAGCGCGGGCATGGGCGCGGGCATCAGGGGCGCGGGCATGGGCGCGGCCACCCCTGTGGGGATAAGGAGGAGCTCGAGGTTGGGCGCCTCGACGCACACGGACACGAGGCGCGCGAGTGAGCCCGCCTCGCGCAGGTCCAAGAAGGTCGGCGCCACCCCCTCGCGCCGCGCTGTCTTGTCATCGAGAGGGAGCATGAACCGAACGTCCGTGCGGCTCTTGTGTGCCTCCTCATTGAGCCATTCACCGGTCACCTCGACGACGACCTGGCCCTTTTCGAGGGCGGTGGAGCAGCGGACGCCCCAGCCGGGCTCGCCCCAGCCGCTCACGCCCACGCCCGCCCCGCCCCCCTCGGTCCGCTCGAAGGCCTGCAGCCGCCACGGCTGCACCCCGCTCTGGCATGCGCCCGCTGCGCCATATCCGAGGGGCACACGCGCCCCGCTCGCGCGCTCGAGGACAAAGGAGGGGGTGCCGGCGGCGAGGTCGGCGTAGCCAAGGACGTCGGCGACGCGCGCGGCCGAGAGCCCGTTGCGCGAAATGGCCGTCTTCGAGGCGGCGCGCTGCAAAGCCATCTTAACGAGCTCTCCAGCCTCGCTCACCGCGGGCGGTAAAGCCTTCGCCATCTGCGTCGTCGAGGAGTAGAAGCCCATGGCGACGTAGCCGTGCGCCTTGAGGTAGCGGAGCGCGGCGGAGACGGGCGGCGGGCAGTGGGCAGCCACGTGCAGGCCCATGCTCAGCCAGAAGCGCCGGCTCTCATTAGTGGCGGAGACGACGAGCACCTTCGCATTCAGGTGGCGCACGGCGAGCTCGACGAGCAGCGCGAGCAGCACGGAGCCGTTACCCTGCTGGCGGTGGGCGCGTGACGAGGCGAAGATGGGGATCTCGAGCACGTTGGCGGTCGCGTGCAGCTCGAAGACCGCCGCGGCCACCACGCGGCCGCTCCGGAATAGCACGATGCGCCGGCACACCAGAAACTGCCCAGTGAGGTTTAGCGCGGCGTCGTCGATCTCGACCTCGCGCAGCACACGCTCAGCGTCGATGCCACCCGCCTCCGCGCCGCCCACTGTGTAGGTGAGCCCCGGACCACCCGGCACCACGCGTTCGGCGCATGCCAGCACGTCCAGCGGCGACGTCTTGCGAGGGTCGACGCGGCTCGACTTGCGCGAGACGTCCTCGTCCTTTTGCGGCGGCGCGGCTCTCTTGTTCGGGGCAAGGAATTCGTCCTCGTCCGGCTCGACGTACGACACGTTGGCGCGCGCCCGCGCCTCACGACTGGCATTGTTCATGTTCGCCGGCGTGCGTCGCGCTCGCGCCAACTAAGTTTCGGGCACAGCGTCAACGGTTTCGCGCATTGTTCCGGTGATGTCGATCTTGAACATGGAGTTGTGTGCCGTGTGTTAGAAATCAACTCACACACGTTCACATTCACACACTGTGCGGTTATTCTACCGGTACGCGTCGTACCGGTACAAATAGCGCGTCCGAGGTCGGTCTCCGTCATGAGTGCCGAAACCGCGCGGGGTTGCTGGCCTTGCCGTCGTTAGGTCCCTAGCTGCGGGCCGAACTGCGTGTGCATGCACTCAACGTCTCTGCCTCCGAAGAGTGTGAATATTACCAGCAGAGATATTCCCGCCGCTGGCTTGCCACCCAACTGGTGGTTCACCATTCGAGCGGCTCACTGCAACCCACGCAACACTCTCAAGTATGAGCAGGATGATGTGCGTGTGGCCATTCAGCTGGCGTTGAGGCACCGATTAGACCACGGTGCCGGCCTCTTTGTCGACGTTGGCTCAAATTGCGGCCTTTACTCTCTGATCATGGCATCGCTCGGGCACCGCTGCGTTGCCGCAGACCCATTGCCAACATGCGTGCAAGACACCAGAGGCTCAGCCGCGGATAATGACTTTCAGCCGTCACGCTTGGCGGTGTTTCACAGTGGAGTGTCTGACGCGTACTTTACTTTTCGCGTGCCTACCCATATGTGCTCGCCATACTTCGAAGTGGGATCCACGAGCGAAGTTCGTCGACGCGTGGGAAGCTGGAGCGACACGGATCATGCTACGACGACGCACGCCCGTGCTGCTCCTCTCACTGAGGTTCTGCGTTGGGCGAGCGAAAATGGTAGCGATATCATGATGCTCAAGATTGACACGGAGGGACACGAGGTGCGTGTGCTCGCATCCGCAATTCCACTGTTCAAGCGCGGGACCATCAACGTCGTACTTTGGGAGCTGACGCCCAGTAAATGGGCGCAAGCCAACGTCTCCCGAGCATTTGGACTGGAAACATTGAGCTCGATCTTTTCTCAACGGCACTACTACAGCTTTTTTTCCGGCCGTGCATCTTTCTGTGACCACCACAAGAAAGTTGCCGCATGCCAACATGTGCGCAGCACCAGCTTCACGCTGCCGAGAGGCGCAGTCTACATCCCCGATGTGGGTGAGCTCGCAGATGCCATGCTTGCAACAAAATGGGAACCGGCCGAAAATATATTCTCATTGCGTGTGAAACACGCCTAGAGCAGCGTGGTACACGACCCGTGTCCCGTTTATGTTTTCGATGATGTCGCGGTGGCCGCGGTGCCGGTGGTGAGAACTGAGATCATCCCGAGGCGCTCCTGGAGCGTGGAGGTCGCGTCACGCGTGGCTGAGAAAAACGGGGAAAACGGCTGCGTAAAATTCAAACTTAAAATAGTTTCCTCAAGCGCGTGAAACCGTGTGACTGCGTCATGGACTGCGTGAGTCCAGCCGTCGTAGCCGTGCTCGTATACGAGCTCAAAACTGTCAACTTCGCGGCGGGAGGCGGTCGTACCCCTTCTGCGAGTACCTTGCGAGGATCGGGCCCCTCCTGCGAGGATCTTGCGAGGATTCGACCACGCCTGCCCCCGGGAGCGCCATCGCTGCATCGCTGTATGTCCCTTGGCGCACCCAGCACGCCATCCCGTTCTCGTCGATGCTGCGATGCGGCTCCGTCACCTTGGGCACAATCAAGCACGTAGCGGGCCCGATGCGCGCTTGGATCCTCGTCAGGCGCCCACCCGCCGCTGCAGCGACGGCACTTGCCGGTGGCGGCAGCGTCGCGTGTCGCAAATCATGGTCATGGGCTGTGAGGCTCGACTGCCCAGGGCCTCCAATGGTCCACGACGAGATGAGGCTTGATTGCCGACACAATTTGCGCGCGTCCGGCACCAGAAACGGGGTCATGGCATCCGGTCTCTTCTGAATCGTGGTAGAAGGCAGGCTCGGCCGCGAAGGGGGCGAGCTGCCACGTGGCGAGCTGAGCTGAGCGCCTCTGATGACCTCTGATTGCGAACTGCCACGTGGCGAGCTACCGTTGGCAACGAAGGCGCCGCGGCTCTCGCGGCTGCCCAGCGCCGTGCCGGGCGCGCTACTGCGCGTACCGCTGAGCATGCCGCTGGACGCGCTCCGGCGCAGGCTGGTGCGGCTGGGCTGATGGCGTGCGGGACTGTCCTCCTCAGTCAAAGCGCTCTGCAAGCTCTGCAAGCTCTGCATGGAGGCCGAAGACCGGAAAGACCCCAGCATTGCCGGCGCGCTTGGTGGCCGTATCACTGTTGGAGCACTCGGCGGCCAAACCGGTGAGGGCGCCTTAGCGGGCGGCAACGGCGCGGTCCTGTCGAGCAAGTCGATCAGATGCTGTGGCGTGGTCGCTTTCTGCCGAGATCGCACAGCAGTGGCCGCCGCGAGTGCCGCGCTGCGTGCGTGCATCGCGGCCGAGGCGGAGGCCGCCGCGGCCGCATTTGAGGCCACCGCCGACGCCAGCGTCGTGTGGTCGTCATTGACCGCAGTGTGCCGTATCGAGGCGGCTTGCCGTGGTCCGACACTTGCGAGCATCCGTAAGACCCAAAGATTCGTCTCTTGAGGGAGGTCGGGCTGGGGCGCGGGCTGGGGCGCGGCTGGTGTGGCGTTGCCTCGCGGCTCGCTGTCGGCCGTTGTCTGGATGTGGCGCTTCAACTGTGCCACCAGGCTCGAAGCCCCGGTGCCGCCTCCGCCGCTGCCAAAGACGCCGCCGCCGCCGGGGCTCTTGCGCAACGCGTTCTTAAAGGAGCGGCTGGTGTCCAGTTTGACCTGGCCAGCGTGGAGGGCGTCGTCGAGCCGCCCGCGTACCGCGCTGCCCTGTCGCAGCTGCTTATTCAGCTCTTCGAAGCTCAGGGCACCCGAACCGTCGCGATCCATCGAATCGAACACCTCCTCGACCAGCACGCGCGGCGCGTCGAAGCCGAGGGTGCAGAGGGCGTCGCAGAACTCGCGCCTGTCGATGGTGCCCGAAAAGTCGCGGTCCCACGCACGGAACGCCTCCATGATACGCATGTTGCCCTGCACGAGCAGGTCGCGCAGCGTGATGCGCAGCCACTCTTCGTAGGTCACTGTTCCGGAGCCGTCGAGGTCAAAGTCGGCCCACGTGAGCTCGAGCGCCTCGTCGGAGACCTCAAAACCATGCTCGCGGCACAGGATCGTGACCTGCTCTCGAAACTCCTCGCGATCGATGAAGCCGCTGCCATCCCGATCCCACATCTGGAAGAGGGATCCCATCGCCCCTTTGTCAGCGAGGGCCAGCACGTCCTTCACGCGGCGCTTCTTGCGCTCCGCAACCTGTTCTGCCTCTCGCCGAGCACGCTCCGTCGCGACGGCGGTGCGCACGCGCTCCTCGGCAGCGGCCTTTAATGATTGCCGCCGCTCGATGGCCGCCTGCGCAATGACGCCTTACATGATGTAAGGGGCCAAGACGTTTGAAACAGTCGGGTCGTGAAATGTCCAATTATGGGAATTGCCCTGCAACTTCAAGCAAGCAAGCCCCGTTGGCTACAGGGGTACTCGTTTGCGCTGGTTTAGGTACTTGTGTGTTTCGACTAATTAGCTTGCTTGCTGCAACTTCAGCTGTGACACCCCCCTTGTGACACCCTTCACCCTAGGGTAACTCATGTTAACTACATTTGTACCTGATAGTAGTGAAACCCTCCCCCAAGGAGCACCTGGTCAAAGATAGATAGATCAGTTTGAAATCGCACTGACCACTGTTGCCTGTCCCCGCCCCCGTAGGGCGTAGGGGCCTTGTAGGGGACATCAAGGTGCTAGCGGTAAGCGGAGAGCGGAGTGACGTAGATATAAGACGTAGACGTAGTCTATCGGTCTCTGTTACTCTGAGTCTCAGTCTGACCGTCTGACGTGCATGCTGACGTCGACGTGACACAGACTCAGCATGCACAGACTTCTGACCGAGGTCCAGCGGTCGCGTCTTGGTCCGTCCAGTACTGTACATAGGTTCCTATTGTACACCTTGCTCGCTTCCGTTCAGAGCTCTTCAGTACACCTCGCTCACAGCGTCTCTCTCGATGTTCTCAGCTGCCTCTCTCGTCGTTAACGTCGTCCGAGTACGGTAGTCATCTCTCCTCTCCTGCCATCGTATCTGTTCATCTGCGACTGCATCTGCCTGTATGGCATGGTCTGGTCTCATCTGTGGCGCTCATGCTGCCTCCTCGCGCCTCATGCTACATGTACTCCTCCCGTATGCGCAGGTATGTTACTCCTCCCGTATGGTACTCCTCCCGTATGCGCACGCATGCATGCCCGCATGCTCCTCCAGCTCAGATGCGCATCTCGCCCTGCTCCTCCTCGGCGGCCGCCTCGGGCGACCCGATCGACGAGCGGCGCGAAAGGATGCGCTTATGCAGCTCGTTCAGAATGCCGCCACCGCCGCTGCTGCTCTTGGGGGGAGACGTCGGCGGCGCGGGGTCCCGAGCGCTGTCCCGAGCGCTCTTCGACGCACCCACCGGCTTGAGGATCGCCGATTGGAGTGCCTCCACCGTCGGCCTGTTTGAAGCCCGATGGGACCCCTGATGGGTAGGGGAGAGCGACACGAGCGGGCCGCGACGCCGTGAAGGCGGCGACGGCGGTTTCGGCTTCGGCGGCGCGGGTTCCGAGGGCGGTGGCGGCGGCGGAGCAACTCCAATGATGGGAGGTGGCGCGAGCTTGACCGAAGCCATTGGAGGCGGCGGCGGCGGCGCGAGCACCAGCGGCGGCGGCATCAATGCGCTGCGCGCCGTCGGCGGCGTGAGCGCTCTCTCCGCACTCGACACTGGCGGAAGCGTGGGCGGCGCGGGCAGCGCGGATGGCGCGGGCGTCGTGGCGGGCGGCGCCTCCGTGGCGCTGGTCACAGGACATGCGACCGCCGTGGTGACAACTGTCGGGCTCGCCGCCACATACGCCGGCGCTGGCGAGGCTGCCGGCGCGGCCGGCGTGGTCGCGGGTTTCGTCAGCGTGGTCGTGGGATTCGTCAGCGTGGTCGCGGGATTCGTCAGCGTGGTCGCGGGTTTCGTCAGCGAGGTCGAGGAGCGCCGCATGCGCGGCGGTGGCGAGGGCGCCAGCAGCGAGGACGCCAGCGGCAATGGCGTCAGTGGCGAGGTCGCCAGCGGCGAGGACGCTAGCGGCGAGGGCGTCAGTGGCGAGGGCAGCCGCGGGCCGACAACAGCTCCGTGCACGACCGGCGGCAGCGGCGCGCTAGCGGGCGAGGGCGAGAAGTTGAGCTGCCGGTACGGCGCCTCCCGCGGCTCGACGAGGCGCGAGACGGCCACATGACGGCCGCGGCCAGTCGTGCGCCGGTAGGCCGCATCCTTGAGCGAGGCTTGCTGATGAGCCTCGGTAACGGCCGCGTGCTGATGAGCCTTGGTAACGGCCGCGTGCTGATGAGCCTTGGTAACGGCCGCGTGCTGATGAGCCTTGGTAACGGCCGCGTGCTTGGCGGCACGCGCTGCGCGCAGCTGGGCCACGTGCACGCGCGCCAGGTGGCCGCGCCCGATGCGCGTCAGCTTCAGCGCCGCCTCGACGCAGCAGCCTGCCTCGAGCCTGCGCGCCGCCGTCTCGAGGCGCACCACAGCGAGCATCCGACGGCTGAGCGACGCGTGTGCGGCGGAGAGTTCGCCACGAACGAGCGAGCGCGCGTCGGCGGCGGCCGCCGCGTAGCCGCCGACGCGCCAGCGGCGTACCGCACTCTGCAGCCGCACCGCCGCGCCGAGCATGGCCGTGTACGCGGTGTACGCGATGAATCGCCTCGCCTCCTTTTGGATGGTGGTTGCCGCCGCTGCCGTGATGGCGGCGCGCGCACGGCATGCCGCTTGGAGGCGCAGCACGGCGTCGCAGCACCGGCGGAGGAAGAGGCACGCGCGCCTCATGCGCGAGAGGCTTTGCAGGCGAGTGGCTGCGCTGTTCTCGGCCTCGGCTCGGCGCAGCGCCCGCGCCATGTGCCGCGCGTGGACAACGACTCCAAGAGCACAGAGCGCGAGGCCGACGAGCACAGCCAAGGTAGGGTCGAACCGCGCAGGTGGCAGGACATTGCGCTCCGTGCAGCTCACCGAGACTGGCGCACCCGGCAAGATTAGCGTGCTCGTCAGGTGGCCACGGCACCGCTGCTGGGGCACGCTGGCGAGAGCGAAGGCGTGCGCGAAGGGGAGCATCGCACGCTTGCTCGCTCCAATGAGACCCTCGACAGCCCATTGCGCCACGGGCGGCCCGATGCGCGTCAGCACGGGCCCAGAGATTGCTAGGAGCAGCGTCTCCATGGGGCCCATTTCAATTGGTTGTAAGCCGCACAGGTCATGTGGCGCAGAAGAACGGGTCAAACAATCGTGTTTCTCGCGGGAGTTCAGTGCAGCGCGTTTCGTCAAAATATTTCACATGGAAACGCACATGCACTCACTTGACCCCCGGGGGGGGGCTGACCCAGCAATCTTCAAGTTCATGTCCATTCGGCGACTGTGCCGAAACGCGCGCTTTTGCTTCGCGCCTCACCGACATGGCAGACGACCCAGAGCGACCCTCTGCGCGCGTGGCGACGGCGACGGCGCGCCCAGCTGCGGCAGTGGCGGCGGCGCGCCCAGCTGCAGCAGTGGCGGCGGCGCGCCCAGCTGCGGCAGTGGCGACGGCGCGACCGGCTGCGGCGGTGGCGGCGGCGCGCCCGGCTGCGGCAGTGGCCGATGCGCGCCCGGCTGTGGCGGTGGCCGCGGCACACCCAGCGCTAGTGGACCGCTGCGCGTCCACTGCTGCTGCTCGCCCTCCCGCGGCCGCCGTTCGCCCTAGCATCGTGCCGTCGGAAGCAGCAGCGGAATCGCTGGCCAGTGACGCCTCAACCGCCTCGACACGCCCCACAGTGGCTGTGGCTGCCGCACGTCCGGCGACCGCTATCGCAGCAGCTCGCCCCGCCGTCATGGCGACCGCGCGGCCAGCGACGGCGGCTGAAGGGGCGGCTGCCACCACGCCGAGGGCTGCGCCCGCACAGCCGGTGGCGGCGGCAGCTGCACGACCTGCGGCATCGGCAACGACCGCAACCACGACCGAAGCGCGGCCAGCGGCGGCGGCCACGGCAACGGCAGCAGCCGCACGACCGGCGGCAGTGGCAGCTGCACGACCTGCGGCATCGGCAACGACCGCAACCACGACCGAAGCGCGG
>ENA-UOXO01001505-UOXO01001505.1-mixed-culture-metagenome-genome-assembly--contig:-NODE-1505-length-15744-cov-56.287208_pt1 | contig 15744 bp, 13 predicted proteins | sample MGYA00238162_ERZ761640 | MGnify/ENA primary metagenome ERZ761640 (study PRJEB28914, sample SAMN08778297) | mixed culture metagenome | isolation source: Freshwater growth medium | place: USA...
TGTCTAAACCACGTGCGGGATCCCTCGATGGTGACCGTCAAGGATGAAGGCAGCAAGCTTGATACAGCGCCGGTAGAGACGCCAAGGCTCGGGGTGGGCGCACAGCCGTCTTCGATCGCACTGCAGGGTTCCTTGACGAAAACTGCGTCGTGGGCGGACAAGCCGCCCGGGCTCGACCAAACCCAAGTCCCAACGGTCCAGCTCACTGCCTCGGCCAAGGCTGCATCGGCGCATGTGTTCGTGCCCCTCATCTTTGACGGCACGGCACCTCGGATTGGTCTACCGCTCGACGAGTGTGGCGAGGCTTATTTTGGCAAGCGCCGATCCTTTATCTCGCGTGAGACTGACTACGCGGACGCGGCGAGATGGGCGGCGGCGCTCTTCCCCGGCCGGACGGACGTGCACGCCTTCTACTATTTCGAGATCGAGACGCTGGGCTTGGTTGTTTCGGGCGCCCTCATCACCGACCCGCCGCCGATGGACTGGGAGATGACCGCGCGCGACGTCACGGATGAATGGACCCGCACTCCCTTGACACAGGCTCAATCCTCGAACAATATCGCGTGGGCGACGCTCGCCGCTCTCCACGGCGACGCGACGGTCGCTCGTGTGGCCGCTCTTGCGCTTGCGCGAGCGTGTGCCTTCCGCCAGCCCACGGCTGCTCTTCCTGACGGCGTACGTGTGGGGGCTCAACCCGAGCTTGCACTCGAGCCCCAGCAAGTACTCGTCGAGGCGCGGGCTCACCCAGTCCCATGGGGCACGGTCGTGGAGAAGGCTCAGGCGAGCATGCGCGCGCTGCGCCATGAGTACGAGTGGCGCATTGCCGACACCACACGCTCCCCCGTCGACCGCGCTGAGTGCGCCGGCTGGCTGGCGGTGTGTAAGCCGCTGCAGCTCGATGCCATCAACGCGACGCTGCGCAGCCAGTGCTACTCGGCGAGCGACACGCGCCTGCATCGCGTCCCGTTCCCGTACGTGCCATCGGTTGCATCGTCACCGCTGCCGCCCCTGCCGACCCGCCGCCCTCGGGCTGCGTCCCGGCGGATGCACTCGACTGGGACACCGTCCTGTTACCAGATGCCTATGCAGCTGCCCTCGAATGCCAGCAAGCTACCTGGCGGTGGCTGCTGCATGCGGCCAAGACGGGACGTGCCCAGGGCTGCCCAAAACCGAAACTGTTCGCGTGCAATCTCGATGAGAATGCGTGCTACCCGTGGGCAGCGGCGCTCATTGCCGCCGGCCATGTGCTCTGCCACGACGGTGAGCGCATCACGCTCGCGGACCTCTCACGCGCGCCCAACTTCAGCCTCGACCCAACATATGCCGCCAACCTCCTCCGGGGCTCGCCGGACGCCGCACTGCGCGACGCCTGCACCACACACGGAGTCGAGTTCTTCACGCAACTTGGCGGGCAGCTGGTTATGATCCCGCCCATGTCCTCAATTGCCGACGGCTTCGCTTCGGTGCATGAGACGCTGCGCGAAATGATCGACGCAGGATGGTTTGCGGCGCGCTCGGCGGCCTCAGTGGCACAGGGTCGGCTCAACCTGCTCACCGCGCCGGGCAGATTCTCCTGCGTAGGGTGCGTCGTGAAGAGCAACCTGACATCTTGGCGCATGGTCAATAACGACACGGCACCCCCCGCTGGCACCATGACGACCTTCGGGACGGCAGCCCCTGTTCTCTCTCTCAACGCGAGCATCGGCTCACAGCTCGATAGAGCGCTCCGTGCGCGCGAACTCGCTGCCGCAGGCGACGTGAGGCGCGACCCTGCCCGATTTAGCGTGCAGGCGATCAGCGCTCGCCCGCCGTACCGCCCATTTGGACCGACCCCGGGGAGTGGATTTGGTGCCCCTATCCTACCGCCGGAGCTCAAGCCCTTCTTCTTTATGCTCACCCTCGCGATCGTCGTCCTCACGCCGCCGGCGGAGATGCTTGGCCTCGACGTGCTCAGCTTTGGTGACGACTTTGCGAAATTCTTTCATCAACTCGCGGTGAGCTTCCGACAGCGCATCTACATGCAGTTGATGCTGCTCGACCCGTCCGCGATCACCCAAGAGCTCATCACGCGTCTCATCGCGTGCCTTCTCGCTGATACGCCCGATGTCGCACTTACTCTCATCCAGGCGGGTTGTGTGAGCATGGGCACGGTGCCCTCGTCGCGGTACGCCCAAGGCTATGTCACTGAATATTGCAACAAGTTTCAGGACGATTTCCACCGCGATCACATCGCGACATATGACAAATGGGCAGCCGACTGCCCCGCCTTCGCCGCGTGGCTCGCCGTGCGCGCACAGGTCGCCGCCGAACTTGATGTGGGCGCGCATGTGCAGGGGTATCTCCTCATCGCCTTCGGCTATACCGATGACCCGCGAATCTTCACAATCGGACCCGTCCTCCTCTGCGACGCGACGGAGCACTGGGGGCGCGAGTGTACCGCCGCTAACCTCCGGCGCAGCGACCCGTGCAAACGCTGCGTCGGAGTGCAAGGCGAGTGGGTTGGGGGTCAGTACCTTGCTACCGCGCTCCTCTCCTACCTCTCACCGGCCAAAGTGCTCAAAGCACTCACGGCTCTTCGCGGCGCTCAGGCCGGCACACTCACTGTCCGCGAGATGCGGGAGCTCGGTGGGCTCCTGCACCACTTTGTCTTCACTCTGGTCCTGCCCAAGCAGCTGATGTACAATTTCTACGATGGCATCGACACACTGCATCGCGTCCGCACTGCGGCCGAGGCGGTAGGGGCTACTGTGCGCGCGCCCACGGGGCGTGCCCGAGCCCTCTTCCTCTTTGGTGGTCTCGCCCAGAATGGCACGCTCGACCTACTTGCCCTCGGAGAGACGCTCGGCCTTATGGTGGTCAACTACGACATTGCCAATGGGGATCAATTCGACCTTCGGCGCCGAGAGGTGCAGCACCAGCTGCTTGGCGAGATCGCGGCGCGAGTGTACGCCATCGTGTTCGCTGCCCCTCCCGCCCGCACCTATTCCTCCCACCATGTCCCCCGGCTGCGTTCGCCCGCGGAACCTGGTGGGATCAAGCCGATCCCGCGCGCCTTCGCCCGGTCTGTACGCGATGACACGGCACTCGCACACTTCGCCCTTGCTGCAATCGCGGCGGCGGCTGACGCCAACGTCATCTATGGCCTCGAGCACCCGGCAGCGCATCATCCGGAGCAAGGCTCCATCTGGCACCATCCAGCCACCGTGGCCGTCGCAGCTCGTCCAACCTCTGATGGTCTCGACCTGGCGACGCGTGCGGACGGGACATGCACGCACATCCTCGGCCATCGCGTGTGGCTGGCCGGGCTGCGCCCCCTTCTCTCCGCCGTATCCGAACCCCCCATCCTGCGCCAGCGGGCGCTTCTCGAGCAGGGCGTCCTGGCGGTACGCGCCATGGCCAAGCAGGGCGATCGGCTCGTCGAGCGCCGTGGGGGTGCCGAACTCGATGACGGACTTCGTGTTCCGCTAACGCGCCGCTCATCGCGTGCCTGGTGCCCCTTCTCGCTCGCGCCGGCGCCCGCCCGCGCTCTCGCATTGCGCCTGCGCCCGCACGGGTCGCACGGGCAGCGCGTGGCGTCATCGCGGCCCTCCTCACAGGCGCCGCGGTGGCATCCTCGCACAGGCTCACCGACACCGAGCTCTGCATCAATGCCACGTTCTCATCGACGGTCGCAGGTGACGGCGCGCGCACGAAACCACCGCCATTCTTGACGAGCAGGCCGCTGGCACCGCAGCCCAACCTCGGGGCGCCACCCCTGACGCCTCCCATGCCTTCACAAACGGCTATGCGCTCTGTGCCCACGCCGCGGCGGATGACCACGGGTGCTCCACCGCCACTCACGCGCCCTCCCGGGCGCCTGACGCCTCAGCTGTCGCTGGCACCGGCGCTTCGACCGGTGGGTATGAGCTCTGGGGCACGGCAGCAACGCTGGCCGCCGCCCGTCAAAGCCGCCACCCCGGCGGCTCGTGCACCAACAACCTGGGAGGCGGCTCTTCTTCAGGACGACTCGCCTATGGCTCTTCTACCAGGTCGCGAGGAAGAGCTTGCGGGACTGCTTGACGTCATGCGCGAGCACCTCGAGTCCGCCTTCGCGGACTCCACAAACGAGAAAGACAAGTATCATCTCGAGGCGTGGCGTAAGGCTTGCGCGGCACTCGGGACGCCGATGTGGCGCACGGACGTCGCGGCAAATACGGGACTCGACCCGGTGGGTCACCGTCGTGAGCTCATCCTACCGGCACTCGCGATGCTCCACATGTACGCCCGGATGCAGCCGAGATCCAAGAAGGATCCGGCGGCTAACCCGCGGAACGCCCTCAACAAGCTCTACGCGGTGGCTCGCGAACACAAGAAGCGTGGATACAAGATGGCGCCTTTCACCATTGCCGTTCAGGTTGTCACAGGAATGCTGCGCCAATATGTCGAGCTCCACGGCACCGACTCCCTCGCACCCTCGCGCAAGAATCCGCTCACCAATGTCCTTATCCTGGCCATGCTACGCGCCCCATGGGACTGGGCCTCGTACGAGCTGATCGCATTCCGGGCGACGGTTGAGACGCTCGCAGAGACAGGCATGCGAAAGGGGGACGTCTCCAAGGCGCACAAAACGACCGTTTTCAAGAAGGGTCGCCTCACCTTCGCAAGCTTGAAGTGGCGCCTGGGAGGCATCATCACCGCTCTTCCCACGCTAGCCGAGGTCCTCTCCATCACTGAGGGTGACGGCTGCTGGCTCGTGTTCGGTTCCCTCAAGAACGATGCGTTTGGCGAATTCTTCGGCTCAAAGCCGTCGTGGCTACCATTCTCGTCCGTCGCCGCGCGCAACGCATGTCGCTCGCTTGCGGCCCTCACCACGGCCGCACTGAGGGCCGGCCTTACCGCCGCCACCGCCCCCATCACCCCGCTCTTCGGGCCGGCGCTCGGTGTCGAGTGGCATCACGACCTGTTGGACCGCCTCTTCGTCAAGGCACTGCGCGAGGGGGCTGGACTCACCGAGGCGGAGTGTGCGTGCTTCTCCGTGCACTCTTTCCGCATCTACCTTGCCTGTGCGCTGTACGCCGCGGGCTGCCCCCCGGAGCGCATCATGGCTATCCTTCGCTGGAAGAGCGAAGAGGCACTCCTCATCTACGCGAGGATGAACGACATCGAGCGCACCGCCTGGATCATCACGTCCATGGACCAGCTCGTTGACTCCACGACTGCGGCCAACCTTCCTCGGCTTGACGCGGACGAATGGGTGGCACACCTTCAAACCTCAATCGCGGCCGGCGCCCTGGGCAAGGCTGCACGCGACGCCGATCGCGACATCGAGCTCGAGCCCTAAGGCCCCAGCTCTACGGGTGCCGCGCTCTTCGGCTGTTTCACAGCCTCTCGCCTCGCCCCCTCTCGGCAGCAGCGCGCATCTCTGCGGCCCGGCACTCCGCTTTCAGTGGAGACCACTCTCAGTGTGCCGGCCCGCGCGCCTCTGTCACGCTGCATGCGGCACGGCCCGCCCGTCTTTCAGCCGAGCGGCGCGCGCTTCCGCACCTCTTCGCCCACCCACCCTCCCGACAGGGTATGTACAGGGGTATTTGGTGGAGTCGGTCTCGCATGGGCATGGCCCTCCGCGTCATGTCCCGCTGTGTCTCCTGCCCGCGACCTCTCCCTGGTTCATGCTCGCTCACATCCGCACTATGGGGGGCCAGAGCAGCTTGTGTGTATCCCCCCCTGGGAGGGGGGGGAAGTATGTGTAGTATCCGTATCGGTGTGTCCCTCCGAGTACGACCGTTACGCGAGACTTAGGGTGGACAGGCGGAGCCTGTTCTACTATGTCTCGTGTTGGACGTTACGAAAGGGGGGCATATGTCCTTTGTGTTAGGCTCGGGGCCGGCTCAGCGCATGGGGTACGCACCCTGCACGACGTGGAGGGGAAACTGCATGCATGCAGAATCTCCGACACGTCAGCAGGTGTGTGTCCCCTTGCGGCGACGCGATCGATCGTCGACGTTCAACCTTGGTTGACGGTGCGCGCGGCTAGCTGGCTCCTGCCTTTCGCGGGCCCACCCTCCCACCCTGGGTATTTGGTGGAGTCGGTCTCGCATGGGCATGGCCCTCCGCGTCATGTCCCGCTGTGTCTCCTGCCCGCGACCTCTCCCTGGTTCATGCTCGCTCACATCCGCACTATGGGGGGCCAGAGCAGCTTGTGTGTATCCCCCCCTGGGAGGGGGGGGAAGTATGTGTAGTATCCGTATCGGTGTGTCCCTCCGAGTACGACCGTTACGCGAGACCTTCGAGCTCGGATAAAATGCGAGTGGCGTTCATGCGTGTTGCCGGGCTGGCTGCTCGTACTCCTCGCCGATCTGCCATTCTCATTGAGCGCGAGCGTCACGCTCCGCTCCTCGCTGCCCATCGTCCCCGACGGCGGCTCGCTGGTGATCTATTGGGACACCGATTTGCCCACCGATCCTGCCACGGACGTCATCACTCGCACCTGCGGGCCTGTGGTGGATCTCGCGGACGTCATCGACGCGATACCGGTCGCAGCTGCTACGCCGGATTCGCCGGGTGGGGGCGCACGCTTCACGAACAACGTGAATCTGCGCTGCGACTACGACTTCCGCCTCGTGCGCGGCTGGAACTCGTCAGCAGAGAAGCAGGATGTTAGTGCGCTGCGCGAGCTCGGCCGCGTCACCGTTCCCGTCGAGGGCGGCCCGAATGCCCCCGGGCAGGGGCACATCTCGCTCGCGGACCGAGATGATGAGATGTGGGTCGGCTGGGTCTCCGGCCGCCAGCCGCAGGCAGCCGCGGACACGCCGACGGTGCGGTGGGGGACAAGCAGTGGCCATTACACACGCAGCACTGCCGCTGCGCGAAACTCTTCCACCACTTACACAGCGTCCGACATGTGCAACGCTCCGGCGAACACGACATCCCAGATTATGTGGCGATACCCGGGCTGGTTCCACCACGTACTTCTGCGCGGGCTCTTACCATCCACCACGTACTATTATGTTTACGGGAACGAGCGAGATGGTTGGAGCCGAGAGCGCGCGTTCTCGAGCAAGCCGCGCCGCAGCGCTGCCGTCACCACCGACGTGGCAGTGCGCTTCCTCGCGTATGGCGACCAAGATTGGGACGATCCAGCCCCCGGATCACCCTCTACGGCCGCGTACGCGTTGCGCGACGTCCTGGACGGCTGGAATAGCTTCATTCTGCACTTTGGCGACATCTCGTATGGCGAAGGAGACGTGAGCGACTGGGACCACTGGGCACACCAGAACGAGCCGTACGCGACGCGGGCACCGTACATGGTCTCGCTAGGCAACCACGAGATGGACTATGTGAGCGGCGGGGAGAGAAGCCCAACAGGCGGAGGTGCGAACGGCTTCCATCCCGGGGAGGGATGGGGCAACGATAGCAATGGCGAGTGCGGCGTCCCAGTCTTCCATCGCTTCCGTGCGCCGAGCAACGGCAACAGCATCGCATGGTACTCGTTCGACTACGGCGTCGTACACGTGGTGCAGATGTCGAGCGAGCACGATTGGACAAGGGGCTCGCCCCAATACAAGTGGCTCGAAGCGGATCTGGCCGCCGTCGACCGGTCCGTGACGCCATGGGTCGTGGTCACTGCGCATCGAATGATGTACTCCACGCAATCGGACGCGTCCACCGGGCCGGCATTGATGCGCGCGCAATTGGAAGATCTCGTCATTCAGCACAAGGTGAACTTGTTCCTGTGCGGCCATCAGCACAGCTACGAACGGTTCTGCCCCGTCGCGCAAGGCAAATGTGTAGAAGATGGCCGTTCGGCGCCCACGTATATCAACGCTGGAACCGCGGGCGCGGGCATCGACTACAAGGACTGGTTCAATTCGAACATCTCGCTCGTGCGCTCCAAGCAGTGGGGCTACCTGCGCGTCTCGGCGACAGCGCACGATTTGACGGTGCAGTTCGTGGACAACAGTCTCGGAGAAGAATGGGATGAGGTTGTGTTGCTACCCTGGATGTGACACATCGAGTGTTGGCCGTGGCGTCGAGGCAGCGCGTTGCGCGCTGAGGTGCGATGGAAGCCGCTAGGCGCGCTACGGTACACCGCGTGAATGTAGAGTTACTGTTAGGTGGGGTCCGCGGGCCCGGCTTTGCCTTTCAATCGAATTCGAGGAGCTCGGTTCAATCCTCGGAATGGTGCCGGAGCGGCGGCCAAAGCTTGGCCAACGCTTCCGTTCAGCGTGCTCGGAACCTCGTGTGATGGAACCCACGCAAGACATCGAGCACGTACTAAAATTCCGATCAAGAAAACTCTTTTTTATCGGGGGGAAATCCGGCTGGTGCGGAAGAGGGAAGATGGGGGACGCCGACGACTTTATCTACCACAATCCCACGGCTAGACTAGCTGTGGGAGGTGGTGAGGAGGAGTCGCCGGAGGAGATGAGCGAGGCCGCCAGTGCGGTGTACGAGATGCTTCTGTCTTCGGACTCTAGTATCCTCGACATGATGCTGGTGATGGTTGAGCTCCTTGGTGCCCGAGAGCCTTTGGCTGCAGCGCCTTCGCCGCCTCTTCCACCGCCGCCCGTTCCGCCTCCGACACCACCGCCTCCGCCGCCTCCGCCTTCTTTCCTCGTTACACACCTTGTGGATCCTGTTCGAGGCGTCGTCGCGCGCTACGGTCGCCTCGACGTGCTCATACAGACGGCTGGTAGAGCTAAGACGTACCGAAAGTGCCTACACCGCTCCTCGCCTCCGCGTCACTCGGCGCCCGCGCCCGCGCACAGAGCCACAGCCGTTGCCGCGTTGCGGCGCATCTTTGTGACCCATTGAACAAGCTTCCCAGCGCACACGAGCCACATGAGGGCCAGGAGGTTCGCAAAGACGCTCCGCGGCGTTACATTGCGAATTACAAAGTGCGCGTGCTCCTCCAAGGTGCGATTGAGAAAGGCCGCAAAGGCCGCCTCTTCCACCTGCCTCATATCTCACTCGACAGAACAGAGAACTGCACCAGTCTGTCGAGACGCGCAAAGTGGACGACTGCAATGGCACTCAAGGAGGCAGGCTTCGAGGAATTCATGCGTGCCTGTGCGGAATTGTGTTTGCACTCACCACCACCGTCTCAACGGACGGCTCCGCACCCCTCGGTCAACACAAGTACTGAGTACTCGCTCTCTCGGGTCACTCCATTATGCTATACAAGTAGTGAGGTGCTGAGGTCCGGTCTCTCCCACGTCCACTCCCTCGATCGTCCCTGCATGCACAGGTCAGTCAGTCAGTCAGTTTCGTCGCGGTCCCACAGGGTGTTCCCTGTCGCTTTCTGCGGAATTTGTCTGTGAAGAGTCCTAGGATAACTACTAACAACTTTAAACTGACTATTGTTGGGCGAGCGTGGGCCGTGGCCGTAGGCTCGCACTGTCACAGCTCCACTACCACTTGACTTAAACTTGACTTATAGACAGACACCCTACAGTTGGGAGAGCCCAAGTGGGCTAGCAGAGCCGCGGTAGACGGAAGACGGTGCGCATCTGCGCAATGAGTCCGACGGCGACTGCGGCATTGAGCAGCCCAAGGCTGATCCACACGCCCACGTGCGCAGCAATGGGGCCAAGGCTCAGCTTTGACGAGACTCGAAGGCTGAGTAGAAAGAGGCCGAGCCCCACCAACGTGACTCGCGTAAGCGCACCCCATTGACACGCACCCATCGCAATGCCCTCTGCCGCATAGGCGGGCCCGTTTGCGAGTTGGACAAGCGCGGCGGCCGCGGCGGGGCCGTACACAGCTCTCTGAACAGACTCGAGCGGAGTGAAGAGTGGGACGAGAATGGGCAGAGCAGCGAGTTGCACGGCACACACGACAAAGCCGACCACGCCACTCCACGTCAGCACTCGGTTCGCCACGCGTCTGGCCTCGCTCGCGTCCTCGAAGCTGTGGCTGGTGGAGGAGGCTGTGGCTGCATTGGATGTCATGGATGTGGCTCCGAGGGCGTTCGCGACCAGCACAGAGCCACACGTCTGGATGGCGCCACAGAAGACGGTGCCAAGGTAGTAGATCTGTAGGCAGATGGCATAGGCGGCGGCTGAGGTCCCCGTCACGTCGGCCGCACTTGCGCTCCTTGCCCTGAGCAGCATGATACTATTCCAGGCGAGGTTACGCACGAAGACGGACGAGGAGCCGGCGAGGAGCGGTAGAATGGCAGAGGCTCGTGGAGCACGCAGCAGCAACGCCCACGAGGCCAGCCTCCTGCGCAGCAGCAGCGACAGATAGAGCACCGCCGCGATGACCTCGGAGACGACGGTGGCGATGGCTGCACCCGCCACACCCATATTCGCACTGAAGATGAAGATAGGGTCGAGCACGAGGTTGACGAGGTTAGACACGAGCGTCACTTTGAGCGGGGTGACGACGTCGAGGCATCCTCGGAAGGCAGCGAAGGCCACACTGGCAGCCAATGCCGGCACCATGGAGAGCGAGCGCAGCCAAAGGTAACTCGCAGCCAAAGGCATGGTCAGCGCATCGGCAGGCAGTATGAGCAGGAGCGCAGTACGAGGCGCGCCGACGAGAATCATCGTGCCAACGAGGCCGATGGTGCATGACAACCAGAGCGATTCGCATGTGCGAGCTCGTGCGGCCGTCAGGTCACCGCGCGCATAGGCCGCTGCCACCAGCGGCACAGTGACGGTCGGAACGAAGCTCACTGCATATGAGACCGCGTTGAAAAGCTGGTTGGCAGCGCCCTGGGCAGCAAGCGCCAGTGCGTCGCCCATCCTTCCGACCCATACAGTGTCCACGACTCCGGTAAGTGGCACCACCATCCCGTTTGCGACCGATGGGAAGAAAATCTGGGCGATCTTGCCATCCAGTTCGTCTCCCCGAGGCAGCCACACTCCGCTCCTCAGCTGTGGTGCTAAGTTCCTTTGACCGTATCTTGGGAAGGGATGAGTGCCGCGATGAGCATGTACACCGACAAATAGGGTGCAGAGAACAAGCATGCGGCGCGTTTACCTGTGGACGGTCCGCATTCCTTCTCTGTCACCCAGAGAATATAAAAGCTACCGGTAAAAAGACACCGGGGGGAGCCGGGACACACACGGGACACACGGGACACGCGGACGCACAAAGGCACACAGACCAGTCTCACAACCAACCAAACCCACCAACAACAAACACCCCGCACGTCAGCGCGACGACCGAAGCCGCGGCCGACTCAACAGCAGGCCGAATGCCCGAAGCCGACCGCTCCCCGCGGCCGACTTAAAAGCTACCGGTACGAAACTGACGTGATCCAGTCAAACTGTCTGTTTCGTCGCAGTCCCCAAGTTCAAGTTCAAGTTCAAGTTCAAGTTCAGTCCCCCAGCCCCCCCCACCCGCGCGCGCGCGAGTGAGTTGAGTGAGAGAGTGAGTGAGTGAGTGAGCTCACGCTCGCACCACACAGTCACAGTCTCAACGGACGGCTCCGCGCACCCTGTCGGTCAACTCAAGTACTTAGTAGATAGTAGCATAGTTGAGATTCTGAAACCGCGTTCACTAAAGTTGGAACGGAAAGGTCCGCTCCATGCATACATACATGACTTCGGTCGGGCCCCTGGTCATCCCGTTTCAGTAGCTACGTTGCTCAATAATGGCCGACGAGCGACGTGCGACGTTGCTCGTGAAGAGGAAACAGAAGAAGGCGGAGGCCCTGGCACAGCAGAGTTCCTTGGATGCATTTTTCTATGGATTTGCTCGTGGTCACAGGGACAAGAATGCGACGCCAATGATGCGCATTCGTGGTCACCGCGACAAGAATATGACGACGCCATCAATGCGTATGAGGGATATTCGATGCGTGCGCGCGTATGCGCGCGCGCGTCGAACGCGGCAGGTCGATGGGAATGTATCTGAGGTCCTCCATGCGCTGAACGCGACTGCAGAGTGGTGGCCTCCAGCGCAGAAACCCGTACCGTGGGCAGAAGCGCGAAGCACGCTCGCCGTCTTGGTGCGCGGCCAGACGTACCGTGGGCAGACGCGTGAGAGCTTCACGCTCGTCAGAGAGCCGACGAGTGCGAGCGAACGATACGCGTCTCAGGCCAAGTGTGCGCGCTCGCTCGTTGAGCACCTAATCGAACCGTTTGAGCGGGCCGGCCACGCCGTGTCCGTGTTCCTCACAATCTTCGCCTCCGTGTGGGGCGATCGGTCAGCGCTCATTGGCACGTTCGCGCCACGCGTCGTCTCGGTCAGCACGATGCAGCACAACTCGACGGCGTCGCAGATCCTGACGACGGCAATGGCGGTGCGTGATCACTTGGCATGGTGCGAGCGCTACCAACGCAGCTTCGACGCGGTGGTAGTTACACGATTTGACGCCTTCTTCAAATCCAGCTTGCATGCACTGCTGGGCGATGCGAGTGCCATTGATGGCATGCGCTTCCTCTGGCGCGAAACGGGCGGCCACTGGCGCCATCACGCCAACCCGAACACCATCAAAGCGACCTTCGCAACGGGGCACCCAATCACCGGGCGGGGCACCGACTGGCGAAAGGACAACTTTCGAGTGCCCGACGCGCTGCTTGCCTTTCCCGGGGGCTTGACGCGTTGCTTCGTGCATGCTGCACTCGATCAGCTGTATCCGAGCCCCAAGTACGGGCCGCTCAACTTTCTGCACCACACGCTCGCGGGCATGCGGCGGGAGGCGTGGGACGAGTTCGAGCGCGCGAGGTTCGTCATTTCGGGCGCCTTCGACTCGAACCCATGCCGCGCCACTTGCATGCTCAACCCGGTGTACGACCTGCTGCCGCGCATGCGCTGGGTCACGGACTCGGGCATCTGCCAGCGTCCGTCCGACTTTCAGCTCGACCCCAGAAGCCAATCGCTCTGCTGCCCTTCGCCAAACTATTGCTGCCCGAACAGCGTGACGAACTGCGGCGCCGCGGGCGCGAGGCTGTTTGACGTGAGAGGCATGGTGAGCGACGACGCGATCGCGACCCTCTTTCCTCACAAACAGAACGCTCCGTACGAGTGGGAGATGACCGAGCGCTCCTTTGTGCACGTGGCCACCGTCTGGAGGCGCGTGGCGCGCCGAAGCTCGAGAGAGCAGCACTATGAGGAATCCGCACTCAAGATGCTGCACGGGGCGTTCTCACGAGGTCGCATCTCAAAGGACGTCTGGAAGAGCTTCGCCCGTAACGCGACGCAACCCTTTCGCGACGGTGCGAAGCTCCTCCCGCCGTACAGCAGAGTGGCGGCTTTCGCCCGCGATGTATATTGCAGCACAAAGGATGTGGTGCCGTGTGACTTTGGGCCGATCCGTCCGGCGTGAGCGCGTGAGCGCGCGAGCGACCCAGCGTCACTGACTCGGGCTAGCTTCACTTCATGTGTCCCTTCACGCCTGCACTTCACGCCCTTGTGATGGCGGCTAGACGCCTCAAATGCCGAAGGGTACGGCGCAAAGGCTTTGGCCCCGTTCTACAATAGTAGCGCCGACCACCTTGTCGCGGCCCTCCCTCGCATGTATCTTTACTAGTAGAAACGGTCGCAGACAAAAAGTGCGAAAAAGGAAATTGCTTTGGAGCCCCGCGCGCGCGTCGGATTTGCTCCAAGATGGAGACTCTCTCTCCGCCACCACCATCCCCAACGCCGCCGACGCCTGATGGGGATCGGCAAGTTCCCATAACTTCCGACCAAGTGCTGACGAATCATGGCGAGAACGCCTGGGACGGTGGCTTAGTCATGACCGCCGGGATTTGCATTGGGGTCGTGCTTCTCGTGAGCCTTTTGATCGTGCTTGCGGTCTCTGGCATCTACCGATGGAAGAGCAAGCGAGCTGCCGAGCGGCTCAAGAGCAGCAACGGTCTCTCCTCCGTGATCGTAGACAGCTCAACGATCGTCGACGCGGGCGCCGGCCAGAAGAAGCAGTGCGCGGAGGTCCCCGTGATTGCTCCTGAGAGCACGTGCGAGGCCGAGGACGAGGAGCGGCATGGAAGCGCACCGCGACGCGAGGTGGAGCTGCAGGTTCACTTCGACGCCAGATCTGGCCCGGCCACCCCGAAGCTGGTTTTGCCCTCTGAGCTACCTAACGTTTACCCGGCCACCCCGAGGCTGGCGTCGCTCGCTGAGCTACTTGGAAGCTTGCCACTCGAAACAGACGATGAGGAATCTTGGAACGACTCATCTCTGACACAATATTTGGAGGAAGAAGACCTGTTGGAGGACCTCTTGGAAGCTTGGAAGGAGTCACCACCGAGAACTCCATCCACACACCCCGCCCTTGCAAGAGCGCGTTGCTCGAAAGCCACGGCCGCAGCCTTGCTCTCTCTTTCGTCTCCGATCCCGGCCGACTTTGGGGGCGCCGTCGTGGGCGCATCGGCCGACTTTGGGGGCGCCGTCGTGGGCGCATCGGCCGACTTTGAGGGCAGCTCGCCGGAGCCGCTCCATTCTGCTCGCGTGTTACGAGCCGCGCATGTATCCCCAGCTCAGCGAGCGCATCAACGGACTGTGTCGGACCCCGAAGAGCCCAGGACGACGCCTCACCTCGAAGCCGCTGCTACGCCCACATCGCCAGATATCGGAAAGGCGCTCGGGAAGACGCTCTCGAGTGTTTTCGTCGAGTCCCCGGTGGCTCTCTTCAAAACCATCATGCGTGTGAAGGATGTCGAGCACGAGACCTGGGATGAGGTTGCCGCAGACATGCGAATATGAGAGGAGTATGAAAGAGCTCAGGCCGTGTGCAGAGTTCTCTACGCAACATAATGGAGCGGGGGCGAGCATACAAGAGCCCGCCCGAGCACTGGAGTGTGTTCTGTCTTCTGAGTTCTGAGTTTGCGAGCAGAGGCCGCGGGGTGTTCTGAGTTCTCGCGCCATGGTTCGCGCAGAGCGCTTGATCGGAAGTCAAGGGTTCTTGCCGTCGATCCCCATACAACAGATACTTACCGTACACCAGACCTTAACCTACCTGTTTTTGCTGCACGCAATCATTCGCCGCCTAACGTGAGTGTTCTGACGAGAGACAGAGCATGCATGGTCCAGGAATGCAAGGATCGACCGAAGTGGCAAGTGCAAGTGCATTCCAAAGTGAGCTCTCGCCGCAACACAAATGCAGAGTGTGCGTGCGCATACGTGTACAGTCACATGCGCACATCCGTCACGACCCTCGTCTCCCTCCCTCGCCCTCCTCATCGTTCCCTCGGAAATGGGAAGGTCAACCCCAACACAATCTCCTGAGCGGCCGCCCGTCTCACCGCGCCTCATCAGAAAACCCGCAGTGTACCTCATATGCGAACATTCGTCACGACCGCAGCAGACCGCATAGGTGTCCCTCATATGCGCACATCCGTCACGACCCTCGTCTCCCTCCCTCGCCCTCCACATCCCTCGAAAATGGGAAGGTCAACACAATCATTCCTCGGCGGCCTGGGCGGATTCGGCGAGCTGGCGCCAAAGTCGGTCGAGACGGCAGACACGGCCGAAGCATCTCTCGAGCGATGCGCGGCTCGTTCGAGCTGTGGATAGCTGCCGCCAACGCCCGCGCCAACGTCGGCCGCGACCGCCGACAAGGCCGCGGTGGTGCCCTCGGCCGCCGCGGGGTTCGAACGACGCGCCCTCGCTAGGGCGGGGTGCTCGGCTACATCATCGAGGCGGGACATGATTCGGCGTGCTCGGTTTAGGTCGGCATGTGCCTCGTCTAACCACGCCCAGCAGGATGAGAAGCACAATGAGAACCACAGACGTCACGATGATCGCGATGAGGCCGGCTGTCGAAATGCCTGAAGCGGGTGAAGGAGGTGGTGAGGGTGGTGGTGAGGGTGG
>ENA-UOXO01001507-UOXO01001507.1-mixed-culture-metagenome-genome-assembly--contig:-NODE-1507-length-15721-cov-49.300906_pt1 | contig 15721 bp, 13 predicted proteins | sample MGYA00238162_ERZ761640 | MGnify/ENA primary metagenome ERZ761640 (study PRJEB28914, sample SAMN08778297) | mixed culture metagenome | isolation source: Freshwater growth medium | place: USA...
GAGCTGCGCGTATGCACCCACGCCCGCGAGCAGCGCGATGAGCTGGGCGTGCACCTCCGCGTGCGAGCGGAGCGGCGAGCGCTCGAGGAGCTGACGGATCCCGTCGAGCACCGGCGTGCGATCCTCCTCCATTGCTCCCTCGTCGAGCAGAAGGCGGAGCGCCTTGGTCAGCTCGAAGAGCACGAGCGGATGGAAGACGCCGTGGCTCGCGGCGCCACCGCAGCTCATCGCGGCAAGCAGCGCGGACGCCGCGGGCGCGGCGGTGTTGGGCCGCGCGAGGAGCGCGAGCAGCAGCGCAAGCAGGGGCTCGACCTCCCCGCTGCTGTTGCGGCGCACGCCGCCGAGCAGCGTCGCCCACGAGGAGCCCGGGGCGCCACACACCTCACGGAGGCTTGCGAGAGCCGAGAGGGTGACCGAATCGGCAGCCTCTTCGAGCGCTGCGACCGCCGCCGAGTCGCGAACGCCCGACGTCCAGTCGGCGAAAGCCGCCTTTGGAACAGAGTCCAGTGGCAGCTCGTCCATTTACGCGCGATTAGAGCCACGAGTCTGCGAAAGCCGCCTTCGGCACCAGTCCGGTGGCGGAGCCATTTTTCGCGGGAGGTGGTTGATTACAATTCAATCAAAACTTGGAGGGGATTTTTAGGAATGGGTTTTATACCCCCCACCCCCTTTATAAACCCACCATCTCAAAAGTACGCGAGGGTGCGTCTCACGAGGGGAGGCGGCAGCTCGGCGAGGAATCGCGAGGGCTCGAGCGGCGCTCCGGACGGGTCGGTGGCGACGTGCGAGAGGACGAGGTGCTCCTTGGCGCGCGAAATAGCGACGTACGCGAGGCGGCGCTCCTCCTCGATGGCAGCCTGATGAAGGTGGCAATCAGACGCCAGGAGTCAGTCGCAGATCCCGGGGAGCCACCGAGCACAGCGCCAGCAGCACGCGGCTCACCGTACTCGCGTCGGTGAGCGGGCACTCGCCTTCGTTGAAGCGCACGCCAAAGACAATGGGCCACTCGAGACCCTTGGCGCCATGGATGGAGCAGAGCGTGATCGCGTCGGCGTTGTCCTTCGAGATGCGACCCTCCTGCAATCAAGGGAGATCGAGGGAGATCGTTGTCCTTCGAGATGCGACCCTCCTGCAATCAAGGGCAATCAAGCTCAATCAAAGGCAATCAAGTTCAATCAAGTTCAATCAAGTTCAATCAAGGGAGATCGCACCTGCTCCGAGGAGAGGAGCTCAAAGTGGTCAATCAAGGGCAATTAAAGGCAATCAAGGGAGATCGCACCTGCTCCGAGGACAGGAGCTCAAAGTGATCGAGCAGTCCGCGAAGCCGCTCGCGGCAGCGCTCGGCACGGGCGCCGGCAGCGTCCGGTAGCGCGGACGCGGACGGCTCATCTGGTAGGGAGGCCGCTGCCGCTCCTGCCGCCACCGCACCTGCCGCCGGTGGGGCGAATGCGGTGGGCAATCAAGGGCAATCAAGGGCAATCTAGTTCAATCAAGGGAGATCGCACCTGCCGCCGGTGGGGCGAATGCGGTGGGCTTCGGAGGCAGCGTGGCAGCCCCCCGCGCCGCCGTCTCCCCTGCCGCCGTCGTGCCGGTCGGTGCGGTGCCGGTGTATGCGGCGGGCTGCGGCTCCAAGGGCTGTGAAAGGCGCTGTGAAGGCTCAAAGCAGCGCTCAAAGGTCTGCACCGCCTCCTGCACGATGGCAAGCGTCGTGCGTGTCTCCGCGCGCTCGTTGAGCAGTGACGAGCCCACGCGCGAGCGCGGCGCCGAGTTGAGCGCGCCCTTGGACGGCAGCGCCTCGACGCAACGGTTGAGCAGCGCCCGGAGCTGCAGGATACCGATACGGCGCTCGAGCGTCTCGAGGGTACCTGTGGGGAGAGGGCGCGATGGTGAGCACTTGCAAGCAGGATACCGATACGGCGCTCGAGCGTCGTGATGAGCGTACCGAGGCACTTGCACAGCGCGTCGTAATGAGCGCCGTTGAAGACGCCGACGCCGCCCTCGCCGCCGCCGCCCTCGCCGCTGCCGCCGCTGCCGCCGCTGCCGCCGCCGCCGCCCTTGGCGCCCTTGGCGCCGCCGCCGCCGCTGCCGCCGCCCTTGGCGCCGCTACTGACCCCGAGCGCGCCCTTGCCGGCACGATCCATATTCTCGGCGTTGGCGGCCTGGTCGTGCTTCGTCAATTGGTCCGCCTCATCAAGCTTCGGACGCTTGGGACGACGCGGAGGATCGTCTTGGTGCTCGGCGCGCAGCTGCTCGGCCACCGCCCGCAGAGAAAGCCACCGCTCGCCACAGCGCTCGCCCCCACCGTCGGCCTCGACACCGCCGCCGCCCGGGCTTGCCTGTCGTCCTCGACCGCCACCCAGGCCGCCTCTACCGCCCCTGCCGCTCCTGGCGCCCCTGGTGCCCCTGCCGCCCTTGCCGCCCAGCCTGCGGCTGCCCGGGCGTCTCTGGTGGAGGAAGCCCAGCAATTCGGCGGCGTGCGTCGGCACAAGCGCCACGACGGCGCTCTCGAAGGCGTCGTCATCGGCCGGCGCCACGAGCACCTCGAGAAGCGCGCGCAGCTCGCGCACCGCGCGGCTTTCCCACAGGTTGGCCGCATGCGAATTGAAGGGCAGCGCGGCGGTGCACAGCGCCTGCTGCATCACCATGCCGACGCGCGCCGTGCGAAACAGGATGGCAATGTCACGCGGCTGACGCCCACTTCGCAGCATCTGCCGGATGCCCTCGCACACGTATCGGCACTCATTGGCGACCGTGCGGCACTCGGCAATGACAATGGGCTCGCCCGCTGGTTGGTGCGTCCATGCGTTCTTGGGCGTGCGGCCCAAGTTGTGGCCGACGAGTGCGGCCGACGCGAAGACGAGTGTGGAAGTTGAGCGGTAGTTTTGGGCGAGGATGACTCGACGCGTTGAGGGGAAGGCTTGACGGTACCTGTGGGGAGAGGGCGTGATGGTGAGCACTTGCATGCAGGACTCCGAGGGTGACTCGACGCGTTGAGGGGGAGGCTTGACGGTACTTAATCATCGTAATCAAGCTTAATCATCATAATCAGCGTAATCAGGCTTGACGGTACGATCAAAGGAGCTCATTAGAGGCAATCAGAGGCAATCAGAGCTCATTAGAGGTAATCAGAAGCTCATTAGACGGTACGGTTCAAAGGAGCCGCTGGCGCCCTGGAAGCCGTAGATGGCTTGGTCGTCATCCCCCACAACGGTGAGGCAGCCGCCTCCGCCGCCGCTGCCGCCATCGCCACCCACGTCGGCAGGTTTGACAAGGAGCCGCAGCAGCTCGAGCTGCAACGCGTTCGTATCCTGAAACTCGTCGACCAGCACGTGGGTGTGCCTGCGGTGCACGGCGGCGCGTGCCTCGGCGGAGCCACGGAGCGCGGCCGTGGCGACTAGGAGAAAGTCGAGCATGTCGAAGGCGTTCGCCTGGAGCATCAGTGACGTGTACCGCTCGTACACGGTGCGTAGCTGCCCGTCGGCCACTGCTTGCCCTCGTGCCTTGGCGTGCATGATCGACGTCAGCAGCCGCGACGGGTCGGCGGAGCTTTTGGCCGCCGCCGCCGCCGTCGTGACACCCGCTGCCGCCTCGTCGTCCGGCGCGACTGGCGCAGGAGCCTGGGCAGCCATCGAGACTGGCAACAGCGGCTGTTGCGGCAGTTGCGGCCGAGCCTCCGCCGCTGTGGCCACGCGCAGCTCGGCAAGAGCTTTGCGCACGGCGTTGATCTGCTGTCGCGTCGTCCAGACTTTGAAGTCGCGTGGCCGACCCGCTGCATCGGCGTACGATCGGCAGAGTGCCAGCGAGAGAGCGTGGAACGTCGAGATAGTCACTTTCTCGGCCGTCGGCCCGACTGCGCGTTGAAGACGCTCACGCATTTCCTCGGCCGCCGCTTTGGTGAATGTGAGCGCGAGCACGCGCGAAGCAGGTATTCCAGAGGCGAGCATGTGCTGTATTCGCGCGGTCAGCACAGATGTCTTGCCCGACCCTGCGCCGGCGAGGATCTGCAGCGGTTGATCGATGGGTGCGAGGACCGCATCGCGCTGGGCGGCGTTGAGGCTGGCGACGTAGTGAGGCACGGCCGCACCGCTGGTGCCAGCCGCAGCGCTGGGCGCCACGGATGTGCCGTTGCCCGCGAATTCAGGCATCGACAACAGGGCCTCGTCGCTGAGCTCCCACGCCTCTGCCATTCGGGGCTTCAATTGAACACGACCACTTGTGTGAAATGCGCGCGAAAGCGCGCGACGAACTTCGGAACCGAACTTCGGATCAAAAAAGCTCAACAAGTTCAAGTTCAAGTTCAAGTTCAAGTTGGGCTTCCGTTAGGTTGTCTGTTGTTTACGAAGTAACTTGAACTTGAACTTGAAAGCTCAACACACAATGTTTACACCTCTTCGGACCGTGCGTCTCGTCCTCAAAACCATTATCGTGCGACTTTCGTCGAGACCATCCATCGTCCGCAGGCTCGGCCCGACGCGCGGGGGCACGGGCCCACGTGTGCAAGTGGGCCGCTCACAGATCCTCCCTGCCCCGCCCTCATCGCTTCGTGGGAGCCGCTCCGCTTCGCCACGTCACGCGAGGTACTTGTACACGGTATTGTTGTTCGGGTCTCGCTCTAAGTACTCCCTCGCGATCAGATCCTCGATGCGCTTCTTGATCTGCTTGGGGTCGGGCTTGAAGTGGCGGAGCAGCTGGTTGGAGGCCTCGAGCACAAGCTTCGTGTGGTCGAGCGTCTTGCGCGTCTTCATGATGCGCACGATGGCGGCCTCGATCGCGTGCTTGCGGTCCTCGTCGACGGTGGCGCGCGTGGCGTCCTTCTCCTCCTGCGAGATCTTGGCGGCGATCATCGGCACCTTGATACGGCGCGCGCGGTCGGTGAAGGCGGCGTTGTACTTGAACGTATCCTCGGTCTCGACTGACTTGGGGTCGGCCCCCTCCTTGAGCAGGATCTTGAACTTGCCCACGCAGAGCGAGAGCGCGTACCGTTTGAGCTCATCGGGGGGCAGGTTGAGCTGCGTCTTGATGTCGTTGAAGGACATCGTGTCCTGCTCATTGAAGACGAGCAGGATGCACGCCTGGTAGGTGGAGACCATCAGATCGTGCTTCTTGGGCTTGCCGCCCGGGAGGAAGGTGCCGAGCACCGTCGCCGATCCGAGCGAGTGCACCCACCTCAGCCGGCGGTGCGAGGTGCGAATGTCGTAGAATGACTTGAAGGTCTCGATGCACTTCATCATCTCGGCGGGTAGGTTGAGGTCGTCCGACTTGTACGTCGGCCAGAAGCCGGTGGTGAGCACCTGGACTGACAGGTCCGTCTCGAGCTGAACCTCCTTTTCGCGCAGGTGCTCGACGAAGGCCGTCTGCATGTCGCTCGAGAGGTTCATGTCGGTGACCATGCCCTCGAGCTTCGAGGTGAACTGCGCGCCGCAGCGCAGCTTGAGCTTCGCAATCATCGCACGCTCCGCGTCGTCGCTCGACGAGCGCGCGAGCAGCAGCCGCTTCGCGAGCTGCTTTTTGTAAAACTCGGCAAAGATGTCCTTGTCGGACAGGTAGCAGAAGAGACGCACCACCTTCTCGAGCTTGTCCTCGAGCGCATCGTCCGAGAGGCGCTCGCCCGACTTCTTGAGCAAGTTGTCGCAAAAGTTGGAGAGCAGCTCGGCGGTGGACGTCTTGCCGATGTCCTTGTTGACGAAGACCTCGAAGGCCTCCTTCATCGCCTTGTGGAAGATGGTGTGGCCCTGGAAGCAGCCCTTATCGGGGCCGGGACCCACGAGGTCCGTGTACTTGTCGTGCACGTCCAGCAGCTCCTGCACGTAGACCATCATGTCGCCCTCGGGCGCCGAGCCCTGCGCCTTGACGAGCGAGAGGCCCACGTCGGTGATGTGCTTGCGCACGATGTTGCCGATGGGCGGCAGGCCCGTCGGGATGCGCGAGAAGAGCCGGAACATACGCGAGAGGTCCTCTGTCTTGTTATCGCGCAGCAGCGCCTCGCACCCCGAGTTCTCCTTCTCGAGCAGCAGCTGCTCGGGAGTCTGCAGCAGCTGCTCATCGCACACTTTGAGCAGCTTCTCCTCCGTCGAGGAGTGAAGGTAGTTCTCCACGCGCTGCTTCTCCTGCGAGAGCCGGTCCTCAGCTTTGCACATGTAGTCGGGAAACGAGTCCTCCTCGGCCCACTTGGATGCCTCCCGCGAGTAAAAGTCGGCTGCAAAGAGAGCGAGCGAGCGCGCGGCGAGCAGAGGGTCAGCGGCGCGAGAGGGAGGCGGCGCCAGGGAGCGGCCCACGCCGGCGCGTGCGGCTGCATGCAGCCAACTGCCTGCAGCCGAATGCATGCAGCCAGCAACGCGCAGATGGGCAGTTGGCGGGCGCAGGTTGCATGCAGCCGACTGCATGCAGCCAGCAACGCGCAGATGGGCAGTTGGCGGGCGCAGGTTGCATGCAGCCGACTGCATGCAGCCAGCAACGCGCAGATGGGCAGTTGGCGGGCGCAGGTTGCATGCGCGCGCGCGCACCCGTTGTCGAGAGCAGCATGTCCTCAAAGTCCTGCACATACACCTCGAGCGAGTTGCGCTGGCCGCCCATGTCGACGAAGATCTCGACCACCTGCTTGATCAGCTTGCGGTCCACCATCTCGCCTTCGCGCTCCCTACGGATCAGCTCGAGGATCGCCGCTCGCACGTCGCGCTTCATCGCGTTGAACACGATGTCGTGGAAGGCTTGAGAGCCGACCTCGGCGAGCTCATGGAGTGACAGCCGCTTGACGTAAAAGCGGTCCAGGTATTTGAACACGTGTGACAGGAAGCGCACGAGCAGCTTGTGGTTCTCCCACCGGCGCACGAGCTCGCGCAGCATGCTCTCGTCGTGCTTCTCCTTGATGCGCGGCAGGATGCGCGCCGACAGGTACTCCTTGACGGCCTCGCAGTAGTAGTTGTACAGCTGCTCGGACCAGTTGTTCGGGGGCTTCTGGGTGCACATCGTGTACACGGTGCTGCGGGCCGAGCGAGAGGCGCGTCAGTGAGGGGAGAGTAGAGTTGGATGGCAAGGACTGTGTGGGCGGCTGCAGGGAGACAGCGGTGCTGTGGCTGCACGCGCGCGGCGACGGCATCGCTGGGCGCGCGACTCGTGGCGCGGCGCACGTGTAGAGGTTCGAGTACTCGTCGGTGCTGATCTTGGTCTTGTAGACGCCGCCCTGCATGTCCTCGAGGATCTCCTCAATCTTCTGCACACCGCCCGTCTTTAGCCGGTTCCAGCCATCCTCCAGAAGGATAACCTGCTGGTTCATCCTGGAGGCTTCGGATGCACCCTGCACACGGCATGCCCATGAGTGGGAGAGCGTCAGCGCGACGTGCGACCGCAGACGAGCTGAAGCAGGCGTGCATAAGCCGGCAAGCTGTGGGTAGTCCGCGGGACACGCAGCGAGAGTCTCGCCGCCCGCCGCCTGCAAACTTATGTTGTTGGCCCCAGGCTATGGCACGGCAGGTATGCAGAGGCTGAGCCTGCTGCCGCCGCGATGCGCGCTGCAGGCTGGAGGCGGACAGGCGAGGCGGCCGTCGCGGCAAAAAAGCCATTTTACCTTCGGAAGGCCGCCGCCGCTCCCGCTACGAGAAAGGTGTGAAGTCTGGAGGGCGATCGCGGAGAGTTTTCTGAGCAAGTCAGCAAACTTCAGGATCATGTCTCGTTGGCCGCCTCGACAGCCTTGAACAACTTTTTTCCGCGTAATCATGGCACGAACCGCGTCGGCAGCCGTGGAGGACCTCACGACGGACGACAACGACATCGACGTCGATGAGGTCGAGGGAGTGGGTGCGACGGCACCGGTGCTCCCATCACCTCCTGGGGCTCCGGTGGCTGGTGCAGGCTCTGCCGCCGCCGCCTCCACCTCGTCTGCCGCCGCCTCCTCCCTTGCTTCCTTCCCGCCGCCACCCGCGCCCAAGCGGCAGCGCTCCACAATCGCCGGCGGTGCCGTGACCATCGAGCGCCTCGACCTGCCGGGTGGCGTGCTCGATGACTCGATCCTGGCGCGCGTGGCGGCGATCGCGCAGCAGTTAAACTGCGTCGGTTGCGACGGGCGCGGCCTCGCGGCCGGTGTCGCGGACAAGCTTCCGTATGGCTGCTCGTACCGCGACCGCCGGCGCATGCCGCCCGCCAACAAGTTTGCGGTGCCGGAGCACCGAAGCAAGCCGGGTACCATCGACGTGCGCCGGCCGCCAGGCGGCGGCGTAGCGCCCGGCCGGCCACTCGTGATCAACTTATTTGCGCAGTGGGAGATGGGCGCGCCAGGCAAGTACAACCGCGTGCAGCCGTGCCCGCCGTCCGACTCGGCCGCAACCCGCACGCAGTGGTTCCGCCAGTGCCTCGCAGCCATCGGCGCGCTTGACCCGCCGCTGCCCTCGATCGCCTTCCCTTGCGAAATTGGGTGCGGCCTCGCCGGTGGCGACTGGCGCGCTTACGAGGCGATGATCGTCGAGTTCGCCACCGCCCATCCGGAGACGCACGTCACCATCGCGCGTTGGGTTGGCGGCGGCGGCGGCGGCGGCGGCGACGACGGCGGCAGCGGACGCGGACGCGGCGGCGGCGGCGGCGGCAGCGGACGCGGCGGCGGACGCGGACGCGGACGCGGAGGCGGGGGCGGTGGCGGCCGGGACGGAAACTGCTTCAAGTGCGGCCAGCCGGGCCACTGGTCGAATGCGTGCCCGCGCGCACTGTGAAATGCAGAGACCGAGCTGAATCGCTCGGGGCCGAGGCTATGGCCAAGGCAGCTTCGTTTCTTCCCCATCGTGATTTCGTCCGTCCGGGACCGGAGCGACGCGTACGCTGGGTTCTCTCTGAGCTGCACTCGAGGCGTGCAACTTAACGTTAAGGGTTACTTTCGCGTCCCGACATCGTACGGATACGTCCATACGTACGCCGGTACGTTTATAATATATATATGGCTCAAGATCTATCATCAATATACATCTCACAGATCATCGGTCCGCGTCTCGCATGTGGATGTGCGAACCCGCGTTAACGCCCGCTACATCGCATGTAATAACCTCGTAGACGTGCCGCCGCCGAGCGCCAACCCGCTCAGCTCTGCTCCCGGCGAACCGCGCGCGAACAGAGGGGGCGACAACTGCGAATGCCGACATCTCGATGGCGCGCCACGTTGAGCGCCGCGCCACTGTGCGTGCGTGCCCACTTTGCGCCTCCGCTCCGCCTCGACGCCATCCTCGCCCAACACGACGCCATCCTCGCTCGTCATCAGGGTGCTCATCAGGGCGCTCAACAGGGCTCATCAGCGCTCATCAGCGCTCATCAGCGCTCATCCTCGACGCCATCTTCGCTCGTATTCACGGACGACGTGGGCCTGGCCTTCTCGTCCGTGAATACCGGCTCGTCTGTGAATGCCGGCTCGACCGTCGGCGCGTCGCCGCCCGACGTGCGCTCACCACGACGCTCCGTCTCCATCGGATCAGCAAGTGGCGGCAGGTGCGTCGTGGTGGGCGGCAGGTGCGTCGTGGTGGGCGGCAGGAGCGTCGTGGTGGGCGGCAGGTGCGTCGTGGTGAGCACCGACGGCGGACCATCGTCGCTCGCGACGTACAGCAGCTCGCCCCTCTCATCATCGCCATCTTCTCGCACCGGCTTCGCGCTGCGCTCCGTCGCCTGCTTCGTCGGCGGCAGCAAGTCCTTCCAGTCTCGATCTGGGATCGCGAGATTGCGGAGCTCGCGCGGCAACTTCTTCACGCTGTCGCCGCCTTCGGCCGGGCTCTTTGACGGAGCGAGCGCCGCGGCGGACGACGCTGCGAGCGAGCCGATCAGAGGCAATTAAGTCAATTAGTGGCAATCAGAGGCAATTAGAGGCAATTAGAGGCAATCAGACGTACCTGCGAGCGAGCCGATCGAGGGCGCCGCTATGGCTCCGAGTGACGAGGACGTTACACCCGAGGACCGAGGTGACGAAACCTTATCCTTATTAGGGAGGCTCCGCGGAGATCGACGCTCGCTCGACACGGCGCTCGTCGCGCCTCCCTTGTCGATATTCTTGCCAGGCGAGGGGGCGAGCGCCAAGGGGGGCGCCGCCGGGAGCGGGGGCGCGGGCGGCGCGGGCGGCGCGGGCGGGGGCACCGGCGCCGAGAAGCGAGACGCGAGAGTCATCTGCTGCCGATGCCAGCGCTGCACCTTGGCGATCGTTGACAGACGCGTCAGGCCGTCTGGAGAGACGAAGACCTTGGCCTTGCCCTTGGCCTCCACCATCCAGCCCGGCGGCAGCTGAGCGAGCTCCGCACCGCTCACGACAGCGCTCGGTGCACTGCTGCTGCCGCCGCCGCCGCCGCCGCCGCCGCCGCCGCCGCCGCCGCCGTCGCCACCGCCCGTGCCGACCGCCTCGGCGCCCGTGGCGCCGCCGCCAGCCGCGCACGACCCCTTGTCGGTCAACGCGCCCTTGTCGACGGCGACCGTGTGCCCGTCGGCACCCACCACAAGGACCTTCGCGGGGGGACCTCCCAAGAGACTTCCGCCCTCGAATGGCCTCTTGCCGCTGCTGGCGCCGCCGCCGCCACCGCCGCCGCCGCCGCCGCCGCTCGCGCCGCCCGCCGTGAGAGGTGCGGGCGCGGTGTCGTTGCTCGCTTGGCGCGAGACGGGCTTCGAGGCGCGCGCGCTGCCGCCACCCTTGGCTGCGCCGGCGCCGCCCTTCGCCGCCTTGCCGCTGGCGGCGCCACCATTCGCCGCGCCACTATTCGCCGCGCCAAGCTTGCTGGCCATTGGCTTGGTTGGTGGCTTGCCCGTGGGGGGCGGCGTGATGGGCGTCATGAGCGTGCGTAGGTCGCGCAGCGAGACGTCCTCGGTATCGCCGTCGTCGTACTGGAGCCGGAAACCGGTAAATTCGTCATACTCGACGATCGTACCCATGAAGATGCCGTGCCCGTCAAAGTACTTGAGGATGCACTCGCCGAGCATGTCGACCGGACGGCGCATCGGCGGCACGGCGCGGTCGACGTCGTCAAGGTGGCGGAGGAGCCGACGCGAAAATTCCGACTGCTGCTCATCGGGCACTGAACCGCCGGAGCACACCTCGGAGAGCCACGCGCTATCGGCATCCTCCTCAAGGTTGGTGAGCCGCCGTAGCTGCTCGAGCTGCTGCGCGAGACCGGCCAAATCGTCCACGCCGTCGAGGCGGCGAAACCACTCGTCGCCGCAGCCGACGTCGAGGCGCAGCTCGATCTGCTTCAGCCGCGCAACACAGCCACGCACGAATTCACGGTTCCGAGCGGGTGGCCGCGAGGATGAGGCAGCACTGCTGCCGCCGCCGCCGCAGCTGCTTGTCGCCGTCACCGCCACTGGCTCCGCAACGCTGTCACTGCGCACCTTGGCCTTCAGGGCTTTGAGCGCCATGGGCCCGCCGTCGCCGCCCTTCGCTCTTCCAGGTTCGTGCAAGTTCTCGCGCGCCTCGATGTCGCGCGCTGTGAACGTCATGTGAACGCTCACAGGAGAAAAAGAACCGGACTACCTGACGTGTGTAAGCCGGTTCGGTGTCCTTGGTGTCGATCGATTAGAAACCCTTGAATATTGACAGGCTGGGCAGATGACTTCAGATTTGCAGGAGACGATCTGACGATCATGCCGCGCGTTCCGCGAGAAGGTCGTCCGCAAGTCTGGACAGCGTCGCGCCGCACGGCGCCTCGACCTTCAGATGAGGCACGCCCTCCTTTTCCAACCGGGTTTGGCCAAGATTGACCACCGCGATGGGTGCACCCTTTGCCGCCGCAGCCTCGACGAGCCGAAACGCCGAGAGGACCATCAAGGACGTGCCCGCGACCAGCACGCCGTCAGCCTCGCGCGCGAGCTTGAGCGTATGTGCCTTGAAGGAGCTTGGCAGTGAGTCGCCGAAGAAGGTCACGTCTGTCTTGAGCACGCCGCCGCACGCGCCGCAGGGCGGGACGCGGAAGGCGCCCTCATCCTCGGGCAGCAACGCCAGCTCTGCACGAAGCTCGGCCTTCCGCTGCTCCTCGCGCGTCTTCCTCAGCCACCACCAATTGAGCGCTGTAAGCTGGCTCTGCACGTGCTGTCGCGAATAGCGAGCGCCACAGCTCAAGCAGCGAACGGCGTGCGCGCTCCCATGAAGCTCGAGCACTCGAGCTGCACCGGCCTGCTGGTGCAAGCCGTCCACGTTTTGTGTGATGATGTGGAGCAGGAGCTGCGCCTGATCAAGCCGCGCGAGAGCGTCGTGCCCTGAATTGGGCTGAGCGCTCGCGAACGGCGTCCAGCCGCGCAGCGAGCGCGACCAGTAGTGCTTCCTTCGCGACTCGCTGCCCACAAATTCGTCGTGCTGGACTGGCTTGTGGCCGCGCGAGTAGGAGCCTGCAGGGCTGCGGTAGTCGGGAATGCCACTCTCGGTGCTGAGCCCTGCGCCCGTGATGACAAGCAAGCGCGGCGCCGCAGCGCTGCACAGCGCCAGGAGCTCGGAATAGCTACTCGGAGTCGCCGCTCGGCCGAGAGACGATGGCGTCAGGCGGCCCGTTCTTCACGTTCAACAAGTCAAGTCAAGTCAAGTCAAGTCAAGTCAAGTCAAGTCTGCGACTGCGCCAAAGCGATGACATCTCAACACACATGTCTCGATACTCACCTAACTCACCCACCTCAATGACGACGACGGCACCACCTTGGAATTCCCCCTCCGCACCACCAGGTTGCGGGAATAGCTCGTTCAGATAAACCTCACTTTCACTGCGCCACTCACAGCAAGTAATTATCGGCCCTGAAGTCGAAGAACTGCAAGTCGGGCGTCGCCTTGTCCTTGCACCATTGCGAGAAGCCTTGCGCAATCTTGACACCCTGCTTCCCAACGTACGCCTGCTTTTCTGGCGTCCAGTTGTCCTTGAAGTGCGAGTTGTGCCCCTTCGGCATGATGTAGTAGTTGAAAAGGTGATCATATCCACCGACAGACTTGGGGATGATGTGGTCTGTGGAGATCTGGTCGATGCTGATCCCTGTACCGTCAAGCTGCTGCGGGTTCGACTTGAACCACTTGGTGATTTCCCCCGCAGGGATGGGGCGATTGTGGAACTTGGCCTTCATGTCGCGGATCAGGTCAAAGTTGAGTGCGCATAGCCGGCTGCGCATCTGCACCGGTGGTGGCGGCTCATAGCTCGATGTGATTTTGGCCTTTGACGCTTTTCCGGAGCTGGCTGCGGACGGCGGCAGCAACGTGGCGGCAGCGGCAGCAGGCTGCTGCGCACTCGCCCTCTGCTTCTTTGCGGGTGGCTCACTGTCTGGGCTGGGCAGCAGATGGGAGTAGCCCGGCGGCGGGTAGGCGGCCGCAGGCATGAACCCGTTGGCCGGCCACGCAGTGCTTCTCGCCGACTGCATGTAGTACATCATATCGACCGTTGGGCTGCATGGGTACACATTCTTGTCTTGCACGTCTACAATCTTGCCAACTTGCCCTCCGACCCGTGAACCGGTCTCGATCCGCACCGTCCCTCGGTCGTTGCTCCAATCGACGATTATGCCGTTTTGCCCATTGTAAATACAGTCAGCCCCGTACAAGCCTCCCACTTGCACGCGCTCGCCTTGCACGGGCATTTGCGACCGCGGGGAGACGGACCGTCCCGGCGTTTCGTTACAGTCAACAGAGAAAAAAACGAGCGTCCCGGCGTTTCGTTACAGAAAAGTGAGAAAAACCGGAGTTGTGGAATTTCCAACTGGAATCCACACATTCACGTTCACGTTCAGTTGCGGAGGGCGCAGACTCCGGAATCCCCTGGCCTTTTACATGTACCTTGCCTTGTCTGGCTGATTTTCATGAATTTTCATGGAGCTGCTTCGCTTACGAGAGGCCCACGAAGGTCGCCTCGTTGGTGATGTTGGGGCCGGTCACCATCGTAGTGATAGACGTGCGGCAGTATGGGCACCGTGAGGCGCCACCGCCGCGACCAATGACCAGCGCCGCGCATGCCTCGCAGCACTGCGAGTGGCCGCAAGGGCGGAAGCGCGTCGTCCGCGGCGCGTCCATGCAGATGACGCACATGCGAGGGGCGTCGGCATCGGCTGCCGGCTCGGCCATGCCTGGGCGCACGCTTTGGTCCTCGCACACCCGCTCGATCGTCTCGAGAGCGCTCGCGAGGGGCATGCGGCGCTGCTGCCGACGTTCCCAGTAGAGGCCCTTGACGATGCCCAGTAGCTCCCGTGCCGCTGGCTCGGGCCAGCCCGCAACTGGATCGAGAGCTCGCTGCAGCGCGGCGCCGTCGGTGAGATCTTCGAGCGCGTCGTCCGCGGCGTCCTTGGCCTGCGGCGCGCGCCGGCCGCTGAGGGCGACGAGCAGGGTGACGCCCATCGCGTACGCATCCGTCGTCTGCGAGTACTGGCCACTGTCGGCGTAGAGCGGGTCGATGTACCCATTGGTGCCGGCGAGGTTGCGCGTGGTCAGGTGGGTGCGCCCCCCCTGCATCTCGTGCGCCTGCTTGGCAAGGCCAACTGCAGATGCGGGCAGGTTTGGAGGTACCCATGGGAGGGAAGGGATCAGGGGGAGTAGGGAGGCGAGGCGAGCGAGAGGGTTTCGGGGGACCGATGGGAGCGATGGAGTATAGGGGGGACCACAGGGCGGTGAGCGAGAGCTAGGCATGTACGGCACACCGTCGGCCAGCTTGGCATTGCCCTCGAGGTCGAGCAGGACGTTGGCCGGCTTGATGTCACGGTGCAAGATGACGGGTCGAGTCGCCGTCGGCGTGTGCAGGAAGACGAGTGCACGCGTTGCATCGCGCACCGCGCGCAGCCGCTGCTGCCACGTCAGAGGCGGCCGCACGGCGCCGGCAGCCGGCAGGAGCGAAGCCAGTCGGCGCGACGCGTCGTCGTCGCGGACCAGCCTGTCTTCGAGGCTGCCGCCCGCCATCAGAGGGTAGACGAGGCAGCCGACGCCGCCCTCGTAGCAGAAGGCGAGCAGCGGCAGCAGGTGCTCGTGCCGGCAAGTGCCGAGCAGCTGCACCTCGCTCATCAGCTCATTGAGCCCTTGCTGGCTGTCCGCGCCCAGGCGCTTGATTGCCACCGGCCCCAACACGGGCCGCGACGGCAGCGCGTCTGCCCGGTACACTACGCCGAAGCCGCCCTCGCCCACCTTGCGGGCCGCCGCCCACCCCGCCGTCGCTGCCGCCAACTCGGCGAGAGGGACCGGCACAGGGGTGGGCGTCTGCCCGAGGCGTGGCTCTGCCTCGCGCCGTTGCACCTCGCGCCGCTCTGCCTCGCGACGCTGCGCCTCACGCCGCTCTGCCTCGCGACGCTGCACCTCACGCCGCTCTGCCTCGCGACGCTGCACCTCGTGCTGCTCTGCCTCGCGCCGTTGCACTTCGCGCCGCTGCACTTCGCGCCGCTCTGCCTCGCGACGCTGCACCTCACGCCGCTCTGCCTCGCGACGCTGCACCTCGTGCTGCTCTGCCTCGCGCCGCCGCTGCACCTCGCGCTGCTCTGCCTCGCGCCGCTCTGCCGCGCGACGCTGCGCCTCGCGCATCTCTACCGGTCGTGGCGGCTCATAGCTCGAACTGCTGCCTGGCTGCCCTCGTTGCACGCAGTGCAGATTGCCGCCCATCGGTAGCTGGGTCCCGCCCATGCCGCCAGGCAAGCCGCCCATTCCACCGGGTACAACGTACGGGTGCTGGCGTACGGGTAGCTCACTGCATGGGCTGGGCAGCAGATGGGAGTAGCCCTGTCTTGTCGCCCATTCTTCAAAGGCAGGGTCAGATCCAGCGCGGTATGAAGA
>ENA-UOXO01001509-UOXO01001509.1-mixed-culture-metagenome-genome-assembly--contig:-NODE-1509-length-15719-cov-47.483784_pt1 | contig 15719 bp, 5 predicted proteins | sample MGYA00238162_ERZ761640 | MGnify/ENA primary metagenome ERZ761640 (study PRJEB28914, sample SAMN08778297) | mixed culture metagenome | isolation source: Freshwater growth medium | place: USA...
CGGCGGCCTGCCGAGCACGCCAGCGCCGCTCATCTCGATGATGCGCACGTGGTGCAATCCCGTGCAGTCGCCGGTTTGCCTTCCCACCCCGATCGCATGGGAAGGCTGGCCAACGCCGGTCGTGCTCACCGCGGCGACCATGGGGCGATATGCTGCCAATGCCTCCGACCTTCTCATCGGCACCGGGATCCTTGTGCACAACGTCTCCGGCCCCACCTTTGACATCAACGTGACACTGCAGACGCCGCTGACGGAAATATGCTCGTACTCAGTCATCAAGTCGCCCTCGCGTGGGCCCGTCTCCTGGGAGCTGCGCTGTATGGTAGGCTCGGAGTACAGGCTGATGGACATGGTGACTAACGATTTCACAGGGTACGTCAATCGCTATCTGCTGGGATTCTCGCCACCGTCGCCCCCACCCGCACCGCCTTCGCCGCCGCCGTCTCCGCCGCCGCCGTCACCGCCGCCGTCGCCACCTCCTCCTTCCCACCCCCCGCGTCCGCCACCGCCCTCTCCGCCTCCCTCTCCACCCCCGCGTCCGCCACCACCCTCTCCGCCTCCCTCTCCCCCGCCGCTTCCGCCACCGCCCTCCCCGGCCCCAACTCCGCCACCGCCTTCGCCCCCGCCTTCGCCCCCGCCGTCGCCCCCACCATCCCCGCCGCCTCGATCGCCGCCGCCACCGCCATCGCCACCACCGCCATCGCCTCCACCGTCCCCACCCCCCCGACCGCCCCCACCCTCTCCCCCACCCGCACGTCCGCCACCACCCTCGCTGCCGTCCTCACCTGACCGACCGCCATCCTCGCCGCCCCCCCCGCGATCGCCGCCTCCCCGATCGCCTCCGCCGTCGCCTCATCCCTCCCCGCCCCCGCCATCACCCCAGCATCCACCCAGCCCCCCTCGGCCCTCGCCACCTCCACCTTTGCCACCACCATCGCCAATGCTGCCCCCCCCAAGCCCGCCACCAGCAAGCCCGCCGCCGCTGCCTCCATCGTCGCCTCCTTTGGCGCCTCCGCCGCCACCGCCGCTGCGTCCGCCTCCATCCCCGCGTCGACCTCCAACTCCTCCTCCACCGAGCTGGCCGCCACTCGTGCCAGTAGGCTTCCCGCGGACGCCCCCACCTCCGCCCCGGTTGCCACCTCCCAAACCTCCGCCTTCGCAGCCTCCTCCGCCGTTGCGACCGCTCACGGAGGTGCTTGTGTCCATCATCGACTCCACCAACTTGTTGAGAGGGTGGACAGCGCTCACCCCGCCGACGGGTGGCAGCGCCGGCAATGCCAGCGCCAACAATGCCAGCGCCTACGCGGTAGCTCAGGCCGCTGTCGCCGAGCAGGCCGCCGCTGCCGTATCGGCAGCAGCGAATGAATTGAGCCACGTGCTCGCCACGACAGAGTCACTCGACCCTGGGAGCGCCCAGTCGGTAGTTGGCGCGGTCTCCGGCTTGCTTGAAGTGCAGGCATTCTCGCAGGGCAGCGCGAGCTCTAACGAGGCCGCTGTTCAGATTGGGAACGCCGTCGATGAGCTCATCCGGGCGACCGCCTCAGGCCTCGGCTCGAGCAATTCGTCTGAGCTCGTCGTGCTGTCGTCGCCCAACCTCAATATGTCGATCGCGTTGCGCCCGCCCTCGGCATTGGCCTCGACGCCTATGAGCTGCGACTCGAACCTCGGTGAGGCAACCGTAGTCGTGCATATGCCCACGGGCCTTCTCGACACCGTGCCCGGCATCGACCTCTCCGAGCCCGTATCTGTGGTTCTTTTTCTAACCGCTGTCAACTTGCACGCTCCACCGACAGCCACTCGTGGCCTACGGCGCCTGTCGGAGGATGGGAGTAGCGTCAGCTCCGGGCAGGCAAGCCCGGTGGTCACCTTTAAGCTGCTCCGGCCGAATGGGGACAAGATTGAGATCAAGAACGCCTCGACACCCATCGAAATCAGCCTGCCCTACCGCGTGAACTCTGTCAACAATAGCCGGCCGCCGTGCATTGGCGAGCCCACCTTGGAGCCAACGATCGAAGTCAGAGGCGGCCTCGTCGATGTGGCCTCGTCGTGGAGTTGTGACACGATCGTCCAGTGCCGCTTCTGGAACGAGGCTGAGGGGTTCTGGTCGACCGACGGCTGCAGGACGATCGTTGACCCGGAGGGCGGAGTCGGCTGCTCTTGCAACCACCTCACCGAGTTCATCGCCTTTGAGTTTCCTCTCACCGTAGAAGAGTTACTCGACACGATCCTGGAGTCAGTGACCATCAACACCATGAGCATCAGCGCCGTGCAGTGCGCCTTAAATCCACGGATCGACAAAGATCCTGTGGTTTGGTGTCTCGTGATGCTTCTCATCGTGGCCCTCGTCATCAGTCTCGTCAATGCGGTCCGTCGCGATCGAGCGGAGATTGCTGTCACCGAGCTGCTTGTCAAAGGTCGCAAGCTGGAGGCGCAGCGGAAGGCACTCAAGAGCATCTCTCAAATCGTCGGCAGGAAGAAGGCAACCAAATCCGGACAAGATATTCAACATCTCTTATTGCGTGCGTCGTCACGCGGGGATCTCTCATTCATCGCGGCATCGGAGACTCAGGGGAAAGCGGCAACATGGAGCTCATTGTTAGCGGCATCGGACGCCACCAGCGGGATAAACGCTACCAGCAGGATAAAATCGGTATCGCCTGCTCAGGGTCCAATGGCGAAGTCACTTGCGGCGCTCAGGTCATCCGCGGTCTTCGGCATCAAGCAAGAGAAGCATCCGCAGCAGCAGAGCGCCACAAGCACGAGAAAATCGGCGACGCTTGCTCAGGGTTCAAAGGGGAAGTCACTCGCGGCGCTCAGGTCATCCGCGGTCTTCGGCATCAAGCAGGAGAAGCAGCCCCTCCCTTCCCAAATCGGCGGCTTTGATGATCGTGCTGGGCAGCCTTCGCCTCCGCCGTCGCCCCCAACGTCCTCTATACTTTCGACCGCACCCCCACGAGTTGCACCAAATCCACGTCGTCCCATGAGCCCTGCCGAAGCGGCCAAGTCGGGGCAGGGCAAAGGCGCGATACAAAAGGCAACAGGCTTCAAGGCGGTCGCGGCTCAGGCTGGAAATGTCAACGCCGCCACGGACGCGATGAGCAAGAGAGCGGCCGCGCCGGCGGCGGCAGGCTGCAGCTCGGCCAGGGACAAGACGGTGGCTGCCGCTACCACCAATGGGGCTGCGGGCAGCGGCGCCGCTCGACACCAGCGGCGCTGGTGGAGCTTGGGTTGGACTGCGTTGGCAGCCAACGCCCTCGGCCAGAGCAGTACGCCGCGTGGGCCGACAGCTGATCCCGCAGACAAAGCAGCGTCAGCCACCGCAACAGCCGACGGAGCTTCCCCGGCCACTGCCCCATTTTTCGGCGCCACTCAAGAGACCTTCGTTGAGGCCTTCAAGCCTGCAGAAGAGGTCAGCATCGATGAGATCGACGAGGAGGCCGGTGGTGCTGTTCCGCGTGCACGGCCCCGGCGTTTGACAACCTCTCTGGATGAGTCGCCACCTGTAATGGCCAAGCATGAGAGGACCTCTCTGGATGAGTCTCCGCCTGCTCCGCTTTCACGGAGTCTCGAACGCAAGCGGAGTCTCCAGGACGTGATACTAAAGCGTGAGCAGGGCAGGCAGGAGCGAGTCACATTTGATGTGGGTCCACGGGCCGTACCTGCTCCGCTTACACGGAGTCTGCATGAGCTGGGCAGGCAGGAGCGAGTCACATTTGAAGTGGGTCCACGGGCCGTGCTGGCCAAGCAGCAGCGAGTCAAAATTGCAGTGCGCCACGAGCGAAAGAGAATAGAAAAGGACGTGCTTGGGATCTTTGGCAATCGGGGCCAGGCGCCGGCTGCCGACGCCGGCTCTGGCCAAACTCCGCGCTTCTCGGCCGCGCACCGCTGGTCACAGGCCAAGCTGGAGGCACAGAAGGAAGTGCTTGCAAAGCGATGGAGCAAGGATGTCGACCGGCCGTACAAGCGCATCTGGCTAGCCTTCAAGGGATCGCACTCCCTGCTCTCCGGGCTCGTCTATCGCGGGGCGAGCGGCGCAACCCGAGCGATGACCGTGATGGTGCTTTTCAACTCAATCAACCTCGAGTTAGTGATCTTGTGCATGTTTTACTCGGGCCCAAGAAACGGCGAACCCATGGTAATCAATCCGGTCGGCATCGTCTTTTCTGCGAGCATTGCAGCAGCTATTTGCATCCCGGCTATGCTCACCTTAGGCTGGCTTTTTGAGCCGGAGGTCCTCGCGCGCGTGCCCATCCGATTGCTTACACTGCTTTTCGGCTGGCCACTCCTTAAGCTGTACCGACTCATCGTTCCGGATAAGAGTGGCGAGACGACCAAAGTTGAGGAGGCCGTACCGCCAGATGGGTTGGCGTGGGAACTCATCGGATCCACCCCACCGACGACGGGAGGCTGCTACGAGCTCAGGAATGCGCAGCTGGCTTTTGCCCTACAGCGCCGCACTTGGTTCTATGAAGCTGACCTCCGGTCTTTCGGGCTCCTTCTTGTCAATCAGAAATGTTTCATCAAGGCAGGTGACCATTATTTCCGCCCCAAGTTTGAGTTCTCTGTTTCTGCTGGAGGGCGGAAACTGACGTGCAGCGACAGAATAGTGCTCTCTCTACCAGGCTCTTCGTTGACTGATGCTTTCCATATGAGCTCCATGGCCAGTCTCGGCCTGGCGCCCTGCACAAGGGATCTAACGGTCGATGCCGCGGGGTCTTCCGATCAGGGCCTCAGGCCCGTGCGTGAGGCCGACGTCGTGGAGCAGCTCGACGCAAGGCCGGGAGCTCAACTCGCAACAGAGACGTTGACGAAGCCGACGGATCCTCGCCATGAGCTCGAGGCACGGCCAACGGCAACGGTGCACCTCCCCGTGGTCCTCGAGGCGTTCAAGGGAGACAAGCTCGAAGCCGAGGATCCGTCGGTTTCGTCGAGGAAGGGCTCGTCGGTTTTCGGGCTCCAAGCCGAGGATCGGACCGCGGGAGCAGCCGCTGGCGTCACGAGCCCTCTGGAGCTCGGCAGCTCAGAACAGGCCGTTGACGAGCCCCCTTCACGTCCATCGGGAGATTCAATCCAGCCATCAGGCGATGGCATCCCCCTTGGGCGTGCGCGGCTCCGCGGAGCCATGAGCAAAGTGCGCGCGGTGAATCGAGCCTCTGCGCTGGCAGAGGCAAGTGCTGCCAAAAAGGCGGCTGAGGAGCAGGTGCTTGAGGTGCAGCGGAAACTTGAGGAGCTCAGGAAGCGTTGTGGTGCGCGGGCTTGTCAAGAGGGCGGAGTCAAGCTTTCCTCTGCACTGGCGATGTGTGTGGAGACGTGTGTGGAGAGCGGAGTGTCACTTTCTGCCGCATCGCCACCTCCTTCGCCTCCAGAAGAAGGATCCGAGCGCAAGCGAGAGCGCCCGCGCGTTCGTATTCGCTGCGGACACAGCGCTCTTGCGAAGGATCGTGCAGCTGAGAAGCGCATCGACAGACGACAGTCGAAAGACGGCAGCAAACCTCGTCTCAAAAGCCTCTTGCAGCAAGCATCCAACAGAAACCGCCCGGTCAAGGACCGCAAGTTTTCATATGCGAGCCTCGACGACTGGATGCTGGCGCAGTCTCTGACACGATCGGTGCATTTGCGTCACTGGGCTGACGTGCGCAGGATCCTGTTCGGGTGGGTGGCCAGCCTGGTCGTTTGGTTCGGGCTCCTTATCACCTTCATCTTTTACGCATGCGAACTCTTTGTCGGCGGTGGCATGTGGCAGCAGCTCATTTTTGCGTGGATCTTCTGCGTATTCCAGCGCTTCGTAGTCAACGAGCCCGTGCTCATCCTCGCTGCCAAGGGCTTTCCCATTCTCTTCGCGTCCGAGTTCTTCGCCAACTTTTGCGGAGAGACAATCGTGAACCTGCTCGACCTCAGCGTCCAGGCCATTACGTCGTGCTTCGCGTTCATGACCAAGCCGTGAGATGTGCTTCGCTATAAGCAATGACGAATGAGGCCCTGGCGGGGCCGATGGCTCTAGCATAGGCGTATGATAGGGTCGAGAGGGTCACAAGGCGAGGCGATTAAGCGGTACACAGAAGAAAGTCGAGTAACAGCTAACTCGTGTGCCTTTCGGACGGCGACATTGATCAACGACCCTCGACAGCGCGCAGTGCAGCCGATCGGAGCGCCTAGCCGCTACTCACACTCGATCCTCTAATGTTTACGTATATACTAAGTTTAAAGTTATCCGAAGACTATAAGCGGCCCGTAGATGCCGTCTCAACAGGCACAGCCGCTGACTCTGGCCTTTTAATGCGCCTGGATCTCCGCAAAAAGGCTCCATGCCGATTCGCCTCACGCGCATACAACTTCTCGGCCCATCACGCCCCGTACTTTTTCCTCTCCTTTTCTTGCTCTCGCGTGAATCGTGCAACGTGCTCGAGCATGCCGCCTTGTGATGCAATCGTCGCCTTCATCGTCTTGAGCTCCTGCTTGATGTCTGCGAGCGCCGCTTGGAGCGCGCCGGACTGGGTGGTGGTCGGTTTGCCGGCGCCGGCGCCCTCTGGATGGGCGGGGGCGGGGGCGAGGATGGACGCCTCGCGCGCCTTCTTGTTCGCATACGAGACCCACGCCTTCTGCATGATGAGCGCGGCGCGGCGATCGGCCGACCCAGCCGAGGCGATGAGGGCACGGTACGAGAGCGAGTTGAGCCGCTGCTTGCGCTCGAGCTCGAGCGCACAGAATTCCTCAAGCTTGGTGCGCGCCCCGGGGAGCAAGCGCACCGCCCCCTCGAGGGCGTCCTTTGTGAGGGTCCACATCTCACTCATGCCATTTGAGGTGACGTGCGAGGCGCGCTTCTGGTTGGTGAGCACCTCCTCGCCAAAGTGCTGGCCATGGTTGATGCGGTAGAGCACCTCGGTGCCAAAGCCGCCCGCGAGCACGTCGACGGTGCCGTTGCGCAGAAAGTAAATGTCCTCCGCCTTCTCGCCGCGCGCGTAGATGACGTCCTGGTGCGCGTGCATTACCGGCTTGAGATGGGGGTACACGGCACGCTGGAAATCGACGCCCAGAACTGCCAAGAGCGGGAAGATGCCCAGGGTTTCGCGCAGGAGCACGGCGGTACACTCGTTGCGCAGGCTAGGCGTGAGCGACGCGAGAATCTCGTCTTCATTGAAAGCGCTCTTCTTGGTGTAGTAGTGCTGGTAGTAATTGCGCACGCGCACGAAGAGCTTCTGCTGGATGTTGCGGGAGGCCATCCACTCCTTGACCGCGTCCATCCTGTCCTCCTTGATGGCTGCCTCCTTGTCGAGCGTGGCAACCATAGAGCCGATCGTCGACACCATGTAGCCGAACATCATGGCGCCGATGAGCATCGCCAACATGCAGTAGTCGCGCTCCCAGTCGTTTTGGGGCGTGAGGTCGCCATAGCCGACGGTCGTGAGCGTGGTGAGCGCCCAATACACGGAGTACCGGTACTGTAGGTTCACGGGTGCCTCCATCGCGGCGCCGCCGTTGTACGCGAGGGTCCACGAGGTCTCGTACCCCGCCTCGAGCGAGCAGATGGCCACGTACCACCAGAAGCAGCCGAGGAAGTGCACTATGAAGAGCAGACGAGTGACCATGCCCAGGATGCGCAGCGAGACCAGGTTGATCTCGAAGGTGTCCTCGATGCGCGCGATGTACACGTCAATCTTGAGCAGCCGCAGCAGCCGCAGCAGCCGGAACATACGCAGGAATCGCAGCAGGGTCAGTTGGCTGTTGGTTTCGGTCGCGGCCAAGAGCGTGATCAGCTCGATAGGCACCGAAGACGGCGCGTCGATCCAGAACCACGAGCGCAGGTAGCGCGAGGCGATGCGCGAGCGCGAGATGATCCACTTGTCGTCGATCAGGTAGGCCTGGTTGAAGTTGAAGATGACGTCGACGCAGAAGATGAGCGACACGAAGATCTCGAAAACGAGCAGCCACCCCTCCGCCTCCGCGGAGAAGCAGATGCGGAAGGGCACGGTCACAGCCGAGTAGAGGATCATGAAGAGCACAGTCAAGTCCCACGTCTCCTTCCATTTCGACTTCGGGTAGATGATACAGTTGGAGGGCAGGATTCTCCACTCGTCGTCGAGCAGGTACTCGTGGTCCTCGAGCGGCCCCTCTTTTGAGTCCTGTTTTACCTCGTTCAACTGCGGCAACAGCTCGACTGCTTTGAAGCGCCTCTCGACACCGCACGACCAGTCCGGGATCGTGCTTGTTGATGATTTCCCGTCGCGCCGGTCTTGGACCAACGAGACGCGCGCGGGCGATCGAGGCCTTGGGATGGAGGCGTTGCTGCTGCCTTCGTGGTCAATCGGCTCGATCGTGCCGGAGCGCGTGCCGGAGCGGCAAAGGGAGGCACACGCCTGGCCAAAGTGGCCAACGCATTGCGCCCAGTGGTCGCCAAATGTGCCGCCCGTGAAGGCGAGGCGGCTCTTCTGGCTGAGCTCGATGGACTGCTGGCGCACGCGGCGCTCGAGCGTGTCCACCTTTGCTTGCAGCTCTTGTGTGCGCATTGCCAGCAGCTGCTCGGTTCGCGGCGAGTAGTTCATGCGAGCATGATTACTCTGCCTGGCTAACAGAAATGAACCAGAACCACGAGGGCCTTGGCTGGAGTGAGAGCGGTTCCACTTGTTAAGAATCATCTGCGCCATTATTTCCTGCTATGGGACGTGTCAGGTTTTCCTGCTGGTAATGGCGCAGATGATTCTTAACAACCTGCGCACCGGAATTGTGAGACGTGTCACCGACATCAATTCTGCCGCCGCGATGGCGGAGCGGCGCTGCGGCAGACTCAAATGCGGAAAGCAATGTTGCGTTGACATTTGGCGGGGTTGGCCATTTTCAGCGCAATCCCGGCAAGGCGTTTTCAACGCGGCAAGCTGGCAGGGCGCCAGCGCCAGTGGGCGAGGAGGGACGCAGGTGGTCAGGGCCGGTCGCAGCGCACAGTCCGCCACCAATCGGCGTGGGAGTTGACCCCCGCTAGCGACGAAACCTTCGTGCGGCTGCTGCTGCTCAACACAACGCGCCAAGCTCCGGACCCCCAAGCACGAGGGCCTCTAGCTGCTGCTGTTCAACACAACGCGCGAACACGCTCCGTGCTGATGCTGTTCAACACAACGCGCGCAGACGCTCCGTCGGGCAAAAAGCGCCGTACCGGCGGAGTTCCGCGTCGCGTGTGCAGTTTGGGTCAGTGGCGGTGGGTCCGCCGTGCCATCACGTGCCTAAAAGACTTGAGTATTTCGCAATCAGCTGTTTCGCAATCTCGCAACTCTTAGGGAACTCCAACGCGACGGCTTGCGCGTTGCGGCTAATATCGGCATGTCCCGCGTTAGGTCTCCGAAAATATAGGTCTCCCACCATGACCTGCGCGCGTGTCAGATCTTGCGTCCCACAAGGCTTCATTTACACATACACCGATTATCTCGTCTTTTGCCGATGTCGTCTCACGTCACTACATCCGTAAAGCGCGTATCAACGAGCCTCCCGTCTCACCCTCTTTCTCTTGCTCGGCTCCACCGCGCGCAGGGCCTCATCTCACAGCACGGCGTACGTGTCGCCGCGCCAATCGGCAGCGATGTAGCCGGCGAGGTACTGGTCCATCGCATTGCGCATTGCCACGTGCAGCTTCGAGAAGGGACCGGCCTCGGGCGTGCCGCGCTTGGCCCACGCTTGCTGCACCTCCGGGTCGCAGAGGCTGACGATGAAGTCCCAATCGGCGGGTTGCATTGCGCGCATGGTGATGCCCTCCGCGAGGAGCATCCGCATACCCTCGCGCGCCGACTCGGACTTGTTCGAGTACACCTGCCGCTCCACCTCGGAGGGATGTAACTCCTCATCCCACGTGGCCTTGTACACGTCCGCGAGCACGAGCTCGAGCGCCACGCCGTACGGGCGCAGCTCCTTGATGTAAAAGTCGCGCAGACTCTCGGAGCAGGTAGCCGGGTGCACGGGGGCCGAAGAGGCGTACGAGAGGCGACCGAGCGCCTCCTTAGGCACCCTCCCGCCGGAGTGGTGACACGGTTGGTACGTCATGTACAGAAGCAGCCGCAGCCCTGTCTCCGCCTCCCGCTCTCGAGTCTGAGCAAGGAAGTCCCCAATGTTAGGCGGAGGGGCACCGGGCTTGGGGCCTCCGAAGCGTCCGAATGGATCGTCTGAGCTCGTGTTCACTACCTCGACCAGCCCAGGCGTGAAGGTGTTGTTCTTGGGGCCGCTGCCGCCTCCGCCGCCACCGCCGAGGGACTTGACCGCATCCGCGAGTAGTCGGTCTGCGTGAGAGACGCGCCCGTGGAGCGTCTCGAGTAGCTGCAGGTCTTCCAGCAGGAACTCCTCCGCATGGATGTTGACGTCCGTGTTGCCGCGGTAGCAGTTGGCGTACCGCGCCACGTATAAGTCGACATCTCTCTCGGCCTCTTCCGCCGCCCGCTGGCGCGCGCGTGCCTCTGCGCGCTCTCGCACCTCGCGCTCCAATTCCGTCTCCTCCGCCGGCTCCTCTGTTGTCGCCGCCTCCTCTGTTGCCGCCGCCTCCTCTGTTGCCGCCGCCTCCTCTGTCGCCGCCGCCTCATCTGTTGCCGCCGCCTCCACTGCCTCACCTGCCGGCGCTGTGTTCGGCGCCGCCGCCTCTGGCCCAGAGGACACCTCGAGCGCCGCCGCTTTTGACGCCGCCGCCTCGGGCGCGGCCGCCTCAGCTGCCGAGGAGGCATCGTCAACCGCGGTTGCGTCCTTCTTCGGCGCCTCCATGGACTCTGCCTGCGCCCGGGGTGCGGGCGGCGACAGCGCCGGCGGCGAGAGTGGCGGCGGCAGAGTAAAGGTGACGCGTACCTCAACGGAATCAGCCGAAGCTGCTATCACGCGCACGAGCGGCGCACGCGCTGCCCGGACTGCGGCGGTGGCAGCCCCAATACTCAGCCGGAGCGCAAGGCGTCCGGGGGTGCCGGCAGTGAAGAGCTCCAGCGCGACCGGTGGCGAGCGTTGCCATCTTGCAAGGATCCTTGCCCTTGCCGCCTCGCGAGCCGCCGCCGCCGCCGCATCATCCGCACGCGCCTTAGCGACGGCCCTCGCGGCCTCGGCGGCGCGGCGCTCTTTGTCGGCCTTCTGATCCATTCTGACCTTGGCCTGCGCCGCGGCGATGGCAGCCTTGCGCCGCAGGGCCGCCACCTCGGCCAGCTCGGCGGCCTCCTCCAACCAGGCCTCTTGCGCCTCGGGCGTGCACGTGAGCCGTGCGATCACCGCCACCTGCGACTTGGAGCACTTTCGGATGCGATCACGCTGCTCGGGCGTCAGGCTATTGTACGATGCCTTCGCCAAGCCACTCTCATCGGCCGGCCAGTGCAGGCACAGCTTCACGTTTGCCTCCCACGAATTCGCATGGAAAAAGGTGGCGCACAGCTGCGATTCGTTGCCGAGCATCGTGGTGGTACAGTTGTTGAGGCCGGAGGGCATGCCCGCTCGCAGCGTGTGAGAGCGAGCGATTCCTTGCTCCGCCAGAGGCCACAGCCGACAGCCGCTAAACGGCTTGAGGCACAAGCAAACGACGCCCCCGTCGCCGCCGCCTTCGCCACCACCAAAGCCACGCCCGCGCCCGCCGCCGCCGCGCCCGCGCCCGCGCCCGCCACGCCCACCGCGCCCGCCGCGCCCGCCGCCCTCATCGTCTGCGTATCGGACGAGACACGCGAGCGTCAGAAGCGAGCGTCAGAGGCGCTCAAAAAGACCATCAGCTGCCATCAGCTGCCATCAGCTGCCATCAGCTGCTATCAGCTGCTATCAGCTGCTATCAGTCGCAACAAGAGACTTTCCGAGGCAATTGGAGGCAATCACCGAGGCAATCAGAGGCAATCACCTGTATGTCGGAAGAGGCATGCGGTGCCGTTGGGACACTCGCCCGTCATCTGCCACGACCGGCAGACCTTAGAGCGGTTCGCCTGCTCGATTTTGAAAATCTCGCGCTCACTCAGCCCCCGCTTCTGTCTCTGCAGCTCCTCATCGCCATGGGCGAAGCTGCACGTGCTCCCGAGCGCGCATTGGCCAGTTGCCGTCCAAGTCTCGCACAGGCGCGTCTTGTAGTGCCCGTACAAGTCATCGCGTCGCATCGGCATGCGCCCGACGGGGATCACCGACTGCTTCTCCCTCTCCGCAGCGAGCTCGAGCTTCGCCTCGTCGGTCAGCTCCACCCAGCCGTGCGCATACGGACACGAGCCGCCGCGTGAGCAGTTGCCGAAGCGCTCGAAGAAGCGGCAGAGCGCCCGCTTCGTACCGCTACGGTCGAGCTCCTCCTCATTGCGCTCCCGATACCACAGCTGGATCTCGGCTATCACGTGTCCCGTCTCAGGCTCCACACGCAATCGAAGTTTCGTCGGCCCCTTTTGGCTAATGGGGCCGACATACAGGCGACAGCCCACGCGGATGCGCGTGACGAGCTCCCCCGTCTCCTCGTCCACCCGCTGATCATAATACGGGCGCAGGCGCAGCTTCGCCTTACAAGGCACGCTCGGGTCGATGGGCATGCGCATCCGGCAGCGCTTTGCCCTGTGGCCGAGTTGGCCGCACCGGAAGCAAGCACCGTCGGCGCCCTCGCCTTCGCCGCCCTCGTCGGCGAACTCGTCGTCGTCATCGCACGGCTCGCATCCCACGCCCTTGTCGAGCATTCGGCTGCGTACAAAGGTCTGGAGCACCGTCGCCGCCCACGAGCGCTTGCGCGTCCACAAGCCGAATCTCTCATGCTGCGAGCGCTCGTCGCCACTGGTCGTTGCGTGCTCGCGTGCAGAGGCGGTCAATACTGCCGCACCCACGGTGGGCGCGATCTCGCCGGCGAGGCGCGCCCGGCGCGCCCGCATGCTTGCTTGGAGCACCTCGGCCGCGGCGCGCGTGCGTGCGGCCGCCACGCCCTCGGACCAGTACTTGTACTCAATGGCGGCAATGCGCGCCTCCTCTGTGGCGATGTCCGCGTCGGCTCGGATGGCTTGAGCAGTCTCAGCCTTGGCGCGCGAGAAGTGGAGCTTGGACTGCAGCACCACCTTTCGCGCCGTCTCGGCTGCTTCGAGCGCCGCCTGCGCTGCCGCCATGGCCGCCGCCGCCTCCTCGTCGGCCACCTGCTGCGCCTTTCTAGCCTCGGCCTTGGCGCTTGCGTTCAAGGTGGGCACGAGGCTCGTCAGCTGCCCCACGAGTCGCTTGTACCCGATCAAGCTCAGGTGGATCCCACTCGCGTCGTAGTACTTGCGCTCTGCCGGGATGGAGGGACGGAGGAGCGTCGCGCCCCGCAAGTGTGCCTGCAGCAGCGCGTTCACAGCGTCGATGCGCTCGTTGGCCTGGGCTACCCACGGTTGCGTGCCCACTACATGCAGCAGCTTGCACACAAACACGCCGTGGGCGTCGCTGCTGCCGCTGTCATGGGCGCCGGCAGGGCCCTCAGCGAGGTTGCCGCCCTCGCCACCCGCGCCTTTCCGGGCGTCCCCATCGACAACGTCATGGGCGCCAGTGCTGCTATTCCCGCCATTTCCGTGGCCGCGCGCGCGCTTGCCTTCACTGTCGCCAGTGCCGCCATCGCCACCGTGGGCGCTATCGTGAGCGCTATCGTGGGCGCGCGTCTCGGCAAGCTGCGAGGCACGCAGCAGGTCTACAATTTCTTGGATGCCCTGCACCACGAGCGCGGGCGATGCGGCCGCCTCGAGCGCCGCCTCGAGCGCCGCCGAGGCCGCGAGCGCCGCACCCGCACGCCCAGGAGCCCGCGCCGCCGCCCGCTCCACCTGCTCGGCTTGCCCCAGGTCCGCGAGCAAGTTGTTGGCGCCGATGAGTAGGCAGTGGCTCTGCGCGCGCAGGAGCGGTTGGCCTGTGGGCGCGTGGCTCAGATACAGATGCATGCGCAGTAGCAGATGCTCGATGCCATCGCCCGTGCATGCGAGGATGAGCGTGCGATGCGGCACGCCCAAACTCGCCGCATGCTCCGCCAAGTCCGCTCCCGTCAGCCGTTCGACCAAACCATCGCCATAGAGGGCGAGCTCGGGCAAGGTCGGCGCCGTCGTGGGCGGCACGTCCGAAGTCGCGCCCTTGCTTGCCGCGCCGCCCTCCGGTGCGCCCACGACGGCGCCCACGCCACCCTCCGGCGCGCTGCCCTCCTTGGGCGACCCCGTGTGGAGCTTGGCCGCGGCGTTCAAGTGCTTGATGGCCGCATCGAGCGAGCGCCGCCGGAAGGAGGGCACGTCGAGAGGCGCGTGTGGACCCGGCCGCGGCGGCGCAAAGGCTTTCAAGCAGCTCTCAAGCAACCCCTGCGCACGCAGGTCTTTGAGAGCGCTCAGGAGATCAAACGAAGCCCCAAATGAACCAAATGAAGCCGGGTCAGATGAAGCCGCTGCCGCCGACGCCGCCGACGCGTCGCCATCGTCGATGCCTGCGAGGGCGTTGAGAATGCTAGGGCGGAGGTAACGGCGCGGCGCCGTCGATGCATGCTGCGCTTCGGTGGACACGGGCGCGGCGGGCGCGGGCACGGGCGCGGCGGGCGTGGGCGCGGGCGTGGGCACGGGCGTGGGCGCGGGCGTGGGCACGGGCGTGGGCACGAGCGTGTGCATGGGCGTGGGCGCGGGCGTGGGCACGGGCGTGGGCACGAGCGTGGGCGCGACGGATGCGGCTGGTGCAGACGCGGTGAAGGTGCTGTTGCTTGTGATGCTGCTGGTGCTGTCGGTTCCGGCGGCGTGAGTGGACATGGTGCGCGAGGGCGAAGGCGACCCGAGCGCGCGTGCGTGAGCGATCGCAGCCATGTGTTCTTGCTCCAGAGCCTTCGCCGCCGCCTCGGCTGCCTCGGCCTCCGCCTGCGCAGCCGCAGCCGCCGCCCTCGCCGCCTCGGCCTTCGCCTTCGCCCTTGCCTTTGCAGCCGCCACAGCCGCGGCGAGCGCCTCGCCCTCGAGCGCCACCGCCGCCCCGCCCGCCGCCACCGCCGCCCCGCCCGCCGCCACCGCCGCCTGCGCTGTGTGGTCAGTGGGTGCCGCTGGGGGTGGCAAGGGCCCGAGGGTGGGTTGGGCGGGTGTGAATACGGTCCGCCCCGAGGGTGTGAATACGGTCCGCCCCGAAGACGGCGCGAGCGGTGCCATGCGCGGCGGTGTGGTGGACTGCGCTGTGGTGTGCGGCGCTGAGGCATGCACCGAGGCTGACAGCGCATGCGGCGGAGACCGCGGCGAAGGAGGACCGCCACCGAGGCTGACAGGCGGAGACCGCGGCGAAGGAAGACCGCGTGCCTCCAACAGCGACTGCACTGGCGCTTGTCGCAGCTGCTGCGGCACTTGCTGCTGCTGCGGCGGAGGCTGGAGATGGGCGCTCGGCACGGCACTCGCCCCCTGCTGGCGTATGCTCTCGCGGAGCGGCGATGGCGCCTCAGGCGACCATAGCCGAGCCGCTTGCGGCGCCGGCCGGGGAATGGCGGCAGCCGACGGGCGCGGCGGCGGCGCCTGCTGCCCCGGCGGTGGCGGTCGCTGCCCTGGCATTGGCATCGGCTGCTGCCCCGGCGGTGGCGGTCGCTGCCCTGGCATTGGCATTGGCTGCTGCGCCGGCGGTGGCGGTCGCTGCCCTGGCATTGGCATCGGCTGCTGCCCCGGTGGTGGCGGTCGCTGCCCTGGCATTGGCATCGGCTGCTGCCCCGGCGGTGGCGGTCGCTGCCCTGGCATTGGCATCGGCTGCTGCCCCGGCGGTGGCGGTCGCTGCCCTGGCATTGGCATCGGCTGCTGCCCCGGCGGTGGCGGTCGCTG
>ENA-UOXO01001512-UOXO01001512.1-mixed-culture-metagenome-genome-assembly--contig:-NODE-1512-length-15698-cov-67.761555_pt1 | contig 15698 bp, 4 predicted proteins | sample MGYA00238162_ERZ761640 | MGnify/ENA primary metagenome ERZ761640 (study PRJEB28914, sample SAMN08778297) | mixed culture metagenome | isolation source: Freshwater growth medium | place: USA...
CGAGCGCCTTTGTGGACGCCGTGCATGCGTACGAGCAGTGAGCGCCGTGCCGAGCGCCTTTGTGGACGCCGTGCATGCGTACGAGCAGTGAGCGCCGTGCCGAGCATGGTGCGCTCAGAGCAACGAGCGCCGTGCCGAGCGCCATGAGCGCCGTGCCGAGCGCAGAGGGTGGCCCGCGCGAACGCGTCGCGTTGGGCACTCTCGACTTCACCGTGGCGGCAACGCGTCGCGTTGGGCACTCTCGACTTCACCGTGGCGGTTACATCTCTCGACGGGGCCCAAGGCGAGCGGGTGCATGCACCGTGGCGGTTACGTCTCTCGACGGGGCCCAAGGCGAGCGGGTGTATGAGTATGAGTCGTAGCGATGTCGACACGAGGGTCGAGGCCTTGTCACGCGTCTCGCCGGGCTTCCCGCCGCGCGCGATCACCTGCGCCGGGGCGTCGACCGTAGTTCCTCTCGTCCATAGTCCACTCGTGTCGCCCCTGTCCGATACTCCGATTCCCCATCCTGTCCCGTCCCCGCCGCCCGCCCCCGGTCGGGTCCGGGTAGCGCTCGGTCCGGTCAGCGCCTGCGGCGGCCCTCCGAGGGGACCTGCATTCAGTGGCCCGACATGCACGACTGGTGCGTATAGGGAGAGGGCCATATCGAAAAAACACATTGCCCACTTCTTGGGGCACCATTCCCGATTCCGCGTTCCCCGAAATCATGCCCGAAACTCAAACTGTGGAGACTGGAGTGCGACGAACCCTTGCGCCCCCCGCGTTGTGTCTCCACGGGACCTGTGGGTGTGCGTCTTGCCGAGATGGCAATTAAACGTTAACGGGCTCCAAAACTTACCTTAAATAATCACCCACAAAACTTTTTTCGATTTGGGCATGAACCCGAGCGAAAACGAAGGGGTACAGAGAGCATTCGCCTAAGGGGTACTAAATGGTGGCCGGCTTCCTTGGGCCGCTCCTGCTCAGCCAGACATTGCCGCCTGTCGGCACGTGGTGCTCGAATGCTCTAAACAGCGGCGCGTTCTACTCGAACGGCGCACCCGTGCCTTGCAGCTACTTCACGACGTCGCCCACGATGTGCGCTTCCTTTAACATCTCGCGAACCAATTGCCCAGTCGCATGCGGCACATGCCCGCCCCCTTCGCCCGCCCCTCCGGGCTTCGTCGTTCGTTGCTCGAACTTGTGCTCGCTCCTCCCTCTCGCGGGCTCCGACGGCTCGTGCTCCGACGGTGGCCCGGGCGCCGAGTTTACTCAGTGCAATCTTGGTGACGATTGCGCAGACTGCGGTCCTCGGTACGTCGTGACTCCGCCGCCCCTTCCCCCCGGGGGACCGCCCCCTTCTCAGCCCCCAAAGTCGCCGCCGCGCGCACCGCCGCCCCCGGCGGCACCTCCGGCGCCGCCAATGCAGCCGCAGCTGGACCAGGGCGAGTGCGCCATCATCTACGTCAAGCACGACGACCCCGATGACTTTGCAATCGTGCTCTTCGATCACCTGTTCCCGGGCGACCAGATCTTCGTGACCGACAACTCGTATCTGACAGGCTGCTCCGACACTTGCTACTATTCCTCCGATGGCGATTGCCAGGACGGCGGCCCTGGCTCCGAGTTTGTCTGGTGCACACGCGGAACCGATTGCTCGGACTGCGGCCCTCGCCCCCCTGCGTTCAGCACTGGCGAGACCCACCTGACGTACACGGCCCCCACGTTCAAGCCAGCCGGCAGCGTCCTCACTTTCGCCGAGTTCACGGGCCCTTCACTTTTCCTGTCTTCCTTTGATGACCTCATCGTCTACCGTGGCACGCAGGCCAACCCACAAATGCTGTGCGGCTTCTGCAACCGCGCTTCGCCCGCGACTGATGCAGGCTACGACTGTGGGTTCTCAAACATCCCGGGCTACGCCACCCAGCCCCGTGCCGTCTGGAATCTGTTCCACAACTTCACCAACCCCGTGAACGAGCCGGGCTATTTCGATCAGTGGATTTACGACACGCGCCCCGCCGTGCTCACCAGCACTGGTGGCCTTGGAGCCGCCGCCCCCACGCAAGGCTCCCGTGCGTCGCTGCTGGCGGCCATGGGGCAGCGCAGCAACTGGTTTGCGAGCAACACGCTCTGGATCCCCATGAACGAGGTCGTCCCGGCGGCTGGATACCGCATCACCAACCTCCCCCCGTCGCGGCCGCCCCCGAGCCCGAGGACCCCCCAGCCCAAGATGCCGCCGTCGCCGCCCGCTCCCCCTAGGCCGCCCCCGAGACCACCGGCGGCGCCGCCTCCGCCGCCGCTGATGCCGGGCGACTGCCTCTTCACCGCCATCAAGACGGACAATCCGGACAATTTCGGCCTGCTCCTTTTCAGAACGCTCGGCTACGCGGAGACGCTCTACGTGACCGACGACAACTGGCTCTCGCCCACCGGCCCGTTTGCGCGCAACCCTCTCGAGCCCCACCTCACCTTCCGGTCCGCGACGAACGGCGACGGCAGGGACGTGCCTCCGGGCACGGTGCTCCAGGCGCGGAACTTCACCGGCGGCATCCTCCAGGCCAGCGACCTCGGCGACCAGCTGTTCGCGTACGTGGGCAACACGTCCAATCCCACGTTCTTGTGCGCCATCGACAACACCGCCGGACAATGGTTCGTCCCAAACCCCAATGCCTGCACCGAGACGTGCGTCTGGGCCTCCGACGGCAACTGCGACGACGGCGGCCCCGGCAGCGAGTCTACCGGCTGGTGCTCCCTCGGCACCGACTGCACTGACTGCGGCCCTCGTAATCTGTCGGCACTTCCGGCGGATCGCTCGTACCTCCCCAACACCCTCGTGGACGGCTACAGTGAGGTGAGCTATGGGCACTACGACAACCTCGCGTACCGGGGCGGCTACGCCCCAGCCGGTCAGCTCGACTTCAACGTCACCCGCGCCGGCACCGTCCCGCAACTGCGGCGGGCGATCACCCGGGCTAGCAACTGGCTCGCCAGCAACGCGCTCGGCAACCTTGCGAGCTTCGTCATTCCCTCGTTCGAGATCTACCCCGATCCGCCCTCCATGCCGCCCAATCCGCCCTCGTCGCCGCCCTTGCCGCCCTCGCCGCCCTCGGCGCCGCCGAGTTCGCCGCCGCCGCCCCGCCCCCCCTCGCCGCCCCCTCCCGCCGGCCCCCCTTTCAGCGCCACCACCCTCGTTTGCTTCAATGAGTGCTCTAATTATCTGGGGTCTTTGGCCTCCGACGGCAGCTGCGACGACGGCGGCCCCGGCGCCGAGTTCAACCAGTGCACTCCCGGTTATGATTGCGAAGACTGCGGCCCTCGCTCTCGTCCTGCGTGCGATGCGGGAACTACCTGTGGCATGTGCTTGATGGCTGAGACCAGCAACTGCCCAACCGCGGCCGCCATTGCCCTCCTGCCGATCTGCCGCGACCCCAACGGCGGTGGCTGCAGCGAGGCGTGCGCCTATGCATCCGACGGCTTCTGCGACGACGGCGGTCCCGGCGCCGAGTACACCTTATGCAATCTCGGCACCGACTGCACCGACTGCGGCTTTCGTGCACCCAGCCCACTACCCTTCGGCGCGCGCTGCCGCGGCACTGGCCTCTGCGGCACGAACGCCAACCTCAACAACTGCCCCAGCGGACCGGGGGTCAACTTCAACGATGTCTACCGCATGGCCTACCGGATGCTGCCCTCCCCGCCGCCCTTGCCGCCGCCGCCGCCGCCCTTGCCGCCGCCGCCTCCCTCGCCGCCGCCGGTCGGCTGCACGAACACCGCCGCGTACAACTACCGCCCCTTTGCCGTCGTCGACGACGGCTCGTGCCTCATCGGCGGATGCACCGACTCGCGCTTCCCAGCCCAGTACAACCCGGCGGCCTCGTATGACAACGGCAGCTGCCCACCGCCTGTCCCGGGCTGCACGAACCCCCAGGCCGTCAACTACCAAGCGAGCGCCACTTACTGCCCCACGGGCAACTGCTGCGTGATGGCCACGCCCGTGTATGGCTGCATGAACTCGGACGCCCTCAACTTCGACCCGTCTGCCACGTACAGCAACGCAACGTGCATTCCCCGCGTCCGGGGCTGCACGAACACGGCGGCAGCCAACTACAACGCGATCTACAACACGCTGCTCCCCGGCTCGTGCATCTTCTTCGGTTGCATGAACTCGATGGCTTCCAATTACAATGCGCAGGCCACGATTAGCGACGGATCGTGCCCGAACATCCCAGGCTGCACCGTCCGTGACGCGCTCAACTACAACGCGGTCTACAATGTGCAGCTGGCTGGCTCGTGCTCTTTCGGCGGCTGCACCGACTCCACCAATGCCAACTACAACGCGCTGAACACCTTTTTCATCCCGGGCTCATGTGCTACGTCGGGCCGCCGCCTCGAAGTAGACGCTCCGGGTCGCCGGCTGCAGACGTCAACTTCGGGCTGCATGGACCCTGCCGCGTCGACCTATTCGGCCGCTGCCACGTCGCACGTTCAGTCGATGTGCACGTACCACGTCCTGGGCTGCACGGACGTAAACGCGTTCAACTACGTGGCGGCGGCCACGCTGGGCAACCCCAATGCCACCTCGTCGTGCATTCCCCGTGTCACCGGCTGCATGGCGACCGGGGCGCTCAACTACAACAGCACCGCCAACGTCCAGGGCTCGTGCACGTACGCCGTCCAGGGCTGCACGGACCCTGCCGCCAGCAACTACATGGCCGCGGCCAACGTCAACGTCGCCTCGTTGTGCGTGTACGTCATTAACGGCTGCACGAGCCCTCTGGCCGCGAACTACAACCCCGCGGCCACCGTCGACAACGGCGGATGCACGTGGCCAGTGCGTGGCTGCGATAACCCGACGGCCACGAACTATGTGGCCGGCGTCACGACTGGGTTTGCCACCGTGTGTCTTTACTCTGTCCCGGGCTGCACGCTTGCGTCGGCAACCAACTTCAACCCGAACGCCACCGTCGACAACGGCAGCTGTGTCGTGGCTTCGCCGCCGCCCAGGCCGCCGCCGCCGCTTCTTCCACCGCCCCCGCCGTATCCACCCCCGCCGCCCTTTCCGCCGCCCCCCACGCCGCCCCCCAAACCCCCTCCCCCGCCGCCGCGGCCACCCTCGCCGCCGCCATCACCAGGCTTTCCGCCCCGCAGTCCACCGCCGCCGCCCATGTTTCCCGGGAGCCTCTTGGGCCTCTCGTTAACCCCCGCAGACTCGGGCCCCATCATCGCCGCCGTCGTGGGGAGCGCCGCCGTGCTCGTCGTCTTCGCCCTCCTCCTTGCGATCTACTACAGAGGCAACATGAAACGTCATCGGGCCAAGACCTTCGGTGGCCCCGCGCCCACCGGGGCCACCGAGCTGGCCCAGATCAACGTGAAGGAGAAGTACAAGCCCATCCCCATGAACCAGATCGCATACGGCGACGAGCTCGGCGCCGGCGCCTTCGGCGTCGTCTACAAGTGCACGTTCCAAGCGACAAAGTGCGCCATCAAGAAGCTGCACGAGAAGGAGGAGAAGTCGGAGCACCTCGCCAAGGCACTTATGGACGAGTTCCACGTGATGAGCGCGCTGCGCCACCCGAACGTGCTGCTCACGCTCGGCATCGCCGAGGACGCGGTCGGGGGCTCCAAGGGCATCGTCATGGAGCTCATGGAGGCCTCGCTCGCCGACGTGCTCTGCCTTTCTTCCTTCGAGCAGCACACCACGTGGGAAGGCTCTTTCTTCTCCATCGCCTCGGACGTGGCCAATGGCATGGCCTACATCCACTTCAACAACATGCTGCATCGCGACCTCAAGCCGGGCAATGTGCTCCTTGACGCTCAGTGGGTGGCCAAGATTGCCGACTTTGGCACCGTCTTCGACACGTCCGATGGCGCCGTCTCGGAGAAGGTTGACATCCAGGGCACGCCGCCCTACATGGCGCCTGAGATCGTCAAGTTGAATGAGTACGACAAACCGGTGGACGTGTGGGCCTTCGGGTGCGTGCTCGCGCACATGGGCTCCAAGCGCCCCCCGTACGCGTGGCTTCAGCACATCGAGACGCCCAAGCAGCTCCTCGAGGTAGTCAAGAACGGCGAGTACTCGCCGCTCGAGCTGCTCCTCGAGAGCACGACCACGCCGGACTCCATCAAAGACCTCGCCAAGAAGTGCTGCAACCCGGGTCCCATTCTGCGCCCGACCTTTGAGCAGATTGCGGGCATGGTCACCGCCGCCATCCCCGAGGGCGTCGACCCGCGCCCCGTGGCGCGCATCAAGAACAAGCGCCCGCTGCGCACCTCGCTGCCCGAGGGTCCAACCGGATCGTCGAGCGCAGGCATCCGGCCGTCGTCGATGGACCAATCGTACCGCGATAAGTTCAAGAACCGCTCCAAGTCGTCGCTCGAGAAGTCGTACCGCCCCAACACTGACGGGGCGGAGGAGAAGCCTGCGGGTATGGCCGAGAATCCTTCGCTCTTCCAGACCTTCTCGGACACGTTCCTCACGACCTTCACACCTGGCAAGGGGGCCAAAGAGTGAACAGCGACGGACGCATTCGCCTCATTTAACGCATAAGTTGACGGGTCTCGAAGACGCCTCATTTGAGATCCGCTGCCTACGCCGCCCCTGCACGCACGCTGTGCAGCGGTTGTCGGCGAGGCTGTGGTCGCGACGACCACGGGTTGGCCGATGGCCGATGGCCGATGTCTGCTTCCATATGTACCATATTATGGTTGATCCGCTAGCCACGCCGCCCCTGCACGCACGCTGTGCAGCGGCTGTCGGCGAGGCGTATCATGCATACGTCACCCCTGCACGCACGCTGTGCTTTGTCAAGTGTTGCCTAACTGTGTGCCGAGTGTGGGGGGGTGTTGGGGTCGAAGGGCCGGTTTGTTGCCAACTTCATGGTGTGCCCTTTAGTGCGAGCACCGCCGTGTCGTGTGTCACACCGTGTCAGCGATAACGGGATTATATAGTTATAGCAGACAGGTTTCCCGAACGGAATGTCAAAACCGACCCAGTTCGTGCTCTGGAGGGCGCTCTAGCTTCCGTTTTGCCTCCGCGGCCACGCGTCGGTTGCGTGGACTGGCGATGGCGCCTCCGGCCTTGCTCACAGGCGGGCTCCGGCCTGCGGGCTGCTGCCTCTTCGGGGGCGAGGGCTGGGCCTGCACCCACAGCTCGTGCCTGCTAGGCAGCGGCCCGAGATCATGCCGGGGGTGCGCGGCTTCCAAATATGGGTGGACGCCAGAGGCGTCTACCCGGGCGTCTTGCCACGGCGTCGACCACGGCGGCGGCAGGAGCCCGTAGTAGTAAGCGTTTGCAGGGTCAGAGCCGTAGGGAAAGCTGCCCGGCCCTGTGGTGAGCACTTGCATGCAAGGCGAAACGCTCGATAGGGAGTGCACCTTGGTCGGGCTGTAGGGAAAGCTGCCCGGCCACTGGATCGGTGGAGGTGCACGTGCTAGGCTCGTGCTCGCATGGCTCGCAGGGCTCCTGTGGTAGAACTCTGGAGGGCTTCTTTGGTCGTCTGTGGTCGCTCTGCCATCGAGGGCGATCAAGTGCGCGTGGCCATTCGGCCACTCGGAGCGCTCCATATTAGGCAGCTGCTCCTGGTGAGCTCCCTCGTCAGCCGCATGGGCCCGAGCCCCGATGTGCTGGCGCTCCTGAAGCCTGGCCTGAAGCCGGGTCGCCTCGATGGCCTCCGTGCTGTCGCTGAAGAGAGCATGACGCTCAACACGACGCGGCCCGGCTGGAGGGCTGGCTTGTGAGAGAGTGTGAGCGGGGATCGATGGCGAAGGTGTTGCCTGGGGCATTGAGGAGGCCCGGTAGTCGCCCTGCCGCTGGCGCTGCTGGCCGCTGGCACACTTTTGCTGCGCGCCCTGCACGCCCCCGCCCGCCCGCAGTGGCCCACCCGAGTGCCTGTCAGACGGCCTGTCGGGCGGAGACGAAACCGACGAAACCGACGAAACAGACGGCCTGTCGGGCGGAGACGGCTCACGGAGAAGTTCAGCCTCCGAAAAGCGGCTCTCGATCCGGAATCGGAGTTCCAGCCGAGCCACAGGGCTCTGGGGAGCTGAGATGGTACCCTCTGCTGTCGTCAACGACGCCGCCGCTGCAGGCGCCGATCCACTACTATCTGTCGCATGCACGAGTGCGAGGTGCATCGCTTGAGCGGCCGTGGCGGCGGCCACGGCGGCCTCGATGCGGAAAGAGTACACAAACTCGCCGGGCAGGCAGCAGAGGGTGGGCGAAGCCAAAGGAGCGCTTGGCCCTTCCCCTCGAGCCCCCCCTCGTGCATTGCCCCCCCCTCGTGCATTGCCCCCCCCTCGCGGCTGGCCCAGCTGTGCACCCAATTGTGGTTGCTGCCCCCATCCCGGAATCGACTGCAACGACGAGTCGTAGACGCAGCTCTGAGCGACCACACAACGGCCGTGCATGTCGTGCGCGTCCAGCAGCAACCTCCCGTGGCCCGATGCGCCCACGAGCTCAAGCCGCTCGTGACGGCGCACATGGACAGTGCATGCAGTCTCATGCCCTCGTGATGTAGCCTTGGATGTGGCCTCCACACCCGCCTCCACAGCCGTGGCGGCCTCGCTGGCACCACCTGAGCGACTGGTGGTGCCGCAGGTGGTGGCGCCGCAGGTGGTGGCGCCGCAGGTGGTGGCGCCGAGATGGGCGCCAAGACCGCTGCCCTCGCCACCGCTTGCTCCGGTCTCGTGGACAGTACCGCCCATCTCGGCGCCCATCTCGGGGACTCTCGTGGGCGCCGTATTGGGCGTTGGAATTGGGTCACGAGAGCCCACGAGCGCCGTGCTGAGCGCGTTCCCTCCGTTGGGCTTCGGCGCCGATACCGGCGCGGCCGCTGAAGCGCCCAATACGGCGCTCGTGGGATGGCCGCTGATGGCCGCGGATGCGCCCAATACGGCGCTCGGTTCGAGGCAGACGACGCGCCGGAAACTTTGTCCGAAGAGCCACTCGCGTGCGCCCGTTCGGCCGCTGGTGCGGGCGAAGCGGCCTCGGGCTTGGGCTTGGATGGCCGTGGCAGCGGCGACGCGCTGCTGGCCGTGCTCTGATAAGTGGTAGCGCGGCTTGAGAGCGACCTCTCGCACGCCGCCTGGCGACTGACCTGGTGACGACGACGTAGCTCCACCAGCCACTTGAGCCGCAGCGAGAGAAGCAGACGGAGGGGTGATAGCCACCCGACCCCGCAAGTCGCGGTGGAGCTGCTCGCCGCCGTCGCCGCCGCCTACGAGCACACCGTCAAGCTTCGAGCGAAGCGTAACCACAAGAGCTTCCCAGGCACCCTCCGCCGTCTCCACGGCGAGGTCTTCATTGCTCTCAGGCTCGCCACACCCCTCCTCATCGTCGTTGTCACCATCCCCAATTGGCTTCCCAATTGCATCCCTAATTGCATCCCCAATCGGCCACCGCTGCGGCGTGGCTCCTCGAGGCGTGGGCCGCGCCACAGCCGACCTCCGCGGCGTGGTGTGTGCCGGCGAGGGTAGTGCCACAGTCAGCTTGGTACTCAGCTTGGTCCGTCGCATGCGCATCTCCCTTTCGGTGACCATCCGCTCTCCGTACCCGAAGGCGCCGTCGGTGGGGATGGCGGGCAGGCGTGGCGGGCTGGGCTGCTTCGAGAGTGACGCAACCCGCGGCGAGCTCGACTGCTGCTTTCGCGGCGAGCTATGAATAGGCGAGCTATGAATAGGCGGGCTATGAATAGGCGAGCTATGAATAGGCGAGCTAGGCTCTTTCGAGAACGACGAGCGCGCTCGAGTTGGCGTCGTCGTGCTCAGCGGCGCGCTCGGGCCGGTGCGCTCGCGCCTCGCACTCAGCTCAATCTCGCCGGCAGCTCCCGGACGGAAGGAGGCGTCGAGAGAGGGGTCTGCCCGATGAAGGAGAGCTCTGAGCTCGCTGTACTCAATCTTGCCACTGCCGTCGATGTCAAAGGGCGCGAAGACGGCATCGATGTGCTCGCGTGACGCCTCGAACCCAAGCGCCGCGATCGCTTTCCGAAACTCGCCCCGGTCGATGAGCCCATCGCCATCTTCGTCCCAAGACCGAAACAGATCGATGACGCGTATCCAGTTGTCCTTGACAATGTCCCTGAGCTGCTCGACGACGCTCCGGCTGCCGTCCGCGTGGAGGATGACCGTCGATGGGAGCACGCTGCGCACGGCACGGCTGCGATGCTTACGCAGCCTGTGCACATTCTTCGACTCCTTGACGATCGCTCCTGCCGCTCCGTTGAGCAGCTCGTCCGCGAGCCGCACGGACTGCCCCTGGCGCAGCATGGTGTTGAGCTCCTTGTACTCGAGCTTGCCTGAGCCGTCGATGTCGAAGTCGTCAAACACCAGGTCGATCTCGGCGTTGTTCGCAAAGAAGTCGAAGCCGAGAGCGCGGATCGCGCGCCGGAATTCTTTGCGCTCGATTGTGCCGGAGCCGTCCTCGTCCCACAATCGGAAGAGGTCGATGACGCGAGTGGCCGAGCGGCTGAGAGCCTCCCGAAGCGAGGCACGGATGTACGAGTGTAAGCTCACGCGGCCCGTCTTGCCTTCGTCGAGGTCGTCGAAACGGAGGCGCAGCTCCTCGTCTGTGTGGCCGCCTCGAGCTTCCTCACGCTCGCGCACGAGTGCGCAGTACTCGTCGTAGTCGAGCATTTTGTCTGCGTTCTTGTCGTGCTGGACAAAGTCGAGCGCACTGCGCCGAACTCCCGTCTCGAAGCGCTCCTCCTCGTCGCCATTGGCAACGTCGTCCGCCTTTGGACCTTGCATTTGCGTTCGTAACGTCCGATTTCATTTCAAGTTTCCTCGCATGCAGACTTGTGCAAAACACGCGATTCCACGTCACGCAGATGCACCGAACACCAGACAGCCTCGAAATATTTCGATCAAGTTTGGTCAAGTTTTCGGCTAGCACGCATGCATCGAACCTCAGACGCCAGCTATGCTATCGCCTCACGAAGGTTCGCTCCACCTGATCCTGCTGGATGCTACCGACGGTCCACACGACCACGACACGCTCACTCCGCTCCTGCTTGAGCAGCTGGTCACGGGTGCCATCTCTTGCGGAGGCCTCGCCCTCAACGACCTGGTTGTCGGCATCGCCGCCCACGGGCCGCTCTACCTCTTCGAGCCTCTCAGCCACGAGCGGCGCAGCTCCATCGCATGCTGGGCCGCGGAGCTGCGACGCTGGCTCCAGACGCGCACCTCTGCTGCCATCGCCGTTGCGCGCGCGACCGCCTCGCCACCCGGCGTGCACGCCCTCGGCGCACACCTCGCGCAGCACCAAGGACAGCTTGCCTACTCCCGAGTGACCTTCGTGACCAGTGCCTCCTCATCATCGTGCAATGAAGCCGCGCTCCGGCGACCTCTCGAGACTCTCGAGCGCCTGCGTCCCGATACGACGCTGGAGCTAGTGTGCCTCGAGCTGGGTGAGCTTGGCCCGACACACCACCGCCAGGATGTCGGTGGCCCTTGGCCCGGCCGGCTGCCGTCGTCGCTCATCCTGCTACAGGGCGAGTTCAACTTCAGCGTGAGCGTGCTCGCCGATCGGCTGCAAGTGCGCGGATGGGTCAATGCGCACCTTGCAGCCTGCGAGGCTGTCCACCTCTGCCTCGACCTCGGTGGCGGCGGTGGCGACCTCGAGGTAGACGAGGCAGATGGCCGTTGCTGGCTCATCGGCCGCGCCACGCCCGCACTGCTGCACGACGAGGTCGCGATCGACGTGCCCGCGTGCGTCTGCCACGGCGCGCCCCTCGACGGGCGCCGCATGGACCTACCGCGAGGCGCCGCCGCCGCCGCCCCGGCCAGTCGAGGCGGCGTCAGCGCCTCGCGTCTGGGCTCGGTCTGCTGCCCTATCTCGGGCCTCGCACTGGACGCGCGCGACCAGACACAGATCGGCTGCATCGGACGCTTCGTATGGGGCTCCTCGTTATCTGCCCTCGCCTCCTCGGTGGCCTCGGCTCAGGTCTACACCGACGACGAGAGTCGTCGAGGTGCCCAGAACGGTGCATGCGAGCCATGCGTGCTCAGCGGCTGCCGCGACGGGGCCGATCGGCTTACCGGCCGGCCGCTGCTCGCGCTCCGAGTGCGCAGCCGCATCCGGCTTGCAGAGCTGCCTCTGACCTCCCTCTACGGGCAACCATGGCTTCTCACGGGTGCAGTCGGCGGCGGCGCCAGCGCAGGCGGGCGTAGCGGCTTCGACACCGGTGCCGGCGCAGACTCGAGTCTCGCAGCAGCCGTGGCGGCAGCGTCGGAGGTTCGGCTCGAGACGGATGCATCCGTGCTGCGCGGCCTCTCGCGAGAGCTCCACGCGCGAGGCGAGGTGCTCCTATGCCACGGCTTGCATCGTGAAGGCATGCATCCCCATCAGCCAGCGAGCATGCATCCGCTGCTCGCGGCCCACTTGGTGCTTCTACCGTCAGGGCCGCCGCATGAGATGCTCGTGCTAAAGTCGATAGGCGCGCCCTCGCAGCTGGTGCCACTGCCGCCGCCGCCCCCGTCCGATGATGTCTGTGATGAAGAAGCACATCAAATGGCGGCCGAAGGCCTCGCGCGTGCCGCAAGTGCCCTGTCGAGCCTCGTCCTCATGGAAGGCTTCAACCCTCTCGTGCAATGTCGCGGCGGCGGCACGGCAGCGCTCCTCGCGCACTGCTGCGCTGCCACCACCGCGGCGGATGCTCACGGCCGGGTGCCAACTCCTCCCCCCTCGGTGGTGACGGGGGCGGCAGCATCTCTGCACGCGCCCCCACCAGATATGACGCATTCGGCAAGCGTTCCGCCTCAGCCAGCGTGGCAGCAGCAGCAGCAGCAGCAGCAGCAGCGTCGGCAACCGCGGCAGCCGCCGCAGCCGCCGCAGCCGCAGCAGCCGCCGCAGCCGCCGCAGCCGCCGCAGCATCCCGAACGGTCCCACCACTCCGCGACGCCACCGCTCTCGAGCGCACGCGCATCATCCGCCTTTCAAAGCTCAGCCCTCTCTCCAGCAACTGGAGGCTCGCATGCCTGGCCGCGTGCAGCACCGCCAGCACAGCCGCCGCTTGCGCAGTGGCACCTGGGAGGGGCTTCAGCCCCTTCCTCGTCGTTCTGCGCAGGCCCGGCTCGCTCAGGCCTGATTAGTGGGATGATGGGCGGGATGGGCCCGATGATGGATGGTGAGACACGCAGCGCTGGCGGCATGCCAAGCGCGGGTGCAGCCGCGCCCGCTCACGCCTCGACCCTGCTCAAGCCTGCAGGCGGCAAGCGCAAGATGCAGCGCATCCAGACGATGGGAGGCGATCAGTGAGAGTGACGAATCCAGACGATGGGAGGCGAGGTCGGGGGGTTGCGCACGCGAGATACACGCGAGATTCGGAATGAGGGCGGAGGAGGGTGCGCAGAGTGGGAGGCGGGGGGGACACCACGGCTTCAGTGCGCAGTAAGTGTTCCTAGGCTCAGGGGCGTGGGTCTGGGGCGGAGGTCGAGAGGAGCGTGGTACAGGCTTCAGCGACGAGCGAGATCCGAGAACGACCCTGGCCTGCTGACTTGCGACTTTTCATGGGCCCAGAGCGGAGCAGGGCGTGTCGCGTCGTCGTGATGTCGCGTGCTCGCGTCACAGAATGAGTACTGAGGATGGAAAGACTTTAATTGAACACTTTCGAACGTCGCAGCTTTGGTTCGGTTCGTCGATTTCCGGTGTAATAAGCGCGTAGAAAACTCGAAAGACTCTGTGCTCTTACGTGCCAACTTGCAACTGCTCAAACTCACGCCCCTGTCCAGCGCCAGCTCTGTCGAGTGCTCTCAAGTCTCATTCCACGCTCTCCACGCCTCTGGCAGTGCGCCCAGCCTCTGGCTCTGCGTCGCTCGCCAAGCTCCCCGACGCTACTACACTCTCAAGGCGGAGCAATTGTCTCTTCCTCTACTGGCCCCTCGGCTTGTGCGGTGGCGCTACGGGCGTGCTGCTGGACCAGCTGGGCGGCACCGCTGCGCCTCCTGCCACGTGCGGATCTGCCTACGCACGGTGTGATTGGGGAAGAGCATCTTGACCTTGAGCTCGGCGCCCGTCATCGGGCTGGTCGAGTGGCCGACGAGCCACTCCTCGATCGCACGCCGCTCGTACATGTGGCCGTCCGCAGCCGAGACCGGGTCGATCATGAGGTTGTGCGTGATGGGGCAGATGAAGTGGTCGGGCGGCTCCTCCGCCGCTGCGGCCTCCTTTGCAGCGTGCGCCTTTGCTGCTGACGCCTTAGCCTCTTGCTCCGCCTGATTGCGAGCGTGCTCTTCTGCCTCCGCCTGGGCGGCCTTGGCCTCCGCCTCCGCTCGTGCCGCGGCCCTCGCCTTTGCCTCAGCCTCAGCCGCGGTCACCGCCTTTGCCTCGGCCTGTGCCTTCGCCTTCGTCTTGGCCCCCGCTACTGCCGCAGCCTTCACCTCAGCGCTGGCGTGCTCCACGCTGGCGTTGGCTGACGCCTCTGTAGGAGCGCCAGCCTTCTTCTTGGCCTTGGCCTTGCCCTTCTTGCTCCGCGCCTTCTCAGCCTCGCTCTCCTCTTCAGCCAGCAGCGCTGCCATGGCCGCATCCGCGCGCGCTGCCGCGGCCGCCAGCGCAGCAGCGTCCTCGACCTGAGCCGTAGCGTTCTCGGATGCACCTTTGCGCGCTTTGGTCACACGCGGCCGCTGCGCCTCGGCCTCGAGCTTTGGTCTGCCTTGCGTGACGTTGTGCATTCGAGCGAGGTAGCTCTGTGCGTCAGCATCTCCTTGCGCGGCCGCGAGGCCATACAGCCGCCGCGCCTCCGCCTCATCCTTGGGTCCGCCACGCCCTTCGTGGAGCATGTGAGCGAGATCGCACTGCGCGTCAGCATGCCCCTGCGCGGCCGCGAGGCCATACAGCCGCCGCGCCTCCACCTCGTCCTTAGGTCCGCCGTGCCCTTTGTAGAACATGTTAGCGAGGCGGCATTGCGCATCAGCGTGCCCCTGCGCGGCCGCGAGGCCATACAGCCGCCGCGCCTCCACCTCGTCCTTGGGTCCGCCACGCCCTTCGTAGAGCACGACCCCGAGGGAGAACTGCGCGTCTGCATCCCCCTGCGCGGCCGCGAGGCCATACAGCCGCCGCGCCTCCGCATCGTCCTTGTGTCCGCCGAGCCCTAAGACGAGCAAGAGAGCGAGGCCGCACTGCGCACCAGCATGCCCCTGCGCGGCCGCGAGGCCATACAGCCGCCGCGCCTCCACCTCGTCCTTGGGTCCGCCGTGCCCTTCGTAGAACATGTTAGCGAGGCGGCACTGCGCATCAGCATCCCCCTGCGCGGCCGCGAGGCCAAGCAGCCGCCGCGCCTCCGCCTCATCCTTGGGTCCGCCACGCCCTTCGTGGAGCATGTGAGCGAGATCGCACTGCGCGTCAGCATGCCCCTGCGCGGCCGCGAGGCCATACAGCCGCCGCGCCTCCACCTCGTCCTTAGGTCCGCCGTGCCCTTTGTAGAACATGTTAGCGAGGCGGCATTGCGCATCAGCGTGCCCCTGCGCGGCCGCGAGGCCATACAGCCGCCGCGCCTCCACCTTGTCCTTAGGTCCGCCGTGCCCAGAGCCGAGCATGTTAGCGAGGCGGCACTGCGCACCAGCGTGCCCCTGCGCGGCCGCGAGGCCATACAGCCGCCGCGCCTCCACCTCGTCCTTAGGTCCGCCGTGCCCTTTGTAGAACATGTTAGCGAGGCGGCATTGCGCATCAGCGTGCCCCTGCGCGGCCGCGAGGCCATACAGCCGCCGCGCCTCCACCTCGTCCTTAG
>ENA-UOXO01001537-UOXO01001537.1-mixed-culture-metagenome-genome-assembly--contig:-NODE-1537-length-15541-cov-49.896358_pt1 | contig 15541 bp, 9 predicted proteins | sample MGYA00238162_ERZ761640 | MGnify/ENA primary metagenome ERZ761640 (study PRJEB28914, sample SAMN08778297) | mixed culture metagenome | isolation source: Freshwater growth medium | place: USA...
GCTGATCAGGCCTGATCAGGGTCGCACTGGTTGGGGGTCCCATAGGGTCCCTGCCTCTGTAGGGGCTGATCAGGCCTGATCAGGGTCGCACATGTTGGGGGTCCCATAGGGCCCCACGAGCCTCTGTAGGGGCTGATCAGGCCTGATCAGCTGGGTCGCACTGGTTGGGGGTCCCATTTAGGGTCCCTGCCTCTACTGTAGGGGCTGATCAGGCCTGGGACCTGGGACCCCAAACCAGTGCGACCGGTGACAGGGGATGGCGGGTGGGACTTCGTTCACAAAAAACCGTCGACATGCTACGCGGGGGAAACGCGGGCGGGACACGAGCGGCCGGCGCTGGTCCTCTGGTGCCTGATCGGCAGGCAGGCAGGCCCCTGCGGCGAGATACTGACTCCTAGGCCGAAAAGACGGCCGTTTCAGCGAGAATGCCTGGTCGGTTCTTGTGGTTCTCGGCATTTCATAACATGACCCCCCCCTACCTGCACCACACACGCGGTCACGCGCACACACAGGTCCCAGAACTGCAGCCTACCGTCGGCCTGGCGACACTCAAGTACAGAAAGCTGTACCGTACATCCGTACCGCCGACCCGTACCCTCGACCGACCTGCGACCAGACACCCGCCTGCCGACGTGCAAGTTGACCGGACCAGCCTGCTACGAGCCTGCCGTGCCGTGCAGTCGCCGCACAGAGCGCCGCTCCACACCCTGATTCCTTTGGTCCGGTCCCTGCACGCTGCAGCTGCACGGCCTGCGCACGCTGCAGCGGGCAGCGAGAGATCTACGAGAGATCACAACAACCCGGCACCGACTCGATTAATTCCTTTTTGGTGCACCCAGCCCGCATGTAAGCCCGCATGCCATCCCGGCCGCGTTCTTGCCCCCACCGATGTGGCAGTGTCCCCTGATCATCCGCCCTGCCGCATCGGTGGGCCCAAGTGGTGCTCAGGCGCGCGCTGCTCCCACGCCCGCGCGACTCCTCTACAACATGCTGGCCGTCGAACCAGCCGCTGTACCCGCCGTTCCAGTAATTGCCGACAGGGGCTGCTTGGTCGGCGGACTTCAGCTGCTCAAGTGCCTTTGGTCGATGCGCACAAGCCCAGTGATAGCCGGCTAGCTGATAACCGTGCCTGTGCCATTCACCTCAAAGGTGTTCTGGTACTCCGGCAGCACCCAATCGCACGCACCAGATGGCTTGTGGACGGCAAGCTTAAGGCCGCACTGCCCCTTCCAGTCGGGATACTCCTTTAAGAGCAACGCGTCGAGCTCCCTGGCCGATATCTCGAGACAGTCCATGAGCTTCTTCTTGAGCGGCTCGCCATCGACCAGCTTCAGCTCTGACTTCAGCTCCTGGGCCTTTTCGCCGAGCAGCTCCTGGCACTTGACGTCCACGGCGCCCAGCAGCTCCTTCGCCGTGGCCTCATCCTCCGTCATGGCACACATCTGGATGATCGCCTCCTCCTTTAACCTGCCCAGCGCGCTCAGCTGCGAGTCGATCCATTTGCCTGCCATCTTGGATCCGAGGGCGGGTATCGGGAAGCCCGTAAGCTTGCCCGCGGCCGCAGCTACCTTGAGCGCCGTCAGCCCGAGCTTGATGTACGGCATCGCCTTGACGACCCATTCCTTGGGAAACATGAGCTCAAAGCCCTCACCATCGCCCTTGCTATTTGGGCGCGTCTTGGCCACGGTATAAGTGTACGGATCGACAAAGAATAAGCGCACGCGATGGTTGAGCCAGGCCTTGGGGCTCAGTGCCTTCTTGAACCATGAGGTCACCTTCCCCTTGCGGGTCTCTTCAGCAACAGGCAGGAAGAGGACGAGCTTAGGCGCCGGTTGGGTTCCGAGGAGCAGCGTGGTCAGCATCGTCGACTGTGCAGACAGCATCTCGATCGCCTTGTCTTGAGTGAGTCGGATCTGCGCCAGTAGGCCCATGGTCTCCTTCTGGCCGGCCTCCATCCGCTTCTGGCCAGCCTCGATCCGCTGCTGGCCAGCCAGCACCTGCTGCTGGCCGGCCAGCACCTGCTCGAGAATCGCCGCCTTTTTCCTGTCGCTGCTGTCGCTGCTGTCGCTGCTGTCGCTGCTGTCGCTGCTGTCGCTGCTGTCGCCGCTGTCGCCGCTGTCGCCGCTGTCGTCGCTGTCGCCGCTGTCGCCGCTGTCGCCGCTGTCGCCGCTGTCGTCGCTGTCATCGCTTTCATCGCTGTCGTCGCAGTCGTCGCTGTCGTCGCTGTCGTCGCTGTCGTCGCTGTCGTCCGCCTGCAACATGCTACGCAGCTTCTTGTCGGGGATCAGCTTCAGGCCGAGATGGCGAACAAAGTCGTCGACCAGGTCCCACTCGACGATGTCGGTCACGCTCGTCGCGCCCTTCTCGTCGCACCACATGACTGCCATCTTCAGCGTTGCGTCCTCGGCAACGTTGAGAGACGTGAGCATCTGAAGGAACCCCAGCGCCTTTGCTCGGCGCCGCAGCTCCTCTGGCGCCTCCGCTAATGCTGCTGCTGCGGCTCTCTCAGCGAGCGCTGGGGGCGGGGGAGATGGAATGCCAGGGCATGGTGGCGGGGGAGGTGGAGTGACAGGGCCGGAGATGTCGAGGCTCACAGCGGTAGCTGCAGCAAGCTGAGCGTCTTGCTCCGCCTTTGCCGCCTCCAAGTGCTGCGCACACATGTGATCACACGCATACGCACCGCTCAGGACGCATGTTTCCATCGTGGAAGTCTTGGGTCCTGGTGCCCTCTGAGTGCCCTCGAGGCGCGCGCAGTGGCCACACATCTGCCCCCACCGCACTCGATACGCACGCGAAGCGGGCGCACCTTGCCGCTCGCAAAGAAGGCCTTAACCGCGGCGTTCTTATTGTACTTGACGGCCCTGTTGGCGGGCGTGTCGCCGTCCTGCGGCGCGGGCACGCGGAGAGCGACGGCGGCGGAGCGAGAGCGGGTCTTCAGCGGCGAAGCGGACGGCGGGCGAGAGTTGCGCACGACGATGGCGCTGCCGAATGGGCGCGCGCGCTGCCATCGCGTCGCCGAGGATGGCGCTGGCGGCGTACTTTGTCCTTCGCATTGACGGCCTCCGGGTACGCCGCGAGCAGCGCCTTCACCACTGACACCGATACGCTGAACTTAGCGGCGATGTGGAGTGTCATGCGCTTGGTCCCCTGTACGTGGCACATGGCAAGCAGAGGGGTGGCTGAGCGACGAGGTGGACGGCGGGTGTGGGAGATGTTGTATGCGCGCGGCACGCAGGGCCGGGGCGGCGGACCTTTTTCTTCGCCTTGACGGCCTCCGGGTACGCCGCGAGCAGCGCCTTCACCACTGCCACCGATACGCTGTACTTAGCGGCGATGTCGAGGGGCGTCCACCCGTCCTGTACGTGGCACACGGCAAGGGGCGACTGGACGATGAGATGGGCAAGCGGGTGGGGGAGAGGCGTTATTGACCGCTTCGCCGCCGGGCTGTGCGCTCCCCCGCGCCCTCGGCGGCGCACGTCGCGGCTGCAGTCGGAGCTTCGGCGGTACCGTGCGCTGCGGGTCGGAGCCACGCGTCGCCCGCCCATCCCCGTCACCGCCTCTTCCGCCCCCCTGTGAGCGTACTCGCCTCCACGACGCCTCGCCACTGGGGTGCGCGCTCCCGCGCCACGCACGCGGCGCGCGTCGCACGCGGCGAGCAATCGGAGCGTCGGCGGTCTTCCGCCACAGAGGGGAGGAGTCCACCGCCCTGCCTGTCGCGGAGGGGGCGTGCGGCCACCGGCAAGCGGGGTGGCAAACAGGCGGCGGACCACGAATTGCGGCGCGAGAGGGCACCGTGGCCGGCGTGCCGTGCGCAGCAGCGCTGGTGCAATATGCGGCGCACCTGATCCTTCTTTCTGGCCTTTGCTGGCGTGATCAGCGGGAGGACCTCGGCATCGGGCCGTTTGTACGTGTTGGGTTCGAGGAGGCTTGGTGGGGCAAAAAGCCAGTTCATCCGCTAGTGTGGTCGATCGCGTGCGGAGGGCTGCGGGTGGGACGGACGCGGCGTGGTACCGTGGAGCGCACGGCAAGGCGGAGGGCAAGGAGCTGCAGCTCGAAGGCACAGCGAGAAGAGTAGGAATTTCTAGGAGGGGCCGGTGCCCATATGGTGCAGAAGGTGGGGGCAAAGGCTGCAGAAGTGAGAGGAAGAGCTGTGCCGCGTGCAGGTGCATTGACCATTGTGACACCTTGAGACCATGTTACAAGTGTTACTGTCTCTCGTATGTATCTCGCATGTTTCCCGCTTGTCCCCTTCATATTCATATCAACTATCTCTGGATGCATTTGAGATACATCAGGATACACTCAGGATACAAGTATCCTTCAGGATGCAGTCTCAGGATACATCACGATACATCAGGATACGCATCTGATAGGAAACTGACCCCAAACACGATAGGAAACTGCGAAACTCACCCTTTCGCATGTCAAGTCCTGTGTTGCATCCGTGCTCGCGCAGCGCTGGCCGCTGCTGTGACCCCTGCTGTGGGTGAGAGATCTCTTGAGTGCGAGATCTCGGAAAGATAGGACAAAGGACTCACCTCCCTTACACATCTCTGATCTCAGAGATCAAGAGATGATCTCAAGAGGTGCGAGTGATCTCTCCGCTCCGTCACCGACTCCGTGCGTGTGAGACTGGCTAAGTGCGTGTCCGTGCCCCGAGACCCCCGATCTGCCGTTTCGCGGTCGGCGCGGTCTCGCTCTCGCCGCGGGTGCGTGACCTGCGTATGCACACACCCGGTCCGGACGTTTCCCAAGAAACAATTGGGTTGACGAAACTAAACGTGTTGGGCTTACAGACGGTGTCGCCGGTCACCCTCGAGGCACCCTTGGCGGGTGAGCGAGCAGCCAAGTCTTGGCGACCTCGCCAATGGAGCCGCCCACACAACCGCCCGTACAACCACCCGCACCACCGATGGCCCCTTTGCCGCCAGGGTCTCCGCCAGGGTCACCGCCAGACCACCAGCTCCAGCCGGGAAGCGTCCGTTACGACCTCGTCGTAATCACCACGGCGGCGATTGCTAGCTCACTCACGCTCGTAGTGCTCTACCGCATGATACCACGCGTTCGCCGCACACCCGGCTGGCTCATGGTGCGTGCGGCACTTTGCGAGATGGTCGTGTCGGGATGCTTGCTGGCGCTCTGGTTTTTTGAGCCCAATCCCGAGGAAGGCGACCTTTTACTCAACGGTCCAACCAACACGATCGCGCCTCTACTGCTATGTGTGTCGGCCTTCGAGATCGCCGCTCATGCGTGGCGGTTCCTCATGTTCCTCGATATCGTCGCAACGTACCGCAATCCCTTCGAGCCGGACCGCTACCGGCCCATCTATCCGCTCTTCGTCGTGGTCGTCTCGCTCGCCGCCACAGCTGGCATCGGCGTGATCACGGGCGTCATCCGGAACTTCGACCTGTGCGCGCCGGATCAACGCCCGGGCCCAATGCCCCGACGCCCCCCGCACACTCGGCGCCATCACGCGCATCCCCATTTGACGTCCACCGGCCTCACGCGCGCCCCCGTGCCGCGCGTCTCTCACGTCCTACCACCTCGTTCACACCTCGTTCACACGTCGTTCGCTCCGCGCGCGTGTGCAGGACGGACCATGTCGAAACTAAGTATGCGGGGCTGAACTGCCTGGGCGCCGCCTTTGTGTACGTGCCGTTTGGGCTCTTTGCAGTGTGCGGCTTCTTCTTGCATACGGCCGTGCGGCTGCTTGTGTCGAGCGCCCTGCTGCGCAATGCACGGCGCGACCAAGCGGCGCCATCGATCTCGTTTTTGGCGCGCCAACGGGTGATGCGCCATGGCACGGCGTACCTCGTTCTACACGGCATGCAGCTGTCGGCGGCGATGGTGTTCCTCCTGCTGGCCGATGACGTCGGGCAGTGGCTCGGGCTGCCCGCGGTGTGGAACCTGCTGCTACTCGTCTGGTGCTCGCGCCCCATCCTTTCCCTCGCGGGCTGGCTTGTGATCAACGACGTGCTCTACCTCTCCTTCGGCGTCTGCTCGCTCACCAAGTGGACGTGCTTCCAGCCCGCCCATGAGGAAATGGCCACGCGCGCGCCGGGGGCAGGCCACGTACGCGCCAAACTGCCCGACCGCGGCGCCGGGCTGCCCATGCTGCAGCGGGCGCGGACTGTACCAGTTGGCAATGCTACCCCGGGGAGCGCTCCGGGCGCGGGCGCCCAGGGGCAGGGATGGCAGCTGCGGGCGGCGCAGCTGCAAGGCATTGAGGAGGTCGGTTTCAAGGAGGAGCTTCGGTTTGAGCTCCTGTATGACGTGGCCGTCGGCATCGGCGAGCTAGCACAGTGGGAGCTCCGCGAGGAGCAGTTGGCACGCGCGCACGAGCGCCGAGCGGCCGAGCCGCCATGGCGGGCCTCGATCGATCTCGGCGAGCTCTCGCATACCGGCTCCATCTCCGGCTCCATCTCCGGCTCCTTCGCCGGTGCCAGTATTGGCGCCGGCTCTCGCGAGCTCACACGCGTTCAGTCCCACCAAAGCTCACCCCGGCCCGACAGCAGCCAAGTGCCGCGCCGTGCCTCCTTCGCCTCGCCGCCGCTCGCGACCTGCCGCGAGCACGCCGCCGCCCACCCGCCGCTCGCCGAGCCGCTCCTCAGCGCGGGCGCCATGGGCGGGAGCGCCCCCCCTCCGAGCGCCCTCGCACACACCGGCCGGCCCGACGGGTGGAAGTCTCTGCGCTCGCCCACCTCAGGGGGTGACAATGGCCACGGCAACGGCCGTGGCCAAGGCCATAGCAACGCCCAGGGGGATTCGCGCTGTGGGGACTCGTGGCAGCCGATCGAGATCGTCTCGCCGGTGGCGTGCGCCTCCTCCACCTCATCACCGCCCCGGGGCTTGGGTGCCTTCCAGATGAAGGCGGCTTCCGATCGGGCTCTGCGCTCGCTTGGTCTGGACGATGTCGAGAGCCTCCCTCCACTCTTCCGGGCTGAGAGTCTCGGGCTCAGCCCGCTACCTCCCCTACGCTCTCCCGGACCGTACATGCCGCCGGCGGGTCGGCCGGTCTCGTACTCCGAAGGCCTGAGCGCGTCGGCACCCATCCCACGGTCCGCCTCAGAGAGCCACATGAACGCACTGCGCGCCGCGCTCGTCGACGCGGCGGCGCCGCGCTCGCAGGCGCAGCACTACGAGGTCGAGCGCTTCCGGCGGTTGCGCTTGCTCTTCGGCGTCAGTGCGGCCGCGTATGCCCGAGCCTTTCCTGACGACCTGACCACGCTCGGCGACACGTGGCGGCAGAGACTCAAGGAGAGCGTCTCCGAGGGCAAGAGCGGCTCCTTTTTCTATCGCGTCCTCCCGCCTACGGGCGCCGACGCCGAGCGGCCCGCCTCGTGCTTCATCGTGAAGCAGATCTCGCGGCGCGAGAAGCAGTCGCTCATGGCGCTGCTCCCCGCGTACGAGGAGTACGTGGCGCAGCGCGACGGCCACTCGTTCATCCAGTACCTGGGCTGCCACTCGATGACGCTACGCTGGGCCTTCTCGGGCAAGGTGTACTTTGTAGTCATGGCTAACTTTGTGCCTGTGCGCCCGTGGCTCGCGTTTGACCTCAAGGGTGCCACAGCCAACCGACGTACCCTCGCCGCGCGCAGCCTGCACCGCCTCGCCGGCGCCGACCTCGACGAAGTCAGCGGCACGCCCGGCGCCGCGGGAAGCGCGCCGGGCAGGCGGGTGAAGAAGCAGCCAGCATACGGCACACTCAAGGATTGGGAGTGGATGGACATTGCCATGGCGGTAGACGTGAATGAGAGCGACCGGCTCCATATCGCGGAGACCATAGTAGGCGACTCCAAGTTCTTGGCGTCGCAGGGGCTGCTCGATTACTCTTTGCTCGTCGGGATCGTCCGGCTCCCAGCGCACCTCAACCAGGCGCAGAGTGAGGCGCGGCTCGAGCAGCTGCGCGCGGCGGGCGGCTACATCTCGCTCGAGCGCCAAAAGGCGTACTTTTTCGGCATCATCGACGTGCTCGAGTTCTACAACCTGCGCTGGCGCATGCAACGCCTCGTCCTCGTCGCCCTGTACCACCTCATTTGCAAGGGGGCCGATGCTCTGGGCATCTCGGCCCTCGACCCTCACGACTACGCCGAACGCTTCCGCACGTTCATGATGTACGAGGTGCTCGGCCTGCCGCGCCCGCCTGCTGGCGGCGCAACGGGCGGCGGCGCGGGCGGCGGCACGTGCGGCGCAGGCGAGCCGGGCGCGCCCGGCTTGGGCCCCGCGCAAGAGGGTCGCTGGCTGCGCCCGGGCAGCGGTTCCGAGGCCGAGGCGGGGCGCGGTCTCGGGGCCATTTACAGCACGGAGGAGCTCCTCCGCCCATCTCTCGCGTACGCCAAGTGGGGCACTCTCTGGCAGCGCCGCCGACGCGGGCTCGTCGAGGAGCGCATCGAGGGGCTGCGCTCCGACTACACGCGCCGCATCGAGTTCCTCGAATCCGAGCTGAACCGGCTGCAGGCGTCGGCCGGCGAGGCGCACGAGGGGAGGGGGGGGGCGAGTGGTGCGCGGGCGCCCACGCCGGCACCCACGCCGGCGCCCACGCCCGCGCTGGCGCCAATGCCCACGCCGGTGCCAACGCCCTCGCTGACGACGGCGACGAAACTGTCTGGCGACTCCATGACGGCGCCACGCGCTGCCCCGGTGTGCCCGAACACGCCCTCGGCGGAGCTTGCGGACTTTGCGTCGCCCAGCTTTGAAGCCGCTGAGCGGCTCGTGGCGGAGGCGCTGCGCCCCAGCGCGCCCACGCTAGCCATCAGCGCGCCCGCGCCCGCGCCTGTCGTCTTCTCCACGGGGGAAGCGCCGTACTCTCCCGCGATCCCCCTTGCATCATCAGCGCCGGACGCTACGTTCGCTACCGTTTGACGCCAGAGGGAATGGTGTGCTCTTGGATCTTGTGCGTGGCTGGTGCGAGACGCTGTGCGTGTGGATGTGGGAATCCTCTGATTGCTACTATAATGGACTTAAAATACACGCCCAAAACAAAGCTAATCATTTCTCAAGCGACGAGCGCACTACCCGGTAGGCGGAGCAAACAGCGGAGCAGCAGCGCATCCAATCCGCCAGCACGGCGCGGCCGAAATCAAACTTCTTCCCGGGGGATGTCGGAGCCTCGTTTTTGTGTCGGTCGTCGTGTGCGGTGTCGCACGGGCTCATTCGGGCCATGTCGATGTCCGTCGGTGCGATCGTTGCATTCTACTGCTTCTGCTCGGGTGGCATGCTTGTGCTCAACAAGTTGGCCGTGCACCACATACACGCTCCTGCCTTTGTGACGGTCGTGCAATTCGTCGCAACGGCAGTCGGCGTGATGGCGGGCTGGGCGTGTGGCGCGTTGGAGCTCGATACCCTCGAGTGGCGTAAGGTGAAGCACTTTGTGGTGTACATCCTGGCATTCAGTGGCGGCACATGGGCGAACATGAAGGTGCTCATGGTCGCCAACGTCGAGACGATCATCGTGTTTCGCTCGTGCGCCCCCATCTGCGTCTCCGTCCTCGACTACATCTTCTACAACCGTGCGCTGCCCTCTCGCCGCTCGTGTCTGGCGATGGTCCTTATCGTGCTCGGCGCCTCTGCCTACGTGGCGTTGGACAGCAAGTCAGGGCAGACGCTGGCGGAGCGCGAGACGCAGCAGGCTGCATACACGTGGGTGGCCGTATGGTTCGTGCTGCTCATCTTTCAGCTCACGTACGGCAAGACCCTCGTCTCGGGCCTCGGCCTGCAATCCATCTGGTCGCCGGTCCTCTACACGAACGCCCTCGCCATCGCGCCCACCGCCCTCATCGGCGTCGTCGCGGGCGACTTTGAAGCCCTCGCTACCACGGACTGGACGCTTCAGGCACTCGGCATGCTCGCGCTCTCGTGCGTGGCTGGTATCGGGATCTCGTGGTCGGGCTTCAAGTGCCAGTCGGTCGTGACGGCTACCGCATACACGGTAGTGGGCGTGATGAACAAGCTGCTCACCGTGCTCATCAACGTGCTGATCTGGGACAAGCACGCCTCGCCCGGCGGCATCGCCGCGCTGTGCGTCTGTCTAGGCGGCGGCAGCCTCTACCAGCAAGCGCCCCTACGCCGGCAGGACTACCTGCCTGTGCGTACCCAGGACAGCGAGATCAAGACCCCGGTCGCCGAGGTCGCGCTCACAGCCCGAGAGGGCCGCTCGCAGGCTGAGAGGAAAGTGTGAGTATTCTTTGTCAGAGCCCACAGGATTGCTCCTGTCGCGCGCACATAGAAGGTGGCGCGGCGCGGCGCTTATTGTATTCATTAAACTTGACTTGAGAGAAGAACACAAAGCCACGTGCCCCATCACGACTATTCCCAATTCAATTCCCCGGCCTCTACGACTTCACACAGTCAAGGCGAGGGTCACGCAAAGCGGCGCCGTCAGACCGGGGTAAACGGTGTTATTCAAAGACCCGCGGGCCCTCTCGTCCCATCCCTGAGCCAATCTCGATCAGCCGGCGGGCCGCCCGCCCGCCTTGACTGCGTCCTTGAGAAGGCGCATCTTCATGTCGGTGATCTTCTTCCGGCGGATCCCCTTTCACACTCCGGCCGTGTGGTAAGCCATAGCCTATGGATCCGTGTCCCAAGCGACGAGGTGCCCGCTCCGATGGCCGCTGTGGGACCGCACTCGTGTCAGTCTCGGAGTAGAACCTCTTGCAGATCCGACCGCAAGGGTCCCAAGACGGCGGGGGTCAATCTGCTCTGTCGCCGCTGTCGCTGCTTGAGCTTCTGCGCCATCCGGTAATTCCACCGTGTCTTTCGCTTCTGGGATCCAAACACACTGATGCAGCCCGGAACGAGCATAAGTATGTTGAAGCGCGCGAAGATGTCCCATTGCAAGTCGACGTCAAGCTCGGGATTGATCACCATCGCATGTGCCAGCTCAGCTGAGCCCTGCAGAGTAATTGATGCGCCGCGCAAACCGAGGAATATAAGGTTGGTGTTGGTGCGCAGGCCTTCGACCAGCGCAATCGCACCCTCATCTCCAATCTCGTATCTGAATGGTGGGAGGAAACCTGAGACCTCCGCATGGTAATCGTATCCCAGACGGAGGTCCTTGAGAGGTGGGTTGTGCGCGAGAGCGCGGCCCATGAACACGCCGCCCTGGTTGCCCATAGGATTCTTCGACAAATTGAGCACGCGCAGTGCGGAGGAGGCGCCCGCCGTAATGAGAGCGTCGGCCACTGCCTTCACACCCGCCTCCTCAATCACGTTGTTTGGTAACCGGAGCACCTCGAGAGAGCGGTTGCGCGCGAGCCCCTCTGCGACGGCCTCGCAGCCGCCCGGGCCAAGCTTGTTGTCCGCGAGGTCAAGCTCGGTCAGCGCAGTGGGCGCAAGGAGAGCGGCGCGCACGTGGGCGCCACAGGCAGGGTCGATGGATGTGTGGTTGAGGATGAGGTGACGAAGTCTCGACCCAGTGCATTGCAGCCCGCGAAAGATCTCGACGGCACCAGCGGTGCCCAGCCGAACATGGCGGATAGAGAGCCGCGTGAGCGTTGTGTTGCGGCCCAGTGCAGCGCCGATGGCCTTGGCCGGCTCTGGGCCGAAGCCAAGGTTGGCAAACGAGAGGTCCGTCAAGGTTCGCGAGAGCAGCAGCAGAGCCGAGATGCCGTGCGCGATCTCCCCTTGCGGGTCAGGCAGCGCAAGCGTCAGCCGCTGCCCAATGTGCAGCTCCTTGTGCTGCAGCAGCATCCCGAGCGCGTGGACGGTGGCACTGGCGTCTGACGCGTGCCACACGCGCGGCGCCTTGTGCATTTTGAGACCCACGAGACGAGTTGGTGAGGCCCACATCACGACCCACTTGAGCCACCAGGGAAGGTAAGGGAGATGGAAACAGCTGGGGCACATGGCACTCAGCTCCAGGCCGACCACCTGCGACCCCTCGGGCGCGTCAAAGCGGCTGCACGACTCTTTGTTGCTGGGTAGCACACGCCCCTTGGGTAGTAGGCCCGACTTAACCGTCAGTACGCGTCCTACCGATGTGTGGAACCGGATGCCTGCGCCCAATGCAAGGTATCCCATCAACTGCTCCACTGCTATGACGTACTCACCTTCGTGCATCTCGAGCTGTGGCGTCCGCGCCCACAAGGCGTAGCCGTGACGCCGCGGCGGGCCGATGTTAAAGTTGAACGTCACGTTCTCGATCATCAAGTGGGCACCTACGTCTATCGAGCGCAGGCAGAGCTCATCTTGCGTCTTGTGCAGGATTGCGAGCTGCTGCAGCGCGACGGGGTACGATGAGATGGCCCTCTTGAGGCCAATCGCGTTCGAGATGGTGTCGCTGAGGTGCGTGTCGTCGTTGTATCTCTCGGGCTCGTCGGTGTAGAATCGGTTCATCGTCGCGTGCGACTCGTCCCGAATGAACGCGGCCAGAATGTCTGTCGAGGCCGACTGAGCGGCTTGATCATCATCATCATCGGCGCCGGCCGCCTGCCGTGACAGCACCTTTGTGGCGGCGGCGGCTGTGGCTGTGAGCTGTGGCAGCAGAGGCACCGCTGCGGAGGCCAGCTGCGCCCAGCTGGGCTCTGAGCGAGCTTCGTGCAAAATCTCCGCCTGCATCGCGATGCACATATCGCCCACCATCTTGCGCCGCTTCGAAATGACCTGTTCGATGGTGAGCGCATTGAGATTGATGCTCAACCTCGCCTCCACCACCAGCACCGCGCCCTCGATTCGCGTCCCGAGCACCTCGATGCCGGTGAGTGGTGCAAAGAGGCATTCGCGCTCGTGCGGGTACTGCGAGATCCACCCGAGCTCGCACCCGCGGTCGATCATGCCCATGTGCATTTCAAACACCAGCCCCGGCTTGCCTGGCTGGCTCGCGTACTGCAGGGCCACCTCGCGGTCGAATGTGGTGCTCATAAAGGCGCCCTCGATGCCGCCCCGGACGCCCTGAGCATTAGGCGCCCAGAAGCTCTGCGGGAGCACGCCTCCCGCGACGCCGCGGTAGATCGTCGCCGCCTTGGTGAGCTTCGAGGCCTTGACAATCACCGAGTTGATCACATGAATGGTCGTAACGTACCGGTTGGACTTGCAGCCGGCGAGTGCTGCCCCAAAGCCACGCAGCAGGTCATTGTACTTGACGAACATCGGGCCTGTATACAGCCGAGCTCCGAGCCCCTCCTCCAGCATGAGCTCTGGCTCCTCGAGCACGGCGAGCTGGGCGTTGACCTCGTGCAGCCGATGCTTGAGCTCGCTCAGCGGCAGTGGCCTGCGTCTCGTCGCATGACTGGTCCCGTCCTCTTTGATGTTCCCCTCTTTTGGCCACTCCACGGCTCGGTCCGGCTCGGCGACGAACCACCACTCGATCTGCGGCGTCGTTGTCATCATGTAGTTTGAGGTGGTGAACTCGTCGCTCGAGTCCTCGGAGTGCAGATGATCGCGCTCCATCGCCTGGCCAATGTTCCGGTTCGGTGGACCGATCTTGGCTTCGAGGCCACCAAAGAACGTGTTCAGGCTACCAAACTGCAGCGTGAAGGCATCACCCTGCTGCACAAACTTATCATGCAGCTCGGCACCAGTGCTGGAATCGGATCTTGCCAGCTCCTGCAGCTTTGGTAACAGTTCAGTCGCCAGCGCCTGCAGACCTTTTTCCAATCGTAGTGCCAGTGCTCCCGGAGAAGTGATGCTGCCCCCGAGTGCGCGCAATATGGCCAGCTCATCGGCGTCAGTGGCAGTGGTGTCCAGCAACGCAGTGGCCAGATGCGCGGTCACATTCTGCGACGCAAGCCAAACGGATGCTGTCCATTTTTCCATGCCGGGACCAACCACTGCGGACAACGGGCGGGCTGCGGCTCGCTCGCGGCTGTGCACTTGCACAGAACTCGCAAGAAAGAGCCGCGCATTTCTCGAAATGCTCAGTACGGCGTTTGTTCGTTCATACTTCGCCAAGGTGGCGCGCACGTACTAATGGTGAGAACAATTACGGTTCCGGTTCAGTTAGGGTCAGTAGAAAAGACGCCGAACCCAAGAACCTCGAGATTCTGTGCCTCGCGCTGTGCGTCGCATTACCACTCGTTAAACTCGTCGTCGCCTTGCCGGAGGCGTTCGACGAACAGAACGCAATTCAGTTCGAGGTGCGATCTCCGCCCGAGTCCGCCATTCTCTCCCAGCCGCCACGCGAGATCAACACGACAGTCCCGCCATGCACACACATGCCGCTCCGCACGCACAAAACCCAAGCGCACACATCAACATGCACGCGCCGCGGCACTAGAGAGCGGGCAAGACGATCCACCCCGCGATCAACTTCGTCACCTACCTCTTCGAGCCCAGGGACACCAACATTCATCTTCATCGCACTCACCGCACACGCATCACCGCCTGCCACACATCTCGCAGCCCGCTTCCACTCCAACGCCCGGGTGGTGGTGACGGCGGTGGAGGTGGCGGCGGTGGAGGTGGCGGTGGAGAAGGCAATGGAGAAGGTGGCGGTGACGGCGGCGGAGGCGATGGTGGCGGCGGCGGCGGAGTCGATGGCGATGGCGGCGGAGGTGACGGCGGGTAGGCACACGTTGCGAACTCTGAGCAAGGGCCGCCTCCGTCGTCGCTGGACGAGCTGCTGCCGGCGTTAAGGCAGTTGTTCATGCAGACCGTGGCAGGGGAATGTGGCGGCGGGGGCGGCGACGCGGTGCGCACGCCGCAGTCGCCGCGGTCGGTGCCGACCGCGCACATCGGGATCTCGTAGCTGATGCGACTGCCGTCGTCGCAATCGTTGCAGTCGTTGTCGGAGGAGAACACGCAAGAGTCCAAACAGATGAAAGATGGCGGGGACGGCGAAGTTGCGCCGAGTAAGGGCCGACGGCTTCCCCGCAGGGACGCCTTATCCCCGTCAAAGGATGTAGAGGTTGCGCTTTCGGCGCACGTGCCCATGGAGACGGCGAGGAGCGGAAAGAGAAGCGGGAAACCTTCAATCGCGCTGCAATCCGGATGGTCGTAGAGGGACGTGACCACGTAAGTACTCGCCGAGGGTTGAACATGGGCGACGGAGATATCTCAAAAAGGTCGAGGGATGCCACCGATGAGGTTACTTGTTCTTGCGATGGCTCGTGTGCGTGCAGGCGCAAGGAACGTGTCTCAGCTGCGGCAGCCGTCACCACCGCCGCCGTCACCACCGCCGCCATCACCGCCGCCAACGTCAACCCCGCCGCTGTCGCCTCCGCCGACGTCACCCCCGCCGCCATCGCCTCCGCCACCGTCACCACCTCCGCCGCCGTCACCACCTCCGCCGCCGTCACCACCTCCGCCGCCGTCACCACCTGTGCCGTCGCCTCCACCGCCGTCACCAGAGCCATCAAAAGCCATCAAGGGCCATCAAGAGCCATCAAGAGCCATCAACGGCCATCAACGGGCCATCAACGGCCATCAACGGCCATCAACGGCGCCCTCATCGTCGGTCACCTCCGAGACTATGCCTCCGATGGCGACTGCGACGATAGAGGTATTGGATTCGAAGTTTCAGACTGTCAGGCGTGCACCGACTGCGCTCCTCGTTGGGTTAGGGTTAGGGTTAGGGTTAGGGTTAGGGTTAGGGTTAGGGTTAGGG